>ENA-OZGM01001076-OZGM01001076.1-human-gut-metagenome-genome-assembly--contig:-NODE-1076-length-11084-cov-4.120228_pt1 | contig 11084 bp, 9 predicted proteins | sample MGYA00244655_ERZ653656 | MGnify/ENA primary metagenome ERZ653656 (study PRJEB26926, sample SAMN06164991) | human gut metagenome | biome: ENVO:00009003; feature: ENVO:2100002; material: ENVO:00002003... | reverse complement strand
CAGATGTGTATAAGAGACAGGCTCAACGAACAGCGCGTACAGGAACTGGAAAGAATTTCAGGATTAACCTCTGAACAGGCAAAAGAATACCTCTTAAAGACCGTGGAAGAAGATGTGAAGATTGACACTGCGAAGATGATCAAGGAAATGGAAGCGCAGGCGAAGGAAGAAGTCAACAAGAAGGCAAAGGACTATGTAGTTACTGCAATTCAGAAATGTGCTGCGGATCACGTTGCTGAAACCACAATCTCTGTTGTACAGCTTCCGAATGATGAGATGAAAGGCCGTATCATCGGTAGAGAAGGACGAAATATTCGTACACTTGAAACGATGACAGGAGTAGATCTGATCATTGATGATACGCCGGAAGCAGTTATCCTTTCCAGCTTTGATCCGATTCGAAGAGAAGTTGCAAGAATTGCACTTGAAAAGTTGATCGTGGATGGACGAATTCATCCGGCACGTATCGAGGAAATGGTTGAAAAAGCGCAAAAAGAAGTAGAGACAATGATTCGTGAAGAAGGCGAGGCTGCTGTACTAGAAGTCGGCATCCACGGCATTCATCCGGAGCTTGTCCGGCTTTTGGGCAAGATGAAGTATCGTACCAGTTATGGACAGAATGCATTGAAGCATTCGATTGAGGTCGCACAATTGACAGGTTTACTCGCCGCAGAAATCGGTGAGGATGTCCGTATGGCGAAGCGTGCGGGATTATTACATGATATTGGTAAGGCTGTAGATCATGATATGGAAGGTTCTCATATCCAGCTGGGTGTGGAACTGTGTAGAAAGTACAAGGAATCACCTCTTGTCATCAATGCAGTGGAAGCACATCACGGTGATGTGGAGCCGGAGAGTCTGATTGCATGTCTGGTGCAGGCAGCCGATACCATCAGCGCTGCACGTCCGGGTGCGAGAAAAGAAACTTTGGAAACATACTCAAACCGCTTACAGCAGCTTGAGGATATTACAAATAGCTATAAGGGTGTAGAAAAATCTTTTGCAGTTCAGGCAGGTAGAGAGGTTCGTATCTTAGTTGTTCCTGAGCAGATCAGCGATGCGGATATGGTTCTTTTAGCCAGAGATATTTCAAAACAGATTGAGACTGAGTTGGAATATCCGGGTCAGATCAAGGTAAATGTGATCAGGGAATCGCGTGTTGTTGACTACGCTAAGTAATTGTGAAAATGAACTTAAAAAGGCTTAAGACCGCGGAAAGCGGGATTAAGCCTTTTTTATATCATAATGTGTTGTAAAATAAATACATTGGGATTTCACGGGACGTATAGAATAAAAAGGAGGGACCAGTACAGCACGGCTGCACTGGCCAGATTATGAAAAAAAATGATCGAAAGGTTTTGGTTCCTTTTGATGATTTCACTATACCGGAAAAGTGTGAAATGGATATGTTACAAATTTGAAGAAACTGTGAACGATGAAAAATATCCGGGGATGATGTCCGGACAGGAAAGAGAGGTTTGAAATATGGTAGAGCATGTAAAACGATTGAAGAGAGAACTGGTATACAAGGGAGCAATTCTGGATATCTACAAAGATACGATGGAACTTCCGGATGGAAACAAAGCAGAGTGGGATTTTGTATCCCATCGTATGGGCGCAGCCGCCATTCTTCCGGTTATGAAGGATGGAAGAATTGTGATGGTGCGTCAGTACCGCAATGCGCTGGAGAGAGAAACACTTGAAATTCCGGCCGGCTGTCGGGACAGTAAGACGGAAGATACGGCGTATTGTGCGGCACGGGAGATGGAAGAGGAAACGGGATACCGCAGCACGAATGTGAAACATTTATTATCCCTGCGTACGACGGTGGCATTTTGTGATGAGGCGGTTGATATTTTTGTAGCTACCGATCTGGAAGTGGGAACCCGGCATCTGGATGAAGCGGAATCCATTGATGTGGAAATTTACACACTGGAAGAGTTGTGCGATATGATCTATGAAGGAAAAATTAAGGATGGAAAAACCATTGCTGCAATTATGGCATATGCGGCAGCAAAAAAAGGTGGAATGGGAAAACATCTGGATTTATAAAAATGGAATAAAGAAAACGGACAGGGCATAGGCTGAAAAGAAAAGAGTTTTAGGAATTTTTATGAAAAAGGAACTGGCGATTGGAATCTGTTTTGGTCTTGCGGGAATTTTATGTACCTGTCTGTTTGGATATGAATATTTTACGACTTATGGATTTTTAAATGCGTATCATATGAAAGCATTTGCGGCATCGGATACCGGGTATTTGCCGCTTTTGGCAAATATTTTATGGGAAAGGGGAAAAGTGTTTGTGATTATTACAATCCTTTCCCTTACTGCTTTAAAAGCAATTCTGCCATTATTATTGCGCTGCCTGATTTATTTTACCGGCGGGGTATTTTTTGCTGCCTGTGTGATGAATATGGGGATTCTTGGAATTGTTTTTTTTCTGGTATCGTGGCTGCCGCATGGAATTTTGTATCTTGCAGCGCTTGCGCTTTTACTGCTGGTAGAACCGCACAGGTTTTATAACCGGAAAAATCCATGGCTGCTGCGGCTGGCATGGGGGATGGGAGTTGCGGTACTGGTACTTCTTGGATGTGTATTGGAGGCGTCTGTTGGAATCCGGCTGTTACGTTTTGTTGTAGAAAAATTATAAAAAAATGGAGTGCAAAAGGAACACTTTTTACACTCCATTTTTGTTTTCAGACAAAAACTGTTTACTTTGCGTTCATCTCCGCAATGTCATAGATCAGCTGTTTGGAATCTTCCCATCCGAGACAAGGATCGGTAATGGATTTTCCGTAAATATGATCTCCGATAGACTGATTTCCCTCTTCAATGTAACTTTCAATCATCAGACCTTTTACCAGAGAACGGATATCGGAAGAAAGCTGGCGGTTATGCATCACTTCTTTTGCGATACGGATCTGTTCCTTAAACTTCTTTCCGGAGTTGGAATGGTTGGTATCAATGATGGCTGCCGGATGGATGACATCCATTTTTTCGTACATCTCATGAAGACGGATCAGATCTTCATAGTGATAATTCTGGGTGGTATTGCCGTGCTTGCTGACTGCACCGCGAAGAACCACGTGAGTCAGAGGATTTCCGGTTGTCTCCACCTCGTATCCGCGATAAACGAAATGATGCGGATGCTGTGCCGCGTATACAGAATTGAGCATAACAGAAAAATCACCACTGGTAGGATTTTTCATTCCGGAAGCGACATCAAAACCACTGACCGTCAGACGATGCTGCTGATCTTCTACCGAACGTGCTCCGATGGCAACGTAGGAGAGAAGATCCTCGACATATCCCCAGTTTTCCGGGTAAAGCATTTCATCGGCACAGGTAAGACCGCTTTCTTCGATTGCACGGATGTGCATTTTACGCATGGCGATCAGACCCTCGATCATATCCGGAGCTTTTTCCGGATCTGGCTGGGAAGCAATACCTTTGTAGCCTTCGCCGGTTGTACGTGGTTTGTTGGTGTAAATACGCGGAACTAAGATGACCTGGTCCTTGACATCTTCCTGGATTTTGGTCAGACGGCTCACATAATCACATACAGAATCTTCGTTATCTGCAGAACACGGTCCGATGATTACGAGGACACGTGAATCTTTACCTGTAATTACATCAGAGATCATGAGGTCTCTGTGTTTTTTTAATTCACGAAGCTCCGGGGAAAGCGGATAATCGCGCTTAATGTCTGCCGGAGTCGGTAATTGGTTTAAAAATTCAAAACTCATTTTTTTCTCCTATCTCTTAAGTTCGGATATCATATACCGTGACTATCTTAATGGAAAACGGGAAAAATGTCAAATAACAGGAACCGGTTGTTTCTTTCGGGCTTTTAGAATATAATAACAGAGAATTACAACACAGCAGGAGGTGCAGAGATGGAAAATCTGCTTTGTATAAAAGGAAAGATTATAGGAAAAGGGAAACCGCTCGTGTGTGTGCCGGTCATGGAGTCTTCGAAAGAAGAAATTTTAAGAGAAACCAGAAGGCTGGAAGAAGCACACACGGAAATGATTGAGTGGCGTGTGGATGCGTTTGAAAACGTGGAAAGTCCGAATGCGATCCGCGAAATATTAAACGAAATGAAACATATCATAAAGGAAAGTATTCTGGTGTATACCTTCCGTTCTAAAAATCAGGGAGGGTGCAAAGCACTTTCCGCGGCGGATATTTATGATATTCATCAGGTGGCGGCAGAATCAGATGTCGTGGATTTTATTGATGTGGAATATTTTGAAGCAAAAAATCCGCAGAAAGAAATAGCGAGGTTGCAGGAGATGGGAGTATATGTGATTGCTTCCCATCATGATTTTGAACAGACGCCGGACCCGGAGGTGATCCGCATGCTGTTAGAACAGATCCGTGAGAGTGGCGCAGATGTCGTGAAACTGGCAGTTATGCCGCAGAATATGTGGGATGTATTGCATTTACTGGAGGAGACCAACCGCTTTCATGAAAACCATCCGGATCATCCGCTGATTACTATGTCCATGGGTGCAAAAGGGGGGATTTCCCGCGTGGCCGGAGAGTTTTTCGGATCGTGTGTGACATTTGGCGCAGGCGGGCAGGCGAGCGCACCGGGGCAGCTTCCGGTAAAGCAGCTGGAAGAAATACTTCATATTTTACATCAAAGTGTGGATTGACTCTAAATTTGAAGTGTGATATAGTAAAAAGGCGCTTGTGAAATAAGAGTGCTATGCAGCCGTAGTATAATGGATAGAACGCAGGACTCCGACTCCTGAGATGCGGGTTCGATTCCCGCCGGGTGCAGTTTATGCTATGTGGCAAGGAAACAACTTACCCATGGAACGACAGGAAAAGCGGTGCGTCATGCACCGCTTTTTTACTGGACGAATAGTATGAGGTGTGGTATCATAAATGGAAAGATGCATTTTTATGGAGGGTTCATATGCAGAATGAAAAATTAAAAAAGTTTACAGACTTTTTTGTGAAATATAGACGATATTTTTGCGCAGCTGTTTTATTTGTGATTCTTGTTGTGATTCTGGTAAAGTGTACCGGCCCGCAGAAAGATCAGAAAGAGACACAAAACGGTACACAGGGAGTGACACAGACTACAGAATATCAGGAAATTGGTAAGCTGCAGAAAGATGCAGATGCGGAACTTGTGACACTGATGGAAAATTATTATGCGGCATATGCCGGTGGAGATACGGATTCGCTGGAGATGATTGCACAGCCGCTCAGTGACAATGAAAAGTGTTATATCACGACGTTTTCTGAGTATTATGAGGATTATCAGAACATCACATGTTATTCCACAAAGGGGGCAACCGATGATTCTTATCTGGTATCTGTATGCTATGATCTGAAATTCAAAGGTGTGGATACTCCGGCACCGGGAATGGATTTCTTCTATGTGGAGAGAGACGGAAAGGGAAATCTGATCATCAATAACATATACTCTGCATACAATTTCAATTTCCTGGATCAGGATCTGGATGCAAATCTGTATTCCCTGATTCTGGCATATGAGAAGAGTGATGAAGTGGTTGCTCTGCAGAAAGAGGTGCAGACAAGCTATAATGAAGCTGTAAAGAGTGATGAAAAACTTGCCAATATGGTGGGTGGAACACTTCGAAATGCCATGGCAAAATGGAGAGAAACGATTGTAAGCAATACCGAAACCCAGACGACAGAGACGGAAAGCCAGACGCAGGAAACCCAGACCACAGAGACAAAGAAACAGGAAGAAACTCAAAAGAAAGAAGAAACTCAAAAGACCGAGGAAACCCAGACAACGGAGTCTACGGAAAAGAAGGAAGATACCCAAAAGAGCGATTCCAAGAAATCTACCGGTACGGTCAAGACAAAAGATATCTGTAATGTCAGAAAGAGCCCGAGTACGGATGGTGAGCTCCTCGGAAAAGTGGATATTGGTGTGGAACTGAAGAAACTTGGAACGGAAGGTGACTGGACCAAGGTAAAATTCCAGGGAGAAACCGGATATGTAAAGAGCGAATTTGTAAAGGAAGTGTCTTCCAAGTCAGGTTCCGGCAAGGGAACCGTAAAAACGAAGGATATCTGCAATGTGCGTAAAACCGCCAGTACAGATGGAGAACTTCTTGGAAAAGTGGATGCGGGCGTAAAATTAAAGAAACTTGGCACCAAGGGAGAATGGACGAAGGTGAAGTTCCAGGGAAAAACCGGATACATCAAGAGCGATTTATTAAAAACGGTAAAATAATAAAGACATCATAAAGAAGCGGAGGCTGTGAGGTCTCCGCGATTTTTGTCAGACAGGGAAGAAACGTGGAAGTCAGAATTAATAAATTTTTAAGTGAAGCAGGGGTATGCTCCAGAAGAGAAGCAGATCGCCAGATTGAAGCAGGAAATGTAACCATCGGCGGAAAAACCGCGCGGATGGGGGATCAGGTATCGGATGGACAGGAGGTCTGTTTCTGTGGAAGACCGGTACAAAAAGAAAAAGAAATGATACTGATCGCGCTTAACAAGCCGGCGGGTATTGTATGCACGGCGGAAAAAAGGGAAAAAAATAATGTGATTGATTTCCTGCATTATCCGAAACGGATCTATCCGGTCGGGCGTCTGGATAAAGAGTCGGAAGGACTGTTGCTGTTGACGAATAACGGTGAGATTGTCAACAAAATTATGCGGTCGGGAAATATGCATGAAAAAGAATATCTTGTTACCGTGAACCGTCCGGTGACGGATGCATTTCTGCATGGTATGGCAAACGGTGTTCCGCTTGTGGAACTTGGCACGACAACGCGCAAATGCAGGGTAGAACGGACAGGAAAAAAACAGTTCCGGATCATTCTGACACAGGGATTAAACCGACAGATCCGACGCATGTGTGAATATTTTGGGTACCGTGTACAGAAACTGGTACGTGTACGGATCATGAATATTGAACTGGGAGATCTCGAATCAGGAAAGTACCGGGATGTTACACCGGAGGAATTTAAAAAGTTAAAACAGTTGATCGCACATTCGAGCAATCAGCCCGTGCGATCAATGGAAAAACCACAAAAATCAAAACGAAAACCACGCAATTCTGCCATACATGGCACGTATACGGTGGTAAATCATCATATAGATAGAGAGAACAAAAATGGAAACAGAAAAGCAACGGATTGAAGAACTGGTAAAACAGTTGAATGCAGCATCAGCTGCGTATTATAACGGACAGGATGAAATCATGCCAAATTATGAGTGGGATGCTTTGTTTGATGAGCTTACCACTTTGGAAGAAAAAACCGGGTATATTATAAAGGACAGTCCGACGCAGAATGCCGGATATGAAGAATCCGGAAGCGGACAAAAAGAACCGCATGAGTATCCGGCACTTTCTCTGGCGAAGACCAAACAGGTGGAAGAACTGCAGCAATGGGCGGGAGCTTATCCGATCTGGCTGTCATGGAAACTGGACGGACTTACGCTGGTTCTGACGTATGATAACGGAAATCTTGTAAAAATTCTTACCAGAGGAAATGGAAACCTGGGTACCAACATTACATTTTTAAAGGGTGCGATCGGAGGATTCCCGCAAAAGATTTCGTATCAGGGGCATCTGGTTGTGCGAGGAGAAGCTGCCATATCCTATACAGATTTTGCACAGATCAACGACATGATTGAGGATGACGATGAAAAATATGCAAATCCGCGAAATCTGGCATCCGGAACGCTGAATCTGGAAGATCCGGCAGAAGTGAAGGCACGCCATGTCAGGTTTCATGCATTTACACTGGTGCATCTGGATGAGCCGATGGTATCGTGGGGAGAGCGGATGCACTTTCTGGAAAAACTGGGATTTGATGTGGTAGACAGGGAAGCGACAACCGCCCAAAAACTTCCGGAAGCCATTGACCGATGGACGAAACTTGTAGAGAGCGGAAAAATGGATATTCCGGTAGATGGTCTGGTGATCTGTTATGATGATACGGATTATGCGGCATCGGGAAGCGTGACCGGGCATCATGCGACACGCGCCGGTTTTGCGTTCAAATGGCAGGATGAGGCCGTGGATACAAAACTAAAATATATCGAATGGTCGTGTGCGGTGTCTACGATTTCCCCGGTTGCTGTGTTTGAACCGGTGCAGATTGAGGGAACAACGGTATCGAGAGCATCTCTATGCAATATCAGCGAGATCGAGCGTCTGGGAATCGGAAAAGAGTGTACACTTTCCGTGATCAAAGCCAATAAGATCATTCCGAAATGTATTGCGGTAAAAGATGCTGTAGGTGCTCCGGAGATTCCATCCCAGTGTCCGGTGTGCCATGCACCGACAAAAGTTCATGTGAGTGAAAACAGTGGCACAAAGACCCTGCATTGTACCAATCCGGACTGTACAGCCAAAAATGTCAAGAAATTTACCCGTTTTGTCAGCAAGTGGGGGATGGATATCGACGGACTTTCCATTCAGACGATGCTCCGTTTTATGAATGCGGGATTTATCCATGAATTTGCGGATATTTTCCGTTTGAAAGAGCATTTCGGGGAGATCAGCCAGATGGAGGGCTTTGGTGAAAAATCTGTGGCAAATATGGAACAGTCCATTGAAAAAAGCCGGCAGGTACATCCGGTGAACTTTATATTTGCCCTGTGCATACCGCTGATCGGTGTGGATGCCGGGAAAAAAATTGTTGCCGCCATTGGTTTTGAAGGCTTTTTGCAACGTCTGCATCAGGGGGACGGGTTTGAGGATATTGAGGGGATCGGAGCGGAACGTTCCCGATCAATTGTAACCTGGTATCAGAATGAAAAAAACCACAGTGGGTTTGAGGATCTGCTTCATGAACTTTCGATAGAACATGTAGAAGTGCAGGATACTTCTTCAGGAAGCTGTGCGGGACTGAGCTTTGTGATCACCGGAGATGTGCATCACTATAAAAACAGGGATGAATTTAAGGCCTATGTAGAAAGCCAGGGCGGAAAAGTGACAGGAAGCGTCTCAAAAAAGACGGCATATCTTGTCAACAATGACGTGGAATCCGCATCATCTAAGAATCGTAAGGCAAAAGAACTGGGAATTCCGATTATTTCCGAAGATACATTTATAGAACAATTTGGTGGGAGGTAGAAAAAGTTATGCCAATCAGAACACAAAGTGATCTGCCTGCAAAGGAGATCCTCGAACAGGAAAATATTTTCGTGATGGATGAGTCCCGTGCGATGCATCAGGATATTCGTCCGATCAATATCGTGATTCTGAACCTGATGCCACTGAAAGAAGAGACGGAATTGCAGATTTTCCGGTCATTGTCAAACACCCCGTTACAGGTAGACGTATCGCTGCTTGCACCGGCATCCCATGCATCCACCCATACTTCAAAGAGCCACCTGAACAAGTTTTATCAGACGTTTCAGGAAATTAAGAACCAGTATTTTGACGGGCTGATCATTACCGGTGCACCGGTGGAACAGATGAAATATGAAGAAGTCGATTACTGGGATGAAGTGTGTGAGATTATGGAGTGGTCCAAAAAGCATGTGACATCCACCCTGCATTTGTGCTGGGGGGCGCAGGCTGCACTTTATTATCATTACGGAATCCAAAAATATGATCTAAAGCAGAAAATGTTCGGGGTATTCCGGCACCATGTAATGAATCGCAAGATTCCGATGGTACGCGGATTTGATGATTATTTTTATGCTCCACATTCCCGGCATACCGAGATCCGGGAGGAAGATATTTTAAAGCATGAAGAACTGACCATTCTGGCAAAATCAAAAGAGGCTGGGGTTTTTCTGGTAATCAATCAGGATGGCAGCCAGATTTTTGTGATGGGACACCCGGAATATGACCGGATGACATTAGACAGTGAATATAAGCGTGACAGGGAGAAGGGACTTGCGATCACGCTTCCGTGTAATTATTATCCGGATGATGATCCAACGCAGCGGCCGATGCTGCAGTGGCGGTCACATGGAAATATCCTTTATGCAAACTGGCTGAATTATTACGTTTACCAGCAGACACCGTATGAGTTTATCAATACCGATGAAATCATTGGGAAATAGGGCAGCCGTTATGGGTTGCAGTTTTTACAAGGGGAATATCCGTCTTTGATCAATTTCTTGCGGAGCCCCTTGTATTTTTTTCGGTTTTTACTGCTCATCTGCTTTACCGAATAACAGTCCGGTTTGTGGAATTTTTTGGTGTTGGTATTTAAAATATAGACCGCGGATGCGTGTTCCTTTGCAGAACTATTATGGGAATTCTGGTTATTTTTTCCACTCAGATGACTGTCACCGGTGGCATAATCTATGGCAACACCCGGCTGTACATTGTAGCAGTAGGTACAAAAACAAATGCCCTTTCCCTGATCCTCCACAGAATAAGCTTCCATCAGTACACCGGAAGCGACCAGGTTACTGCCCTCAAAAACCGGTGTCACGCGGTATAAGACATGGTTATTGGTTTTGTCTATATATCGTGCGGTTTTTTCCTCAAAAGGAAGCATACCTTCATTGTTCATGTAGCGGGTGCCGGTGATCAGGTTCTTTTTATTGGCATTTTCCGCAGTAAGGCAGTAGGCGATGAGGTGGCAGCGGTTATACAGATAGTTGCCGTCCACGACACCGGTGTATTTGACTGTGTGCCAGCCGGATGGCCGGATCTGACCGATTTCCCCGCGCGCTTCGGTCGGCATGGTGTCTTTGCTCACATTGGCATAGGCCACACCGCATCGTCCGAGCTTGTCGAGTTTATGGTAGGATTCAAAAGTGTTGGTGTTTTGCTTTTCCCGGCTGGTGAAATATGGTTTATTTCCATGTACAGCCACAGAAGATTTTCCATTGTATTTTGGAACTTCTTTGATGGAAAAACGGTCTTTTGTGTTCTTTTGGGCAGCCTGTGCAGTCGTGATAAGCGCAGCAGAATCGGAACTTGTATCAGAAATGGGTGGTACAGGTACGAAAGCTACGGAAAAGGCAAGTAAAACAGCAAGCAAAGAAGTCCTGCATTTTGTGAAGTGTAATCGTTTCATGGGATTTCCTCCTTATTCCGTTATGATTTGTTTTCTATAGTATAACATAAAGTCTGTCTCTTATACACATCTCCGAGCCCACGAGACTGC
>ENA-OZGM01001068-OZGM01001068.1-human-gut-metagenome-genome-assembly--contig:-NODE-1068-length-11157-cov-4.008107_pt1 | contig 11157 bp, 9 predicted proteins | sample MGYA00244655_ERZ653656 | MGnify/ENA primary metagenome ERZ653656 (study PRJEB26926, sample SAMN06164991) | human gut metagenome | biome: ENVO:00009003; feature: ENVO:2100002; material: ENVO:00002003... | reverse complement strand
CTTCGTAGGATGCGTCAAGCGGGCAGCCGAGCTTCTCCTCGAGCAGTCTGGTGAAGTCGATCCGGTCGGCTCTCTCCAGCATTTTATTCCAGAAATCGAGAACCTCCTCGACATGCTCGTGGATTTCATAGCGTCTTGCACCGCCATCGTAGATGATGCATTTTTCAAACAGCGGATCGCGCATGGAAAGCGTTTCTCTTCGGAACTCCGGTGCAATGATACCGTCTTTCCAGTAGAAATCGACATCCGGCAGATTGATTCCGGATACGCCCTTGTCCTGATAGGTGCTGAAGATTCCTTCGTAATATACGGTGATAAAGCCTTCAAACTCCGGCCAGAACTCGCGGATTTCTTTTGTGAGACGTTCCAGGATTTTGATTCCGGTTGTGCCGCCGATCGTAAAGATGATAATGTTACGAAGGGAAGCACCGTGCTCACGGTAGAAATCGGTTACGTAGCGCAGGCAGTGGATCAGCGTCTCACCCGTTGCGATGATATCGCCGATCAGAAGTGTGCTTCCCGGAACCATCGTCAGCTTGCTGTATTTGATTTCCAGCCCTGCGATTTCTTCCTCTTTAAAGACGCGCTCACTTGACAGAAAGCTGATGTCATGCACACGAATGTGCTCACGGTAGCAGCTTTCCTCCAGCGGATAATTCAAAGCGCCGCGCAGGATGGAAAGGATGTTGGCTGCGGTTACCTTTCCCTGCTCTTTAAAATAATAAAGCATCTGTGAAGTAGACGGAATCAGGCAGTGATAAACCTCATATCCGACAACCTCCGGTGTGTTCAGAAGCTTTCTTGTCTCTGCTTCGGAAACGACATAGTATTCGTTTTCATAATCGCCGCCTGCGAGGCGGTAGCAGTCCACGCCCTGTTCTGAAAACTCCGGCACCAGTTTTACTTCATTCCATTTTTCCATTCAAAAGTTCCTCCCGGTTTTCCCTCTTTGGTAAACATGTTATAAACTTTTAACAGTGTAAGGGGTAGCAACCTGATTGTCAAGGGAAAAGGCGAATTTACATGATTTTCTTACAGAAGAAGGGAATGCGCCGCGAGAAAAGGAATTTTACCGGGTTTTGCCTTCTCCGGAAAAATATTCCTTTGTAAGTTCCACAACCTTGCCCGAAAGCAGGAAGAGCGCAATCAGGTTTGGGATTGCCATGAGGCCGTTGAAGGTCTCGGCAATGCTCCACATCAGGCCGAGGTTTGCGGTGGCGCCAAGGATGGCAACCAGCGCATAGGCGGCCATAAAATATTTTGTGATTCTTTCGGAGAACAAAAACTCGATGCAGCGTGCACCGTAAAGTCCCCATCCGAGAATCGTGGAAAAGGCGAAGCAGCACATCGCGAACGCGGTGAGCAGCGAAACCCAGTTTCCGTATGTAAGGGTAAAACCGCTGATGGTCAGCTCTGCGCCGGCAGCCTGTCCGTAGATGATGGAAGTACCGCTGCAGAGAATAACAAGTGCAGTTAAGGTACAAATCACGATCGTATCAGTAAATACCTCAAAGATACCGAACATACCCTGTTTGACCGGCTTTTTTGTGTCGGCACAGGCATGCGCGATCGAACCGGTACCAAGACCTGCCTCGTTTGAGAAAATACCGCGGGACACACCTTTTTTCACACTCATGAGCATGCTTCCGACGATACCGCCTGTAACAGCAGAGGGACGGAAGGCGCCCTCAAGGATCGATACGAAAACAGACGGAATCCGGTTGAGATTCAGCAAAATTACACCGATGGCAAGGACAATATAAAACAGAGCCATAAACGGAACGAGCTTTTCTGTTACCTGTGCGATCCGTTTGACACCGCCGAGCAGGATCAGCGCTACGAGTACCGCAATGATGATACCCTGAATCAGGTTGGAGGTCGGGATCGCGTCCTTTGAGATCACATGGTAATTCATCAGTGCGGAGTTGACTGCGGTTGTGATGGTGTTGACCTGCGTTGCATTTCCGGTTCCGAACACAGTCAGTACACCGAAAGCAGCGAAAAGATAGGCCAGAAAATGCCATTTTTTGCTGAGACCGTTTTTGATGTAATACATCGGTCCGCCGACGAGTTCCCCGTTGGCGTTTTTCTCGTGATAGAAAACAGCCAGTGTTACCTCGGCAAATTTCGTACACATGCCGAGCAGGGCGGAAACCCACATCCAGAACACGGCACCGGGTCCGCCGATAGCGATAGCGCCGGCAACACCGGCAATATTACCGGTACCGACCGTGGCGGCAAGTGCTGTACAGACCGCCTGGAACGGTGTAATTGCGCCATCGGAAGCATCTCGTTTGCGGAACATTCTTCCGAGCGTTGTGCGGATCGCATACGGGAATTTTCGAATCTGGAGAAAACGGGTGCGCAGACTCAGGTAAAGGCCGACACCGAAAATGCAGATCATAGCCGGAACACCCCAGATAAAATTGTTCACGGCATTGTTGATGGTTTCAATCAGTTGGAGCATAGATACCTCTTTCTTTTTCATAAGCAGAAGCACTTTCTTGGAAGATCAGTGCTTTCATAAAGTAACACAATGCAAAAAGTATATCATCTCAGACGAGATTTGCAAGTTTTTTTCGAGAAAAAACGCGGACCCCCAATTTTTTGCGATTCCGGAAAGATATATTTTCTCTAGCCTTATGGGTTTACCATGAGCCAGGCGGTTTTTTACGTTTTCTTCCAGTTTTTGTGAAGGAATGCAGCGAAGTATGATAGAATAGAGAAAAAACAGAAAAGAGGATTATTGCCATGTTTCAGGTAATTGATATGCACTGCGACACCATCCCGGCGCTGCAGTGGAAGGAAAAACAGGAGCATCTTGCGGATGCGGATCTTCAGATCAATCTGGATAAGCTGGAAAAGGGCGGCAGCCTCTGCCAGTGCTTTTCTTTGTTTACGTTCCTGAAGGGACTGAAAGACGAAACACCGTTTGAGCATGTGAGAAAGCTGGCTGATCTCTGGAAATCAGAGGTGGAACGGTATCCGGACCGCATTTGTCAGATCAAAACGTATGCGGATCTGATGCAGGTACAGAAGGAAGGAAAAATAGGTGCGGTGATGACCGTCGAAGAGGGTGGTGTTTACGAAGGCAGTATCGAAAAACTGCACACACTGTACGATCTCGGTGTGCGGATTTCCACGCTGACCTGGAACTTTCCGAATGAGCTTGGATTCCCGAACCCGGCGCAGGAAGAGGGAAAGCCATATCTTCCGGATCTTGAAAACGGGCTGACACCGACCGGTATTGCCTTTGTCGAGGAGATGGAGCGGCTCGGCATAGTGATCGATTTATCACACTTAAATGATGCCGGAATCCGCGACGTTTTTGCGCATACGAGAGGTCCGGTCATTGCGTCCCATTCCAATGCGCGCGGCGCGTGCTTCCATCTGAGAAACCTTTCGGATGAAATGATTCGTCAGCTCGCAGAGCGTGGCGGCGTCACCGGTATCAATTTCTGTCCGTCGTTTCTGCGCGAGGAGGAGCCGGCGGCGAAAAAGGCATCGACGATGGATATGGTACGCCATATGAAATATCTGCGCAACGTCGGCGGTATCGATATCATCGGCCTTGGAACCGATTTTGACGGTTTCAGCGGTGAAACGGATGTGCCGGACACCGCGCATATGCAGCATCTCGCAGATGTGATGAGCCACGACGGTTTCACCGATGAAGAGATAGAGAAGGTCTTTTCCAAGAATGTACTTCGGGTGTTTAGAGAATGCTGGAAATAAAACTACAGCTCTGGTGATGCCGCCAGAAGCTCCTTTGTATAATCATTCTGCGGATGCGCAAACAGTTCTTCCGTCTCCGCGTTCTCCACAATCCGGCCTTCTTTCATCACGAGAACCCGGTCGCACATCTGATAGATCACGTTGAGGTCATGCGAGATAAAGAGAATCGAGAGCTGAAGCTCCTCCTGAAGCTGAACCATCAGCTCCATGATCTGCTTCTGAATCGTCACATCGAGAGCGGAAACCGGTTCGTCGGCAAGGATCAGGCGTGAGCCCTGGATCAGTGCGGCCGCGATGCTGACTCTCTGGCGCTGGCCGCCGGAGAGCTCATGCGGGCGGCGTTTCAGGTGCTCTGCGGAGAGGCCGACTCTTTCGGCCATCGCAAGAACCCGTTTTTTTCGTTCTTCTTTTGGAACTTTCTGCATCCGAAGCGGCTCCTCTAAAATCCAGGAGATTTTCTTCGCAGGATTCAGGGAAGAAAACGGGTCCTGGAAAATCATCTGCGGATGGTCGACCTGCGAAATTATTTCGCCTTCATCTGGGTGGATAAATCCTAAGATCACTTTGGAGAGTGTCGATTTTCCGCATCCGCTCTCTCCAACGAGACCGAGAATTTCATTTTCATGAAGCTCGAAAGAGATATCATGAAGCACCGTTTTTCTCTGCTTTCCCTCCTGATAGGAGGCAGAAATATGGCTGACCTCCAGAATGTTGTTCGGACTGATTTCTTCCATGGGTTATTCCTCCTTTTCCGCCGGCGGAGCAGCTTCTTTGTCAGAGCCTGTCGGCCATTGAGCTGTTGGAGCGATTTTGATTCGCTTTCGCAGCGATGTTCGTCGGTTCGGAATTGCGTCGAGCAGGCGGCGGGTGTAGTCTTCCTTCGGGTGGAAAAAGACATCGTCTACACTGCCGGATTCCACAATCGTCCCATGATTCATGACGATGACCCGGTCACAGAGCGAACGGATGACGCCGAGGTCGTGTGAGATAAAAAGAATCGCCGTGTGATGGCGTTCATTGATTTTTTTCAGCAGCTTTAAGATCTGCGACTGAATCGTCACATCAAGAGCTGTTGTCGGCTCGTCTGCAATCAGAAGCTTCGGTTCTGTAATAAGCGCCGCAGCGATCATCACCCTCTGGCGCTGACCGCCGGAGAGCTGGTGAGGGTATTTTTTGCAAAGCTTTTCCGGGTCGGGAAGCTCGACCTCATGCATTATGGCAAGAACCTTTTCATGACGTTCTGCCGGTGTGCAGCTCTCATGAATCAGCAGTCCCTCTGCAATTTGTTCTTCGATGGTCAGAACCGGATTTAAAGAGGTCATAGGCTCCTGAAAAATCATACTGATTTCTTTTCCGCGAATGCGCTGCAGATCCTGGCTGGAAGCGTGCGCAACGGAAGAACCTTCGTAGAGAATTTCTCCGCCGGATACGGCGGAATTTTCCTTTAAAAGCTGCAGAATGGAGAGTGCTGTCTGCGTTTTGCCGGAACCGGATTCCCCGACAATGCCAAGCGTCTCACCTTCTTCTAAGGAAAAGGAGATGCCTTTTACCACTTCGGTCGGTGGCGTGGTATCGTAAAATGCAATTTTTAAGTCACGTACATCGAGAAGTGCCATATCAGTTACCGCCTTTCTTCTGTAATCCGTCGCCGAGGAGCGATACGCCAAGCGCCAGTAAAATGACGGCAAGACCGGGGAAAACAGAGCCCCAGGGAGCAGTCATCAGATACGTCTGGGATTCTGAGAGCATCCGTCCAAGCGAGGCATCGGGCGGCTGGACACCGATGCCGAGAAAGCTCATGCCGGCCTCGGAGAGAACGGCGTTGTTGAAACCGATTGCTGCCATCGAAAGAAGGGACGGGACCGTATTTGGCAGGATATGTACAAATATGATCCGAAGATGGGAAACACCCATCAGACGGGCACTTTTGACATAGTCCATATCTTTGCGTGCGAGAAATTCGCTTCTGGTGATACGTGCAAAGCTCGGAATGAATACGATACCGAGTGCAAGGATCACGTTGTATTTGCCGGGACCCAGCAGCGCGATAAATACCAGCGCCAGCAGGATTCCCGGAAAGGAAACAATGACATCGTTTATGCGCATCAGGATTTCGTCAATCCATCCGCCAAAATACCCGGTGAACGCACCGACAAGAACACCAATGGTTCCGCCGAGCAGCAGAGTAGCGAAAGCGACGAAGAAGGTTGTACCGGTTCCTTTTAAGACGCGGCTGAAAATATCGCGTCCAAAGTGATCGCAGCCGAACGGGTGTGACAGAGATGGAGCAGCAAACTTGGCTGCGCCGTTCATTGCATCCGGGTCGTACGGTGTGTAGAAAAAGCCGATCAGAAGAAACAGAAGCATAAAAGCGGTGAGAACAGCTCCGATGATCAGCGTGAGATTGCGTTTCTTTTTCATAATGAAAACCCTTTCTTTTGTCGTGGGCGGCTTCCCACGACCTTTCGGTCGTGGGAGCTGATGATCGAAAGCTCCCGTCAGTCTTTTACGCGGATACGCGGATCAATTCTGCCATACAGCAGATCTACCACGAAATTGATGATAATAATGAGGGCGGCGATCAGTACAAGGATGCCCTGAACCACGGGGTAATCGCGGTTGGAGATCGAAGTGATCAGAAGATTGCCCATGCCCGGAATCGAAAAAACCTGTTCCAGAATAATGCTGTTTGCCACAATATCTGCGATTGTCATGCCCCAGAAGGTCAGTACCGGAATCAGGGCGTTTTTCAGCACATGGTGATACATAACACGGCGTGTACTGTTTCCGCGGGAATAGGCGGTGCGCACATAGTCGGCATCGAGCTGCGAGAGCACAGAGCTGCGCAGCATTTTGACAGCCATGGAACAGCGCGGAAGTGCAATGGCGGCAGACGGTGCAACAAGATAACCGATAAAACCGGAAAAATTTTCAGAAATCGGCACATAGGCGCCCGGCTGAAACCATTTGAGAATCAGACCGAAAAGATACGTGATCAGAATACCGATGAAAAATCCCGGCACAGACATGATCACCTGATTGATCGTCATGATCAGCCGGTCCAGATGGCCTCCGGCGTGCTGTGCTGTGAAAATGCCGATGGGAATCGAGACAACAAGGATCATCAGGAATGCGATAACGGTGATAGCGATGGTAATCGGAACTTTATCGCGGATCAGTTCTCCGACCGGCATCGAGTACGAGTACGAGGTGCCGAGATCTCCATGAAAAAAGCCGGTTACCCACGAAGCATACCGTTCCAGAACCGGCCGATCCAGTCCCATTTCCTTTTGCAGAGCCTCAATCCGCTCCGGCGTCGCCTCCGTTCCAAGCTGCGATTTTGCCGCATCTCCGGGTATGACGGAAAAGGCAAAGAACGATAAAAAGGATACAAGAAGCAGCGTAAGAAGGAGAGAGCCGAATTTCTTTGCAATGTATTTCATGAATGGAAATTCCTCCTTGTGTAATGTAGGATACTCCGGGAATTTTTCCCGGCTTATAAAAGCAGGCACAGAAAAGCTTCGGGCGTATCGGCTGAAGGTTTTCGTGCACGTCATTTTTATTGTAGACAATGCAGGTGTAAATAGCAAGATAAAATTGGAATATCTCGAATTACAGAATAACAGGAAAAGGCCTCTTGCATAACCGGTGCGGATGATGCAAAAAGCCTTTGATAAATTGCCTTCGATAAATCCCCTGTTTAGTTTTCCATTTCCCGTCCGAGGTACGTTGCAGCTACCTGGAGGAGCTTCTTTTCCGTGTCGCCCAGCAGGGACTCCCTGTCTTTGCCGCAGAGAATGACCGAACCGATGGCATCACCGGAGGAGAGAATCGGAAAAATGAGCTCCGGCAGAGGAGTAGTATTGTCTGTGTTTTCCAAAATTGAAAAATAAGCCTTTTCACCGGGACGCGCAAGTACTGTTTTCCGGTTCAGAATCGCCTCCTCCAGCCGGCTGCTGATGGACTTGCCAAGATAATTTTTCTGTTCCGGCCCGTTTGCCGCTACAATCTGTTCCTGATCCGAAACACAAACGAGACACCCGGTCACCGTTGAAATCGATTTTGTAAACCCTGCTGCGCATTCCGCCAGCTCTTCGATCGGTGAGTATTTCTTCAGGATAATCTCACCCTCCCGTCCGGTATAAATTTCCATGGCCTGTCCCTCCCGGATCCGCATCGTGCGCCGGATTTCCTTGGGAACTACCACACGCCCCAGATCATCAATCCTTCGAACAATTCCCGTCGCTTTCATATGAAAAATTCCTCCTGTTTCCGCAATGTACTTTCCATAATTTGTGCTGTATGGGTAGTATGTGGAAAAACAGGTGGAATTATGCATGGAAAGAAGAAACAGTATCTCCGTTGTTTACAGCAATTTCGGAAAAATACAGGGGAACAGCAGTGGTTAGTCTGGTTGCTCCTTTTACAGAAGACTGCGGTCTTTTCCGAGATAGAACAAAGCGATCGTATCCGGTCCGACATGGCTTCCGGTGCAGTAATCGTAAGAAGTATTGATAAATTCACGCACCTTCACTCTTTTCTGGATTTCTTCCATCATATAAAGAGATTCCTCATAGGCATCTGCATGTGCGATTCCGACGATCTGCTTTTCCGGTTCTTCGATCGTTTCACAGAAAAGACGAATCAGTTCATTTAAAACGGCCTTGCGTCCGCGGACATTCTTGTAGGAAACAATATAGCCATCTTCACTTCCACGCAGAATCGGTTTGATTTTCAGCATATTTCCGACCACAGCGACACTTCCCTTGATTCTTCCGGTACGGGAAAGATATTTCAGATCGCCGACGGTGAAAACACCGTTCATTTTGCTAACGTAGGTTTCCAGAAGATCTGCCGCTTCGTCTACGTTCATGCCCCGATCGCGCATCTCGCTGGCATAGATGGCGAGGATGCCCTGTGCAAGAGAGGCATTCAGGGAATCGACGAGGCGGATTTTACGTTTTCCGCCGTATTCCTCAAGAAGATCCTCGGCAGCAAGTCTTGCGGAGTTATAAGTTCCGCTGATGTTTTTGCTTAAGGAAAGATAGATGACATCCTGATCTGCCTCAAGAGCGGTGCGGAACGCATCCGCAAAATTTGCGGTGCTGATCAGTCCGGTCTTGATTTCACAGCCGGTGCGCATGGCATTGTAATATTCTTTTCCTTTTGCAAGCTCCTCTTCCGGTGACAGATCCGGGTCGAAGCAGACCAGCTCTTTTCCATTTACAAGATTGACGAAAGAAACGACATGGATATCGTATTTTTTCGCAGTAACAGCAGGCAGATTTGCTGCTGAATCAACAAAAACCTGAAACATAAATAAAATTCTCCTTTGTAGTGTAAATGTCCCCCAAAATGATGTAACTTTTGATAAGCATTGTAACATATTGTATCACCAAAGAAGAGGGATTTCAATGGAGGATAGACAACATACTACAAAGGAGTGTGCCGACAAGTTGATTCCTGAAATCATCTGTTTTCGGAAGAAATTTGACCAGGTATCAATGCATAGTAATAATGACCAAAAACGGCAGACGTATTTTTAGTAAAAACGGCTTTTGAAACAAAAATAAAATCGTTTTATAATAGAATCATAGCGAGTAGTGTAATGATGTGGAAAAAACCATATGATACTGCTCGCTTTTATAAAACTATTTTCAGGAGGAACCGTATATGCATGAGTATGAAATCTTTATTGAAGAAATAAATCCGTGTGGAGGGGAGAAACATAGTAAAAAAACTTTGATCGAAGCAGAAGCAGTCAGTCCGGAAGCTTATGTAAAAGAAAACGGAAGATTTCCGGTTCTTGAGTCCATGTGCAATGAAAGTGGAGATGTTGTAATAGTAACAGGAGATAATAAAGGTTCTTTTGTACGCTATACTTTTACGGAATAAAAGTGCCGGTCGGTAAGGAGAAAATTTTGTTTGACTTTTTGAAAAAGAGGCAATATAATTACAGAAAACGAGTGGCGAGTAAGCGTAAATTCAGTTTACCGGCTGCTCGTTTTTGTTTTGCAGAAAATAAATATCGCCGTGAAAAGTGTGTAGCCTGTCAGCGTAAGTCCAGCTTATAAGATAAGGTGCGCACTTTTTTTTGTGCCAAAAAGAAAGGAGTTAAAACAAAATGGCGGAAAGCAACAAGATGAAGGAGATGCCGGTGAATAAGCTGATGATCAGGATGGGAATCCCGATGATCTTATCTATGGTATCGCAGACAGCCTATGGATTGTTATAAAGGGGAATGTCTAAAAAAGTGTGTAAGTAAATTGTCTGACAATTTTCCCTTTGCCTGCTTGACTACCTTGCTTTAAATGCCGGAATGCCAGTCAAGGTAAGGGTTCCAGCCTTGACTGACAATTCTGGCATTTGATAAAATCTTGAGAGCAGGTTAGAAAAACTTACACAGTTTCTATTACATTCTACATTCTTATACAACCAGTTTAAGAAATTAAATTTATGCAAATCTTTTTCGAACAGAGTGATCGGTCATCTCATGAGTATCCTGAGCAGTATCTTTATCTCGGGTTACCATGGAAAAACTACCGACTTTGCACAAAACAGTTCCTGCCACAGAACTACCATCGCACATTTCCTCAATTTCGGGAAATGGGATGATACCATAGCTTCAAAGACAAAGCCTTCGTCACAGGCTCTGCATCCAATTGAAGATGCGTATTTTCATCAGTCCCATTTAAAGGGAAAACAGGATTATGGTCATCAGGCGGTTGCTGTTATGCTTTCGTGCAATGGCATTGTCCTAAACTACGCTTTTGTACTGTACAATAAATCCATTTCCAAGATTGATATTGTGCAGAGCATTGCAAAGGAACTGCCAGAACCTCCAGTCATGTCGTATTTCCTTTGTGACTGCTGGTATGTTTCTGAAAAATTAATCAACACATTTGTACAGAAGGGATTCCATACCATTGGAGCTTTAAAAACAAACCGCCTGCTGTACCCGTCAGGAATGAAAAAGAAGCTCAGCGAACTTGCTACTGAATTATCGGTAACAGAGAAGGGATTTGACCTTGTGACAGTCAAAAAACGAAAATATTATGTGTACCGGTATGAAGGAAACCTGAATGGTATCGAAAATGCGGTTGTTCTTTTAAGTTATCCTGAAAAGGCATTTGGAAATCCCAAAGCACTGCGGGCTTTTATCAGCACAAACGTGGCATTATCAACGTTGGAGATTCTTTCCTGCTATGTGTGCAGATGGCCGATTGAGGTCTTTTTCAGACAATGTAAGACCCGGCTGGCACTGGATACCTACCAGATACGTTCCTCAAAAGGGATTCAAAGATACTGGCTGCTGATGTCAATGGCACATTATATCTGTGTTATAGGCACTGGACGATATCAGTCTTTCCAGGAACTGTCTCTTATACACATCTCCGAGCCCACGAGACTGCAGCTAATCTC
>ENA-OZGM01001044-OZGM01001044.1-human-gut-metagenome-genome-assembly--contig:-NODE-1044-length-11390-cov-4.603529_pt1 | contig 11390 bp, 6 predicted proteins | sample MGYA00244655_ERZ653656 | MGnify/ENA primary metagenome ERZ653656 (study PRJEB26926, sample SAMN06164991) | human gut metagenome | biome: ENVO:00009003; feature: ENVO:2100002; material: ENVO:00002003... | reverse complement strand
TACGAGATTAGCTGCAGTCTCGTGGGCTCGGAGATGTGTATAAGAGACAGGCAGGGGATAATAGATCATGGAAGGGATTCCCTGCTCTTTCAACAGATGCTGAAGAGCATTCCGCCGACCGCCTTTTACCTGAATCGTATATTGGTGATACACATGAGTCGAAAATGTCGATTTCGCAGGGATAACCAACGAATCGCAGGAAGATAAGGCTTCATCGTACTGGCGGGCAACCGACCTGCGGGCTTCCGTGAACTCCTCCAGATGCTTCAACTTCACATCCAGCACGGCAGCTTGCAACGTATCCAGACGGGAGTTGCATCCGATCCGCCTATGTTGGTATTTACATTCCTGACCATGATTGGCAATCATGAAGATACGGGCAGCCAACGCTTCGTCGGAAGTCATCAACGCACCTCCGTCACCATAGCAAGCCAACGGCTTGGACGGGAAAAAAGAAGTAGTCCCGATATGCCCGATCGTTCCGGCCTTTTGTACCTTCCCGTCGGAAAAAGCATAATCGGCACCGATGGACTGGGCGTTATCTTCCACGACATACAGATGATAGGCATCAGCCAAAGCCATGATCGGCTCCATATCGCAGGCTTGTCCGAACAGGTGGACGGCCACAACCGCCTTTGTCCGTTCCGAAACAGCCGCTTCTATTTTCCGGGGATCGATATTGAAGGTATAAGGATCGACATCCACCAACACGGGCGTCAATCCCAACAAAGCGACAACCTCGGCAGCCGCTATATAAGTAAATGCCGGCAGGATCACCTCATCGCCGGGCTGAAGCTCCAATGCCATCAAGGCAATCTGCAAAGCATCCGTCCCGTTACCGCAAGGGATCACATATGGAACCTGAAGATAGTCAGCCAAATGTCCGGCAAAGGTTTTCACCTGCGGACCATTGATAAAGGCACAACTGTCGGTCACCGCCTGCATGGCCCCATTGATCTCCTCTTTGAACCGGAGATATTGTCCATGCAAGTCGACCATCTGTATCTGTTCTTCCAACATTATATTATCTGTTTTCCGATTAATTAATCCTTCGTCACTACAACGAAGGATTAACCAGATTATTTCACTTCGCTGCCCGGTTTTACCTCTTTTTCAGGAGTGATGACAGCCAGCTTGCCGTCGAAGTTTTCTGCGGAAAGGATCATTCCTTCAGAAACGATACCTCTCAACTTGCGCGGAGCCAGATTGGCAATGAAGCAAACCTGCTTGCCCACAAGGTCTTCCGGCTTGTAATGCTGGGCGATACCCGAAACGATCGTACGTTTTTCCAGACCGTCATCGATACGGAACTGCAACAACTTGTCCGCCTTAGGCACTTTCGTACATTCCAACACGGTCCCGACACGGATATCCAGCTTCATGAAGTCATCGAACTCGATATTCTCACGGATGGGTTTCGCCTTGTAGTTGGCTTCCTCGTTTGCTTTCTTCGTATCCAACAGCTTTTGTACCTGCGCTTCGATCACGCTGTCTTCAATCTTCTCGAACAGCAGTTCCGATTTGCCCAACTGATGGCCGGCTTCCAGCAGGTCAGTCGATCCCAAGCGGTTCCAGCCTAACGGTTCCACATTCAACATCTTGTTCAGTTTCTCCATGCTGAACGGCAGGAACGGTTCGAAAGCGATCGCCAGATTTGCCGTGATCTGCAAAGCGATGTTCATAATCGTGGCGACACGTGCCATATCGGTCTTTGCCAATTTCCAGGGTTCCGTATCAGCCAGGTACTTGTTACCGATACGCGCCAGGTTCATCGCTTCTTTCTGTGCGTCACGGAAATGGTAAGTATCTAACAGACGTTCCACGTCGGCCTTTACATTCGCAAAATCGGTCAATGTCTGACGGTCATAATCGGTCAGCTCACCGGCAGCCGGCACCTTACCTTCGAAATACTTTTCGGTAAGCACCAAAGCACGGTTGACAAAGTTACCTAAGATGGCAACCAACTCATTGTTATTGCGTGCCTGGAAATCTTTCCAGGTGAAATCGTTGTCTTTCGTTTCCGGAGCATTGGCCGTCAAAACATAGCGCAACACATCCTGCTTGCCCGGCATATCCACCAAATATTCGTTCAACCAGACAGCCCAGTTGCGGGAAGTGGAGATCTTGTCGCCTTCCAGATTCAGGAACTCATTGGCCGGCACATTTTCCGGCAAGTTATAAGAACCTTCGGCTTTCAGCATAGCCGGGAACACGATACAGTGGAACACGATATTGTCCTTACCGATGAAATGCACCATCTTGGTCTCAGGATCTTTCCACCAGGTTTCCCAACTTTCGGGGAGCAGTTCTTTTGTATTGGAGATATATCCGATAGGCGCATCGAACCAAACATACAGAACCTTCCCTTCCGCACCGTCCACCGGCACAGGAATCCCCCAGTCGAGATCGCGACTTACTGCGCGAGGCTGCAATCCCATATCCAGCCAGCTCTTGCACTGCCCGTATACGTTCGGTTTCCATTCTTTATGTCCTTCCAGTATCCACTGGCGCAGGAATGGTTCCCATTTGTCCAAAGGCAGATACCAGTGTTTAGTCTCTTTCATCACCGGCTGGCTGCCACTGATAGCGGATTTCGGGTCGATCAGGTCCGTCGGGCTCAAAGAGGTTCCGCAGGCTTCGCACTGGTCACCATAGGCTTTTTCATTGCCGCAATGCGGGCAAGTCCCGGTTATATAGCGGTCGGCAAGAAACTGTTTCGCTTCTTCGTCATAATACTGTTCGCTTGTTTTCTCGATAAACTCTCCTTTATCGTATAAGGTACGGAAGAAGTCCGACGCCACCTGGCGATGTGTAGCCGAAGTCGTACGGGAATAGATATCGAACGAGATACCGAACTCCTCAAAAGACTTCTTAATAATACCATGATAACGGTCCACCACATCCTGCGGTGTAATCCCTTCTTTCTTCGCTCTCAGCGTGATAGGCACTCCATGCTCATCCGATCCACCAATCATCAAAACCTCTTCCCCCTTCAGGCGAAGATAACGTGCATAAATATCAGCAGGCACATACACCCCGGCCAAATGTCCGATATGCACCGGCCCGTTCGCATACGGCAACGCCGTAGTTATCAGCGTTCTCTTAAACTGTTTTTCCATACCTTGTGTTCTCTTTTTGAGAGGCAAAGGTACACATTTATTGCTTAACCTAAAAAGAAAGGAATATCATTAGTTGTTATAATCCGACTAAGGATACACTAAACAAGTTATCGCTAATCATAAGTCAACTCCATTTCGTCCAAATAAAGTGTACTACCTTCCCCTCCTGTAAAATAATCACCATATTTGCTGGCTGTAGCCACAATGACAAGATATTTGGGTTTACGATAATCACGGTAATCTAACCGGATTGTATATTCCTCATAACCGGATATGGTCTTAGCGGAAATGAACTCACCATAAGCAATAACATTTTTATCATTCTTGCTAAACAGCTGCCGTTCTGACTTCTTAGTTTTGATCTCATAAGGTTCTGCTTTATCAGACAGAGCCACATAAATATGACAAGAATCCAGTCTGCCTAGCAAATAATTGTAATCGGAATCGTTACTTTTATTTATCTCGGCCGAAGTATATTTGTATTTAAACTTCAAACCTGTCGGATAAGTTTCAAATGGACGACCAAAGCTCAAGACGCCATTAGTACCATCTGTACGGACATACGAACCGGCAAATATATTACCAGCCGCAAACTTACCGATACCGGCAACTCCAACAAACCGCGATTCTAACTTGGCTGCCTTTCCGGTTCCGTTACTCGTATCATCTGTTGGAATCGTATTGCTGTCTCCCAAAGTAGTAGCTCCTTTATTTCCCGTATCCCAAAAAGAAACGCCTGTTGCCAACCACGGATTCCACAATTTACCATCTTGATGCCAATTGTCAAAACTACCATTAGTCAATGACACTAACGCTGCGGTCTTACATTCCGCTTCTTCTCCCGCAATATCATCAACCACAACACGATACACATAAGTCGTACTTGGATTCAAGTCTGTTATCGTAGCTGTGAAGGAAGTACCGTTGACAGTTACGGAACTTGCCGGAAGCGTCTGCCAACCATCATCCACCTGTGTTTGGGACGAACTCTTTTCTCTATATTCTATTACCGGAATCTTACCTTCTTGAATCATTCCGGTTACTATGATTCGATTGGCCATTGCTATCGTTTCACCACCGGAAACAGCACCGCCTTCCGTATGCAGAATTGTCACTTTCCAAGTCTCTGTTACTCCAAAACGAGTCACTTCAAATGAGCAAGGACGCGAAAAATCCGTTACCGTCGTCGGATCAGGAACGACAATTCCCACCGAACCACCCAATTGCATCTTAGTCACCGTTATCCGATCCAAATGTTGCTCTTTTGCCACATACACGACCATCTCCCGATTTGCCAAATCAATTACCGGTTCACCCACCTGATTACTGACTTGCACAGCCCGCTCTATCGTCTGATTAACCGTTATCTTCCAAGGATACTCTTGATACGTCTGCAAAATCAATGAGACAGATGAAGAAAAATCCACCCGCGTATCTGCACTCTTGGGTAAACTGTCCAAAGAAGAAAATCCGATTCGTGGAAAAGCGTTATAGTCGAGACACGCCGCAGAATCTATCCGAACCTCAGCCTCATTAGTCACCGTCAACTTCTTGATCCGGAGAGCTGCAAGATCGACCGCATCGCTCACTTCTACCGTAACCATCCCTTTAGTCTTATCTATTTCCAATGTATTATCCAATTGCCCTTCCACCAGGAAATCGGTAATACTTCCTTCCCGATATGGATAAGGAATATCATTCTCGATACATGAAACAAAAAAGAACAAACAACAGAGAAAACCTGTCACATTTCGTTTTATATGATTTATATCCATACCTCGTCAAAAATAGAAGTTCATACCTAAATTAATCGAAAATAGGTCTATCTTAAAATTAGCAGAACTGCTACGCCGTGAGCCTTTATCAATCTGGTCGGTCGTCTGATCGGTCCACTTCATATTAAAACCCAGTACGCCAACCGATACCTCGACGGCTGCAAAATTAGTGATAAAAGCCGTCAGACCCGGCACCATTCCGATCTGCAAATTCTGAATGGTCTGGTAGGTACCGGTATAATCGGTATCAGTACCCGAAGAGTTCTTACCCTGCCCATAGCCATAGGTCACGCGAGCTTCATTAAACAAGCCAAAAATCTTACTGCTTCCTATCGGCATATAGGTACGCACGAATCCAGTAGCAGAAAAAGTGTGTTCCAAATAATTTACATCACTGATATCAAAATTGATATCATCATCCAAATCCAAACTGATATTTCCTAAATCCGTATAAGTACGATTATAGGAAAAACGTCCGCCCAATGCAACATTATCCCGAATAAAGTAACCGAAGAAAGGACTTACTTTAAACGTATAACCGGTACTTTCAATCTTCTCCAGCACCAAGAATTTATAATTGTCATCCTCATGTTCCGAGTAGGAAAAAGTCGATCCGACCATCCATTGCCCTTTCGGAATAAAGGTATGACTCTGGATACCCCGGTCGAAGACTTTACGACCAAGGATTTTGGTTTGGGCTTGAATAGTTCCTATTCCTAAGAATGAAACTAAAAACATTGTCAAGATATGTTTCATCCGAATATTATTCTGTTGGAGTTTGATCATAGACTAATTCAAAATCATCAATGTATAATTCACTACCGACTGCACCCTGAAAATAATCCCCATATTTACTGGATGTAGCTAAAACACCAATATATTCAGGCTTTACATCTTTCTTTAGGTATTGCAATTTCAAGTTAAAATCACTCCAACCATTTGTTAGCATATTTTCACTTGCGGGTAGTTCCGCATAAGCAATTATCCTGTCAGCATAATATTCTTTCCAGTTCAGCGTTTCTTGATTAGCCGTATTCAAAGCCATTGGTTCCTTCAACAACACAATATAGATGGCACATTGATCAAAGCTCTCCTTAGCTATATGTCCCGAATATTTATCGACCGTCTGAGGTATATAGTTATATTTACCTTTAAACATTGAAGGACGAGCTGTAAATGGCTTACCTAAAGTCACAACTCCATTCATTCCTGACAAAGCGAAAGAACCAGTAAAAGCGTTACCGGCGGCAAATTTACCTACTGCTATTCTTGATTTCAGAAAAGCCTTTGTATTATTTTGTTCAGTAACAGATTGACAAAGATCAGGAGTAAAGGTATTATTACCAGAACTCCAATATGAATTTTTTTCATTCCAAGGTCCATTGTTCTTATCTTCAAAATCGCCATAAGGCAGCATTACCGCCTCCTCTGTTACAAATTCTTTAGATTCAGCATGCAGTAATCTATATTCATACTTTGTACCATCATCCAAATGCGTCACAACCTGCGTCACATTAGAAGAACCATTATTTCCAACTATCACCTCACCTTCAACATCACTCCACTTATCACCCGTTCCCGATTTTCTATACTGGAACTTATAAGAGGCCTTATCTTCCTCTTTCGCGTTCTTTACATATCCCCTCAATGTAGCAAAATGTGCCCACACTTCTGATTCGACTACCGGATGAGTCATAATTTGCAAATTGACAGTAATAGAGATCGTTTGCACCGTTTCATGCCCCATCTCATCACGGACAGAGAGAACAAAGGTATGCGTACCTCCTGGCAATTGCGTAATCAAATTATCGAAAACTAATGTAAACATTGCCTTTTTATCTTCCAAAGCAGGGACTTCCAATCCTATTTCAGCTAACTTATTCTTACTTTCTTCCGACAATTTCAGTAAATCCAAAGATGATGAAATTTTATGTTCGTCAAACAAAGACGAAGTCGCAATCATGGTAACAGATTCTAAACCTATATTCGTAGAAGAAATATTCAACATTACTTCTCTGGAATCTCCTTTGTCCAAAGAGATTATTCCATTGCTATCCTTGCCATCTTCCAACACTTTCACCACCGGTGGTTCCTGCCCATATCCCGATTCCGGCAACGGGATCGTCACCGTATGGTTCTCGTCATTAGTCGGATCAGAATCAATCGTTATATCGAAATCCATTCCTGAGTTATCTTCACCGCTATCCACCAAATCGAATACCAGATGATAATGATCTTTCGCCTCCGTCTTCTCGATCAGTTTGGACATGTGGAATGTCAACCCTTCTTTGTTCGTCAATGTCAAATCGACCAACAGATAACCGGGTTGGAAATAACCAGCGCGTATCTCTTGCATATCATATTCCAAATAGCTCCCCGTCGCATCACTGACTTTCGCCACACACGATGCGAATTTATCCTGAACAGGCTTTGTAAACTTACTGGTTACTTTCACACAAGTTAAAAAACATTCGATTGCTGTTTGGGTTGTCTCACCCGCTTTTATGACAATCTTGTCTTTATCCCCGTAAAAAGTAGGTTTTTCAAACTCCAGTTTGTCCGAAGGATTAGATGTGACCTTCACCTTATAAGTCCCGACCTCCAACAACACACGCTCGCCGACCATATCATTATAGTCGGAAAAATGCTTCACGACCGAATCGTTCACTCCGGTACAAATATCCACCGCCAAAGATTGATCCTTGACATCGAAACCGCGCGTGACCACTTCCACATTTTTCGATACACCTAATTCCAAATAGCCTGTTGTTTGCATACGGTTATCTTCATTATCACATGATACCCAAACAAACAACATTAAAAACAAACAACCTATTATATATGATAACTTTTTCATCCTATTAAGTCGTAATTGTTATTGTATGAGTTTTCGTATTTCCTTTCGAATCGGTAACGGTCAAATGGAAATTACTTGTACCGCTTCCCAATATTTGGAGCATTGGCACAAATTGGGATATATTAAACGACACAGATGTTTCACCTCCAATATGAACCGGAAAACCTAAACCACTCAACTTATCAGCATATTCACCCGGACTGACTAAATCAAAATTTGACGTTAATCCGATACCCTGTAATTCCGATTCAGGTAATAATGGCGAATCAATGATTACTCTAAACGAGGAAATACCGTTCGGCACACTCACCACCAAGTCAGTATTAATCGCGTCCCCTTTTATCGAGATCACGCCATCCGTCTCACTGCCTGTATTATCATCACCTCCCGTACTGCCGCCATTTCCCCCACCGCTCGGTACAGTAATGTCGATAGGAGTTTCATTCAATGTCACATCTACCTTTATGGTAAAATTGCCGTTTGTCGGTTTTTCCGGATTATCAGGATCGTCAGGGTCAGGATTCGGTTTTTCCGGCTCATCCGGTACAATTTCTTCTTCCAAATCTTTGATCTCTATCCTAAACAAATCCTGCGGATTAATCTTTCCCTCCGAATCGGCCAGTCCGAATGTCCGGATCACCGGCTTGCCAGTGGTCTTTTCCGTAGCACGGATTGTCACCGTCGTTTTCATTCCGGGACGGATATATACGATCCGGGCATCTTCTTTACCCACAGACAGAACACCGGAACCATTGGTAATGGTGATTGCATAATCATCTTTGCACGCATTCAAAAATTCCTTAGACAGAGTCAAGTACAAGATAGCACTTTGCAATTCGCAAGCCTTATCTACCAAAGTCACTTCTTTAGCTTTTACGACACAGGTATCCAACAACTCATAATAAGGATATTCCGATGTCACTTCATAATTATCACCCGAATAAGCTTCGATGTAATAAGTACCCTGCTCCAGTACATATTGGGATTCTTTCAGATAATCGGCATACGACTCGAAATAATCCTGCAATTCCATCGATGCGTTAAACACTTTCACGATCATATCTTCCGCTTTCGGAACGATCAGTTCCGTACTTGATGACTTGGAAGACACGCCGCCATTCCCATAAGAAGGGGCCACAACTTTCAACTTCAAATCCAGCACGCCGACTTCGCCGTAACCACCTTGTTCCCCTTTTCCTAAAAGTTCGTCTTTCATCTCGCAGGAAACCAAACCGACAAGAGCCAGGCATAACAATACGTAATATGTATATCTATATTTCATCATTCAACAGGTGTTGCTTTTAACATCATTGATTTTGTTTCCGATACTTGCAGATCAATAATCAGATGGTCTTTCTTTTCCAACAGACCGTCTTTCGGTGAAATCGTCTCCGAATAGTCGACAGGAAACCCTTCCAAAGTAGTTCCTACGATATGGATTTTAATAAAGGAAGAGTTTTTCGCTCCATCGAAATAGGCAGATTTATTCAAATCGGCCAAAGCATAAGACACTTGACGTTTGTTTGCATCCGAAACAGTCAATTTGAATTTTGTATCTCCGGTTTGCAACTTATCATCTGTCCGAAACGCCTTCTTAAATGCGTTGCTTGCATTAAAAGATACTTGAAATTGTTGCAAACTGCATTCCAGCTCCACCAAAACGGTTTCTTCCGGTAATAAAGAGTATGTTTCTGAAGCAAAGAAACAGGGTTTATCCAATATGGCATCTTTCAGTTCATTAGAACAGACTTCTACCTTATATTCCGTACCGCCTTCCGCCGCTTCCAAAAAGACTGGGCTATTTTGTTGCAAGGTCTTCAAAGAGTCTTGCTTCACAACCACACCGGTTCCATTCTGTATCTTAACGTATAATTGATTTACCGTCGGTACTGGTGTAGAACGGGTTATCACAACCGGAGATTCGGTTGAAACATGAAATCGGAGACAGGCTTTGCCCTGCCTCATCACCTGTTCCGTTTCTTCGTTAGAACAGGAAGCTGCGATAAGCAGGATGGCTAATGTGTATAATAGGTGTTTCATATTATTCTTGATAATCGTATATTAGTTCGACATCATCAATGTATAGTTGTGAACCGACATTTTCACCAGTAGTTAAATTTGCTAATGGAGCAAATAACATAATATCATTCCTTGATGTAGAGACTCCTGAAACAAATCTAACATACATAGATGTCGCTTTTTTATTTATATAATTAGGTATACTAATCACTACTTCATTCCAATCTGTATCTTTATTTTTTTTAGAATCATCTAATGCAGCCTGTGCAATTATTTCATTTTCACTTTTCACAACAATCTCTGCAATAAACTTATCTGCATTTTTAGCCTTATATTTATACTTGAATTTGACTCCTATTGGTCTTGATTTAAACGATATTCCATAATTTGCACCATCTGCATAGGTTCCTAAATAAAGTTCTCCCGGGGTTATAACATTAACAACAGAAGCATCTCCCCCTCCTGTATTTCCATCTCCCCAACCAACAGTCCGAACAAGAGCTGAGTAATTGCCTGAATTGTGATCTTCAGACCTAATCGTTCCTGAGTTTGCAACATAACGAGTCCATCTTTTGTTACCAGCACCCACTTTAGAAAATGTTTCACTTTCTTCACCAAGAGAAGTTGTATATTCATTTAATGTATCCCAATGCCCTAAATCTGCAGAAGTGAAAGGATACCATCTTTCCCAAGAACGATATGGTTTATGTGTATATTGATAATCAGAGCTAAAAAGTCCCTTTGATTCATAATCTCCATGACCTTCTAAACCATCAGGCCCAATACTCCACTCTTCAAATCCACCATTAGGAATTTGAATCGCGTCTTCTGTCTTAAAATTAAGAGGCTCCAGTTCTCTTTTATTATCATACTTTACTGTAACCGATATTTGTTCACCAGGCCGCCCATGTTTCCAAACAAATGAAACAATTCCATTACCATCACGACCTAATGGAAGCAAATTCGTCAATTGATTACCATTTTCATAGAACGTCACCTTGTCTGCATCCTTCGCTTGCACTCGTAAATAAGCATATTTCGCAAAAATATCTCCATCATTTTCAGCCATAGCCCATTCAAATACCGGAGGTGTAACCGTAAACGAACGAGAGTCTTCAACAACTCTATCCAATTTATCAGTAACTTTATATTTTACGATATATGTTTTAGCTGTTCCATTATCATTATACGACAATTTATTAAACCAATCATCTACGCTATATTTCATCTTAACTCTACTTGCAGAACTTTCTGCTATCGCAATTCCTGGAATATCTAATGTGAAGACATCCTGCTCTTCTACCCCTATTCCAACTATAGATATTGCTACTTCCTTTATTCCGGCAAGAGCCTCAATATCTACAGGCACGTCAGAAAGAGGAGTTATCAATTTTATTTCCAAAGTACCTTGTTCAAAAGTTTTATTATTCGGGAACATTCCCCAACTAACCTTAGGTTTAGCAGCAGCCGGTACAGTTATTCTAACCGATTTAGAAGTCCCATTCGGAGTTGGCAAAGCATCTATAACCGTCAATGACAACTCATAATACGAGTCTTCCGATTTACCTAATAAAGAAGCAATAACCGATTTCAAATCAAATTCTGCCTGCATTTCACCTT
>ENA-OZGM01001035-OZGM01001035.1-human-gut-metagenome-genome-assembly--contig:-NODE-1035-length-11447-cov-4.313904_pt1 | contig 11447 bp, 10 predicted proteins | sample MGYA00244655_ERZ653656 | MGnify/ENA primary metagenome ERZ653656 (study PRJEB26926, sample SAMN06164991) | human gut metagenome | biome: ENVO:00009003; feature: ENVO:2100002; material: ENVO:00002003... | reverse complement strand
GAGGAGGCACTTTCCTGCCTGGAAGCTCTGCGGAAAAAATACTGGGATGCGCGGCATAACTGTTTTGTGTATATTATTGGAGAAAATCAGGAGACGGTGCGCTGCAGCGACGACGGGGAGCCTTCCGGCACGGCAGGGCGGCCGATGCTCGATGTGGTACAGGGAGCAGGCCTCCGCAATGTGCTTGTTGTGGTGACGCGGTATTTCGGCGGTACGCTGCTGGGAACGGGCGGCCTGGTGCGCGCGTACTCGCAGGCGGTGCAGGAGGGGCTGGCAAACAGTGTTCTGATTGACGAGATCTGCGGCGTGCGGCTGTTGATTGAGACGGATTACAACGGCATCGGTAAAATCCAGTATCTGCTCGGCCAGCGGGGGATTCCGATTCTGGAATCCGAGTACACCGATCAGGTGAAAATCCGCGTTCTCGTTCCGAAAACGGAGGTGGACCGTCTCTGCGCGGAGATTACCGAGGGGACGAACGGAAAGGCAAAACTGGAAAAAGAAGAGGAGCTGTACTTTGCGCAAAACGACGGAGAGCTGATCTTCGGGGATGCGCTGACGCAGTATAAGAATCTGGAGGCAGAAGAATTAGGATAAAGGAGGATGCGACATGAGGTTTCCGGAAAATCTGAAAAAGGGCGGAACGATCGGCTTTGTGGCACCATCGTTTGGATGCACAACAGAGCCATACAAGTCCGCGTTTGCAAATGCACAGAAAAAATGGAAAGAGATGGGATATCAGCTGGATCTTGGGCCAAACTGCTATGCAGAGCACGGCATCGGAATCAGTGCGGCACCGGAGGAGTGCGGAAAAGAGCTGACGGAATATTATGTCAGTGAGAAGAATGACTGTCTGATTTCCTGCGGCGGCGGAGAGCTGATGTGCGAGGATCTCGATTACGTGGATTTTGAAAAGATCAGAAAGGCACCGGCGAAATGGTATCTCGGCTATTCTGACAATACGCATTTTACATATCTTCTGCCGACCCTCTGCGATACGGCGGCTGTTTACGGTCCGTGTGCGAGTGATTTCGGCATGGAGCCGTGGCATAAATCCGTAGCGGATGCGTTTGGCGTACTGACGGGAGAAGTGCGTACCGTCCGCGGCTATGAGGGATGGGAAAGAGACGATGCGAAGGGCAGAAGCGAGGAAAATCCGTATCTGCCGTACCAGATTACAGAACCGCGCGTTCTGCGCCGCTTCCCGGATGCGGACAGTGCATTTGAGGGACGGCTCATCGGCGGCTGTCTCGACTGTCTCGTCAATATTCTTGGAACGAAGTACGACGGAACGGTTGATTTTGTGGAAAAATATAAAGAGGACGGTTTTGTCTGGTTTCTGGAAGCGTGCGATCTGAACGTCTTTGCGATCCGCCGCGCAATCTGGCAGATGGAGCACGCCGGCTGGTTCCAATATGTGAAAGGCTTTCTGATTGGCCGCCCGCTGCAGTTCGGACAGAAATTCGGGGAACTCGACCAGTACCGCGCCGTGACGGATCTGCTTGGAAAATACAACGTGCCGATCGTGATGGATCTCGACATCGGACACCTTCATCCGGCGATGCCGCTGATCGTCGGAAGTTATGCGAAGGTGGCCGTGGAAGGAAATGAGATTGAAATTAAGATGGAGTGCCGTTAGAACGCTTTTGAAAAATATTTTCTCGAGCGGCAGGGCAGAACCTGTGGGAAAATGTCTGCGCGCGTAGAAGAACTATCGGCGCATCCGGCAGATGCCGCGGAGCTTTTTGACATCGAGAATCGTGACCGTGCCGCGGGAGAGTGCGACGATGCCGTCTTTCTCGAACGACTTTAAGGTGCGGGAAACGACCTCTCTGGCACTGCCGAGGTTCCGCGCGATCTGCTCGTGCGTGGTGGAGAGCACCGGGGAACCGGTGCGGATGCGTTCATCCTCGAGATATCCGGCAAGGCGCTGGTCAAGCCGCGTAAAGAGAAGCTGGCCCATCGCCCACATGACTTCGGAAAAATGCTCCGTTGTTTCCCGGTAAATGTAGTTTTCAACGTAAATATTCTGATTCAACAGTCTGCGGAACGTGCTGGCCGGAGTGATGAGAACTTTCGTCTCCTCCTCGGCCTCAATCAGAATATCAAAGCTGATTTCCTGCATCGCACAGGAGGCAGACAGCGTGCAGACTTCGCCGGGACCGGTGGTAAACAGGGTAATTTCCCGCTGCTCGCCGGACTGGATAAAGATGCGGAGCATGCCGGAGAGGACAAGCAGAACGCCGAGACAGTCATCGTCACAGCTGTAGAGAAAATCGCCGCGCTGATACGTCGTCAGGACGGAAGAGAGCACGAGTGTCTGCTGTTCATCGGCGGTAAGCTTTGAATAAAATGGATAATGCTCCTGAAAACAGGATTCCAGAAAAGATGACATAAATAAAACTCCTTTCGGAAGAAGAACGTTCTTTTGTAAACTACGGCAGCAGCCGTTTCTTCCATGATAGAAAAGAACAGAAAGAAATGCAAGAAAAAACGTATCGGTTTTTGTGCCGATACGTTTTTTCTGCATTTCCAATATTACGCTGTTTATTTTACAGAGTTAATCAGCTCTTCCAGCTCCTCATAGGAAACGGCGCCGACGTTTTTCTTTACGAGCTCGCCGTTTTTGAAGAAAGCGAGGGTCGGAACGCTCATGACTTTAAAGGATCTTGCCAGCTCCGGTGCTTCGTCAACGTCTACTTTGTAGAACTGGATCTCCGGCATATCCTCAGCTGCCTCTTCGATGACCGGGGCGAGCATTTTGCACGGTCCGCACCAGGTAGCAAAGAAATCAACAACGGCAACGCCAGGTGCTGCCTGCAGAGCTTTTTCGAAGTTTTTGGATGTAACATGAATTAATGACATAATAGAAGTCCTCCTTTTTATTGTACGGGTAATTCCCGGTAAGTGTTTTCCTGTTATGTCTGTAGAATACCACAGCGGAACGGGAATTTCTGTGACTAAGTCACAAAACTATCTGGGTTCTTTTCCCTGGCGGAAACATTCGATCATTTCGCCGGTCAGGCTGATGAGATTTGGCGTTTCGGGCAGGGAACCGCGGTCAAACCATTCGGCAGTGGAGAGCTCGTCGCGGTCGAGGGTGATGGATGGATCGCCGTCTACATCGCAATAGAAGCCGGCAAGCAGCGAACCGCTGAAGGACCATGGCTGACTCTTATAGTATCTCAGATTTTTGACTTTCAATCCGACTTCCTCCATAACCTCGCGGTGCACCGTTTGTTCCAGTGTCTCGCCGACTTCTGTATAACCTGCGACGAGGGCATAGGAACGGTGGCTGCTGTGGGATGGCGCATACTTCGTGAGCAGCAGGCGGTCACCGTCGGTGATGGCAACGATGACGCTCGGGCAGATGACCGGATAGGAGAGTGCGCCGCAGGAAGGGCACTGCATCGCGCGTTCATTTCCGGGCGCATGCATCTTCGTTCCGCAGCGGCCGCAGTAGGTGTGGTTGGTGTACCAGGTGTGGATCTGGTAGCCGGTGATGCCGGCGAATCCGAGCCATCCCGGAACGGCGCGGCGCAGAATCAGTGTGTTTTCATATTTCCAGATATCAAATTCCGAAAGCTGCGGGCGGCGCAGTTCATAGTAATTGGTTTCGTCGATACGGAACAGAAATTTTGCTTTTTCCCGGATTTCCGGGAAAACAGGTGCAATTTCTGCAATCGAAGGATAGCGGATCTGCGGATCTTCAAAATTGCACAGAATTGTGTGATGACCGTAGATGAAAACGAGATCGGTATCGTTCGGTGTGGAAGGGTGGTAATCTACATAATATTTATGCGGAGCAATGTCCTGAATCATAAGAACTCCTTTCCTTGGTAAAAAAAGTTTTTGATAAAACAAAAAACCGAAATTCCTGTGAAGAAATTTCGGTAATAAAAAGAGCGCGAGACGGGATTCGAACCCGCGACCCCAACCTTGGCAAGGTTGTACTCCACCCCTGAGCCACTCGCGCATTTTTCATTTTTTATCTTGTTAAGTGCTCGCTGCACCTTACAAATGATACTATACAGGAACTCCCCTCATTTGTCAATACCTATTTTCAATTTTTTTCAAAAAAAATCAAAAGTATCTACGATTCCCTCAATTTTCGCTCTCCATCAGACCCCCGCACAGCTGTCTTCCCCCCACAAATTCACACCGAACCACCCTCCTGACGAATCCAGACTCCTTTCCATCCGTCCTCCCAACCCCACATGCTCACGCCGATCCGCCTCCTGGCGGATCCAGACGCTTTACCCCCGTCCCCACCGTCAGACCTCGCGTGGCTTCGTACCTGCGATGCAGGTACGAAGCCGCACGAGGTCGTCCGAGGTCGTCCGTATTCACCTCTACGCCTTCAGAATCGCGCTCAGCACATACTGATTATTTGAGAAGTTTTTCTGCGAAATATCCCCGAGTCTGATCAGGTCAACATCCAGCCACAGTTCCTCTGCTGCCACCATCATATTTGCAAACATAATCCCGAAATTCACCTCATCCCACTTCCGAAGCTTCTCCACACTGTGCTTCTTCGAGAAAATATGAATTCTGTTATCATACACCACAAATCTCCACGGCTGGCTGTTCATACTGGATGGCGACAGTCTCGCCGCTTCCAGCATCTGCGTCATCCACTGCCGCGGCACCTCTTTGAACACACAAAGATCCTCCAGCGGCAGTCTCTTTGCTTCACTTTGCCGTCTCGTATGCGAACCATGACTCTTACCAAAAGCGACGATCCCCACCAGCCGCTTTCCGTTCTTCTCAAGCTCCGCCTTTTTCACACGATTACTTCCGATAAAGCAGGTTCCCAGTCCGATACTGCACAGATACAGCACCATCTGTTCCATAATATAACCCACGTTCATCAGATATCGTTCTGACTCCTCCGAATAAAAAGCCATATAATACGGCGCCTTCACACTGAACATACTGAGCATTCTCTCCTGCCCTTTTCTGTTGTCCAGAATCGCCATATCCACACCGATGCCCGAAAACAGTGCCGGCATCTCCTTATAATGCTCCCAAATCTTATCCAAAGTCTGCGGCGGAAGCGTATCAAAACAATAATTCCTTACTGATTTTCTAACAAAAATAGCCTCATATAAATTCATACTCTCACCCTTACTTCATCTGCTATCCGTCTGTTTTTGTTACAGTTCACTGCTGAATGAACAGTAATATTTCTTTCATAGCCGGCCGCGGCCCGCTCCCCATTTTTACAGGAGCAAAGCCGCATTCCGAAAAATTTACGTTTAATCTTCCGCATTCGACAGAAATACGGAAATTCTCCCTCTTAATCGCAAATATTTTTCAATTTCCAGCTCATCCATTTTTACTCTGTAATAATATTGTAACATATCCAAAAACTTTTTCAAGGGAAAAACGCGCCAAATTTTGTATATTTTTCACACATATTTCCCATCAAATTTATGCAACTTTAAAACCTGTGCTTACGCTTCCGCGGTCAGCTTCTCCAGCTCCTCCACATAAGAAGCAAACACATCCAGCGCCTCTTCCACCGGCTCCGGCTTCGTCATATCGATGCCGCAGATCTTCAAAAGGTCGATCGGATCCATCGAGCAGCCGCCGCTTAAGAACTGTTTGTACTTCTCCACGATACCCGGCTCCCCTGCCAGGATCTTGCTGCTGATCGCAATCGCCGCCGAAAATCCCGTTGCATACTGATATACATAGAACGGTGTATAAAAATGCGGAATTCTCGCCCATTCCAGCGCGATCTGCGGATCCGAAATCATATCCGGTCCGAAATACTCCTTGTTGATCGACAGATACAGCTCCGAAATACCGTCCGCCGTCAGCGTGCCTTCCTCTGCCATCTTCTCATGAATCCGCTTCTCAAACTCCGCAAACATCGTCTGGCGGAACACCGTTCCCTTAAACTGATCCAGGAAATAATTCAGCAGGAAAATCTTCTCCTCTTTTTCTTTCGCATGCTTCAGCAGATAGCGGATCAGCAGTGCCTCGTTGCAGGTTGATGCCACCTCAGCGACAAAGAGGCGGTACTCCGCATACGTAAACGGCTGCGTATGGTTCGAATACCAGGAATGCAGCGAATGGCCCATCTCATGCGCCAGTGTGAAGACCGAATCGATATTTCCGTTAAAGCTCATCAGCACATACGGATGGGAATCGTAAGAACCCCAGGAGTAAGCACCGCTCTTTTTTCCTTCGTTCTCATAAACATCCACCCAGCGCTCCGAAAAGCCCTTGTCCAGCAGTGCCACATAATCATCCCCGAGCACGGCAAGCGCTTTCTTCACGATCTCGATCGCCTGCTCATACGTATATTTCTGCTCGTACTCTTCCGTCAGAGAAACGTAAACATCATACATATGAAGTTCATCCACACCGAGCAGCTTTTTACGCAGTGCCACGTAGCGGTACATCGCCGGCATTTTTGCATGAATCGCCTCGAGCAGCTTGTCGTAAACCGAAACCGGGATATTTCCGCCATCCAGCGATGCAGCCAGTGCAGATGGATATTTTCTTACATCTGCAAAGAATGCGGCCTGTTTCAGATTGGCACCGAACGTTGCGGCGAGCATGTTTTTGTGTTTTTCATACTCCGCATAATACTTCTCAAACGCTTCTTTTCTGACCCGGCGGTCCTTCGACTGTAAAAATCCGACGAAGGTGCCGTGGCTCAGTGGAACCTGATTTTCCTCTTCATCCGTGACCGGCTGGAATCTGAGGTCTGCGTTCGAAAATGCCGAGAAAATCTGATCCGGGCTGGATGCCATCTCTCCGGCTTTTGCAAGAACCGCCTCCATCTCCGGCGAGAGAATGTGCTCTTTCTTGCGGAAGTTTTCTTTTAATATGCGATCGTACAGACGGAGCGGCTCATATGCTTTTTCAAATTCTGTAACCGTCTCCTCGTCAAGCTCCAGGATCTCCGGCTCTACGAAAGAAGAGGCATCCGCAAGAACAGCCATCATGCTGTCCATCTTTCCGGCATAGCCCTGATACTTCTGATTTCCCATATCCTGGTGATATTTCTGGCTTGCATAGACATACAGGCTGGAAAAGACGCGGCTGATGTCATCCAGACCGGAAAGAACGTCATACAGCGCTTCTGCACTCTCTTTCATTGTTCCCTGTTTTGCGCGGAACGCTTCTATTTTCTTCGCAAGCTCCTGCTCTGTTTTCTCAAATTCTTCATCACTACCAAACAAACTCGAAAGATCCCAGCAGTACGCCGGATCCATCTCTTCTCTTTTTTTCAGTTTAATTTCTGCCATATTTCTCCCTTCATCCATCTTTTTAGACGGAACTATTTCTGCGGTTTTTCTTCTAATACTAATGTGCCGCACTTACGCTTAGTTTACCACAATTTAACCTCTAAATCTAAAATTTTTTCTTAATTTTCTTGACAAATCCATAAACCGATTGTATGATTGTACTATCAAATTAATATAGTAGTACAAAAGGAGTGAATGCCATATGCCATGGAATCTTGATTCCTCGCGGCCGATCTATCTGCAGATCATCGAGCGGGTACAGATGGACATCATCACCGGGCGCTATCAGCCGGGCGATAAGCTTCCGTCCGTCCGCGATCTCGCGCAGGAGGCCGCCGTCAACCCGAACACAATGCAGAAAGCGCTTTCCGAACTGGAACGCAGCGGACTGATCTATTCCCAGCGGACCAGCGGACGCTTTATTACCGAAGATAAGGAGTTGATTCATCAGATGAAAAAAGAACTTGCCGCCGCAGAAGTATCTGCTTTTGTTGCCCACATGAAACAGCTCGGCATAACCCCGGAGGAAATCCGGCAGCTACTTGCCGAAACGATTGAGGAGGAAGAAAATCATGAGTGAACTTGTAACGTGTAAAGACCTGACGAAGCGCTTCGGAAACCACACCGCGCTCGATCATCTCAACCTTTCCCTGGATTCCGGGAAAATTATCGGACTGCTGGGGCCCAACGGAAGCGGAAAGACGACGCTCTTAAAGCTGCTGAACGGACTGCTGACCCCGAGTGAGGGTGAAGTCCTCATCGCCGGAAATCATCCCGGTATTGAGACAAAACGGATCGTCTCCTATCTGCCGGATAAAATGTATCTCGGCAGCTGGATGCGCGTCTCGGATCTTTTAACGTATTACAGCGATTTCTTTGAGGACTTTGACATGTCCCGCGCCAATGCCATGCTGGAATCCTTAAAAATCAGCCCGAAGGACCGTTTGAAAACGATGTCGAAGGGAACGAAAGAGAAAGTCCAGCTCATCCTCACGATGAGCCGCCGCGCAAAGCTCTACTGCCTCGACGAGCCGATTGCAGGCGTCGATCCGGCAGCACGCGATTACATTTTATCTACGATTTTAAACAACTACGAACCAGACGCATCCATCCTCATCTCAACACATCTGATTTCCGATGTCGAAAATATTCTCGATGAGGTCATCTTTATCCAGGAGGGCCAGTTAAAACTGCACGCCTCGGTTGAGGATATCCGGATGCAGGAGGGTGAATCGATTGATTCTTATTTCAGGGAGGTATTCAAATGTTAAAAAAATGTCTGAAACATGAGTGGAAAGCATGCTGGAAAAACATGGCGCTGCTGAACGGTGCCGCCATTTTCATGGGCGCTCTCGGAGGCTCCGGATTCCTCTTTTCCCAGATTTCTGAGCTGCCGGATCTGCTGATCGTCCTCTATCTGTTTGCGTACGTTTTGATTGTGATCGCCGCATCCGTCATGACACAGGTGCTGATGATCCAGCGCTACTATAAAAATCTTTTTACCGACGAAGGGTATCTGACCAACGTCCTTCCGGTATCGGCAACGGATCATATTCTCTCCAAAATGCTGGTTTTCGGCGCATGGAGCATCTTAAACGCACTTTCCGTTCTCGCTTCCTTCGCTTTTTTGCTTCTGCCGTCCGCAATCCGGTATTTTACCGCAAACACCCTGCTTTTTTACAACAAGACCATGACCTTTTCCGATTTTCTGTCCTATCTCTGGGCACAGATTACCGGTGTTGCCGATGCTGCTTTTTCCCTGATCGGCATCACGAACCACATCGGTATGGCACTGTTTTCCATCGTTGGCTTCTTCGCTTCGCTGTTCTTTGGCATTCTTCTGTTCTATGCCGCCATCAGCATCGGAAGCCTGGTATCCAGCCACAAAATTCTGACGGCTGTCCTCTCTTACATCGGCATGACTACCGTGATCCAGATCTTCGGCGGAATCAGCATCGTCCGTGTTTTCCAGGACTCCACACCGACTGCTGTGGTTACCACATCCTCGGTTTCCACCCTTATCATCACCGTGGTGCTCTGCGTTGTTCTGTTCCTGATCTGCCGCTATATCTTAAGCAGACGGCTGAATCTTTCATAAAAATTGCATTAAAAAGCGCCGCCGCGGACGAACCGAATCGTCTGCGGCGGCGTTTTGTATGCATGTTCTGCACTTATGCCAGATGCCAGATATCCTCGTTGTACTGTGCAATGGTACGGTCGGAGGAGAAGAAGCCTGCTTTTGCGATGTTGATCAGGCACTTCTTGTTCCATGCATCTTTGTTCTCGTAGTCTTTGTATACTCTTTCTTTTGTCTTGATGTACTCTTTCAGGTCGAGCAGCGTCATGAACCAGTCTTTGTTCAAGATCTCTTTGTAGAGTCTCTCCAGGCAAACCTTGTCGCCGATAGCAAGAAGCTCATCGCTGACGATGAAATCAACCAGCTTTGCAATCTCCGGATCTTCGTCATAGATGTCTTTTGAGCAGTAAGCAGCATCTGCGTACAGGTCGATGACATCCTGCGGTTTCTTTCCGAAGATGTAGATGTTCTCTTTTCCGACAAGATCGCCAATCTCAACGTTTGCACCGTCTTCTGTTCCAAGCGTCAGGGCACCGTTCAGCATGAATTTCATGTTTCCGGTTCCGGAAGCCTCTTTGGATGCCAGGGAGATCTGCTCGGAGATATCTGCTGCCGGGATCACCTTTGCAGCTTTTGATACGTTGTAGTTCTCAAGCATAATCACTTTGAAGTACGGGCTTACCTCAGGATCGTTATCAATCAGCTCCTGCAGGCACAGGATCAGATGGATGATATCTTTTGCGATGATATAAGCCGGTGCAGCCTTTGCACCGAATACCATGGTGATCGGGGTTTTCGGCTTGTTTCCGCTCTTGATATCCATGTATTTGTAAATAGCGTACAGGGCGTTCATCTGCTGGCGTTTGTACTCATGAAGACGTTTTACCTGTACGTCGATGATGGAATTTTCATCCAGCGCGATATTCTGTGTCTCATACAGGAACTGTTTGAGATCCAGTTTGCGGTTGTGTTTGATCTCCTCAAGTTTTGCAAGAACCTTCTTGTTGTCTTTGTATTTAAGCAGTTTTTCCAGCTCGTCGGCATCTTTTTTGAATCCCGGTCCGATCAGGCTCTCGATATACTGTGCCAGTTCACGGTTGCAGTGCAGCAGCCAGCGGCGGAAAGTGATTCCGTTTGTCTTGTTGTTGAATTTCTCCGGATAAATATCGTAGAACGGTTTCAGCTCGGAGTTTTTCAGGATCTCGGTGTGCAGTGCTGCAACGCCGTTAACAGAAAATCCGTAGTGGATATCCATGTGTGCCATATGGACGCGCTGATCCTTATCGATGATCGCTACTTTCTCATCTTTGTATTTCTTCTTTGCCTGTGCGTCCAGCTCGTGGATAATCGGCATCAGGTGCGGAACAACCTCCTCGAGGTAATCGATCGGCCATTTTTCCAGTGCCTCTGCCAGGATGGTGTGGTTGGTGTAAGCACAGGTCTTGCTTACAACATCGATGGCTTCCTGCATGGTAAAGCCTCTCTCCTGCAGCAGACGGATCAGCTCCGGAATGACCATGGACGGATGAGTATCGTTGATCTGGATCACAACGTGATCATACAGCTTATGCAGATCGTAGCCCTTCTGCTCGCACTCCATCAGGATGAACTGTGCGCCGTTGCTGACCATGAAATACTGCTGGTAGATACGAAGCAGCTGTCCGGCACGGTCGCTGTCATCCGGGTAGAGGAACAGTGTCAGGTTTTTCTGGATCTGATGCTTGTCAAAGTTGATGCTGTCTGATGGAACGATGCTCTCGTCTACCGTATCTACATCGAACAGATGCAGACGGTTGCAGCCATTGTTGTAACCCGGTACGTCGATATCATACAGGGTAGAATGCATCGTGAAGTTTTTATACGGAACTGCAAAGGATACCGGCTGTCTGACGAGCCAGCTCTCATTTGTGATCCATGGATTTTTCACTTCTTTCTGTTTGTGGTCGACCAGAAGCTGGCGGAACAGACCGAAGTGATAATTAAGGCCGATACCGTCTCCCGGCAGGCCAAGCGTTGCGATAGAATCAAGGAAGCATGCTGCCAGACGGCCGAGACCCTGTCTCTTATACACATCTCCGAGCCCACGAGACTGCAGCTAATCTCGT
>ENA-OZGM01001024-OZGM01001024.1-human-gut-metagenome-genome-assembly--contig:-NODE-1024-length-11542-cov-6.165491_pt1 | contig 11542 bp, 10 predicted proteins | sample MGYA00244655_ERZ653656 | MGnify/ENA primary metagenome ERZ653656 (study PRJEB26926, sample SAMN06164991) | human gut metagenome | biome: ENVO:00009003; feature: ENVO:2100002; material: ENVO:00002003... | reverse complement strand
GAGCGGGGGAGCGGCGCCGCGGCCCGCCGGTCCCCGGCATCCGCCGCGGCGGGGAAAGCGCCGGAAACCTTGCGCCGGGTGACAGTTTTTGACCCAGAAGTTGCGTTTTGCCGGACAGTTTTGCGGGAAAACCCGGCGCCGCTTGACAATATCCACCGGCTTTATGCTATAATGACTCTCCTGCTTTGCGGCCATGCCGCAACGGGAACGATCCGTTATGCTGAAAATCCATAAGGAGGTCAGAAATGACGAAATACAATCAGGTCACGCCGGAGATCGCCGAGCAACTTCAGGCCATCGTGGGCGCGAAGCGCTTTTTCGCAGGCGACGCGGTGAAGGACGACTTCAGCCACGACGAAATGCCCATCTACGGCAAGTATTACCCCGAGGTGGTCTGCGAGGCCGAGAGCACCGAGGAAGTGTCCGCAATTCTGCGCGTGTGCTATGACAACAACATTCCCGTCACGCCGCGCGGCGCGGGCACGGGCCTCGTCGGCGGATGCGTGCCGCTGTGCGGCGGCGTGGTGCTGTGCACGACGCGCATGAACAAGATCCTCTCCTATGACATGAACAACCTCGTCGTGCACATCCAGCCCGGCGTGCTGCTGTGCGACCTCGCGGCCGACGCGCTCACGCACGGCCTGATGTACCCGCCCGACCCGGGCGAAAAGACCGCGACCGTGGGCGGCAACGTGTCCACGAACGCGGGCGGCATGCGCGCCGTGAAGTACGGCGTCACGCGCGACTACGTGCTGGCCATGACCGTGGTGCTGCCCGACGGCAGAGTCATGGAGCTTGGCAAGACCGTGTGCAAGACCAGCTCCGGCTACAGCCTGCTGCACCTGATGATCGGCTCGGAGGGCACGCTCGGCGTCATCACGGAGCTGACGCTCAAGCTCATCCCGAAGCCGGAAATGAACGTGAGCCTCATCCTCCCGTTTGCCGACGTGGAGACCGCCATCGCCTCCGTGCCGAAGATCAAGCTGGCCAACCTTGACCCGCAGTCGATCGAGTTCATGGAGCGCGACATCGTCGATTCCTCGGCGGCATTCACCGGCAACACCATCTTCCCCACGGTCGTGGACGGCAAAGAGGCGGGCGCGTACATCCTCGTCACCCTCGTCGGCGACAGCGAGGCCGAACTGACCGCGAAGATGGACCGCCTCGGCGCGCTTGCCGAGCAGTGCGGCGCGTACGACACGCTCGTCGTCTGGACCGACGGCCTGAAAAAGGACGTCTGGGCCGCGCGCAGCGCATTCCTGACCGTCATCGAGGCGGACACGAAGCTGCTCGACGAGATGGACGTCGTCGTGCCGGTAGACCGCATCGCGGAGTTTCTCGTCTACACCCGCGCCACCGGCAAGGCGGAGGGCATCACCATCCGCAACTTCGGCCACGCGGGCGACGGCAACCTGCACATCTACTGCTGCGCCAACGACATGGCGCTCGACGAGTTCAAGCGCCGCAGCAAGGCCGTCATGGACAAATGCTATGCCAAGTGCACCGAGTTCGGCGGGCAGGTCTCCGGCGAGCACGCCATCGGCCACGCAAAGAAGCAGTACCTGGTGGAGTCCGCCGGCGAGACGGCGTTCGGGCTCATGCAGGCGATCAAGCAGGTGTTTGACCCCAAGGGCATCCTCAACCCCGGCAAGGTCTGCACCAATGTGGAGGAGGGCTGAAGCATGCTGAATATTCTTGTTTGCGTCAAGCAGGTGCCCGACATCAACCTCGTGAAGATGGACCCCGTCACGGGCAGCCTGATCCGCGCGGGCGTGCCGGCGATCCTCAATCCGCTGGACGCCAACGCGCTTGAGGCGGCCGTGCGCGTCAAGGAGGCGCACGGCGGTACGGTCACGGTCATCACGATGGGGCCGGACATGGCCAAGGAGGCGCTGCGCGAGTGTCTCGCCGCGGGCGCGGATCGCGCCGTGCTGCTGTCCGACCGCGCGTTTGCCAACGCCGATACCCTCGCCACGAGCTACGTCATTGCGAGCGCGGCAAAGCAGCTCGGCGATTTTGACCTCATCTTCTGCGGCAAGGAGTCGCTCGACGGCGCGACCGGGCAGATGGGCTCGCAGCTGGCCGAGCGCTTCGGCGCGAGCCAGATCTCTTCGACGGCGAAGATCGTCGAGGTGGACACGGCCGCGCACACCATCACGGCCGAGCGCGACCTCGAGCGCGGCACGGAGGTGCTGCGCGCGAAGTATCCCTGCCTGCTCACGGTCGAGAAGGCGAACTTCCGCCCCCGCATCCCGAACCTGAAGCGCTGGAAGGCCTCGCGCACCGCGCCCATTGCGGTCTACAGCGCGGCCACCATCCCGGGGCTCGACCCCGCGCAGATCGGCGACCCCGGCTCGCCCACGAAAGTGCCGCGCACCTACCCGCCGGAGGTCGGCGCGAAGGGCAGCATGATCGACGAGGGCAGCACGGAAAAGAACGTGGACCGGCTCTTCGATCTGATCGCGGACGTGCTTTGAGGAGGTGCAGGCAGTGAATAAGACAGATTACAAAGACATGTGGGTCTTCATCGAGCGCGACGGCGACAGCGTGCTGCCGGTCTCGCTCGAGCTGTGCTCGGAAACGCGCAAGCTCTGCGACGTGAGCGGCGAGAAACTCGTCGCGGTCATCGTCGGCAGCATCTCGGACGGCGAGCTGCAGCGCGTGCTCGACTGCGGCGTGGACAAGGTCATCCACGTGACCGGCACGGGCTATGACTACTTCAATAACGATGCGTACACCAACCTCTTCACCGTCCTGTGCCGGAAGTACCGGCCCACGGCGGTCATGGTCGGCGGCACGATCAACGGGCGCGACTTTGCGCCGCGCTTCGCCGCGCGCCTCGGCACCGGCTGCACCTCGGACGCGACCGAGCTCATCTGGGATCCCAAGACGACGGACATCGAGTTCGTTGAGCCTGCCGTCGGCGGCAAGATGATGGCCGTCATCACCGTGCCGGTGGCGCGCCCGCAGGTCGGCACGATCCGCCCGGGCACGTTCAAGTGTGTGCCCTGCGGCGCGCGTGCGCACGAGGTCATCGAGGAGCACATCGACTTCCCGGTCGCGGACATCCGCACCGAGATTCTCGATTTCCGCGCCGACGATCTCGACGAGAGCCTGAACATCGCGGACGCGGACGTGATCGTCTGCGTCGGCAACGCGATCAAGGGGGCGGACGCCCTGCCGCGCTACCGCCGCCTGGCCGAGCGCCTCGGCGGCAAGCTTGCCTGCACGCGCCCGGTGTTCGACCGCGGCGTGCTGCCGTTCAAGCTCGTCATCGGGCAGTCCGGCGCCGTGGTCAAGCCGAAGCTGCTGCTGTCGTTCGGTGTGTCGGGCGCGGTCAACCACGTCACGGGCTTCTCGGATGCAGACGTGGTCGTCGCCGTGAACACCGATCCCGAGGCGGCAATCTTCAACTACTGCACCTACGGCATCGTCGGCGACATGGACGAGGTCTGCGAGGCCATGCTCGCAAAGCTCGGCGCGTGAGCCGGGATGAAAAGACAAAAAAGCACCCGAAAGGGTGCTTTTTTGCGTGCTGCGGCGCTGGGGCATGCAGGATGACGTAGATAAAATGCGGGCGGTGCTGATGCACCGCCCGCACTGTAAATTACAGCTGGATGGGATAGTATTTGCTGAATTCTGAAAGCTGTTCTTCCGTCATGTCGATATCCAGCACACGAAAGGGATGCCGCACCAAAAAATCCTTGTCAACCATGCCGTTGCGCTGGCGCTTAAGGGGTATCTGCGTGCACAGCACATCTGTCACCACCCGGCAGCCAAGATTGACGTTCTCCCGACTGACGCTGCAGAAAGACGACCACGGGTAAAACCGCCGAAAGATGCCAAACCAGATCGCCACTATGCCGTCTGTGCAGATGTCATAGGACCTGCATATTCTCCCGATACCGAACACGCAAAAAAAGTCAGTAAAGAACACCATCAATATCAAAACCCAACGCATGTCCGGGCGAATCACTGCGGCATACGCACCTGCAATGGTCATTCCTAATAAGATCAGACAATAACCGACACTCACATTTTGAGAAAAATATTTAAAGCTGATATTGACTTTCATATCTATCGCCCCTCATCTCCGTGACCATGCTGGCCGATATTTCCCAAAAGCGTTCCTATACCATTCGCAGAAAAAAAGATCGGCGCCTGCGGTATTCTCTGCGCGCAGCCATTCCCGCCGCCGTAGTTGAAATGGTATGTGATACCATCATGATACCCGGCGGTGCGAGACCTGTCAAGTGCCCTGCGTTCTATGGCGGAAAACCGCCGAGGAGAACATGCGTTGCTTGCAGCGGCGGCCCATCCGCGCGCAAAAAGAGGGCGGCAACCGCGAGAAGGCATGGAGTATGCTGCAAGGAAACACCAAAAAGGGTAAAAAACAAAAGCCCTTGCAGCAAGGGCTTTTGACAGAAAATCTGGCACCCCCGGCTGGATTCGAACCAGTGGCCTGCCGCTTAGGAGTTCAAAAAATCTCGTTTTTAACCGTGTACCTGTGTGTCCTGTAATGTCCGAAAAGCCTTGGAATATCAAGGATTTTCGATGATTTGAGTTCCTTTGAAAATCAGTGCGTTTCCCTCAATATCCTGCTAATTTTCGTGCCGTATTGCAAAAGTATTAGCAGAATAATTTGGGGATGGAAAAGCGTTCAACTGAAAATGTGAACCGTGTGTCCTCTTGTGTCCTCGTAAAACGACCGCCTGCCGTAAAAGCAAGCGGTCGTTTTGCTTCTCTACATAGCCGTCTGCTTCGCCGCAGGCGGCTAAATTTATGTAAAGGAGGAAACCCATATGGCGAATTGCAAAGTGATTGCAGTAACGAACCAAAAGGGCGGCGTGGGCAAAACCACGACTACAGCCAACCTCGGCATCGGGCTTGCCCAGCAGAACAAGCGGGTGCTGCTCATTGACGCAGACGCACAAGGCTCTTTGACACTCTCCCTCGGCTACCCGAAGCCGGACGAACTTCCCGTCACACTGGCGGACATCATGCAGAATGTGATCGACGATACCCCTATTCCGGACGGCTGCGGTATTCTGCATCACGGTGAGGGCGTTGACCTGCTCCCGGCGAACATTGAGCTGTCCGGCATGGAAATTCGGCTGATCAACGCCATGAGCCGGGAAAGCGTGCTGCGGACATATATCAATGCGGTCAAGCCCCATTACGACTATATCCTCATTGACTGTATGCCGTCGCTCGGTATGATGCCGATCAACTCACTGGCCGCAGCGGACAGCGTGATCATCCCGTCCCAGCCGTCGTATCTCTCGGCAAAGGGGCTTGACCTGCTGATGCAGTCCATTGCAAAGGTCAAGCGGCAGATTAACCCGAAGCTGAAAATCGACGGCATCCTGTTCACGATGGTGGACAGCCGTACCAACGAGGCCAAGGAGATCATCGCATCTCTGCGCGCCCACTACGGCGAAAAAATCCGTGTGTTCGGAACGGAGATCCCCTTTTCCGTCCGAGCCGCAGAAACCAGCGGCCGGGGCAAGAGCATCTTTGCCCATGACAGGAACGGCAAGGTCGCCGCCGCATACCGCTCGCTGACGAAGGAGGTGTTGGAGTTTGAGCGCAAAACCGAGAGATTTAGGGATGACGCCGCTCGATGACCTGTTCTCCACCGACGAGAGCCGTGCGGAGGCCCAGCTTGAAAAGGTCGTTACGCTGAATCCCGCCGACATCTCCGACTTCCCCAACCATCCGTTCAAGGTCAAGCAGGACGAGGCTATGGCGGAGATGGTAGACAGCGTAAAGCAGTACGGCGTGCTGGTGCCTGCCCTTGTCCGCCCCAAAGCGGACGGCGGCTATGAGATGGTCGCCGGTCATAGGCGAAAGTGTGCGGCAACGCTGGCAAGTATCACCGAGATGCCCTGCATCGTCCGCAACCTCACCGATGATGAAGCGACGATCATCATGGTGGACAGCAACTTGCAGCGGGAAACGATCTTACCGTCCGAGAAGGCATTTGCCTACAAGATGAAGCTGGAAGCTATGAAACGGCAAGGTCAGCGGTCGGATTTAACTTCGACACCACTGGTGTCGAAGTCCCGCAGCAACGAGGAATTGGGTCAGAAGAACGGTGATAGCCGAGAACAAGTCAGACGCTTTATCCGCCTGACCGAGCTGATCCCATCGGTGCTTGACATGGTGGATAGCGGCAAGATCGCTTTCCGCCCCGCCGTAGAGCTTTCCTACCTCTCCAAAGAACAGCAGCAGAGCCTATACGACACGATGGAGTGCGAGGACTGCACGCCGTCACTGGCACAGGCCATCAAAATGAAAGAGTTCAGCCGGGACGGAAAGCTGTCCGCAGAAGTCATCCTTTCCATTATGCAGGAGGAAAAACCGAACCAGCGTGAGCAGTTCAAAATGCCGAAAGAGCGTATCAGCAAGTATTTTGCTCCGGGGACGCCCGCACAGAAAATTGAAGATACCATCATCAAGGCATTGGAACTGTACCGCAGGCGGGAACGCCAGCGGGATATGGAACGATAGTCACTACCAAGGGGCAGCCATACCCATTTTCAATGGATGTACGGCTGGGTCGGCGTGTTCCCCCTCTCCACACCTCACCCCCTCGAAACTACCTGTACTTCCCGAAAAAAGAGATAGTACAGCGACGGTAGCTTTGCAGTTTCCGGCAGCGATCCGTACAATGAAAGCGCAAAGGAGGTTTGCGCATATGAAAAACACAAGGATCATCGCCGTTTTAGTGCTGCTGGCACTTTCTCTTTCGGGCTGTGCAAATGCAGAACGCTCCGAGGTATCTACGCCATCTTCGCAGGAAACGGTCACGACTGAGTATGAGCAAAGCAACATGCCGCAGGAGAGCATAGCGATTTCTGTTTCGGAAAGTACAGAGATTACCGCAGAGAGCACGGCACCGACCGAAACCGTGGAAGCAAAATCGGAGGTTTCAATACCTGCCAAAGAGGAAACGCCGCCGGTTATCAGCAGCCCCACGGAAGCTACTCCACCGAAAGCATCCGAACCCGAACCATCGACAGAGCCTACGGAAACACAGCCGCAGGAGCCTGACCCGCCCGTCGAAGAAAAACCCACAGAACCGGCGTTTGACATTCAGACTTGGATCGACTATGCCAAAGCCTATGCCGAAAGCGTGGGACTGCGGCTGGAAAGTTCGGCGGTAGATTGCTGGGATAACCCTATTTCGGCAGGTGCCCACTGCTCCTATCTGAAACGGGACATTCAAAGCAGGCTGAACCGATACGCCCGTGACGAGGATATAACCGATGTGTGGATATGGGCGGAGGCACGCTCCGACGGGAAATACGACCTGTATATCGGTTATGCCTGAAAACCAAATATTTACCGAGGAACGCACCGAGAAACACGGTGCGTTTTTTCATTTCAAGGAGGTCACTCAATGAAAACGCAGAAATTCAAACGAACGCTGTCGCTGTTTCTTGCGATGCTGATGTGCGTTACCACGCTGTTTGGCATGGGAACGACCGCATTTGCCGCAGAAGAAACCGACGAAGTATATCTTATCTCCTATCCCCGTGACGGCGACGCTAACTACGGCGGCGAATGGGGACACAACAGCCTGAGCTTTATGAACGGCTGGTCTACGGCAACATCCCGTTTTACGACGATCCGAGCAATGGGGTCGTATGAGGGCAATATCTGCTACTGCATCGAACCCGGCGTGCCGCAGCAGACGGGCAACACCTTTACGAAAAAGGGCGAGGATTTCTGGGACGAATACCCGTCGTCCTACAACAGTACCATTTCTCCCGATGATATTAAGCTGTTTATCGGCCGTATCTTTCAGTACGGCTATACGGGAACGATCTCGACCTCTTGGCGCTCACAGTATGAGGGCGGCGACAAGCTGGCTAACGCCGTTGCCACGCAGCTTTTGATTTGGGAAACCGTCGTTGGTGAGCGTGATGCCGATTTCAACAAGGTCGGCACGGGCGGCAAAAGCGCCATCGTGGAGCAGATCAGCACGAACCACCCGCTGTACAGTCGGATCATGGGCTATTACAATTCCATTGCGGCAAGCGTTCAGCGGCATTCCAAGGTGCCGAGCTTTCTTGCGAAGTCTGCGGGAAAAGCTCAGAATATTGAGCTTGAATGGAACGGCGAGGCCTATACCGCCACGCTGGCCGATACCAACGGTGTGCTCTCCGATTATGTGTTCTCCGCAAATGCTTCGGGTATTCGTTTTTCCGTCAGCGGAAACACGCTGACTATCACGGCGGACGATGCGCCGAGCGATACCGTCACCATTACAGCCGAAAAGAAAAATTCGCAGCGGCGTGGTGTTATCACTTGGACGGACGGCGTATTCGGTATGAAGAAGGCGGCGTGTTCGGAGATAACGGATATGTGCGGTCAAACGGCGGCCGCTTCGTGGACATCTACGACGGCGACATCGAAAACATCCCAGACGAATACCGGGTCAGGTCACCCGCCTTTCCTGTCCGCTCCGCAGCCACACGGCAGGCGGAACAGCCTGAACGATGAATTTTGCACCTTTGATATTGCCTTGCAGTTTGGGTACAGTATAATAAAAACGATAAGGAAGTGAACACCGTGAGCGACAGCTATTTTGATCTGCCATCCCGCATTGAGGACGCCTTTGCGGAGATCGACAGCGATATTGTGATGGATCTGCTGAATACCGACGAGGACTACGCTGCGCTTTCCGACCGTATGGACAAGCTGAAAACGCAGTACCCCGTCATCGACAAAATGAACGAGGGCAGCGGCGAGATCCGCATGACCGCCGAGGAGCATCGGGCGTATGTGGATTATCTGAACCTTGTCCGTCAAATGGAGGACATGGAGCGGCAGCACATTTACTTCCGCGGACATACCGATGCTGTGGCCTACCTCAAAAAAATCAAAGCGATCTGACGCAGACGGCACGGAAACCCCGTGCCGTTTTCTCATATTACTGCCTATTCAAATGCTCTATCTGCATATATTTCTAAGAAGTATATGCAGATAATTCGGATAGCGGCTTGTTTTTCTGCACACAATATGCTATAATTATGTGCAGAAAGGCTGGTGCTGTATGAGAAAATTCGATTACTCCTTTTTGAATAACGGTTTGCTGCCTGCAAACCTTGTGAACCTCACTTCCAATATTGCGGCGCTCAAAACGATGGCAGGCGTGCGCAAGGACGAATACACGCAGATTTTTACGGAGCTGGAAGCCGTCGCAAAGGTACAGTCCATTAAAAGCTCCAACGCCATTGAGGGCATTGTGACCAGCGACGAGCGTATCGCTGCCATTGTCAATCAGAACAGCGCCCCGCTGAACCACAACGAGGCGGAGATCGCCGGGTACAGAGATGCGCTGAATGAGATCCACTTGGGCTATGAACACATCGACTTCCGTCAGAGCGACATTCTGCGGCTGCACGAAATGATGATGAGCTTTGCGGGCTATGAGTACGGGGGGCAGTACAAAACGGACGATAATGTGATTTTGGAAATTGACGCAGACGGAAACCGCCGTGTCCGTTTCCGTCCCACGCCCGCAAGCGAAACCCCGAAAGCAATGGAGCAGTTGGAACTTGCCTATCTGGATGCCCGAAGCGATGCGAATATCAATCAGCTTCTTTTGATTCCATGTGTGATTCTGGACTTCCTCTGCATCCATCCGTTCCGGGACGGCAACGGCAGAATGTCCCGTCTGCTCTCTTTACTGCTGTTATACAAAAACGGTTTTGATGCTGGTAAATATGTGTCCTTTGAGGAGCAAATCAACAATTACAAGGCGTATTATTACGAAGCCCTGCGTCAGTCCTCGGCAGGATGGGAAACGAATGAGAACTCCTATTTCCCCTTTATCGAGAATTTCCTGTCCACCCTTTATATGTGCTATAAGGAACTGGACAAGCGGTTTGCGGTGGTACACGGCAAGAAGATTACGAAGAAGGCCCGTGTGGAGGCAACCGTCCTGAACAGCCTGACGCCGCTATCCAAAGCCGAGATTTGCAAAATCCTCCCCGATGTCAGCCCCACAACCGTTGAAGCCGTCCTCGGCGCAATGGTCAAGACCGGCTCCGTAAAGCGGATCGGTGCAGGACGAACGACACGGTATATTAAGGCATAATACAGGGTGAATATAATGGATGTATTATCTTTTGAGACCGAGGTAAGACAACTGATAGGATTGCAGCAAGAAGGGGAATATTGGGATTTCAAAAAAGAGTGGCATCAAAATAAGGCAGATTTACTACACGATATTATATGTATGGCGAATAATCTTTCTAATCAAGACGGGCTTATTATTATTGGCGTTGATGAAGAAAATGATTATTCTATTTGTGATGTCATAAACGACCCAAACAGAAGAAAAACACAAGATATTGTTTCATTTTTGCGAGAGAAAAAATTTGCTGGAGGTATCCGTCCAACAGCATATGTCCAACCAGTCACTTTGTGGAAAAAGACAATCGATATTATTGTTATTCGTAATGATCGCAATACCCCTTACTATTTAACAGAACAATACCAAGGTGTATTTGCTAATAATATTTACGCTCGGATAATGGATACAAATACTCCGAAAAATGCATCAGCAGATATAAATATCATAGAGAAACTATGGAAAAAACGGTTCGGAATTGATGCGACGGCTCTGGATCGCGCCTTGCTTTTTTTGCAAAAGCCTTACGATTGGGTGGATTCTAATAACGGCAAAAAGTTTTATAAGTATGCTCCTGAATTTACACTCGAAGATATTCAAGCTGAGGATGGTAGAGATGGTTATGAATTTTATCTGTTCAATCAGTGTGATTCTCGTCCTCGGTGGTATGACATAAATATTTACCATCATCAGACTTTATTATATTCTTTGGGTGGCGTGGCTTTGGACGGCGGTAGATGTTTCACTTCGACCCCTCGGACAGACGGACTTTCCCTATATAAGGACAGTTATCATCACTGGGATGTTTCATACAAGTATTTTATAAAAGATTCTATAGAATACACTATTCACCAGTTTTATATTACAGATAATATGGACGAGGAATTAACTGCTCGGCAAAGATTTTTGGAATGCGTACTTATTTTTGAAACTGAATTTGAAAGGACAAAATTCAATGCTTTTGTCATAGGCAATTATGAAAGATACAATATTGACGCATTTAGTGATCGCCTACCCCATTTCCCTGATTTAGAGGGTTATAATATGGACGCATTCAAAAAAGACTACTTACAATCTCAGCTTTTGCAGCAAATGTTAAAGGATTTCAGAAGCTAAAGGAGGCTATGTTTATGAGCGAATCATTTATTCCTGCATCGGAATTTGAAACAGCAAGTAACGCCGTCAGTAATATTTTAGGACAGCCTGTTGAGGAAATAAAAATTACTGACATATTGCCACCGCTTAATGATATAGCTGATTCGAACAAAGTATTTAAGGGAAAACTTTCGGTTCTGTTTGTAGATATGAGGAAATCCACCGATTTGACAGATGAATTGAAATCTAAAAAAATGGTGAAAGTTTATCGCTCATTTATTCGTATCGTTATCCAAGCAA
>ENA-OZGM01001016-OZGM01001016.1-human-gut-metagenome-genome-assembly--contig:-NODE-1016-length-11586-cov-7.026450_pt1 | contig 11586 bp, 10 predicted proteins | sample MGYA00244655_ERZ653656 | MGnify/ENA primary metagenome ERZ653656 (study PRJEB26926, sample SAMN06164991) | human gut metagenome | biome: ENVO:00009003; feature: ENVO:2100002; material: ENVO:00002003... | reverse complement strand
CGAGATTAGCTGCAGTCTCGTGGGCTCGGAGATGTGTATAAGAGACAGGTTTGAAATGAAATATATGAATATATGCCTTGTGGCAGGAGTTATACTGGAACTTATAGCTCTTGTCGCAATACTTAATCTTTATATTAATATAAGGAGAAAGGAAAGAAGGCAGAAGAATAGAGAAGATGGAGCAGGACTTTATGATCGTGCGGTATGTGCCGGAACGGATGAGGCGTATATGCTGGTGCGGCGGGAGGACATAAGTGCGGTAAGCCAGCTTATGGATCAGAAGGTATACAGACAGTTGAGAAAGAAATATGAGGGCTGGGACAGACAGGAGAATCTGGAGTTTGATGCACGTGTTGCAGGCAGGTTTGAAAGTCCATATTCTTTATGATGGAATTATATGGATGCAAGGCTGGGCAGAGCTCAGAACCCTGTATATATTTGCCGATAAGCTATACAATGCGAGAAAATCTGTGGGATTTGTCAAGAGACTAAGGATCAGGTATGGCGTGTAAGCCGTGCCGGGAAAACAAATATTTATACATTTGTCAGCGACAGATATGTCCGTGGATGGACATGTCTGCCGCTGTTTTTTGTTTTACTTAAAGATATCTTAAAGATTCGCCTCATTGAAACTTAAAGGGATGGCGGCTATAATCAGCAGGTGTAGTGAGAAGCTGCAGTGCGGATTACGCTGATGGATTGAGGAAGTGTAACCATATTGTAATAACTCTTACATATAATTAAGTCTGTTGAATGTATATTAAGTTGAACTGGCAGAAAGGCTTGGCATATAATCTATTCGATTTTGGAAGAAAGAAAAAGGTGGTTAAACGAGGTGGTAAATATTGAAAAATATATTGGAATTTATAGAGAATTCGGCTTTAAAATATCCAGACAAGCTGGCAGTTGCAGATGAGGAAGGCGGACTCACATATGGTCAGATGGAGAGGCTTTCCAGACAGATCGGTGCATGGATATATGAGAAGACAGATGGCGTGAGGAATAAGCCTGTTGCCGTGTTGCTGGACAAAAAGCCTGGGAGTGTGGCTGCCTATATGGGAGTTGTCTACAGTGGCAATTTCTATGTGGTACTGGATGCGGAGATGCCGGCGTCCAGAGCCGAGTCGATACTCGGAACGCTGAATCCGGTTGCAGTCGTGACTGACATCGGGCATATGGAGAAGGCACTGGAGCTTTACAGAAATGGCGTGGATGAAGATGGATGCCAGGGACAGGAAGGCGAGAACAAAGAGGTATTCAGGATATTAAATCTTGACGAGCTGGACACAAGTGCAGATCAGTCAGTGTTGGATGCGGTCAGAAGCAGGGCGATAGACACGGATCCCGTGTATGCGCTTTTCACATCGGGCTCGACCGGAGTTCCAAAGGGCGCTGTGGTATCACACAGGAATGTGATATCCTATACCTATTGGTACACGGAGGCATTTGGTATAGACGAGAGTACGATATTCGGAAGCCAGACACCGTTCTACTTCAGCATGTCGGTGTCAGATCTCTACAGCACTCTTAAAAATGGTGCCACGCTGTACATCATACCGAAGGCGTATTTCACCTTCCCTATGAAGCTGATGGAGTTCATGAATACATACAGGATCAACACGATATACTGGGTGCCATCGGCACTGCAGATCGTTGCAAATTACAAGCTGTTCCAGTACGCCCAGCTTCCCGAGCTGAAGAAGGTGCTGTTTGCCGGAGAGGTGATGCCGACAAAGCCGCTGAATTACTGGATACAGAATCTTCCGGATGCCATGTATGCAAATCTGTTCGGCCCAACAGAGACGACCGACATATGTACGTATTACGTGGTGGACAGAGTATTTGCCGATGACGAGCCGCTGCCGATGGGACATGCGTGCAACAACTGTGATGTGTTTGTTCTTGATGAGAACGGCAGGGAGGTGTCACCAGAGATCGATCCTGAGACGGGCTTCAGCCGTGAGGGTGAGCTCTATGCCAGAGGTTCATTTGTGGCGCTGGGCTACTTCGGAAATGCGGAGAAGACGAGAGAGGCATTTGTCCAGAATCCGCTGAATCCGTACTATCCAGAGCTGGTCTACAAGACCGGTGATCTGGTGAAATACAACAGATACGGCGAGCTGGTCTATGTGTGCCGTAAGGACTATCAGATAAAACACATGGGTTACCGCATAGAGCTCGGCGAGATCGAGGCTGCAGCAGGAGCTATAGACGGAATCAGAAGCTATGCCTGCATATACGATGATGCGGCGGACAAGATCGTGTTCATCTACGAGGGCAGGAAGAAGGACGAGACGGAGCTGCTTAAGGCGTTCCAGGAGAGGGTTCCACATTACATGGAGCCGAACCGTTTTGTCAGGGTGACAAGCATGCCCCACAATGCAAATGGCAAGATAGACAGGAAGAGGCTGAAGGCGGAATACGCGCAGCATGTGTGACAATTTTATTGATAAGGAGATAAGAGATTATGGAAGAATTATTAAAGATTTTGAATGATGTAAAACCTGGAGTTGATTATGAGAATGAGACAGATCTTATAGGACACGGCGTGCTGGATTCCATCACGATGGTTACGCTGGTGCTCCAGCTCAGCGACGAGTTTGACGTAGACATTTCCCCTGTTGATATCACACCGGAGAACTTCAAGACAGTCCAGACCATATACGATATGATCCAGAGACTTGAAGACGAGTAAGAGCAGATATAGATATTGGAAGATGGCGGGGACTGACTGCCGTCAAAAAATACTGGAGGAGTGAGAAATATGTCATATACGTCGATATCGTATCTGGTATTTATATTGCTCGGAGCGTTTATAGTGTACAATATAGTGCCGCTGAAGCACAGATGGAAGGTGCTGCTGGCATTCAGCTATCTGTTTTATTTTATCAATTCAGGCAGATATATCATATTTATCCTGTTCGGGTCGTTGACCATATATGTGGGCGGCCTGCTGATAAACAAGATAGATGATGGCTGCAGCATGGCAAGGAAAGCTCTGCCAAAGGAAAACAAAAAAGAGTACAAGGCACTTATCGGATGGCAGAAAAAGTGCGTGTGCGTATGCGTGGTGCTTGTGAATGTAGGAATCCTGGTATTCCTGAAATATTCGGTATTCCTTGGACAGGTATTTACAGATGTGCTTGGACTCATACACATAAATGTAGAGAATCCGATGTATCAGAGGATGATGCCGCTTGGAATCTCGTTCTACACACTGTCTGCGGTGAGTTACATAGTGGACGTATACAGAGGCAAATACAGGGCATCGGACAAGTTTGGCAAGGTTGCACTTTTCCTTGCATTTTTCCCGCACATTGTTGAGGGACCTATAGCCAGGTTCGATCTTGTTGGAGAGCAGATGTATGAGGGGCACAGGTTCAGTTATGAGAACATGACCATGGGACTCCAGCTTATACTGTGGGGCTTCTTCAAGAAGATAGTTATTGCAGATCGCGCAAATATGTATGTGAACCAGATATTTGACAATTACGCAAGCTACACAGGACTTCCGGTAGTAGTGGGAATGCTGCTCTACACATTACAGCTCTATGCGGAATTCTCAGGCTGTATGGATATAGTAAGGGGAAGTGCCCAGATGTTCGGAATAGGACTCTCAGAGAACTTCAATCAGCCGTTTATGTCAAAGACGGTCAGTGAGTTCTGGAGAAGGTGGCATATGACTCTCGGTGCATGGTTCAAGGACTATGTGTTCTATTCAGTTTCACTGTCCAAGCCATTTGTGAAGCTGAGTAAGAAGACCAGGGAACATATGAATACTTTCTTCGCGACATTTGTTCCTATGTCTATAGCGATGTTCATAGTGTGGTTTGGAACGGGTATTTGGCACGGCGCAAGCTGGAAGTACGTCATGTATGGTCTTTATTACTGGGCGATCATGATAATCGGACTTCTTACGGAGCCTCTTTTCAAGAAGCTGTATGGAAAAATGCATGTTGACCGTCAGGGAAAGGTATACAGACTACTCCAGGTTGTCAGGACCTTCATTTTTGTGAATGTGGGAATGCTCATGTTCAGGGCTGATGATCTGACTGCATTTGCACATATGTTTGTGTCCATGTTCAGGGGATTTACATTTGCGGATCTGACAAATGGAACTTTGCTTGGAATGAAGCTTGACATGGCAGATTTTGCAGTGCTGGCAGTGGGCGCGTTCATTCTGTTCCTGGTTGGACTTTACAAGGAGAAGGGACATCAGATAAGAGCAGAGCTTGCCACGAAGAATATAGCCCTCAGATGGGCAGTTTACTATGTGCTGCTGTTTGGAGTGATCATACTCGGAGCATATGGCAAGGGCTATGAGGTGGCTGGATTTATATATGCACAGTTTTAGAGGTGATTTATCTATGAAGAAAAGTGGACGTAATATAATAAAATCCATAGCATTTGCCCTGGTGGCCGTGATGATCATGGGAGTGCTGGGAGCTGCGTTTACCCCGAAGCGGAGTGATCCGGGAAGCGGAATAACCAACTCGAATGCAAGGGGCTTCTATGGAGAGCCGAAGAATTCGATAGACGTACTGGTGCTTGGAGACAGCAATGCCTACAGTGCATGTTCTCCGATGTATATATGGAACAAATATGGAATTCCAACATATGTGGCGGCTGAGGGGTTCCAGAATGTGACCGGGGCATCCAACCTCCTGGATGAGGTGCTCACATGTCAGAAGCCAAAGCTGGTGGTGTTCGATGTGAATATGCTCTGGACAGGCAAGACGACATTGAAAAAGGTGGAGAACAATCTGAAGAACATGGCGTATAAGTATCTGCCTCTTGCACAGTACCACAACAGGTGGAAGAGCATGAGTGTTTCAGACATGTTCGGTACCAAGGATTATACCTACAGATCATCCTCCAGAGGACAGTATCTCAGCATGGAGGTCAAGCCGTTTTCAGGCCAGAGCAAGATGGTGGAAACCAAGGCTGTTGAGGACATACCGGAGGTATCAAAGATACTGCTCGATAAGCTGATAGACAAGTGTGAGAAGAATGGAATCAAGATCATGTTCATGGAGACTCCGACGGCGAAGTCATGGAATTATGCAAGACACAATGCCATGGTTAAGTATGCTAAAGCCAAGAATATTGAATTTGTCGATATGAATACGCTCAAGGGCGATTATGCAATCGACTGGAGCACCGACACGAGGGATGGCGGAAGACATCTCAACTGTAAGGGTGCAGAGAAGGTAAGCGCCTATCTTGGAAAATATATTTCAGAGAATTATTCTTTTAAGGATAAGAGACATTCAGAAAAGTATGCGGATTGGAATAATGACTATCTGGATTATGTGAAGTATATGTCCGGAGAGACTGTGTCGCTGGAGGCACAGCAATCCGAGGGAACGGTATCTAACAACTAAATATAAAATATATAAGTGGACGGAGGATTGAATCCCCCGTCCACTTTATTTTTTATTTTACTGTAACTTTGTATCTGGCAGATATATTGCCGGAAGTATATGTCTTTTTCTCAGTGCTGTTTGAAGGTGTGAAAGTTTATTTCTGCACGGCAAGGGACAAGGATTTTTACGCGCAGCTCATGCGTGATGGAAATGTTGCGGTGACGGGCATGAACAGAGAATATCAGATGATAAGGCTGAGCGGAAAGGCGCACAGGCTGGATGATCAGAAGCTGTGGATCGACAGGATATTTGCGGAGAATCCATCTATGAACAGTGTGTACCCGGATGACAGCAGATATGTGCTTGAGCCGTTCTATTGATACAGGATGAATACCCGACACAGGTAAATGATGAGAAAGGCATAGTAAACGCTGCAAACAGCGGTATGACCGGATGTTATGTGCCATGCCACAATTGTATCGATAACTGTATCCGCGCTGTCCTGTCTGCGGAGGTTCTATGGACATGAACCTCCGCAAGGATGGTTATTTTGTTCAGGACAGTGCCTGGTATGAGGCAGAGCGGAATTTTAGTGAGTTTGTCACAAAGTCTATAGACAGTAAGCTTGTACTTCTTGAACTGGGGGTAGGTTTTAACACCCCAACAATAATCCGCTTTCCTTTTGAGAAGCTGACACGAGAACACGATAACGTAACCCTTGTCAGGTTAAATCTCGATCAGGCTGTGATTCCAGAAAGTCTTGGAAACAGAGCTATAGGGATAAATGCGGATATGGCGGAGAGTATAAGTGATATACTCAACGTTTCAGTATCGCATCCATATCCTGTTCAGGAGCAGTGATCGGGTTTAGCTTATAATTCTCCACCAGATATTTCACCACGGTCTCGGACATGAATGCCGGAAGTGTCGGTCCGATATACATGTTGCGCACGCCCAGCGACAGCAGGGTGAGGAGTATGCAGACAGCCTTCTGCTCATACCATGACAGGACAAGGGTGAGTGGGAGGTCGTTTATGCTGCAATTAAATGCATCAGCCAGAGCCAAAGCAACCTTGATGGCACTGTAGGAGTCATTGCACTGTCCCATGTCGAGTATTCTAGGAATCCCGTCAATTTCGCCGAGGTCGAGATCGTTGAAACGGTATTTGCCGCAGGCGAGGGTGAGGACAAGGGTGTCCATCGGAGTCTGCTTTACGAATTCGGTGTAATAGTTGCGTCCCGGATGTGCGCCGTCGCAGCCGCCAACGAGGAAAATGTGTTTGATATGACCAGCCTTGATTGCATCTATGATCTTGCCAGCCTGTGACAGAACTGCGTTGTGGCCAAATCCGGTCGTCAGCATATGGCCGCCGTTTATGCCGCTCATGCTCCTGTCGTGTTCATAGCCGCCAAGCTTCTGTGCGTGCTTGATCAGAGGGGTAAAATCTTTCTTCCCTGCTCTTGTACCTGAGATGTGAACCATGCCGTCATAACCCACGACTGATGTGGTGTAGATCCTGTCCTTGTAGCTCGGCCTTGGCGGCATGAGACAGTTGGTGGTAAAGAGCACCGGCGCGGGTATATTTTCGAATTCTGTCTGCTGGCTCTGCCATGCGGTTCCGAAATTGCCCGCCAGATTATGGTATTTGTTAAGCTCCGGATAGCCGTGCGCAGGCAGCATCTCGCAGTGGGTATATACATTTACTCCTGTCTTTTCAGTCTGCTCAAGGAGCTGTGACAGGTCGTTCAGGTCGTGACCGGAGACCACGATAAATGGCCCTTTTTTGATGTCAACATTTACTCTCGTAGGCACAGGATTGCCAAATGATTCAGTGTTGGCTTTGTCCAGCAGCTCCATGCATTTGAAATTGACCTGGCCCAATTCCATGATGAGTTCTATCCATTCGGTGACGCTGTGCTCCCTGTTAACCTCGCACAGTCCCTTGTAGAACCACTTCAGAACCTCATTATCTGTGTAGCCGAGATTCATGGCGTGATGGGCGTATGCCGCCATACCCTTGAGTCCAAACAGCAGGGTGGAACGCAAGGACACTATATCCGTGTCACCATCCCATAGGTCGATCACCTGTATCTTTTCAGCCTCAGGTCTGCTGATCTTGTTCTGCTCGTTTTTAACCCTTCCCATAAATTCTTTTATTGCATTGTCGTCAAAGTTTACATTTGTCAGGGTTGTGAAAAGACCGTCTATGATAAGTCTGTCGGCGACCGCGCTGTGTTTATTCTCATTTTTTGAGAGTTCTGCAAGTTTTATAAGCTCACACACAAGCTCGTCCTGTAGATTAGATGTGGATGGCTGCTTGCCGCACACTCCAGTATTGATACATGCGGATCCCCCCGCTGTCTGCTGACACTGAAAACAAAACATATTTGACATGTACTGTATACCTCCTGAAATTATGAATCTATCTGAAAAAACTGGTGACTGCCTGGCAGTCTGTGGATTTTCTTCTAAATAGAGTATGGACAGTGAACAGGAGTTTTATACGCAAATTTGCTAAAGTATATCTGTGAAATAACATTTAGGGGGATAAAAAACTTTCGTTGCTCAGATAGAGGCGCCCTGAGAAAAAATGGAGACAGAGGTGGGGACGGAGGTACCTGTCCCCTCCGTCCCCACCTTCATTTGATACTGCGGAGTCGCCGGTTATATTGAGCAGATAAGTGCCGTCTTGCACGCATTTGACTGAAATTTTACATGGCGCTGATAGTGGGCAGATGTGAAAAAGTTTTATAGTAAATCAAATAACAGTTGATCTGGACGGGGATAAAGGAGAAATCACGGATGAAAAAGGAATACGGGGATAGACTGGCTCGCGCGCTTGAATTTGCAAATGAATCAGCCAAGTATCATGTCAGGAACTATGCGGATGGGACGCTTATGCCCGGAGATGCATATGCCGATCTGCCGATAGATGAGAGAGACCGAATGTATCTTGGACCGGATGCTGGAGCGCCCAACATGTATTCCAGAATATACCGCAGCCAAAGAGAGAAAGAGATGCGGGAGCAGGGCATGACAAATGAGCAGATAATGCTGAGATGGGAAGCGCTTGATGCCATGTGGCACCAGGAGATAGAGGAGAGGCTCTACGGGGAAGCCAGACAGAATGATCGGTCAGAGGATGTTATATCAAGATACGAGAATGGAGGCTTGCCCGGTGATTTTCAGAGAAGGAGCGATCAGGCGGATGCGAAGAGAAGGACAAAATGGCTCGGGATACGAATAGTGCTCATAACCGTAGTAGTGGTGATCATGGCGTTCACGATACTTAATGAGGCCGGGCTGATAAACGGCATGAGTATAACAGAGCGGATATTTGACAGGGTAGAGCAGATATTTGGCGGTATGGACAACATATCATCAGGCGGTGCGGGAGCTGGTGGCGGAACAGATTCAGAAAATCCCGGCGGACTGGTGATCGTATACGGAGTAGTTATCTTCCTTATATTCAGATGGGTGAGTAAGAGCAAAAAGAAAAAAGAGAATATTTCAGATTCCAGTGTGATTTACACGGAGCTGATCCCACAGATTATCAGGAGACGTTATGGAGAGGGTAGCGTATACAGACATCAGGGTGGACTTCCTGATGAACAGATGAGAAGACTGAACTGCTTTGCTGGCAGACCATTTACACTGGATGGCAAGCCTTTGCTGGTTAACGGCCGCGACATGGTGGAGGGAACATACAAAGGTGTTCATTTCAGGTGCAGTTATGAATACATGGAGTACGAGTATTATCACGAGGACAGTGATGGTGATAAAGAGAAAAAAATAGACAAATTATTTGGGGGGCTGGTTGTTGAGATACCATATAGAAAGGTTTCATCGGCTTTGCTGGGAGTCATGGGAAACTCTGAACTGGCGATGAAGAATATATTGAAGTGTGGTTCGGAGAGTGGCGCAGTGGGAAGAATAGAAAAGACAGAAAACGAGAACTTTAATCTGCTGTTCACTATAAACTGCAATGACGAGGAGAATATATTTTATATGCTTACACCGGATGTCATGGAGAGGCTGGCGGCACTTTATCCAAAGGAGAAGGCGTCTCTCCATGTGACATTCGATGGGGACAGATTGTACATGTGTATAAGCAAGAGTGATAAATACATGGTATTTGACGAGGAGAAAAATATAAAAAGTATGAGTGATGTGGAGGCTTATCTGGACAAATACCTGCGCATGCTGCAGGAGACGATGGATGCGGCTCTGTTACTATAGAAGAGAAATTGTGAAAATGAGCAAAAGTACACGGAGGGAAATGTATGTTTACAATATTATTTAGCAAAGGTGTGTTCGTATTTTGTGTGTTGGTGGTAATAGTTTTGATACTTTTAGCGTATGCGATAAAGACTGCAAATGCTCTGAAAGCAGCGGAAAATAAGGTGAGAGAGCTGGACTCGGATGTGGATATTGCTCTTGCAAAGAGATATGATCTGCTCACAAAACAGTATGCGATGGTAAAGACTTATATGTCGTATGAGAGCGAGAATCTGATAACAGCGATAAAGCTCAGAAAAGGCATGACACCTGATGAGAAGACCGGGGTAGAGAAACTTATGAAAAATGCCTCGGATCAGATAAATGCAGTTGTGGAGGCGTATCCGGAATTGGCGGCGGGCAAGAATATAGAGGTCCTTCAGAACAGCTGCACAAATGCGGAGGAGCACATCCAGGCGGCAAGAAGACTGTACAATGCAGGTGTGACAAATTATAACAATCTGTGCAGCCAGTTTCCTTCTTCGGTGGTTGCGGCCATAACGGGTCACAATATGGTGGAGTATTTCAAGACTGATGCGGATAAGAGATCAGATGTGATATTTTAGCAGGGAATCCAGATGCTTTTGTGCATAAAAAAATCGGTGCGACGGGATTCGAACCCACGACCTCTTCGTCCCGAACGAAGCGCTCTACCAAGCTGAGCCACGCACCGAGTGTGTTTATCAACACTGCCATAATAGTATAAGAAGATTCTGGAAAAAATGCAAGGAGTTTTCTAAATAAATTGTCAAGAAATTCACCCAGGAATATCCGAGAAACTTTTGTGAAACTGATAATCAATCAATGACAGATAACTATCCGTTTATGGGGGGACCGTAGATACATTTTTGGGGTGCCCATAGATACAATTTATATAATATTTAGATTTGTTACAACGAAAATTTATAAGTGTATGGCAGAGTAATAACCAGAAAGTAGTTGATATGAGGATAAGGTGCAGGTGGTGATGGACAGAATGAAAGCCGCCTGAAATAGAAGGAGACGATAGATCATGAAGATACTTATTACTACGGACTGGTATGAACCTGTTATAAATGGAGTTGTGACATCGGTTGTAAATCTGTCAAATGAACTTAAGAAAAGAGGACATGAGGTAAAGATACTTACACTCTCGAGAAATCACCACACATATATAGTTGGAGATGTGATATATGCGGCGTCAGTAGGTGCCGGAAAGATTTATCCGGAGGCGAGGCTTAAGATGCCTATTATCAAGGCGGTCATAGACAAACTCATAGAATGGAAACCAGATGTCATACATTCCCAATGCGAGTTCTCAACCTTCTTCATGGCGAAGAAGATAGCAGATGAGACAAATGCGCCGATAGTGCACACATACCACACGATATACGAGGATTACACTCATTACTTTTCGCCAAATGCAGCGTGGGGACGCAAAGTTGTGCAGAAACTTACCAGGATGTTATCATCGAGGGTCGATGCCATGATAGCACCAAGCAGGAAGATAGAGGATGTGCTTGAAAAGTATGATGTGTTATGTCCTGTTGAGGTGATCCCCTCTGGAATCGACATGAATAAATTCGGAAAATACATTGGAACGGACAGCAGACACAGAATCAGAGAGCAGTACGGACTCAGTGATGACCAGACAGTTCTTCTCTATGTTGGCAGATTGGCGAAGGAGAAGAATATCCAGGAGATACTTAGATGCCAGAAGAGAGTGCACGGGTATGGTACAATCCTCATGATAGTTGGAGACGGACCATATAGGGCGGAGGTAGAGGAACAGGTAAGAGCGCTTGGAATCTCAGAGAGTGTGATATTTACAGGCATGATCGAGCCTGATAAGGTGGCTGAGTATTATCAGGTTGGTGACTTCTTCGTAAGTGCATCCACGAGCGAGACTCAGGGGCTGTCTCTTATACACATCTCCGAGCCCACGAGACTGCAGCTAATCTC
>ENA-OZGM01001011-OZGM01001011.1-human-gut-metagenome-genome-assembly--contig:-NODE-1011-length-11631-cov-4.458708_pt1 | contig 11631 bp, 7 predicted proteins | sample MGYA00244655_ERZ653656 | MGnify/ENA primary metagenome ERZ653656 (study PRJEB26926, sample SAMN06164991) | human gut metagenome | biome: ENVO:00009003; feature: ENVO:2100002; material: ENVO:00002003... | reverse complement strand
GCGATGGGGCTGCCGATCCCCGTAGCGTTTGCCGCGTCGCTCGTCGGCAACATGATCCCTGTGCCGTTTATCATTTTATTTGTCCGCCCGCTGTTCCAATGGGTGCGCATCCATATTCCAAAGCTTGAGGGCTTCATTTCGCACCTCGAAGCGCGCGCCGAGGCGAAAAGCGCCGACGTGCTCCGCTACCAGACGTGGGGGCTTTTGATCTTCGTCGCCATCCCGCTGCCGGGCACCGGCGCGTGGACGGGTGCGCTGATCGCCGCCGTGCTCAACATGCGCTTAAAGCGCGCCGTGCCGGTCATCTTCCTCGGCGTCGTCATCGCGGGCTGCATCATCACGCTGCTGACGCACGGGGTCACGCTTTTGTTCTAAAGGAAAGAGCGCGCAGGCGCTCTTTTTTGTTTCTTTTTGTCTCCAAACTGCAACCTTTTTGTAACGACTTTCGTCTAAAGTCATGTTACCATCCATATCGCCGCAGACTGTGCGGCAAACATCGGAAAGGAGAATTCCATATGAAAAAACATCTTCAGTGCGGCCTCACTGCCGCGCTGACCCTCGCGCTGCTCCTGACCGCCTGCGTGCAGAAGGAGGCGGACGCAAACGACACCCCGCCTGACGCGCAGGTGGGCAGCCTGTATGAAGACTTCTTCACCGGCGACGGCACTGTAACGGCGAATCTCATCAACGCCGGCGTCGAGGCGACGACCGCCTCGTTCCGCGCGCCCGACGTCTACGCCACCAAGGGCGTCGACGGCTCGGACATGGACTGGACGATCACCCGTTTCGCCCTGCTCGACCTGGCCGGCGACGGCGCAGACGAGCTGGTGCTCGCCATCGACTACAGCGGCGAGGAGGAATACGTCATCCTCACCTGCTACGATGGCGCGGTTTACGCCAACCAGATCGTCTACCGCGGCTTTTTGTCACCAAAGGCCGACGGGACGTTCGAATGGTCGAACGGTGCCTTCGACAACGGCGCATCCCGCGCCCGCTTTGAAAATGGCGTACTGGTCTATGAGGACTTCGTCTCCATGTCCGAAGGCAGTGATGGAAATGCTGTTTACACGCTGAATGGCGAGAGCATTGATGAAGCTGCGTTCAGCGCGTTTCTTGACGAGCAAGCCGCCAAAGACGATCTCGCGTGGACGGAGTTTTCTGTCGATGCGGTGGACGCCGCACTGGCGGGGTAAATATTTCCCTGCGCTGCGCAGGGGGGCGAATAAAGGGGCTCTGCCCCTTGACCCCGCCATTGCAAGCGAGCAGCTCGAAGAGATGCGGCGCTTGCCGATTGCACTTCCCTGCGCGCGGCGTTGCCGCGTTGGGTGTTGCGATACGATTTGATTTGCTCCTACTATCCGCTGTTGCGCAGCCGTTGGCGGCTTTGACGCCTTACGGATGCGGTACACCCCTTGCGGGTGCCGCTCTGCCCATCTTGTAGAAGTTCGCAGTAATTCCCGTCTACTGCCAGTCTCCACAATGCGGCGAGCGCAGCAATGCCGCATTCGGTACGCAGTCTGCCGTCCAACTACCGTCACTCGCGCCTCACGATAGTAAGGCGCGGTTGTAATCGGTGACGACTCGCAGAAGATTCATGGCGAAGCCATGTACACCGCACCTACACTGCGCAGCACGTGCAGCTCTTCAAGCCCCAGACCGGCAATGTTGGGGGTCGAGGGGCCTTCCCCTCGCGTTCTCTTGGGGGTCTAAGGGGGCCATTCTCTCACGCGAGAGACTGGCCCCCTTATCCGCGTCCCCTGCACGGTGCAGGGAAAAACGCCCCCCTGCGAGTACGCAGGGAACAATACAACACAGTGTGTTAAAACAATGTTAACTGGCTCGTTTCAGGCAATCCCGCAAACGCGCCCAGCGCGCGCAGCTGGTCGATATGCGTCTGCGACAGCTTGTTGCAGCAGAGGGAAAACTCCTCCACCGATGTAAAGTCCTTCCCCTTGCGCTTCTCGACGGTGTCGAGCGCTGCAGTCTCGCCGAGTCCGCGGACGGACGTGAACGGCGGCAGCAGGCCGTTTTCCGTGACGACGAACTTCGTCGCATCGCTGCGGTAGATATCGATGGGCTCAAAGTGGAAGCCGCGCAGGCAGAATTCGTAGCAGACTTCAAGCGTCGTCATCAAGTCCTGTTCCACGGCGGTCGCGTCCTTGTTGTTTTCGATCTCGCGGATGCGGCGGCGCAGCGCGTCGACGTCCTTGCAGCACTCGGCGGCGTCGAATGCCTTGGCGCGGATGGAGAAGAATGTCGCGTAGAACGCGAGCGGCTCGTGCACCTTGAACCACGCGATACGGAACGCCATCATAACATACGCGACCGCGTGCGCTTTCGGGAAGAGGTAACCGATCTTCGCAAGCGACTCGATGTACCACTCCGGCACGTCGTGCTTGCGCATCTCTTCGACCCACATCGGCCAGTCCCCCGCCTTGCCGCCCTTGACCTTGCCCTTTCGGACGGCCTCCATGATCTTAAAGCTCATCTTCGGGTCAAGCCCCATAGAGATGAGGTAGAGCATGATATCGTCACGGCAGCCGACGGTCTCCAGAACGCTCGCCGTGCCGCTGACGATCAGATCCTTCGCGTTGCCGAGCCACACGTCCGTGCCGTGGGAGAAGCCTGAAAGGCGCAGCAGCGTGTTGAAGTCCTTGGGCTGCGTGTCGACGAGCATCTGGCGCGTGAAGCGCGTGTTAAACTCGGGGATCGCGACGGCGCCCGTGGGGCCGAGCACTTCATCGTTCTCATAGCCGAGCACCTTGGACGAGATGAAGATCGACATCGTGTCGGGGTCGTCGAGCGGGATAGCGCGGGCGTTCACGCCCGTCAGATTTTCGAGCATGCGGATCATCGTCGGGTCATCGTGGCCGAGCATATCGAGCTTTAAGAGGTTGTCCTCCATGCAGTGATATTCGAAATGCGTGGTGATCGTGTCGCTGTCGGGGTCGTCCGCGGGGTGCTGCACGGGGCAGAAATCCTCGATATCCATGTCGTCCGGCACGACGACGAGGCCGCCGGGATGCTGGCCCGTCGTGCGGCGCACGCCGACGCAGCCCGCCGTCAGGCGGTCGATCTCGGCGTTGCCCGCGGCGATGCCGTTTTCCTCGAGGTATTTTTTGACGAAGCCGTAGGCAGTCTTCTCCGCGAGCGTACCGATCGTACCCGCGCGGAAGACCTGCGTCTTGCCGAACATCTCGACCGCGTGCGCGTGGGCGCGCGCCTGATATTCGCCTGAGAAGTTGAGGTCGATATCCGGCACCTTGCCGCCGCCGTAGCCGAGGAAAGTTTCAAACGGGATGTCGAAGCCGTCTTTGACATACTTCGTGCCGCAGACGGGACACATTTTATCGGGCATGTCCGCGCCACAGCCATACTCGCCCGCGTGGAACTCGACGTTGCGGCACTTCGGGCAGCGGTAGTGCGGCGGCAGGGCGTTGACCTCGGTGATGCCGGCCATGTACGCGACGAGCGACGAGCCGACCGACCCTCGCGAGCCGACGAGGTAGCCGCACTCGAGCGAGCGCTGCACGAGCTTCTGCGCCGACATGTAGACGACGTCGTACTTGCCCAGAATGCTGCCGAGCTCGACGTTCAGCCGGTCGACGATCAGCTGCGGCAGATCGTCGCCGTAAAGCTCGTGCGCTTTCCCCCACACCATGCGGTTAAGGTCTTCTTCCGAATTTTCAAGCCGCGGCGGGAACAGCTTGCCCTTGGGCAAAAGCTCGATATCCTCCACCTGCTCGGCGATGGCGCGGGTGTTCGTCACGACGACCTCGTAGGCTTTCTCCTTGCCGAGGTAGTCAAATTCCTTGAGCATTTCGTCCGTCGTGCGGAAGTAGAGCGGGACGGGCTCGTTCGCGTCGGCGAATTTCTTTGACGCGAGCAGGATATGGCGATAAACCTCGTCTTCGGGGTCGAGGAAGTGGACGTCGCCCGTTGCGCAGACGGGCTTGCCGAGCTCTTCGCCAAGCTTGACAACAGTGCGGTTGAAGTCCTTGAGGTCTTCGTCGTCGCGCACCGTGCCGTCGCGCACCATGAAGCGGTTATTGCCGAGCGGCTGAATTTCAAGATAGTCGTAGAACGAGGCGATGCGCTTGAGCTCATTCCAGTCCTTGTGGTCGACGATGGCGCGGAACAGCTCGCCCGCCTCGCAGGCAGAGCCGATGATCAAGCCCTCGCGATGCGCGACAAGCTCGCTTTTCGGGATGATCGGCACGCGCTTAAAGTATTTGAGGTTCGACGCCGAGATGAGCTGGTAGAGGTTCTTGAGGCCCACCTTGTTCTTGGCGATCAGAATGATGTGCTTTGGGAAACGGTTGCGCTTGACGCCGAGCGGGCGGAGCTTCGTCATCTCGTCGTTGATCTGCTGGAGGCGCGTGACGCCGCGCTCTTCGAGCATGACGAAGAACTTGGCCAGCATCTGCGCGACCGGGACCGCATCGTCGGACGCGCGGTGGTGGTTGAACTGCGGGAGCTGCAAGTGGTCGGCCACGATGTCGAGCTTGTACTTGCCGAGCTCGGGCAGGAGATTCTGCGCGAAAATCAGCGAGTCGAGATACGTCGGCTCGAACGGGATGCCGCACTTTTTGCAGCCTGCGCGGATGAAGCTGATATCAAACTCCGCATTGTGCGCAGCGAGCGGGCGGCCGCCCGCAAAGGCCAAAAACGCGTGCAGCGCGTCCTCCAGCTTCGGCGCGCCGCGCAGCATGTCGTCTGTGATGCCGGTCAGGCCGATGATCTCAGGCGAAAGCCGGCGCTCGGGGTCGACAAAGGTTTGGAACGTGTCGACGATCTCGCCGTCTTTCAGAATGACCGCACCGATCTCGGTGATGGCATCGTGCGCGACCTTCAGACCCGTTGTTTCAATGTCGAAACAGCAGATCTCAGTCGAAAAATCGCCGTCCTGCGGGCCGTGCACACAGATACGGTCGTCGATGTTGTTGAGAAAATAGCCCTCACAGCCGTAAAGGAGTTTTATTTTACCCTCGCCGGTGTGCCAGGCGTCCGGGAAGCTCTGCGCTACGCCGTGATCCGTGATGGCGATGGCGGGCATCCCCCACTTGATCGCGCGCTTGACGACCGCGGCGGTATCGGTCAGCGCGTCCATGTTGGACATACGGGTATGTAAGTGCAGCTCGACGCGCTTTTCCTCCGCCGTGTCCGTGCGCTCGGCGTGGTCGATCTGCATGATGTCCTGCGGGTTGAGCTGCATATCCTTACCATCGTAGGAGAGCTCCATGCGGCCGCTGACGCGCAGCCACATGCCGACGCTGATCTTGCCGAGAAGCTCCGTCGCCTCGCGCTCTGGCATGCTGCGGCGGATGAAGAGCGAGCCTTCGTAGTCCGTCATTTCGAGCAACATCGTCCAGACGCCGGCGCGGCGCGTCTCGTGGCAGTCGAACTTGAAGACCTTGCCCTCAACGACGACGTGACCGGCCTTTGGCGTCAGCTCGCTGATGGGGAGCACTCTCCCCTTTGCAATCTCGCGGCCCATGATGACACTGCCGCTGCCGCTCACCTTACGGCCAGCGTTCTTCAACATGTCGGGAAAGGCCTCCGCCGTTGATTTGACGTGGATGTCCACGCGCTTTAAGTCGTAATTGCGCGCAAGAAGCTGCTCGACCGTTTCGCGCGTCGAGTCGTTCATCTCTGCGCGCACGGTCATGTCGAGCGTCATCGTGCGCTTTTCCGGCTCGAGCACCATGTTCGTGACCATCGCGGCGTTGAGCGGGACGCGCAGGTCAAAATCCGGCGAAAAGTCGGTGAATAATTCAAAAAAAGGAATCTTTTGTGCCATAGCCACAACCTTATCTCAGTATCGTTTCCGCTCGGTCAGAGTTTTTGGATTTCCTCCATCAAAGCGTCGACAAGCTTTTCCTGCGGCACTTTGTAAAGGATTTTTCCTTTTCGGAAAATCATGCCCTCACCTTTACCGCCGGCCACGCCGATATCGGCGGCCGAGGCCTCACCGGGTCCGTTGACGACGCAGCCCATCACGGCGACCGTGATATTCTTCTTGCAGTCGGCAAGACGGCGCTCTAGCTCCTCGGCGATCGGGATCATGTCGTACGCCGTGCGGCCGCACGTCGGGCAGGAGACGAGGTTCACACCGCTGCGGCGGATGCCGCAGGCCTGCAAAATGCGCTTGGCGGCGTAGACCTCTTCCACGGGGTCCGCCGTGAGCGAAACGCGCATCGTGTCGCCGATGCCCTCGCACAGAAGGCCGCCGATGCCGATGGCGGACTTCAAAAGCCCCATCGTGGGCGTGCCCGCCTCGGTCACGCCGAGGTGGAGCGGATAGTCGACCTTTTCGTGCAGAAGGCGATAGGCCGCCATGTTGAGCGGTACATCAGAGCTCTTGACCGAGATGCAGATCTCGGTAAAATCGAACTTTTCAAGCAGCCGCACATGTCTGAGCGCGCTCTCGACGAGCGCCTCGGGCGTCACGCGGCCATATTTTGCGAGCAGCTCCTTTTCAAGCGAGCCGCCGTTTACGCCGATGCGGATGGGAACCTTATGTTCACGGCAGGCGTCTACGACCGCCTTGACGCGGTCATCTCCCCCGATGTTGCCGGGGTTGATGCGAATTTTGTCCGCGCCGCGCGCCGCCGCTTCGACGGCGAGACGGTAGTCGAAATGAATGTCCGCGACGAGCGGGATGGAGATATTCTCCTTAATTTCACTCAGCGCGTGCGCGGCCTCCATATTCGGCACCGTGACGCGCACGATCTCGCAGCCCGCCTCTTCGAGCGCGTGGATCTGCGCGATGGTGGCCTTGGCATCCTCAGTGTGCGTGTTGCACATCGACTGGATCGTGACCGGCGCGCCGCCGCCGATAGCGACGCCGCCTGCGATAATTTGCTTGCTCATAAGATCATCCTCCTCACAGGAGCTTGACAATGTCGTGGAACGTGACGAACAGCATCAGCGCCATTAAAAGCGCAAAGCCGATGCCGTTGATGACGTTCAGATATTTGGACGGAATTTCCTTTTTGAAAAGCGCCACGGCGATGCCATTGACGAGCAGGAACAGCACGTGTCCGCCGTCGAGTGCGGGCAGCGGCAGCAGGTTCATCACGGCGAGGTTCACCGCGAACATCGCGGCGAAAAAGAGAATATTTTCAAGCGCCGCGCCGAAGCCCTCGGTAGCCTCGGTCTCCTTGCCGACCTCCGTGATGGTCGAGACGATGCCGACCGGGCCGCTCAGATCGTTCACGCCCGCCGCGCCCGAAAGCAGCATTTGCAGGCTCAGTCTCACGATGCGGACATAGTCCATCGTCTGGTACCAGCTGTATTGCAGGCGCAGAAGCGGCGTCGCCTCGACGATCCCGCCGTAGGTGAAGCCGTAGGCCTCGTACTCCTGCCCGTTTTCGTCAGTGTAGACTTGCTTCGTGAGCGTGCGGTCGTACTTTTTGCCGTCGCGCAGGACGGTCATGTCGATCGTGCCCGTGTCGCCAAGGCCCATGATGAGCGACACGTCGCTCTTTAAATAAATGCGCTCACCGTTGATGGCGTAGATCGTGTCGCCGGGCATCAGGCCGTCCTCTCCCTGCTGCGGGAAGTCGGGGTTCAGCTCGACGATCTCCGTCGTGTAGAATGCCTGCGCACCCGCATACAGACAGATGACGATGATGAGGCCCGTCAGGAAGTTCATGAACGCGCCCGCGACGAAGATGATGAACTTCTTCCACCAGACCTGGCGGCCCAGCGCGCGGTCGTCGTCCGAATCCTCGTCCTCGCCCTCCATGGCGCAGTAGCCTCCGATGGGCAGGAGCCGCAGGGAGTATTCGGTGTCCCCCTTCGTCTTATGGAAAAGCTGCGGGCCCATGCCGATGGAAAATTCATTGACGCGCACGCCGCAGGCCTTGGCCGCCAAAAAGTGGCCAAACTCATGCACAGCGATGAGCACGCCGAAAATCAGGATCGCAATGAGAATATAAACCATGGTCTCTCCTAAATTTGGTCAGTTGAGCTTTTCGCGCACGACCTCGCGCGCGAGCCGGTCTGCTTCCAGAATATCCGAAAGCTGCGGTTGATATACCGTCTCGGTTTTATCGAGCGCCGCTTCGATGAGGTCAGGGATGGCACAGATGCCGATCTCGTCGCACAGAAATGCCGCGACAGCCTCTTCGTTCGCGCCGTTCATCGCCGCGCAGTAGACATTGCCGATGGCGGCGCACTGCTTGGCGATCTTCAGGCAGCGGAAGACCTCTTCATCGGGCTCGGCGAACGTCAGCGGCGGGCACTTGAGAAGGTCAAGCGGCTCCGCGGGCGAAACGGCCCTGTTGGGGTACGTCATCGCGTAGCGGATGGGCAGCTTCATGTCCGGTGTGCCGAGCTGGGCGAGCATCGCCCCGTCGTGAAACTCGACGAGCGAGTGCACGATGCTCTGGCGATGGATGACCGCGTCGACCTGACGCAGCGGCAGGCGGTAGAGCCGCATGGCCTCGATGATCTCAAGGCCCTTGTTCATCAGCGTCGCGGAGTCGATGGTGATCTTCGCACCCATTGTCCAGTTCGGGTGCTTGAGCGCGTCGGCCTTCGTCTTAGTCGCAAGCTCCTGCAGGCTCAGGCCGTAGAACGGCCCGCCCGAGCAGGTCAGAATGAGGCGCTTGATCTCACCGCGGTCGCGGCAGCCCTGCAAGCACTGGAAGATCGCGCTGTGCTCGCTGTCGACGGGGACGATCTCCGCGCCGTATTTTTCCGCCGCGTCCACCACAAGTTCGCCCGCGCAGACGAGCGTTTCCTTGTTGGCAAGCGCGATGCGCTTTTTCTTCTCGATTGCCGCGAGCGTCGGCTGGAGTCCGATCATGCCCATCACGGCGGTGACGACCGTGTCAGCGTCGTCCGCCGTGGCCGCGGCCAGAAGGCCCTCCATGCCGGAGAGCACTTGGGTGTTTGTGTCGGAAAGCCGCGCGCGGAGCTCACGCGCCGCATCCTCGTCATAAAGCACGGCAAGACGCGGGCAAAATTCCCGCGCCTGCTGTTCGATGAGGTCAACGCTTTTATTCGCCGTCAGCGCAGCGACGGAAAGCCCCAGCTCGCGCGCCACCTCAAGCGTCTGGCGGCCGATGGAGCCGGTAGAACCGAGTAAAGCAATACTCCTTGTCATAATAGGCCTCCACAGACCGCAGCCCACACGACCGGCGCGATGAAGAGCGTGGAGTCAAAGCGGTCGAGCATGCCGCCGTGCGTCAGGAAGAGGTGGCTGTAGTCCTTGATACCGGCCTCGCGCTTGACGAGCGACATCGAGAGGTCGCCGAGCTGGCCGAAGATGTTGGCCACCACGCCGACAAGAATCAGCATGAGGTAGTTCGGCGCATAGCCGAGCCATGCCTTGCCGACAACGCCGAGCAGCACCAGCGCAAGCGCGCTGCCGATGGGCCCACCGATCGCGCCTGCCCAGGTCTTGTGCGGGCTGACGTGCGGCGCCATCTTGCGCTTGCCGAACCACATGCCAAAGTACATCGACAGCGCATCGCCCACAAAGGCGACGCAGAACGGCGCGAGCACATAGAGCTTGCCATAGTTTTCGTCCATGCGCAGCAGGAAAATGCAGCTGTACATCGCCGGGAATACGATGCCGCCGACGATGGTCACCGCCACATCGTGGAACGTGAAGGGCTTTTCCTTGCCGTAATAGACAACCGCGGAGAGAAACGCCCCCATCACAAGGATCCAGCGGAAGAGCGTAACAGTCGAAATCGGGAAAGCGTGTACACCGCTCGCCCTTTCCCAAAAGAGCCATATCTCCTGCATGACGACCGATGTGACAAGTCCCCAGTAGAAATCCGCCGGGACGTTCTCCCCTGCCGTGTGCAGCAGCTCATAGGCCGCAATGCCCGCGATGCCGCAGACGACGAGCATCGTCGCCCATGCGGGGCAGGCAAGCAGCACGGCGAGCAGCGCCGGCAATCCAACGATCACCACCAACCATCTTTGTTTCATTTCTGTTTCTCCTGTTTCAAACCGCCGAAGCGGCGCTCGCGATGCTGATACGCGATGAGCGCCTTGTCGAATTCTTTCTCGGTAAAGTCGGGCCAGAGCGTGTCGCAGAAGTAGAACTCGCTGTACGCGCACTGCCACAAAAGGTAGTTGCTGATGCGCTTCTCCCCGCCCGGGCGGATGAGAAGGTCGGGATCGGGAAGTCCGCATGAATAGAGGTAGCGCGAAAAGCCCTCCTCGGTCAAAGCGTCCGCGTCCCGCTCCCCTGCCGCGCAGTCACGCGCAAACGCGCGGGCGGCGTGCAGGATCTCGTCGCGCCCGCCGTAGTTGAGGCAGACGTTGGCCTGAAAGCCCTCGATGCGGGATGAAATCTCATTCGTCTCATCGATAAGTTCCCGAAGTTCCGGCGTCAGGACGCTTAAATCACCCAGAAAGTGCAGGCGGTTGCCGTCCTTTTCCATCGTGTCGATGCACTCGTGCAGATATTGCTCGAGTAAGTGCATGATGCCGTCGACCTCGTCCTTCGGGCGCTTCCAGTTTTCGGTCGAAAAGGCGTAGACCGTCAGATAGTCGATGCCCAGGTTCTTGCAGTAGGTGCCGAGCTTTCGAAACGTCTCCGCCCCCGCCTTGTGACCGGCCGAGCGCGGGAGGCCGCGCTTTTGCGCCCAGCGGCCGTTGCCGTCCATAATGACGGCAACATGACAAGGCAGGTTGTTCAAATCAACCTGCCCTGCCTTGTTCTCTTTGGAAAAGAGCCCCATATCAGACCGCCATGAGCTCCTTCTCTTTCTTCTCGAGAAGGGCGTCGACCTCTTTGCACATGTCGTCGGTCAGCTTCTGCAGGTCCTTTTCGGCGACCTTCAGGTCGTCCTCGGTGATCTCGCTGGCCTTCTGCTTCTTCTTGAAGGCCTCCATCGCGTCGCGGCGGATGTTGCGGATGGCGACCTTGCCGGTCTCGGAATACTTATGGATCTGCTTGACGAGCTCCTTACGGCGCTCCTCCGTGAGCTGCGGGAAGTTCAGGCGGATGGACTTGCCGTCGTTCTGCGGGTTGATGCCAAGGTCAGACTCCTGAATAGCGCGCTCGATGGGCTTGAGGGCCGTGCCGTCCCACGGGGTGATGACGAGCTGGCGCGGATCGGGAGAAGCGATGGCCGCGATCTGCTGGATGGGCGTGGGAGAGCCGTAGTAGTCGACGCTGATGCGGTCGAGCACAGAGGCGTTGGCGCGGCCTGCGCGCACAGAGGCAAAGTCCGCGTTCACCGCGTCGATGCTCTTTCTCATTTTGTCGGAATAAACCTTGTAATCTTCTTTATTCATGGGGATACCTCCTCAAAAATTTTTATCGTAAAACCGCAAGTGCGGGGTCGCTCAGTTTTCGCCGACGATGGTACCGATCTTCTTGCCCTCGACCGCACGGATGATGTTCTCCGGGTCCTTGAGCGCGAAGACGAGCACGGGAATGTGGTTGTCCATCGAAAGCGACGTGGCCGTGGAGTCCATGACCGCAAGATGCTGGGCCAGCACATCCTCATAGGAGATAGCGTCGTACTTGATCGCATTTGCATCCTTGGCGGGGTCGGCGTTGTAAACGCCGTCGATGTTCTTGGCGAGCAGGATCACGTCGGCATTGATCTCCGCCGCGCGCAGCCTGTCTCTTATACGCATCTGACGCTGCCGACG
>ENA-OZGM01000968-OZGM01000968.1-human-gut-metagenome-genome-assembly--contig:-NODE-968-length-11931-cov-5.878410_pt1 | contig 11931 bp, 10 predicted proteins | sample MGYA00244655_ERZ653656 | MGnify/ENA primary metagenome ERZ653656 (study PRJEB26926, sample SAMN06164991) | human gut metagenome | biome: ENVO:00009003; feature: ENVO:2100002; material: ENVO:00002003... | reverse complement strand
GGCAGCGTCAGATGTGTATAAGAGACAGGGGAGACGAAGGTGTTCGAGACGTAGTCCGGGGTGCCGGCAGGCATCTTGATGACGATGTTGGCGTCCACGATGGCCTTGTACAGCCGAACCGTGAGGAAAGCCAGTAGAAAGCCGACAATCATGCCGGAGGTGCCCATATAGCTGGTGCTGGGGGTAGTGGTGCCGGTATCCAGAGTAGCGGTGGGCAGCAGGGCAATGTAGACCACCAGGGCCAGGATGACAGCCACCTTGTTGGTGATCTTGAGCTTTTCGGCGTAGGCAGAGGCGACGCCGTAGGTAAAGAAGACGCCCAGCATGTTGGTGGTCGCCGACACGACGGCCGCCAGAATGCCGGAAATGCCGGTGGACTGGATGAAGTTTTGCCAGAAATTCACCGGTAGGCCGCTGAACAGGCTGGCGAACGAACCGATGATGACGACGGGCAGCATACTCATGCAGCCCTGCGAGATGGATTGCAGGTAGATATTGCGGCTGACCTTGTCACTGGCAAGCGTCAGCGTCTCGGAGAAGTTTATCTTTGCCATGATTATTAGACCTCCTCGCCCATCATCTTGCGGGCGGCCTTGAGGACGGCTACGCCGTTCATCATGCCATAGTCTTTCATATCAATGGGGGCGGCGGGGATGCCGGGGCAGGCAGCCTGTACCTCGCCCAGCTTGTGTTTGACCTGAGGTCCGATCAGAATGCAGTCGGCATCGGCAGTCACCTCGCTGGCGGCAGACAGAGCATAGGCCGCAATAGTACAGTCATAACCAATCTTTTTGGCGGCTTCCTTCATCTTTGCCACCATCATGCTGGTGGACATACCATTGCTGCAAAGCAGGATGATCTTCTTCATAATTGATTACCTCCATCAATGAATGATACCGTGCATCCATACAGCCACAGGCTGCTTGAATCCAATACTGTGCGTCCGAGAGCAATATCTACAAAAGATGCTAACGACGAGTTCTTTTGTTTGTGCCCTTTGGACGCATTCAGTGTACCATGTTCCCACAGGAGTGTCCACGAAATAATTTGCGGCAATCAAAAAGGCAAAAGAACTATAAAACAAAGCCTTTTCGTCAATCTGTATGATTTTTATGGTGCTACTTTGGGGGTTTTGACAAGAATTGCTTTATCTGTAGCAGTTTTCTTCTGGATGCTCGCGTTTTCTTCGCTTTTTTTAGAAAAATGTCTTGTAATGCCTCATAAAATATGGTATATATTATACGAAATATACTGTGGCTACATTTATCTCCATACAGAGTGAAAGGAGCCCCCACCATGACCGCTGTGATCTATGCCCGCTATTCATCGGATAACCAGCGTGAAGAATCCATCGAGGGTCAGATTCGTGAATGCACGGCCTATGCCGAAAAGAACGGCATCACCATCGTCAAGCACTACATCGACCGTGCCATCTCTGCCAAGACGGACAATCGTCCGGAGTTCCAGCAGATGATAAAAGACAGCGATAAGAAGCTGTTTGACATCGTGCTGGTCTGGAAACTTGATCGCTTTGCCCGGAATCGTTATGACAGTGCCCGGTATAAGACCCAGTTGAAGAAGAACGGTGTCAAGCTCATGTCGGCTACCGAGGTCATCTCGGATGGCCCGGAAGGCATCATTCTGGAATCGGTGCTTGAAGGCTATGCGGAATATTATTCCGCTGACCTGTCCGAAAAGGTCATTCGCGGCATGACGGAAAACGCCCTGAAAGGCAAGTTCTCTGGCGGTGCTATCCCTTTCGGCTACACTATCAATGCAGACCGCCGCTTTGAAATTGACCCTCTCACCGCACCTTTTGTAGCAGAAACCTTCCAGCGGTACAACGACGGCCAGACCATGCGAGAAATTCGGGATTGGCTGAACGAAAAAGGTATCAAAAACAAGCGCGGTGGGCCGATGAGCTTCAATGTTATTCAGCATATGCTGAGCAACCGCCGTTATATTGGTGAATTGAAGTACCGGGACATCCTGATTCCCGATGCGATTCCGCCCATCGTGTCCGTGGAGATTTTCAATGAGGTGCAGGAGAAGATGTTGAAAAACAAGAAAGCTCCTGCCCGGAGAAAGGCAGAGGATGATTACCTGCTCACCACTAAGCTGTTCTGTGGTCACTGTGGTGCGCTGATGTTTGGCGAAAGCGGCACAAGCCGGACAGGTGAAGTTCACCGCTACTATAAATGTGCTACCGCCAAGAAGCACAAGGGCTGTAAGAAAAAGACCGTCCGCAAACAGTGGCTGGAAGATCTGGTGGTCAACCAGACCATGCAGCTTGTCCGGGACGATGCCGCCATGGAATCCATCATCGCCAAAGTCATGGAACTGCAAGACCGGGAGAACACCAACCTTCCCCTCTATGAGAAACAGCTCCGGGATGCGGAAGCGGGTATCCAGAATATGCTGAATGCGATTCAGGCCGGTATCCTCACCAGTTCCACCAAGGAGCGATTGGAGCAGCTCGAAGAAACTAAGCGCGAGCTTGAAGCCCGCATTGCGGAAGAAAAGCTGGCAAAGCCCAAAATCAAAGAGGAATTTATCCGTTTCTGGCTGATGAGGTTCCGTAAGCTGGACATGAGCCTGAAAGATCAGCGGCAAGCGTTGGTGGATACGTTCATCAATTCGATCTATCTGTATGATGATAAGGTTTTAATAACCTTTAACTATAAGGAAGGAACACAGACCATCACTTTTGAGGAAGCTGCAGAAGCTGCATCAAAGGGAAATGGTTCGGATTTGGGTTGCTTTGCTGCACCAAGAAAAACCAGTACACAATGTGTACTGGTTTTTCTTTTTCGGTGCGGAAGAGGACTTGAACAGCAACGACGACGACCGCAGCCAGCGGCTGAAACAGGGAGGAGTTGTTGGGGCCGCGTTCTGATTTTTCAAAGCCCTGCCAAGGGGCTGCAGAAAAATCAGCAAACGCAACCCGTAAGGCCCTGACCGCCAGATTCCGCTGCGGTTCCCAACCTGTAGGAATGTCTACCGGGAGGCCTGCCGTTCATTCGGGAGAAATGGATAATTTATAAAGAGGCTGTTGCAAAATAGCTCTTTGAAAAAAATATGCATAAAACCCGGAACCTTTTCAGAGCCAAAACGGCTCAAAAAGGGTTCCGGGCTTTTATTTTTTGCACTATCTCTTTGTGCAAGCTGCTATCGCATTTTTATTTTGCAGCAGCCCCGTTTTTGAAACAAGGGGGGGCAACAGCATGAAACAGTACGTTTCTTTCCAGCGGCTTGATATAATATGTTCCATCCAGTGCCTTACAGAGTTTTACCTGAAACGCTTCCTCCCAGATCTTCTGCTCATACAGTTGGGAGGGCTCCGCAAAGGCGGCAAGTTTTCCGTCTGCGAACACACCCACGGCATCGCTGTACTGCATCGCGTGGGCAAGGTCGTGCAAAACCATCACGACGGTCCGGCCCTGCTGTGCAAGGCTTTGCAGAAGTTCCATCAGCTGGAACTGTGCTGCACCGGGAACTTCGGGTGTCCGCGCCGCGACCAGAAGGGCGAAAAAGCCCGCGCCGGAGTCCAGAACGACCACATTCTTATAAAGTTTGCTCATGTTCCGGATGATCTCGTCCTCGCTCTGGCCCGCCCTCTCGAAAATGTACCCGGTCGGTAAGCCGGAACTGGACGATCTGAGAAGAACGGCGTATGAGGCTATTGCATGAGATCCTGTGCGACAGCCTTATTTTTATGCACAAATGCACCCCAAAATTTAAAAAGTATGGTATACTGGTACAAAACTGGTTCCATAGGGGAGAAAAGAATGCAATATAAGATTCTGGCAAGCGATTATGACAATACACTGGTGCCCTTTGGCGAGAGCAAGCCCCGCCAGAAGGTGGTCAAGGCGGTAAAGAAGCTGCAGGCCGCAGGCGGCAGATTCGTGCTCAGCACCGGCCGTGCCTATCCGTGCGTCAGCCTCAAGGGGCAGCTGGGCGGCATCCGGTTCGACTACGCCATCACCTGCAACGGTGCCTGCGTGGTGGACCGCGAGGGCCGCATCGTGGCAGAGCACCCGCTCACTGCCGAGGAAATGTATGCGCTGGTGGATTTCTGCGAGGATTATAACTATCCGCTGCAGTTCAATTTCAGGGATGCCTGCTACGCCTACTGCGAGTATGAATATCTGCACAGGGGCTACCGGCAGATGAACAGCATCGGGCTGGACTGCGTGGACGGCGAAGATCAGGACCGCCACCTGATCGATATGCCCCACGCGGCCTTTGCGGCAGTGCCGCCGGAGCACGTAGCAGATTTTGCGGCAAAGTACGGCCATCTGGGCCTGCACTGGATGCAGGTGGGTGCGCAGAATGCCGACGGCCTGTGCTACTACGACATCGTGCGCGGAGGAATGGACAAGGGGGTTGGCCTTGCTGACCTGTGTGAAAAAATGGGTCTGACGCTGGCCGATGCCGTAGCGGCAGGGGATTCTGCCAACGATGTGGGCATGCTGAAGGCAGCGGGCCTTGGCTGCTGCATGGCAAACGGCACGCCGGACGCAAAGGCTGCCGCCGACCGCATCATTGGCGACGTGCGGGAGGACGGCGTGGCAGCACTGATCGAGGAGCTGTGGTTCGACGGCCCCACAGCGGTGCCGTCCGGCCGCGACCTTGGCTCGCCTTGGGATAAAATTGAAAGTGCAGGCGGACAATGAGCTTTGACCCGGTGTATAACGAACACAGCCGGGCGCTGATCCTGGGCACATGGCCCAGCCCCAAAAGCCGCGAGATGGCCTTTTACTACGGCCACCCGCAGAACCGCTTCTGGCCCATGCTGGCCGCGCTGACCGGGGAGCAGACGCCCGCGCGGGAGGATATCGAAGCCAAAAAGCAGATCATCCTGCGCCATGGTCTGGCCCTTTGGGACACGCTGGAACGCTGCACCATTACCGGGGCGTCGGACGCTTCCATCCGGGATGCGGTGCCGAATGATATTGCCGCGCTGCTGGCAAAGGTACCCATCGAGGCAGTGTTCTGCAACGGTGCGGCGGCTTACCGCATCTATACAAAGTATCTGCAGCCGGTGTCCGGCATCGCGGCCGTCAAGCTGCCCAGCACCAGCCCGGCAAACGCCGCCTGCCGCCCGGAAACGCTGCGCGCGGTCTGGGGCGAAGCGCTGGGCCCGTGGATTTCCAAATGATTGCAAGGTTGTAAATTATCCGTGAAACCCTTGCGTTTTTCGCCGGGTGCGGTATCATGGGTAACATAAGGGGAAGCTTCCCCAAAGAAGGAGAAGGTTCATGAGTAAGATCATCCGCACCCAGAAGCCCAGCGTTCTGCCATTTTATGCAATGGCGCTGGTCTTTTTGGGATTGTGCGCGGTACTGCCGGTGTATAAGCTGTGGGCGCTGCTGGCGGCGCTGGGCGGCGCCCTGATCGCCTTTGGCGCGGCGCAGAAGGTCTGCCCGCCCCGGGTGGTGGAGCACGAAGTGCCCTTCCACACCGGCGTGGAGGATGTGGACGCGATGCTGACCGACATCCAGCAGAAACTGGATACCCTGCACACCCTCAACGAGCAGCTGCCGGACCCGCAGCTCTCTGCCGCCATGACCCGCATGGAAAAAGCGGGCCGCTCCATTGTGGAGGCGGTGGAAGCAAACCCTGAAAAGGCAAAGCAGGTGCGCAGGTTCGCAAACTATTACCTGCCGGATGCGGTGAACGTGCTGCAGCAGTATGCAAAGCTGGCAAAGCAGGGCGTGCGCGGCGAGAATGCCGCAGCCATCCGTACCGAGGTGGAGCACAATGCTGCTTCCATTGCCACGGCGTTTGAAAACCAGCTGGATGCCCTGTACGCCGCCGAGAGCATGGACCTTTCTGCAGATATCACGGTGCTGCAGAGCATGCTCAAGGGGCAGGGCCTGAGCTGAAGAAAAAGGTAACCGGTATTTGGAAAGGAAGGAATCTCTTATGGCAGACAATACATTCAACTTTGATCTGGATGCACCCGCTGTGCCCACCCTGACGCTGGACCCCGCCCCGGCAACGGAGGAAAAGGCTGCGCCCGTCCAGCAGGAAGCCCCCGCTCCGGAGGCACAGGTGAATCTGACCCCGGAGGAGCAGGCCATGGTGGACCAGTTCGCCGAGAAAATTGACATTACCAACAGCCAGCAGGTGCTGCAGTACGGCTCTGCCTGCCAGAAAAAGATCGGCGATTTCTCCGAGGCAGCGCTCTCCAAGGTGTCCACCAAGGATCTGGGCGAGGTGGGCGACATGATCACCAGCCTGATCGGTGAGCTGAAAAGCTTTGATGCCGGTGAGGAGGAGAAAAAAGGCATTCTGGGCTTCTTCAAGAAGAAGGGCGACCAGCTGGATGCCATGAAGATGAAGTACAACAAGGCCGAGACCAATGTGGAAAAGATCCAGTCCATGCTGGAGGGCCATCAGGTGCAGCTGCTCAAGGACATCGCCATGCTGGATAAGATGTATGATCTGAACATGGCCTACTTCAAGGAGCTGAGCATGTATATTCTGGCCGGCAAAAAGAAGCTGGCCGATGTGCGGGCAAACGAGCTGCAGCAGGCCATGGACAAGGCCAAGGTTTCCGGCCTGCCGGAGGACGCACAGGCTGCCCGCGATCTGGCCGACCAGTGCGAGCGGTTTGAGAAAAAGCTCTACGATCTGGAGCTCACCCGCAACATCAGCCTGCAGATGGGCCCTCAGATCCGCCTTTTGCAGAACAACAACACCATGATGGCGGAAAAGATCCAGTCCACCATCGTCAACACCATCCCGCTGTGGAAGAACCAGATGGTGCTGGCGCTGGGTCTGGCCCACACTCAGAAGGCCATGCAGGCCGAGCGTGCCGTGACCGACATGACCAACGACCTGCTCAAGAAGAACGCCGAGGCCCTGAAGATGGGTACCATCGAGACCGCCAAGGAGTCTCAGCGCGGTGTGGTGGACATCGAGACCCTGCAGCAGACCAACAAGAGCCTGATCGAGACGCTGGACGAGCTGAACAAGATCCAGAGCGAGGGCCGCGCAAAGCGTGCCGCTGCCGAGCAGGAGCTCACCCGCATCGAAGACGAGCTGAAACAGAAGATGATGGAGATCCGGAGCTGAAATGGCAAACGCAGATTTTTCCAGACAACAGAATCAACCCACCGGCGGCTTTGACGCTTCCAGCTATCGCGCCGCAGCGCCCGCCGAGGAGGAAGTGCGGCTGACGCCCTTCCAGCAGAAGCTGGCAAGCCTCGAAAAGGCCCTGCCTGCCGCGCTGAGCAAGCAGGCCGTGGCCGTGGCGCTTTGCATCGTGGTGATGCTGGGGTGCTTTGTCGGCTTTGGCGGGGCGAAGCTCCGGGCAAAGTACGACACGGTGAAGAACGGGTTCACCACTGGCGTGGCCGCAGACAGCGGCTATACCCTGAATGAGGAGTTGACCACACGGCTCAACACGGCCGCCAACATCATCACCACCGCGTCCAACACACTGGGTGCAGACAGCACCGAAGTGCAGACGGCACAGGCTGCGCTGGACTCTTTTTCCGCCTGCCTCGGGGCGGTGCAGTCCGATGGCAAGATTCACGCACCGGACTCTCTGAGTGTTTACACCGGCGGCAGGATGCATATGCTCTACCAGTCGAACGAGACGCTTGGCACAGCCATCGGCCAGCTCTACGCAAAATTGCAGGAGCAGGCCGCAGACCCCATGAAGATGGGTGCGGTGCAGGGGCAGTACAGCCAGTTCAACAGTGCGCAGACCATCATCAGCAACCTGCATTATAACGATGCAGTCCAGAGCTACCAGAAAGATGTCGGCGGCTTCCCGGCCAGCGTGCTGGGTAAGCTGTTCGGCATACAGGAGGTGGAACTTTTCGCATGAAGACGATAAAAACATTTTCCCGCCGCATTGCGGCACTGCTTCTTGTCGTGACCGTCGGCATCACGGCGCTTGCACCGGCGGCTTCGGCCTCCAGCATCCAGCTGCCCAGCCTGCCGAAAGATCAATGCGTGGTGGACGACGCCGGTGTGCTGAGCGACAGCACCACCTCGGAGCTCGAGACCCTCAACGCACAGCTCTCTTCCAGCTGCGACGGCGCACAGATCGGCGTGCTGACTGTGAACTACACCGGCAGCGCCACCACCGAGGACTACGCCACTGAAGCCTTCAACACCTGGGGCATCGGCAGTTCCAGCAAGAACAACGGCGTACTCATCCTGCTGGTGATGCAGTCGGACCAGTACGCCGACGGCGACTACTATCTGACCTACGGCGACGGCTTCCACAGCACCATGCTGGCCGACCAGGCAAGCTCCCTCGTGCAGACCATGGAGGACGATTTCGCCGCCAAGAAGTACGACGCCGCCGTCCTCACCTGCGCCACCAATGTGGCCAATACCATCGCAGAGGTGTACGGGGTCACTCTAAGCGGCGGGACCATCTATTCCGACGGCTCTGACACCCAGACCACCCGGCCCTCTGTCGAGCCTGTCCCGCCCCAGAAGCACTACTCCATCTGGGAAAGCTTTATCGGCGGCATTTTCTCCATGCTTGCTTATATCATCCTGTTCATCGCAGTTTTCTTTATCTTTATCACCCCTCTCGGCCACTCCTTCGGCTGGTTCTGGGGGCCGTTTGGCTGGTTCGGCGCACGGCGTCGGCACAGAGGCCCGCGCCCTCCCCGCGGCCCTTACGATGACTTCGGCCCCGGCGGTGGTTTCTATGGCGGCCCTCGCGGCCCGAGAGGCCCCCGAGGGCCTCGTCCTCCCCGCGGCGGCGGCTTCGGTGGAAGCGGCTTCGGCGGTATGGGCGGCGGCTCCGGTTTTGGCGGAGCCGGGCGCGGCGGCGGCTTCGGCGGCATGGGCGGCGGCAGCAGCCACGGCGGCGGAGCCGGACGCGGACGCTGATATTATGACAAAAGGGAAGCCCCATCTGACGGTGGGGCTTCCCTTTTGTCCATTTGTTATTTGATGCAGCTCGAGCAGGGGCTGTAGCCTGCGGCCACAGCTTCATCATAACTCGAGAACAAAATCTGGTTCTTCTCTGCCGGGAGGTTGGCGCAGCTGGGCAGATGGAACTTTTTGCTGTTCACGTTGCCGATGTACGCCTGCTGGGCCGTGCTGGACGCCGCCGGGTCGGTGGGGTTCAGCTCAGCGTCGGTGGCGAAGTGTTCCGTTGCCACCGTGTAGTTCTGGCCGTCACTGGAAACGGTGATCGTCCCCAGCAGGTCGGTGCGGTAGACGTCCACACCGGCGTCCCGCAGGATGCTCAGGGTCTCCTCGTGGGGGTGGCCGTACTTATTGTTGACGCCGCAGGAGATGATGCCCATCTCGGGCAGGACAGCGTTCAGAAAGACGTAGCTGGTGGAGGTGCTGGAGCCGTGGTGGCCCACCTGTAAGACATCCACCTTGAGGTTCGCGCCGCTGTTCACAAGGTCGCGCTCGGCGTCGGCCTCCATATCACCGGTGAGCAGGAAGCTCGTCGCACCGTAGTCGATGCGCAGGACGATGGAGGTATCGTTGGTGTCATCGTACTGCGCCACAGGGCCAAGCATGGTCACAGTGGCGCTGCCCAGCGCCCACTGGGTGCCTACGGCAGGTACTTCGACCTGTAAGTTCTGCTGCTGGGTGTACTTGACGAAATCCTTGAAGCACTTGGTGGAGGCTTCCGTCACGGGGCTGTAAACGTGGCAGGCCGGGAAATAGGCCAGCGCAGCGGCCAGACCGCCCACATGGTCTTCATGAGCATGGGAGCAGAAGACATACTCCAGCTGCTCGACACCCTGACTCTGCAAGTAGGAGACTACCAGACTGCCGTCGTCCACATTGCCGCCGTCATAGAGCATGAACTGTCCGTCGCACTCCACCAGCACGCTCAGCGCCTGCCCTACGTCGATGAAGTGCATCTGGAAGGCGGCGTCCTGCCCGTCGGAAGGCGTCGTTCCGGTCTGAGAAGCTGCCGGGTTCGGCATGACGTCGCCGCTGCCTCCCGGGACGATGGAAGAGGTGTCACAGCCCACGAGGCCCAGCGCAAGGGCTGCGGCCAGCGCCAGCGCAGCGAGGCGGCTCATGAGCGTTTGAGCGGTCACTTTTTCTTTTTTGAAGTTTTCCACGATGTATTCTCTTTCTGTTGATTGCTTTTCGGTTTATGCGCAGGAGCCGAATGGGGCGCAAAACGTGCGCCGGGGCTGGGCTGACGGCCTGCCGGGCTGCGGCCCGCCGGGGCGGTGGAGCGGCTCTGCGGCTTGCCGCCCTTGCCTCTGGGCCGGACGGTGTAGGTGCCGTCGCCGTGGATGGTCACATCGGCGGCCTCGGCTCTGCGGGCCGAACGCTGGACCGCAATGCGGCCCTCAGCGGGAACCAGCAGGGGGATGAGGTCTTCGCGGTGGGTCATTTTCAGCGCCTTGATGACCTTTTCGGCGTTGCGGGGCTCATAATACTGGAGCAGGGCGCGCTGAAGTGCCTTGCCCTCAGCGGTCTTTTCCACAAACACCGGCTTCAAAGTATAGGGGTCGAGGCCGGTGTAGAACATACAGGTGCTCACGGTGCCGGGCGTGGGATAAAAATCCTGCACCTGCTCGGGGCGCATATGGTTCTTGTAGAGGTATTCGGCCAGATAGACGGCATCCTTGAGGGTGCTGCCCGGGTGGCTGGACATGAGATACGGCACAAGGTACTGCTTTTTTCCTGCCTTCCTGCTCAGCTCGTAGAACTTATCCTTGAACTTGTTGAAGGTCTCGATCGGCGGCTTGCCCATGTAGGCGAGGGTGTTGGGGGCGCAGTGTTCCGGCGCGACTTTCAGCTGGCCGGAAACGTGGTACTCCACCAGCTCCTTAAAGAACGTGTCATCGGGGTCGGCCATCAGGTAATCGAAGCGGATACCGCTGCGGATGAACACCTTCTTGACGCCGGGCAGCTCCCGGACGCGGCGGAGGATTTTCAGGTAATCGCTGTGGTCCACGATCATGTGGGAACAGGTGGTGGGGGCGAGGCAGTGCTTGCCGCCGTTGCACATACCCCGCAGCATCTGCTCGCGGCAGGATGGGAAACGGAAGTTGGCGGTGGGGCCGCCGATGTCGTGGATGTAGCCCTTGAAATCCGGCTCGTGGGTCATCCGCTCTGCTTCGGCCACGATGCTGTCGGCGCTGCGGCTGGTGACGCGTCGGCCCTGATGCAGCTGGATGGCGCAGAAATTGCAGCCGCCGAAGCAGCCGCGGTTCTGGATGATGGAGAACTGCACCTCGCGGATGGCAGGCACACCGCCCATGGCCTCGTAGATGGGGTGGTAGCGGCGGGTGTAAGGCAGGGCGTAGACCTTATCCAGCTCCCAGCGGACGAGGGGCTTTGCGGGGATGTTCTGCACGAGGTACTTCTCGCTCTGCTTCTGGACGATGATATTGCCGCTGACGACGTCCTGATTGTCCATCTGGATGCGGCAGGCTTTCGCATAAGCCACCTTATCGGAGGCGACCTTCTTGAAGCCCGCGCACTCCACATACCGCTCGGGCAGGTGGTCGAAGTCGGTCAGGTAGCAGGTGCCGTCCACATCGGTGATGCTCTCCACCGGCTCCCCTGCCGCCAGACGGCGGGCAATTTCCACGGTCTGGTGTTCACCCATGCCGAAGCTGATGATGTCCGCGCCAGAGTCCTCGGCGATGCTGGGCAGGACGGTGTCCAGCCAGTAGTCGTAGTGGGCAAAGCGGCGGAGCGATGCTTCCAGACCGCCCAGAATGACGGGCAGGTCAGGGTATGCCTGCTTGGCAAGTCTGGTGTAGACGGTGGCGCTGCGGTCGGGCCGTGCGCCGCCCTTGCCGCCGGGCGAATACTCGTCCTCCGCGCGGGGGATCTTTGCGACGGAATAGTGACTCACCATGCTGTCCACATTGCCGCCGCCGATGAAGAAGCCGTACTTCGGCTTGCCGAACCGCTTGAAGTCCTCGCAGTCGGTGTAGCGGGGCTGGGCCAGCA
>ENA-OZGM01000955-OZGM01000955.1-human-gut-metagenome-genome-assembly--contig:-NODE-955-length-12025-cov-8.287469_pt1 | contig 12025 bp, 9 predicted proteins | sample MGYA00244655_ERZ653656 | MGnify/ENA primary metagenome ERZ653656 (study PRJEB26926, sample SAMN06164991) | human gut metagenome | biome: ENVO:00009003; feature: ENVO:2100002; material: ENVO:00002003... | reverse complement strand
GCATACGAGATTAGCTGCAGTCTCGGGGCTCGGAGATGTGTATAAGAGACAGGTGGGACGCCGTTTCTCATTTATTCTGCATCTGCATCCCGCAGGGCCTTTTTGATGGTCAACAGGTTCTGTGGGCTCATGGAGAAGCTGCGCAGGCCGAGGTGGAGATACTGGGTCGCGTTGACGGCATTGCCGACGGCGAGGCCGCAGATGGTGACGGGGATGTCCGCTTTCCTGGCGGCGTCCACCACCATGGCGATGAGCTTTTTCATGGCCGGACTGGCGGGACGGTAGTAGTGCTCGGCAATGGCCAGTTCCCGGCTCACCGCGTGGGTGTACTGGGTCAAATCGTTGGTTCCGATGACGAAGAACCGGCAGCCGTGAGCCGTGAAGTCCTCTGCCGTCAGGCAGGCGGCGGGGACGCTGAGCATGACGCCGAAGGGGACATCCGGCTCGAACTCCACGCCCCGCTCGGTGAGCTTGCGGCGGCAGTGGTCTACCACCTGCATGGCGGAATCCCAGTCCTCGATGTCTGTCACCATGGGGAACATGACCCGCAGCGGGCCTTTTGTGGCGGCACGCATGAGGGCGCAGATCTGAACTGCCATCTGAGGCAGATTGCGCAGGCTGCTGCGGATGCCCCGCAGGCCCAGCTTGGAGGACTGGACGCCCTGATAGGCGTCGGCCATTGTGCGGTCAGCACCGAAGTCGAAGGTGCGCACCGTCACCATCCTGCCCCTGGCGGCGGCGAGGCAGGAGGTGTAAAACAGATACTGCTCCTGCTCGTCCATGGCGTGGCCGGGCATCATCATGTAGCTGCTGCGCAGCAGGCCCACGCCGGACGCGCCGGACTCCATCGCGGTTCCCACGTCCTCGGGGCCGAAGCAGTTGGCCAGAAGCTCGAATTCTTCGCCGTCCCGGGTGCGGTTGGGCAGCTCAAGCTGGGCGTTCAGCTCCTCGTTCTGGCGCTGCATCTCGCAGATGCAGGTGATGGCTCTCTGCCGGGCGGCGGCATCCGGGTCAAGGATGCACTCACCCTCGGTGGCGTTCAGGATGACCTCGCGGCCGTCGCAGTCTTTCAGGAAATCTTCGCCCACCTGGGTGATGCCCGGGATGTTCAGCGAGCGGGCGATGATGGCCGCATGGCTCTGGCCGCTGCCCTCAGCGGTGATGAGGCCGAGGATGCGGCCCGCCGGGACACTGAACAGATCGGTGGGCATGAGCAGGTCAGACGCAAGGATGACCGGGTGGTCGAGGGCCAGCCAGCTGCGGAGCCGGTGGCAGAGGATGTTGGTGATGCGCTGGGTCACGTCGAGGATGTCCACGCTCCGCAGCTGCATGTAGGCGTTGTCCTTCATGGCGGCCAGCTGGGCGGCGTAGCGGCGGCCCACACGGTCCATCGCCTCGGCGGCACCGACGCCGGCTTTTATCTGGAAAGCCACCTCATTCATGAAGCCCTCGTCTTCCAGCATCATGCTCTGGAACAGGAAGATGGCCTGCTCCGAGGGCGCGGCGCGGCCAGCCATCTCGTCCAGCTCCTGCTGAGCGACCTTGATGGCGTCTTCCAACGCCTGCTTTTCCTGTTCGGGGTGGAAAGGCCCCTCGCCGAACACCAGCGGCGGGCGGTCCAGCCGGCTGACCTGACCCAGCACAAGGCCGGGCGATGCGGTAAAGCCCTTATATACCTTCATGTTTCCATCTCCTCCGGCGGCACTCTGCCGGTCAGCGCCCGGCAGACCAGTGCCTGCAAAAAGGTGTTGGGCAGCAGAGCGGCCCGTGCGGCCTGCGCCGGGCCTGCTTCACCCTCGAACAGCGGCTCGAAGCTCCTGAGGCGCTCGAAGTCGCATTTTGCAAGGAAAGCTTCTCCCAAAGTACGGGTGGTGTAGTAGGGAGCGGGGTCTACGCCCACGTCCTCAGCCACGGCTTCCAGCGGGGCAAGCTCTGCATCTGAGAGTTTTGCCAGCAGGAGAGCAGCGTCTGCCGTCAGGGTGGAGGGGTGCTTTTCCCGCATGTCCTTCTGGACGGCCTCGAAGGCCGCATGGAATGCGGCAGCATCCGCGCTGCTCTCAGCCCCGCTGTCCACAGCGTAGGCGCAGCCCCGCAGCCGCCCGAAGGCCCGCAATGTATCGTGGTAGCCCAGCTCGATGTTCCGCCGGGCGGTGGCGGGCTCGAAGTGGAGGATGTCGCCCAGCTCCCAGTAGCTTCGGATGAGGGTGGTGGGCAGGCCGGTGCGGTTGGGGCGGGTGATGCCCACACCCTCCAGGTCTACACAGACCAGCTCTTCTGCGCCCATCTTCTGGGCCAGCGCGGTGGGCATATTGTCCCGGTAGCCGCCGTCGAGGTAAGACACCCCGTCGATGGTGTGGGCCCGCAGGGCGGGGAAGCAGGCTGCAGAGGCCAGCAGGTAGTCTTTCACCTTGCCCTCGGGGATGTCTTCCAGCGGAAGCTCCCGGGCCTTGAGGGTCTTCTGCTCCACGGTCACAAGGCCCAGCCGGATGGGGCTTTTGCGGAGTTTATCTTCGTCCAGCACCCGCTCGACGATCTCTTCCAGCGGAGTGACGTCCATGCCGCCCTGAGTCACAGCGTCTTTGAGGAATGCGTGCAGCTCGGAAAGCGGCGCATCCTCGGCGGGCAGCTCCATCACATCCTGGCTGCGGATGGTCAGCCACATGTCCCGGGCCGTCTCGTAGAGGTCGAGGGCGAACATGGCGCCGTTCAGGCTGCCGACGCTGGTACCCGTAATGATCTGGGGCCGCCAGCCCAGCTCGATCAGCGCCCGCCAGACGCCCACCTGATAGCTGCCGCGGGCGCCCCCGCCCGCCAGCACCAGCGCCTTTACGGGGGTGTTGTTCTGCGCCATGTTTTCTGCCTCCTTTGATGTGTTCCGGTTTTTCCTAGATTATAGCATATTTCCCGGGAGATTTCTCTCTGTTTTTGTAACAAAAAATGTGCTATAATAAATTCACCTTGCCAGAACGATTCAGGAGGACGACAGATGCACCGCAAGCAATGGATTTTCGACATGGACGGCACCCTCACCGACAGCATGACTGTGGTGTGGCAGGGCGCACCGCTGGAGCTGCTGCGCCGCTATGGCCGCACCGCAAGACCCGGCATCCACGATGTTCTGCTGAGCATGGGGATGGTGGAGGGCGCGGAGTATCTCATCCGCACCTACGATCTACCCCTGACCCTGCGGGACTACGAGCCTGCCATGCGGCAGGTCATCCGGGACCTGTACAAAAAAGTTGAGCTGAAGCCCGGCGTCCGGGAGATGCTGGCCCGGCTGAAAGCCGAGGGCGTGCGGATGTGCATCTGCTCCAACACCTGGGCAGAGCAGTGCGAAGAAGTGCTCACCCGACTGGGCGTCGCAGACTATTTCGAGTTCTTCTACACCGCACAGGGCGCGAAGAGCAAGGCCCACCCCGAGGTGTTCCACGAAGTCCTCGAGCGGCTGGGCGGCAGCGAACCCGCCGACGCCGTTGTCTGCGAGGACGCTGTCTACGCCACCCGTACTGCCAAGCAGTGCGGCTTTTACCTCATCGACATTGAGGACGAGACCAGCGCTGCCGATAAGCCCGAATTGCAGCGCCTTGCCGACCAGTACATAACGGATTGGACGCAGCTGGACTGGACAAAATTATAAAGCAATGGGGAGGCTCTTCCGGGCCTCCCCATTGCTTTATCGGAACTGCTTTTCCAGATAATCTTTCAGCGCCGTGCGGGCTGCAGGCTCCCGACCGCGGGGGACAGGGACCCGTGCGCCGCTCTGCATCCAGAACTCACCCGCCGCCAGCTGGGACACCGCCGCCAGATTGACCACATAGGAGCGGTGGAGCTGGACGAAGCGCTCATCCGCCAAAAGCGGCTGGGCCACCTGTGCGAACGGCACCCGGACAGACAGGGACGGCACATCCTCGCCGCTGGCGAGATGGAAATGCACCACATGGTGGGTACACTCGAGGTATTCGATGTCCGCGAAGGGCAGCACCCGCAGACCCGACGCCGTGGCCACCGGGATGGCCGGACCGTACTCCGGCTCGGTGGCCCGGGCCAGCAGAGCGTCCAGCTGTTCCGGCGGAACAGGCAGCAATAAATACTGCATGGCGTCCACCCGGTAGGCACTGTAGGCGTGGGCGGGCGTATGGGCCAGAAAAGCCAGCGGGCTGCGCCGCCCCCGGCTGCGGAGTGCAGCCGCTGCCCGCAGTGACGCGGCGGCTGCCGTGGACGGCAGCTCGATGAGGTACAGCTCGTACCGCTCCCCGGCGTCGTCCCGGGCCAGCAGGGCCTCCGGGCTGTCCAGCTGCTCGATGATGCAGGCGTCGTCCCGCCGGGCATAATAGTCGAGACACTGCCGCTCCACCCGGCTGCGGAGGACGCTGTCCGGGCTGCACACCGCGATATGAAATATCATTCCGAAGCCCCCTTTCGGGCCTGCCGCCGGCGCTTGCTTTTTCGGCCCGGCGGGAGTATCATTGCTATAAAAAACAGAAGGAGAAACTGCTATGGAAATGCCTTTCGTCAGCATCATCGTCCCTGTATACAATGCCCAGAGCCACCTGAGCCGCTGCCTCGAAAGCATCTGCGGGCAGGAGTACAAGAACCTCGAGCTCATCGTCATCAACGACGGCTCCAAAGATAAGAGCCTGCCCGTCTGCGAGGAGTTCCGCAAAAAGGACAGCCGCATCCTGCTGGTGGACAAGGCAAACTCCGGCGTGTCCGACACCCGGAACCTCGGCCTGAAGCTTGCCAGCGGTAAGTACGTCCAGTTCGTGGACAGCGATGACTACATCGCCCCGGACTACACCGCCCGGCTGGTGGAGGCGGCAGAGAAGACCGGTGCCGACCTCGTCATCTCGCCCTACACCATGGTCATCCCCGCCGGGGCGTCGAAGCCGGAACAGGTGCTGGAAAAAATCCAGGACGACCTCGGCGTCATGCATGTTGCACGCCCGCCGGAGAACCGGGAATACGGTTTCCTGCCCGAGGGCGTCTACGACAAGGACACCTTCGCCCGCCGCCTGATGGATAAGCCCGCCTCTTACTTTTACAGCGTGCTCTGGAACAAGCTCTACCGCCGCGACATCCTCACCCGGCACGACATCCGCTTTACCAGCGAGATGCGCTGGGCCGAAGACCTCGTGTTCAACATGCAGTATATCCAGTACGCCGAAGTCTTTGCGTCCATCCCGCAGCCCGGCTACTACTATGTCCAGAACCCTCAGAGCATCTGCCACACCCAGATAAAGCCTGCCACTCTGGTGCAGAACAAGATCCAGGTGTTCCACTACTACAAGGACCTCTACACTCGGCTTGGGATGTATGAGCAGGTGCGGCCCCAGCTCTACAAATTCCTCATCGACATTGCCGAGAGCACTTACCCCTCCGGCCCCTTCAAGAAGGTCATCGACGAGGCGAAAGCCTACTGGAAAGAGCACAAGGCAGAGATCTCATCCTAAAGAAAAGCGGGAGGCCCCCTGCGGGGCCTCCCGCTTTTGTTGAAATTCAACCTCTCACCACTCCATCCCGCTGACACGGGCATGTCGCGGAGCTCCCCTAATAGGGGAGCCTTTTAGAGGAATTTTACGCTCCGATGGCGGCACACTTCTTAGCCAGCCAATCGCGCTCGTCCTCGGTCAGGCGGGGAGCCAGCTTCTCGAAGACCTCGCGGTGGTAGGCGTTCAGCCAATCCAGCTCGTCGCGGCTCAAAACGCCCGGGACGATGGGGGAGGTGGCGATCGGCACGAACGTGATGGGGCAGAATGCCAGGAACTCGCCGTACTGGTTGGATGCTTTGTGGTAGCACTCCAGCTCATTCTCGATGCGGATGCCCACGACGCCGCCTTCATAGACGCCCGGCTCGTCGGTGACGATCATGCCCGGCTTGAAGACGGTGGTGTTGCGGCCGTTCAGGGCGTGGGGGCCTTCGTGGACGTTGCCCACGTGGCTGACGCTGTGGCCGGTGCCGCAGCGGTAGTTGATGAGGTGGCGCCACAGCGGCTCGCGGGCGATGGTGTCCAGCATGTGGCAGTCGCAGTAATCCAGCCAGACGGCCTTGGCAATGTCGATGTGGCACTGCAGCGTCCAGGTATAGAACAGCCGCTCGTCCTCGGTCAGCTCGCCCAGCGGATAGGTACGGGTGATGTCGGTGGTGCCGTCCAGATAGGTAGCGCCGCTGTCCACCAGCAAAAAGCCCTTGCGCTGCAGAACGGCGTGATCCTCCGGGGTGGCGTGGTAGTGCATCATGGCTGCGTTGCCGCCGTAGGCTGCAATGGTGCCAAAGCTTTCCACAAGGAACTTATCGTCTGCGCTGCGGTACTTGTGCAGGATCTCGTCAACGGTCAGCTCGGTCAGCTGTTCGCCGGAAGCCAGACGGTTCTCCAGTTCGATCTGGAACCGCACCATAGCCACGGCGTCCCGCAGATGGGACTCGCGCAGGTGTGCCAGCTCCACCTCGTTCTTCACGCCCTTCATGGCAAGCAACGGGTCGGCGGCGTCCTTCACGGTCAGGGCGGGGTTGTTTTCCAGCACCTGATACACGGCGTAGTTCACGGTAGCGCTCTCTGCCAGCACGGTCTGGGGCTCAGTCTCGGCGGCCATCCCGTCCAGAATGCTGTCGTAGTCGGCCAGCGTTACGCCGTTGGCTTCCAGCTCTGCCTTAGCCTCCGGGGTGACCCGCGCCTGATCGATGAACAGCACGGCGCGATTCGGGGTAACATAGCAGTAGGCCATGGCGTAGGGGGTGCACTCGATATCCATGGCGCGCAGGTTCAGAAGCCAAGCCAGATTATCCAGCTTGCCCACCAGCTGGGCGGTGCAGCCCTGCTCCTTCAGTTTGCCGCGCAGCTGCTCCAGCTTTTCTGCCGGGGAGAAGCCAGCGTATTCCTTGGGCAGGATCCATGCCGGGGTAGCCGGGCGGGCAGGGCGGCCCTCCACCCACAGCTCGTCCTCCAAGAACAGGGTTTTGATGCTGCCGTGCTTGGGCTCCAGCTCTTTTTTCAGGTTGTTGACCAGTGCACAGTTGGCGGTCAGACCGCACAGACCCAGCGTGCCGCCCTCGGGCAGCACCTTGCCGCAGTATTCCTCGGCGGTGGGCACGCCCGGCTCGCCCATGCGCATCAGCTGGATCTCGGTGCCGGCGATCTCCTTTTCTGCCTGCACAAAGTACCGGCCGTCTGCCCAGACGGCACTCTCGGTCATGGTGACCACAAAGTTGGAGTTTTCGCCGTGGAAACCGGAGAAGTAGGTCAGGGAGGTGTAGTGGTCGGGCAGATACTCGCTGGAATGCGGATCGCCCACCGGGATCAGATAGACGTCCACGCCGTTTGCCTTCATAGCGGCACGCAGTGCGGCCAGACGCTCGGGAACTGTGTTCATACTCATAACAAAAGCCCTCTTTCTGTCATTTGCCGGAAAAACGTCCGGCGGCGATGGTTTGCTGCTGCTATTGTATCATTCTGCGGGGAAGAATGCAATGCGGGGGCAAAACTCCCCCCAAAACGCCGTCAATTTGCAAAAAAAGTTACAATTTTTTCTTGAAAAAGGCCGGTTTTCCATTGACAGCCTTGTTATAATAGAGGTGTAGTATTTTTGGGTCAGCACTCTGCGGCCCTTTGCGCTAACAATTGCGAATATTGCGATAAAAAGAAAGAGGCATTTGGATCATGACTAAAATCGATATCTTCTCCGGCTTCCTTGGCGCCGGCAAAACCACTCTGATCAAAAAGCTGATCACCGAGGCCTTTGCAGGCCAGCAGGTGGTGCTGATCGAGAACGAGTTCGGCGAGATCGGCATTGACGGCGGTTTCCTGAAGGAAAGCGGCATTCAGATCAACGAGCTGAACGCCGGCTGCATCTGCTGCTCTCTGGTGGGCGATTTCCGCACCGCTCTGCAGCAGGTGGTGGAGCAGTACCACCCCGACCGCATCGTCATTGAGCCGTCCGGCGTTGGCAAGCTGAGCGATGTGACCCGCGCCGTGGAGGGCGTGGCTGAGCATCTGGACGTGCAGCTGAACAGCTTTGTCACCGTGGCCGATGTGAACAAGGTCAAGATGTATATGAAGAACTTCGGCGAGTTCTACGACGACCAGATCAGCCACGCAAGCTGCATCCTGCTCAGCCGCACCCAGACCGCCAGCGAGGAAAAGATCGCCGCTGCCGTGGCAATGCTGCGGGAAAAGAACCCCACCGCCACCATCGTGACCACCGCATGGGATCACCTGACCGGTGAGCAGATCCTGAAGGCCATGTCCACCAAGGACGACTTCAAGGCCGAGCTGATCGCCATGGCTGCCAAGGCAAACGAGGAGCATGCCCACGAGGACGAGGAAGAAGAGCACGAGCATCACCATCATCACTACGATGAGAACGGTGTGTGCAGCTGCGGCCATCATCATGACCATGATGACGATGATGACGACGAGGATGAGCACGAGCATCATCACCACGACCACGACGAGCACGATCATGATGACCATTGCTGCTGCGGCCACCACCACGATCATGATGAAGATGATGACGAGCATGAGCATCATCACCATGACCATGACGAGCATGACCACGAGGAGCACGAGCATCACCACGACCATGACGGTCATTGCTGCTGCGGTCATCATCATCACGACCACCACGCCGATGAAGTGTTCACCAGCTGGGGCGTGGAGACGGCCCGCAAGTTTACCAAGGCCGAGGTGGAGCACGCCCTCACCGAGCTGGATACCGGCAATTACGGCATGATCCTGCGCAGCAAGGGCATCGTGGACGGCGGCGCAGACGGCTGGCTGGAGTTCGACTATGTGCCCGGCGAGTGGGAAGTGCGTGCCCGCGGTGCAGATGTGGGCGGCAAGCTGGTGGTCATCGGCTCCAAGCTGAACGAAAAGGCCATTGCAGAGCTGTTCGGCTGCTGAACCCCTCTTCCGGCGCTCCGCGCCAGCTCCCGCAGCGAGGGAGCAGAGAGGACGAATCATCGATAAGGAGAAACCATTCCTATGGCAAAAGAAATTCCGGTCTACCTGTTTGTGGGCTTTCTGGAAAGCGGCAAGACCAAATTCATTCAGGAGACCTTTGAAGACCCCAACTTTGACTCCGGCGACAAGACCCTGCTGCTGATCTGCGAAGAGGGCGAAGAAGAGTATAATCCCAAAAAGTTCGCCTTTCCCGGCGTGACCGTCAAGGTGCTGGAGGACAAGGCCGAGCTGAACCCGCAGAACCTGCTCAAGCTGGAAAAGGAATCCGGCGCAGGCCGTGTGGTCATTGAGTACAACGGCATGTGGCTGCTGCAGGATCTGGCCGAGGCTCTGCCCGAGAGCTGGATCGTGTACCAGTGCATCGCCACCGCTGACGGCACCACCGCCCTGACCTACGCCCGCGACAACTCCATGCGCAGCCTGCTGCTGGACAAGATCGCCCGCAGTGAGCTGATTGTGTTCAACCGCGCCGAAGCCGTGAACAATGACGCCGCCCGTCAGGAGCTGCACAAGCTGGTGCGTCAGGCTTCCCGCAAGTGCGACATCGCCTACGAGTTCAAGGACGGCAGCGTGGCTTACGACGACATCCCCGACCCGCTGCCCTTTGACATCAACGCGGATATCATCGACATTCCGGATGACGACTTCGGCATCTGGTACATGGACTGTCAGGACGAGCCCCAGAAGTACACCGGCAAAACGGTCAAATTCCTTGCACAGGTGTGCCAGACCAATCGTGCCGGCAAGAACAGCTTCGTGCCGGGCCGTTTCGCCATGACCTGCTGCGTGCAGGACATCCAGTTCGTGGGCTTCCCCTGCAGCTACGATGGCTACAAGGCGCTGGAACAGCGCGCTTGGGTGCGGGTGACCGCCAAGGTGGGCTACAAGTTCCACAACATCTACCGGGGCAAAGGCCCGGTGCTGACCGCCGTGTCGGTAGAGCCTGCCGAAAAGCCCCTGGAAGAGGTCGTAACGTTCTCTTAACGTTTCTGTATTACAAGGAGGTTCTGGTATGAAAACTCTGTTCCGTATTCTTGGCACGGCTGCTGCCGTGGCCGTCACCGGCGCTGCCATCGTGGTGCTGGACAAGATCCTGAACCAGAAAGACCCGCTCCATGTGGAGGAGGTCGAGTTCCCGGAGGACGCCGAGCAGGACGCCGAGGAGGCCGAAAAGACCGCCGAAGCCTACGAAGAGGCCGAGGCCAAGGAAGAGGCAAAGGCTGCCGATGCCGCCGCAGAAGCTGCCGAGGAAGCCGCACCGGAAGCACCCGCCCCTGCTGAGAACGCACCCCAGACCCAGCCGGAGACCGCCGAAGAGCGCCCTGTGTACGACCCCGAAGCCCCGAACGCCAACCCCGTAGAGGCCGGCCCCGCTGTTGCCCCCAAGGACGAGAACGGCAAGATCGACGTCACCAAGATCGCCGATGCCAACGACTTCGGCGACTGGGAAGAGCAGGGCTGCAAGGGCTGAGAAAACAGCATGATCCCCGCATAGACGCGGATATCAGCTCCCCCGAAAGGGGGAGCTTTTTTATGCTTGCAAAATGCCGCGCAGTTCACTATACTGGAAGAAAAAACACCGATGGAGGGCAGCACCATGGCATACACCGATGATTGGGAAAGCTTGATGAACGGCGTGTTCGGCGCGGGCGGCAAACTGAAGTTCGGCGGCGCGCAGCCGCAGCCGGAAAAGCTGCAGCCCGAAAAACCGGCGGGCAGCGGCCTGCCGGACCTGAACGCGGCGCTGCTGGAACAGCAAAAGCAGCTGGACGAATTGCTGAAGCAGCAGAACGCCCGGCTGAAGGCGCAGGATGCAGGGGTGCAGACGGCGCTGGAGGACAGCCGCCAGATGCTGCGGGATATGGAAGCGGACGGCCTGCTGGCCAAGGGCACGGCAGACACAAAGCCGGAGCAGCTGGGCAGCTTTGAAGGCCTTGCCGCTGAGGTAAAAAAGACCGTCCTTGGGCAGGACACTTTTGTGGACAGCGTGGTGCGGGCAATGCGCCGCCCCTTTGTGCTGGGCACCGAGGGCGCAGCCGCCCGCAACGTGATCCTGCTGTGGGGCGCTCCGGGCACGGGGCGGCACTTTGCACTGGCCGAGACTGCCCGCATCATGGCAGCGCGGGGGCTTTTGCAGAGCGACCGGATGGCGGTGATAGACCTTGCACTCTACCCCGACCCCGGCGCGGAAAAGCTGTTTTTGCAGGACCTTTACGCCGCCCTGCACGCCCCGGGCGAGATCGTGGTGTTTGAGCACTACGAGAGCTGCCACCCCGGCTTTCTGCGCATCCTCTCCGACCTTGCGGTCAAGGGCAGTGCGCCCTTGTCCAGCCGGTATCTGGTGAACAAAGAGGGCATTCTGGTGGAAGCCGGTACAGCGCTTGCCCCCGGCGCAGTGAGCCGCATCGACCCCTGCGGCAAGTACCTGATCTTCTTCTCCCGCAAGGGATGGGAGGCGCTGGCAGATAAATTCGGCGCGCCCTTTGTGGCGGCGGTAGGGGATGTGTGCCAGACCGCCCCCTTCACCCCGGAAGCATTGGCGGCTCTGGCGGCGCAGCAGCTGAACGCGCTGGCGCAGCGGGTGCACAGCCGTCTGGGGCTGACCCTTACCGCCGGGGCAGAGGTGCGGGACTATGTGGCGGCGCAGTGCTCCAAGGAAAAGGGCGCAGAGGGGCTGGCAGACTGCTGCGAGCGGATCTTCCGGGCTCTGAGCGAGTACTGCTTACAGACCGATGCAAAACTGTCCGGTACGGTGGCGCTGACCGCCGCGCCCGAGGGGCTGCAATTTGCGCTGAACGGTGCCGCCCCGGCAGACCTGTTCAGCCTGCTGCCGGCGGCCTACACCGGCGCGGTGGAGCAGATCCGCGCCGAGCTGGATGCGCTGGTGGGGCTTGCCCCGGTCAAGGAGTATGTGTTTGGTCTGGCAGACAATTTACAGGTGCAGCAGCGCCGCGCAGCGGCGGGCTTCAAGACCGCAAGCCTGTCCATGCACATGATCTTTACCGGCAACCCCGGCACCGGCAAGACCACCATTGCCCGGCTGGTGGCAAAGTACCTCAAGGCCATCG
>ENA-OZGM01000947-OZGM01000947.1-human-gut-metagenome-genome-assembly--contig:-NODE-947-length-12157-cov-5.454718_pt1 | contig 12157 bp, 9 predicted proteins | sample MGYA00244655_ERZ653656 | MGnify/ENA primary metagenome ERZ653656 (study PRJEB26926, sample SAMN06164991) | human gut metagenome | biome: ENVO:00009003; feature: ENVO:2100002; material: ENVO:00002003... | reverse complement strand
GTGCCTCTCTGCTGACCACTGAGCAGGGCATTGCCATCAACGAAAAGGGTCAGGCGCTGGACAACAACAACCAGCCCATGGAGGGCCTGTACATCACCGGTGATATGTCCGGCAGCTTTTTTGCCAACAACTACCCCTGCCTGATGGCTGGTGTAGCCATGGGCCGCACCCTGACCTTCGCCATGAAGGCTGTCAAGCAGATGGCAGGTCTGGATAACGCCTGATCCAGCGCGGTTTTCCGGCACAACTTAAGCGTTTTTCCATTTCTTCTTTCTTCATGAAGAGAGGCGGTCCCTGTTTGGGGGCCGCCTCTCTTTGCCATTTTTTCGCCACGTGCCCCCTACACAAATCCCCACGATTGTGCTATGATAAGGCTGAACAGCCGGTTTGTGCCAGACAACCGGCAAAATCGAGGTGTTTGTACAAATGTCTGATCTCCTTGAAACTCTGCAGCAGGAAGGGGTAGACCCCGCTCTGCTGGAAGCAGTCCAACAGTACCGCGCTGCCCATGCCCTGCCGGACGCACTGCGCCCACGCATTCCCTCCCCTGCCTTTACCTACTACGGCAAACAGGTGTGGGAGCAGGCGCTGGCGGCGCTGCTCTGCGGCGAAAACCTGCTGCTGGCAGGCGGAAAAGCCACCGGCAAAAACGTGCTGGCGGAAAACCTTGCCGCCGCCTTTGGCCGTCCTGCGTGGGACATCTCCTTCCATGTGAACATGGATGCAGCATCCCTCATTGGCATGGACACTTTTGCGGACGGTCAGGTGGTGTTCCGGCCCGGCCCGGTATACCGCTGCGCCCAGTGCGGCGGCTTTGGTGTGTTGGATGAGATCAACATGGCCAAAAACGAAGCGCTGGCCGTGCTGCACGCGGTGCTGGACTTCCGCCGCGCCATCGATGTGCCCGGCTACGACCGCATCCCGCTGGCGGAGGAGACCCGCTTTATTGCCACCATGAACTACGGTTATGCCGGCACCCGGGAGCTGAACGAGGCCCTCACCTCCCGTTTCGTGGTCATCCAGATGCCCACCATTACGCAGGACGATCTGGAAAAGCTGCTGCGGACGCAGTTCCCCGATCTTGCTTCCAAGTATGTGCGCCAGTTTGCACTGCTGTTCCTTGACCTGCAGAAAAAGTGCGACAGTGCGGAAATTTCCACCAAGGCGCTGGACCTGCGCGGCATGCTGGATGCCCTGCGGCTGATCCGGCGCGGCATCCCGGCAGGCGCGGCACTGGATATGGGCATCACCAACAAAGCCTTTGACTCCTACGAGCAGAGCCTGATCCGTGATGTGATCGCGGCGCGCATTCCGGCCAAGCTGGATGCCGCCAAGCTCTTTGGCTGATGGACGCCCAGAGCTACACCGCTCAGGAGCGGCGTGCGGCCAATCAAGTCTGGGCTGCTGCAGGAGCCTATGGCTTTGAGCCGCTGTTTCTGGCCCGCTATACCGACGGCACCACCGATTTTTACATGAACACCGTCGTGGGCCTCATCCACAAATATTACGGTGACGCGCTGATCCGCAGCATCTTTGATGCATGGGACGGTGATCTGCGGCAGACGATGCTGGACGACATGACATGGCTGTATCTGGAAAATGCAGCCTATCGGCTGGAGCTGCCCCGCCGCCCGGTGCTGGAAGCACTGCGCCATGCCCATGCAGATTATTTCTTTGCCATCCAGTACAAGCTCTCCCGTCAGGAGTGGATGGCAAAAAATCAGCTGGTCTACACCATGCAGGCCGCACGCTGGCGGCGTGTACTGGGCCGCACCGACCCGGTGATGACCCCTTACGAGTCCGGCCTTGCCGCCGCGCTGGCCCCGGAGCATGTGCCGGAGCCGGAACAGCTGAAAGCCGAAATTTTATCGATCTACGCAAAATTCAACCTGTTCGACGGTACTGTGCACCAGAAAGCTGCCCTGCATCTGCATCTGGACGGCCTGCTGGCAAAGCTTGCCACCAAAGCCATGCCCACCCAGATGATCAAAACGGACCGTGTGACCGTGGAGCACTCAAGCTCCGTGGATGCTGCGGGCGGCGGACTGGCGGTGGACAAGCGCAGGGCCCACATCACCCTGAAGCAGGATGCCGCGCAGGACAGAGCCTACATCGAAAGCTGCTTCGGCCGCTCCCTCTACCCGCCGGAACGGCTGCGCAAGGCTGAGCAGGAGCTTTGCGTGGGCGACCATCTGGGATGCCATTTGTGGTTCAGCGCCGGTGTGCCAAGCCCGGAGCAGGCCCCCACCCCGGAGGCAAAGCATCTGGCTGAGCAGGCCGAACTTCAGGCTGACCGCAATCGCGCCTACTACGCTAAGAACCGGGAACTGCACCGCAGCGTCGTGCTACGGCTCACCGAACAGATCCGCAACTGCATTCTGGTGCATCAGCAGCCCAACGCCCGTGTGGCCCGCAGCGGAAACCTGAATGCCGGACGCATCTGGCGGGCCCCGCTTTTGAACGATGACCGGGTATTTTTATGCGCCGAGGAGGAAAACCAGCCTTCCTTCACGGTGGATCTTCTGCTGGATGCATCTGCGTCCCGCCTGCACTGTCAGGAGGTCATTGCGGCGCAGGGCTCTATTCTGGCCCAGAGCCTTGCAGCCTGCGGGATCCCGGTGCGGGTGTCCAGCTTCAGCAGCCTGCGGGGCTACACTGTGCTGCGTGTGCTCAAGGGCTTTGCGGACAAAAACCTGCAGAACATCAACCGTTATTTCGCTTCCGGCTGGAACCGTGACGGCCTTGCCCTGCGGGCAGCAGGCGACCTTTTGCAGTTTGCGCCCGGCCCTGCGCCGCGGCACCTGCTTATCGTACTGACGGATGCTTCGCCCAACGACAGCCGCCGCATCCCGCCCAGCCCGGAAAAACCGCTGGGCTGCGGTTACGAGGACGCCGCCGGTGTGGCCGACACTGCCGCGCAGGTGCGTGCGCTGCAGCGCATGGGCATCCGGGTGTCTGCCGTGTTTATGGGCGAGGATAGCTCTGCCGGTGCCGCTGCACAGATCTACGGCAAAAATATGGCACGCATCCGCGGCATGGACCAGCTGGCTCGTGCTGCCGGGCGGCTGATCCAGAACGAGATCCGGGAACTGGGCGACTGAAATAAGAGTTTTATAAGAGCAACGGCCTGCAGATGAGAGAGTTTTCTCCGTCTGCAGGCCTTTTTTAATACAACCGCGTCACAACCGTGTTTCGTCCGGATTTTGCTTACCCTGCCGCATCCTGCAAATTCTTTCAATTTTTGATAAACTTATAGTTGTTTTTCATTGCAAGATATGCTATACTATGTTCACAAGATAAAACAATCCTGCGTAAGCTGCCCCGTGCACAGGGCTGTCTGCTGCAGAACCCGCCCGTTATACAACGAACCGCTGTATCAGCCTTTCAGGGAGGAACTCACGATGGACGCCAGCCGTTATTTTACCGCAATGCACAACGCCATGTCTGCCCAGCACCCCCGTGCGCAGCTTCTTTTAACGGTAAAGCTGCAGGACACCTGCGGCAACGATGCCTGTCTGGAGCTCAAACAGCTGCCCGGTGAGAGCACTTCCATCCTGTGCTACTCCACCATGGGGCGCCGCTGCCTGAACTTCCAGCTGTTCCGCAAGGGCTGGCAGCTGTGCCACAATGCTGATGGGCAGCTGGTAGGCCACTTTCCTTCCAGTGCCGACGGCCTGATCGACGAGACCGATTTCCGTGCCTACTGCCGGGAAGACCGGCTGGATCTGGCACGCACCCAGCGCATCCTGTCTGAGCTGCGCGCCCTTGCAGGAGCCGATCATCAGGGCAGCATCCCCCAGAACGCCCGCACCGGTGCCGTTATTACCGTGGAGAGTTTTGTAGGGGCCGGTGCCCGCTGGACCTACTGGAGTCAGGGCCCTGCACCCAGTCAGCCGCTGAGCGCCATCCTCTACTGGTTGGCAGATTTTCTGGCCGGAAGCGAGCGCCGCGCCTTGCAGGCAGACCCGCAGGCTGCGCACCTTGCGGCCCAGTGGCTGGCCAGCGATACCGCCGTATTCTTCCATCCGTCTGTGCCGATGACCGCCATGAATACGGTCTCTTCCGGCTCTGCACCCGCACGCCGCCGCACCACTGTGCCCGCTGCCCGCAACAAGAGCTGGCAAAGCATCATGGCCGTGATGGCAAGCATGTGAATCTTCCGCTGCAAAGCAAGGGGCTGCCGCACGTCATCTGGTGCAGCAGCCCCTTGCTTTTCTTTTGATCGCTTTCCGCAGTTTTATGCCAGATACGGGTCCAGCAGGGCATCGACCGTTTTATTGCGCTTGGGATTCGGCTTTTTGACCACATGGCCCCGGCACACCACCAGTTCCAGATGCTGCAGCGCACGCAGGTCTTTCAGCGGATCGTGCTTCGTCACAATAAAGTCTGCGCTCTTGCCCGGCTCAATGGAACCGGTCACATCTCCTACTCCGGCCAGCTGTGCATTGCGCAGGGTCGCCGTGTAGAGGGCAAACCGATTGCTCACACCGCAATACTTATGGAAATAGCACAGCTCCCTCCAGAAATCATACTGGGTGATGTAGGGGCAGCCCACGTCATTGCCCAAACCCACCGGGATGCCATTGGCAAGTGCGGTCTTTGCGCTTTCCACCACGCCGTCAAACACGATCTTGCCGTTGTACTGATCCTTTTCCGAGGCACCGGAAATCGTTGTATCGAACAGCGCATAGGGCAGCGCCGGGGAGATGGTCGTGCACAGGAAGGCTCCCCGCTCCTTATACAGGCGGACCGTCTCATCGTCCATCTTTGCACCGTGCTCGATGGAATCCACCCCATTTTCCAGCGCCACCTTTACGCCCTCCGGCGATTCGGTGTGTGCTGCTACGGTGTAGCCCAGCCTGTGGGCTTCGTCGCAGACGGCTTTGACCATCTCCGGCTTCATTTTCAGCTCTCCGGGCGTTCCCTTTTCCGCAGCATCCAGCACACCGCCGGTGATCATCAGCTTGACAAGATCCACCTTCTGGCCGCTGGCCTTTCTGAGCTGAGCCAGCGCTTCGGCATTGTTATGGGCCGCAACTGCCACCGAACCCGCCATGTGTCCCCCGGGCACCGAAATGCCCTCGTTGGCGGCAAGAATGCGCGGTGCCAGCAGTCTGCCTGCAGCGGCATCGTCCCGGCAGCGGGTGTCAAAATCCGCAATGCCGCCCACGGTACGGATGGTAGTCACGCCGCCCAGCAGTTCCAGCTTCGCGTAGCTGCACACCAGCCTGTAGGCCACCGCACGGGTCAGGCCATTGCTCAGAATTTTGCGCACCAGCGCAGCATTGTCCCGCGGCTTTGCGCTGGGCTTGCCGTTGCCCGCCAGATGCACATGCAGATTGACCAGACCCGGCATGATGTAGCTGCCGTGCAGATCGATGACCTCATAGCCATCCAGATCCAAGCCCTCATCGGCAATGGCAGTGATCTTATCGTCCTCGGTCAGCAGGATTTTGTGCGCTACCGGCTGCATCTGCTCGGTGCCATCCAGCAGGATCCCGTTCGTATAGGCACGTTTCATTGGGAACATCCTCTCTTTTTCAGGTTTTTCGGACAGGAGTTGTTTTGTTCCAGTATAGCACGTTCCGGCAGATGGTGCAATGCAAAAACGGGCAGGAAAGGTTCAGCCCTCTCCTGCCCGTTCGGTGTTTTTTTATTTACTGTGCGGCTGCGCTGGAAGCTACTTCGGAAGCAGCGGTCTCGCCGCCCTCAACGACCAGCTCATCCTCATAGTCAAGGCCGTAGGTATCCACCAGAGTCTCCTCATAGTCCTTGTGGAAGAAGTTTTCTTCGCCCAGAGCCTTGATCTCCTCGTTCAGCCAATCCAGAACGGTGGTGTTGCCCTGGCTCACAGCGGGAGCAATGGTGTCCTGACTGCCCAGAGAGGGAATGCCGACCGTGTAGCCGGGGTTCTGCTTTGCAAATGCAATGACCTCGGTGTTGTCGTTGGCCCATGCCACGCCGTTGCCGTTCTCCAGTGCATTCTTGGCCGTTGCATAGGAATCGTACTTCTGCAGCGGAATGTCGGGGTACTCCTTGGTCAGGTAGGTCTCGGCAGTGGTGCCGGAAATGACGATCATCTGATCGTCAGCGTTCCAGTTGTCCAGAGTGGTGATAACATTGCTGTCCGGAGAAATGACGCCCAGTGCAACGTTCATGTAAGGCAGAGCGAAGTCCACTTCCTCTGCGCGCTCGGGGGTCACGGTGAAGTTTGCCAGGATCACATCCACCTTGCCGGTCTGCAGATACTCGATGCGGTTGGCAGCCTCGGTAGAAACATAGTTGATCTCTACGCTCAGATCCTCGCCCAGACGGCGGGCAAAGTAGACATCATAGCCCTGATACTCGCCGTTCTCATCCACGTAGCCGAACGGGTTCTTATCGGAGAAAACACCGATATTGATGGTGCCGGACTCCTTGATCTGATCCAGCGTGCGGTAGACCACGCTGCTGCCGGATGCTGCGCTGCCAGATGCTGCAGTTGCGGTAGAAGCAGAAGAAGAGCCGCCGCATGCGGTCAGAGCAGCAGCAGCGGACACTGCGCCCAGACCCAGCAGGAAGGAACGACGAGAAATTTTAGACTGTTTCATAGTGGATTCTCCTTTACAAAATCTTTCCCATTGGCTGCGAAACACCCGCAGTCTTTATCTTGATCTGTGACTCATTTCACAGCATCAAACGTGAATGTGCGCAGGAAGCGCTGCGCGCGCTCGGTCTTGGGCCGGTCAAAGAACTCGGCCGGTGCAGCCTCTTCCACGATCTTGCCGCCATCCAGAAAGATGACGCGGTTGGCAATGGCGCGGGCAAACTGCATTTCGTGGGTAACGATGATCATGGTCTTGCCCTGCTTGGCAAGGTCCAGCATAACGTCCAGCACCTCGCGCACCATTTCCGGGTCAAGGGCAGCGGTCACTTCATCAAACAGAAGGATCTCCGGGTGCATACACAGTGCGCGCACGATGGCAACGCGCTGCTTCTGTCCGCCGGAAAGCTCACGCGGGTAGCTGTTTTTCTTGGCAAGCAGGCCCACGCGGTCCAGCAGAGCCTCGGCCTCCTGCTGCACCTCTGCTTTGGGGCGCTTCTGCACCTTGGTGGGGGCCAGCAGGACATTGTCCAGCACCGTCATGTGCGGGAACAGCTCGTAGCTCTGGAACACCATGCCGATCCGCTGGCGCAGCTGGGTGAGGTTTTTGCCGCCGTAGGCAACGGTCTCACTGCCCAGACGCACACGGCCGCTCTGGGTGGGTTCCAGACCGTTCAGGCAGCGCAGCAGCGTGCTTTTGCCGCAGCCCGAGGGGCCGACCACCACGATGACCTCGCCGGGCTTGACAGCAAAGCTGATGTCGTCCAGAACTGGGGTCTCGCCGTAGGCTTTGATCAGATGTTCAACGGTCAAAATAGGTTCTGCCATACACGGTCACTTCCATTTCTTTTCCAGATAGCTTGCCAGCAGGCTGATGGGCCAGCATGCAAGGAAATATAGCACAAAAACTGTGAGATAGATGCCGAAAGCTGCATTGGGGCTCGCGGTACGGTTGGCCTCAATGATCTGCTGGGCCACCTTGATCACCTCTACCACACCGATCATCAGCACCAGACTGGTTGTTTTGATCATACGGGTGATCAGGTTGATGGACAGCGGGATCAGGCGGCGCACCGTCTGCGGGATGACGATGTACCAGTAGGTCTGGATGCGGCTCATACCCAGCGCTTCAGCGCTCTCGTACTGGTGCTTCGGAATGGCGATCAGTGCACCGCGCACAAGGTCGCTCATTTCGGCAGTGCCCCACAGCACGAACACGATAATCGATGCCGTCTCGCCGGAAAGGTTCCACCCGAACGCGCGGGTGGTGCCAAAGTAGACGAGGAACAGCAGCACCATCTGCGGCATGATACGGATAAATTCCAGATACAGCCGCAGGATCGCCTTGATGATGGGATTGCGGAAGGTCATCAGCACACCCAGCAGAATGCCGAGCGGCAGGCTGATCAGCACGGATGCCGCGCTGATCTTGAGAGCTACGCCGAGGCCCCCCATCAGGCGGGCCATGTTTTTGCCCTTGAACAGGACGTCAAGACCCAAATCCAGCATAGCGCAGCCTCCTTTCGATCAGGCTGCCCACGATGGATACCGGCAGCAGGATGATGAGGTAGAACGCCACCAGCAGGAACAGGCATTCGATGGTCTTGGAATACATACCGATGAGATCCTTGGCCGTGAACATCAGGTCCATCAGGCTGATGGCGCTGAACACGCTGGTCTCCTTGAGCAGGAAGATCACGTTTGCCATGAAGGCCGGCATGCTTGTGGACATTGCCTGCGGCAGGATCACATACCGCATGGTCTGCAGACGATCCATGCCCAGACTGTAGGCGCTCTCGGTCTGGATGGGCTCGATGGCTTCCAGACCGCTGCGAAATGCTTCGGCCATATAGCTGCCGCCCAGAAACGCCAGACCTGCGATGCCGCAGATCTCGGCATTGGTCCGGATGCCCACCTTAGGCAGGCCATAGTAGATAAAGAACAGCTGCACCAGCAGCGGCGTGTTACGGGACAGCTGGATGTAAACACCCACGATCTGCCGCAGCACCGGCACCTTGTCGTATTGGATCACCGCGCACGCAAGCCCGATGATGATGGCAAAAATGATGCCTGCAACGCCCAGCCGTACCGTCAGCACGGCTGCTTTCTGGTAGAGCGGCAAATATTGCTGGATCGCATTCCAGTCCATTGCCGGATTCCTCCCTTGTATCCTGATTTGCGGGTCAAAACAAAACGCCCGGAAGCTCCCTCTTCGAGTAAGCTCCCAGGCGGTCAGCGTCAGATCTCTCTGCGTGTTCCCACACAGAATTTGCAGATATGCTCACACGGCATACCATACTGCAGGGCGGCCGGTCCGGGAAGCGTTTGTGGTACAACAACACATTGCGCAACAACACATCATAGCCGTTTCCTCCCTGAATGATCTCAATTTTCGGATTTGCTCGACCCGATGCACGTAGTTTACACCCCATTACCCATTATGTCAATATGATTATGGGACTTCTTTCGATTCTTTGCTCAATCAACCTAAAATGATATCATTACGTGCGTAAATTTTATTCATTTTTTAGCTTGACCGTGTGCGCCGTGCGGACAGCAAAAGCCCTCCCATCGGGGAGGGCCGGGCCGGATTCAGTTTTTCCTGACCGCGATCAGCACGCGGATCTTGCCGCCTGCCGCGCGCAGGCCGCCATCGTACCAGCCGATGAGGGTGTACTCCTCACCGTTCACCTGAGAAAGAGTGGTGGGATAGTAGGTGCCTTTATACCACAGATACACCTGCATCTCGTCGGCAGTTTCGTACTTTTTGTTTCCGCTCATGACCGAGGCCGCACCCACCTTGTCAATGACTACGGGCAGCAGCTGCGTCATGGACTTGACCGTACCGGAGGTGCTGGTGCCAATGGCGATGCCGCCTGCCAGCACCGGATATTTGGTACTGGTCTTGTAGGTCGTCTGTTTGCCGTTCACGTAGCACACGTAATCTGCACCGCTTCCCAGATAGTTGAGCACGGTGCTCAGACTGCCGCTGGTATTGTTGGCGCCCAGTTTGAGCAGGTAGCTTGCCAGTTTATCGGTGCTGCCGGTCACGCTTTCCCACAGGCTGCTGCCAATGCTGCCGTCCACAAGGCCCCACAAAAGATCGCCGGTGCTGGGCAGCACGATATCCGCCACATCGCTGATGATCTGGGAATCATCCGTCGTGGTCGTGGTGGTGGTTGTGCTGCCGGTCGTGCCAGTGGTGCTGTCGTTCCCTGTGAGCTTTTTGATCGCCGTGCTGACCGTCATACCGGAGGAGGTCGTTCCGCTGGTGGTGGTCGTGGTGTTGTTGATGAGGTTCTTCACATCATCCAGCACGCCATAGGTCCACAGATCACCGGTCACATCGTTCAGGATCAGGCGGTCGATCTGGCCGTTTTCGTTGGTGGTGTAGTAGCGCACATCGGCGTCAGAAAGTGTTACCCCCGATAGGCGGCTGGGACTTACCGTCCCAGCCACACCCTCCGATGTCGTATCCAGAATTTCTACGTCGTCTGCAAGGGCAGTGCCGCCCAGAGCGGTGCTGTCTGCATTGATGGTGCCGGAGGTGCTGGTTTTGGTGATGGTCTCCACCTGTTCACCCTCGGCGTTCACCGTGATCTTCACCATCCAGCCTGCCGGGTAATTCAGGCTTTTGTCCACATTCACGGTGCGGGTAACGCCGTCGGTGCACTTGACTGCCACCGCCTGCCGGACGTCCGCACCGTTTTCCTCCACAAGACTGCGGGCGGCGGTCTGCACCACACCGTAGAATACTTCGTCCGCTTCATCGCCGGTCAGCACCGCAACGGCCTCGTTGTTCATGCCCAGCAGCAGGGTGACCACCTGCCCCACGCCGCCGCCGTTCAGGCTGGACAGCTGTGCCGCCGCCGAGGAGCTTGCAATGGTGTAGCTGGTGCCCGCCACGGTAACAGAGGTGGGTGCGCTGGCGCTGGGCGACACCGCCGTGATCCGGCCTGCTGCCTTGCGGGTGTAGATCCACACCGTCTTTGCGCTGGCATTGTAATAGTATACGTCATAGGCGGAAAGCTGTGCCGAGGTGCTCACACTGTCATTGCGGTAGATGGCCTCCGGCACAAAGGGCAGGCTCTCACCCTCGGATGCCACAAAGGGGCCCTCCAGACTGCTGAGCAGGATGGAGGAAACATCCACCTGACCGTTCGTCACGGTGTAGCCCAGCGTGGTGCCGTACACACTGCCGTCTGCCGTATTTGCGGTAAGGGCATTGTACAGCAGCACTGCGCCCTCTTCCAGAGTCATGGTCTGGCCCTGCGTGCAGCCCAGATTGCTCCGCAGGCCGATGGCATTGGCCTTGTTCAGCTGTGCTGCCGGAAAACCACCGGTCAAGGTGGTGATATCGTAGCCCAGCAGGGTCAGGGCGGCAGTGCAGGCTTCTTCCAGCGTGACGGTGTTATCTGGGCGGAAGGAACCGTCGGTGTAACCGCTCATCCAGCCCTGCTGCACTGCAATGCGGATATAGGGCGCATAAGCGCTGCTGCCGCTCACATCGGTATACAGGGTGCCGATGCTGCCCTGCGTATTGGCGTTATCGTGGTAGGCAGAAAAGGCCACCAGCAGCTTTGCCAGCTGCCCGCGGGTGAGCGACGTGCTCAGCCCGGCCGCTTCCTCGGTGGAGAAAGCGCCCAGCGTCACCGCCGTCTGCACCGCCGTGTTGGAGCCCGCTGCCGAAGCCGGCAGCACCAGCACGGACACGCCGATGCACACCGCCAGCAGCAGTGCGAGAAATCGTTTTTTCATAGTTGCCTCCTTAATTTTGGGCTCGCCCTTCGGGAGAGCTCCGGCATTGCGCCGCTTCAAGCGGACCGTGTCGGTGAGAGGGTTATCAGTCATAGCGCAGCGCTTCGATGGGGTTCAGCCGGGCCGCACGCTTTGCGGGCAGGTAGCCGAACAGCACACCGATGCCCACCGAAATGCCAAAGGCCACAGCCACCGAGCCAAGGGACGGCGACACGGTCATTTCCATATCGCTCATGACCAGCGGCAGGATCCTGTTGGCAAGCGCGGAAAGCAGATAGCCGAGACCGATGCCCAGCACGCCGCCGAGGGCGGAAGTGGTGGCAGCTTCGGTGACAAACAGGCCCAGAATGACCCGTTCCTTCGCACCCAGCGCCTTGCGGATGCCGATCTCACGGGTGCGCTCGGTGACGGACACCATCATGATGTTCATGATGCCGATGCCGCCCACCAGCAGCGAGATCGCCGCAATGGCTGTGAGGATGGTGACGACCATGTTCACCATGGAGGTCATCATATCCAGCATTTCGCTCATGCTGGTGACCATGTAGCCCTCATCGGAATTGAGCAGTTCCTGCAGGCCGTTTTCCAGTACGGTCTTCGCTTCGGAAATGTTGTCCTCGCTGGTCACGGTGACAGCGTAGGAGCTGGCGGTGCTGGTCATTGAAACACGGAGCGCCGTGGTGTAGGGCAGCAGAACGATATCATCGCTGCTGCCCTCCTGATCCGAGGCGTCTGTCACCTTGGCTTCCAGTACGCCCACAATCGTATATTTTTCCGAGCCGATCTTGATGGTCTGGCCCACAGCATTGCCGCCAT
>ENA-OZGM01000937-OZGM01000937.1-human-gut-metagenome-genome-assembly--contig:-NODE-937-length-12256-cov-6.677485_pt1 | contig 12256 bp, 10 predicted proteins | sample MGYA00244655_ERZ653656 | MGnify/ENA primary metagenome ERZ653656 (study PRJEB26926, sample SAMN06164991) | human gut metagenome | biome: ENVO:00009003; feature: ENVO:2100002; material: ENVO:00002003... | reverse complement strand
TGTGTCAGCCATATATTCTCATCCTCATAGCGCATCTCAATACTGTCCTGCTGATTGCCAACTGAGGCAACATAGGTCAAGTATTCTGCCGCGCTGGAACGGATGGTAATTTCGTCTTTTTTCTTTTTCAAATAGGAGGCCTCCTTTATAAATCGAAATGCGTTTTTGCTATTGTATTTAGCTGTCCTGCTATTTCATCAAATGGTAAATTCAAATCCAGAGTCCTGACAGTAATCTGGTTTCCACTCATTCTCTTAAAATGAGCCTATCTGTTTCAAGTACCATCTTATTCCTCCATAAAATCCCGATTTACCGAATATTCTTCCCTTCACATCCATTCCACTGCCTCAAATTGCGACATCTAATCCGAGGTTACAACCTGATACAGATTTTACGGTAGATATGTTTCCATATAAGAAAACCGAGCTTTTCAGATGTCGGGGCTTACATCCCAACTTCCGAAAAAGCCCGGAAATACGCCGCTTTCTGGCACTTGATTTTATTTCCTTGGGCTCTTTTTATTTGTTTTGTATTACTGGCTCACCCGTGAACGGGTCAATATATTCCTTCAGTGTCATTTGGTCATATTCCAAATCTTCTTTTAATTGATTTTGAATATATTCCTGTATTTTTTTGCATTTTTGCCTACTGTGTCTACATAATATCCTCTACACCAGAAATGTCTATTTCCATATTTATATTTTAAATTTGCATGTCTCTCAAATATCATAAGTGTACTCTTACCTTTTAGATATCCCACAAAGCTTGATACACTCATACTTGGTGGGATTCTAACTAACATATGCACATGATCTGGACATATCTCCGCTTCAACAATTTCCACGCCTTTTCTTTTGCACAACGTACTTAATATATTTGCTATATCTTGTCTCAGTTCTCCATATGCTATCTTTCTCCTGAATTTTGGTGCAAAAACTATATGATACTTACATTCCCACTTAGTATGTGATAAACTATTCATGTCCATTTGGACTACCTCCTTTGCTCTACTTGGTTGGCGAACCAAAGTAATTATAGCACTGGAGGTTTTTTACTGTAAGCTGAAGCAAATGTTGTCCCCCTGCATAGCAGGGGGTTTTATTAAGGATTGCCATACAAAAAAATCCTCCACCAGTGCTGGTGGAGGACAATACTTTCGACCCAACCATTTATATACCGCATATTGGTCAGCGGTAAACTTTCAACCCGACCATTTATATACCACCTATCGGTCAGTGGTAAACCCTCTATATAAAGCCTAGCAAATCATTATCCATAAGTCAATAGATTTAATACATTTTTTATTAACTCACAGAAAATACATTTGCTATTATAATATGCCCATCTTTTTTTAAGTCCACTCTTTATTTATTCATTTTTGAACGCTCATTCGTATGTATCACATCCCGCTTAATCAATGAACCCTCGCCATGCAAAATTTGTTTCGCAAATGGCTCGGTCTACATATCAAGTTTTCGATGAAAACTTGATACAAATTTCGCAGAATGCCGGTAATCCTTATGCTGTTTCCTTATGTATTATAACAAAAATGCAGGAAATTAGAATTCATAATTTGCCTTATGAGAAAGTCGGAAACGAGGTCAATTGTTTTTCTGATTTAGCATCGTTTACCTACTTTGTTCCATGCTCCACAATCATCTCAACATTCTCAAATACATCGACAAACACCTGCTTTGCTCTTTCTAAAAGCTTACGGCATATCTCTGGTTCCTCAAACAAAAAACTAACACGCAGTTCTACGTTTTTAACATGGGGGTACTTTTCTTTATATTGTCCTGAATCTATGTACCAGATATAGGTATTGAGTTTATCTTGCAACAGCAATAAATGTCGATTCATATCTGACCAGTCCATTCCGTCTGTAAGAAGAAGTATCAAGCTGGAGGTGTCTTGCTCATATGCCAAGCCATCAATGGTATCTGTTTTTTCAATATTAAACTTATCATCGTTATTCTCTAACTCCATATCATCACCTATTTCCTTTATTGTATCAAATAAATCTTTCCTTTTTTCGTACCATGTAATAACTTTAGAAAGCTCATAATCCATCCTCCGCTTAAACTAATATCTCTGCATTATTAATATCCACACAATCAGTAATCATTTCGGTCCACTTATTCAAAATCCATTCTTTGTTAATACAATTAGGATTTCCATCTAACATAGATTCTTCTGGAAATATGTATTCTAGTTCCCCGCATCATGCATATCATCAAGATAAACTTCATTGTCCCTCTCACTGTATGATACATTAAGTTTCACATCATCTTTATAAAGCCTTCCGTCTCTGGCAGTAAGCATAACATCTATCTTTACAAAAGACTCCTGCCGTAGCTTTCGGGCCTTTTTTATTGACCAGATAGTGACCGGAATGAAACATAAAAATTCAAGAAACATAGGTAATACAAGAAATGAAATATCCGTTATACACATTACACCAAATATGATAAAAAACAAAACCATCCATACTAAAATAGGTGCCGATAAGTGCAGCGTATCTTTGTCATTCAAAACACGTAACTCCATGGGGACGTTCCTTTTGTCACAAAGAGCGTCCCCTGTATTATAAAATCGTGACATGGGGACAGTCCTCGTGACAAAAGCAACGTCCCTACTACAGTAAGTCTCAGTTGCTTGAACCAGTAGTAATACTGATCCTTTGATATGTTATTTTCAGCAAGCCAGTCCTTTGTTTTCATACCGCTGTTCCTGCATTCCTGAATAATCGCAGTCCAGGTCTCTAGCTGCTTTTCCCGAATAGCAAGTCGTGTTGTCATAATCTACCTCCCGAATATTTGGATTTTTCGCTCTTGTTTTCCAACTAGTTGAGGTAATTATCGCAAAATTCAGGTAAGATGAGTAGGTACTGGCTATGGAGCGTTTACAAAAGGCTCCTCACCACTGGATTGATTTCGGTGATGGGGAGTCTTTCAATTTTTAATCTTCTTCTGTATAGTCGCAATTTGAGCATTCCCAAATTTCTCCATCCCAGTGCAGGCAACCACCACATTCAGGGCATGGACGAACTTCATCATCGTCATCGTCCAATTCACCTGAACAATATGGGCAATGGCTATATTCAGATTCGTCATATACCTTATCACAAAATGGACACATCTGCATAATTCGCACCTCCTCATATAATCAAGTCTTTTTTGTTGAAATTACAGGCTTTTTCAGCCTTATATATCTCAGTGAATAATCCGGAGCTATGAGCATTTCGATGTATCAGGTACTGAAATAGTGGTTTATAGGTATACGAAAGAAAACGTCTTTAGTTTACGCTTTACTGGCCTTGTGTATACCCTTTCCTCTATGGCAGCTAACCTCCTATATCCACCAGGATCATCTCCGTCTCCGGAGCCCCTAACTTCCTTCGTCCTGCCTGCCCATAACCAGGGTGTCAGCTGTGCTCCTTTACGGGGTTTTGCCCCATGGTGTCTATTTCTGCCGACTACTGGCTCATTCTTTGTTTTTTGATTACTGACTCGCTTCCTGTTCCAGCACTGTGGTCAGTGGACGTTACCTGTTACATTCTGCTTTATTCAGTGGCTGCCCACGTGACAACCTCCACTATAGTTGTGCAACAGCAATTTCTGTAAGAGTATCTGCTTTTTCTCGACCCTCCGTATCACTTACCGCTGCCATTAATTCATTTGCCACCCGCTCTCTATCATACTTCAACCGTTCTAGCATCGGTTTATGCTTTATTTCAAAACTTTTAAATATATCGTCCCAAGTAAGCGCATATACTTCACAATTATCCACCTGAAATACTAATCCTACTTTTCCTTTATCTTCAAATGCTTTATATTGACTTTTAACATAATCATCTACTTCTTTACATACAGCAATAAACTTCCATTTCCGTAATTCACTATTGAATTGAGGCTGCCTTCTAACGTAATCCATATAATCTTCCACTTGTCGTAATACTTTTTTCGTTAACGGAACTCTCGGTGCTTTTAATTCAACAACAATATTTTCTTCCAGCGTTGTTTCAAATGTTGTTTCGACATTTCTCGTATTGCATAAAAAAATGTCCATGCGTCGTTCATTTTCCGCATCTGGATTCAATTCTGCTGTAACATCCTCTTCTCCATACAAAATATTCCTATACTGTTCCAATGCCTTTTGCATTCTCTGATCAGCACTTGCCAAATTATACTGTTCACCAAAAAGCCAAAAATGTCTTTCTACAATTTTCTGTACATGATCACGTTCATTTGCAAATTTTGTCAAATCATACACGATACTTTTCAATAATTCTATCACTTTATATCTATCCTCAATAAACTTGATAGTATCAATGATATTCTCCAAAGACGTTTTTTTTAATATCATTGAAAAATCAGCTCTCTGCTGAGGTGATAATTCCACAACCTGCTCTATTATAGTTAAAACATTTTCCCTCTCTTCAGAACTCAAAAGCAAATTCAAAAACCCTAGCAACGATTTTTCTTGAATTTGTTTCAATTTATGAAAAATCAGTGGCTCCAATTTAAAAATTTCCTTTGTTACTCTTTTCAAATCATTCTTACGCATTTGTCCATATACATCATCTGAAAACTTGGGAAAAGTTTTTCTTTCGGTTATCATAGCTTCAACTGCTTCTTCTGCTTTATCCGATAAATATACGCTAATTTTTTTCTCGATAAGCTTTTGAATTTCTTTATGCAACTTTTTCAGAATCTTTTTCTCATCCTGAGACTCAAACAGGTTAATCTGCGTATCTTCATGATCATCTATAACATTTTCTTTATCATCAAAAAAATCTGATTTCACAAACACACTATGGTTAAAATTAATGGTATTATGATTAAAAGTCGTGGTTCGTTTTCCCTTCAATATGTTTTTTTCATCGAAATAATAACAACAGAATTTTTCAGAGATTGATTCCTGCCATACAATCAAATTAATCTCAAACCTATATCCATCAATTGTTACCATGACTTTTTCACTCAAATCAGTATTTATATATTTTTTATAATCAATCTTTTCTCCATTAACTATTATCTCGGCATCTTTATTTTTATATAGATACAAAAACCATGCGAAATCTTTGAGTAATGCCGACTCTATTACCTCAAAACTCATATTCTCCACAGTTAATGTATTTATATTGAAAAATCTCACTTCTGTTCCTGTTGCATTTTGCTCAGACAACTGCGGCTCTGAACAATCAATCACTTCTTTTTTATCACTTGACATAGCAATATCATATTCTTTATACACATCATTATCTTTATAAACAGTATGCCACTCTGCATTATTAGAAAAAGCAATAAAAGAGAATCTACCTTTACCCTTATTTGCCTTAGATTTCATTTGTAATGACAGCAAATTCTTCTTTGATGCCAGAAAGGCACCAAACGTCTCCCCTAGTTCATTATAATTTATTCCTTCACCATTATCTTTTATAATTAATTCCTTGACCCCAAACGCTTCATTATGTGTATATTCTATACTAACTTTTGTAGCATTGGCTTCAAAGCCATTCCAAACATATTCACTTATGGCAGCTTTGTAATCACTTGTGATTCCAGAAGAATCGATACTTTGGTTTTTTACACTTACAGGTATAATCATGATATTCGCCTCCCATATTATAAGTGTATCACATCATTTTTATATTTTCTATCGGAACAAAAAAATATAATTCCCAGTCAAACGGAATTTTTCACAACTAAAGTTTATATCTCCACAATTATTCCATACATATATCCAACAGAAATCCCCCACTCCATGCATCACGATACACTCCTAAATCATATTCTTTTATTTCGCATCAAATGTCTATATATTCTTTTCTACATATCGATAATGAAGTGAACACTTTTAATTCTATTACTTAGGCAGCTTAACATAAAAATATTCTCCGTCTTTTTACCAAATATATCTGATTAGGCTAAAGAGAAATAAGCGTACCACTATTTTTAATGATACGCCTATCCTCAAATCACTTCAAAATGCTTCAATGCATCCTTTATCGCTTCCACTTTCTCCGCTGTCGGATGTTTCCTCGGCTGTTTCAATTCTTCTACCGCATTAGGAGCATCATACATTGGCAAGCCTAAATCTCTCTTTACCTCTGCGATATATGCGGTATGTACTTTGAAGCCGTATTTAGCTTCTGTGTACTCCTTTATCATTTTGTAGGTCACTCGTTCTTTAGGCTTATAGCTTTCGGCTCTTTTAGCGATATTATCAAGCGGAACTTTTCCCTCACCCTCGCCAAACTCAACTTTTACGTTGATATGTCCGTCTGGCTTTTTGTGGGAAAGCAGTACTACCGTCTCCACATGCCCGCTGTGACAAAACTGATCAACAACCGCCACCTTTTTCGCCTCATACCCCTTCTCCTGAAGTATCTTCACATCTCTCGCCAGGGTTGCCGGGTCGCAGCTCACGTAGACGATACGTTCCGGCGCCATATGGACCAGAGTATCCAGAAGAACCTGATCACAGCCCTTTCGTGGTGGGTCTACGACCACGACGTCCGCGTGGGAGCCATCGCCGCCCTTCTTGTATATGTCGGGAACGACTTCCTCTGCCTTACCGACAAAGAACTCGGCATTTGTGATCCCGTTGATCTCGGCGTTGTGTCTTGCATCATCTATAGCCTGTGGAACGATCTCCACTCCGTATACCTTCTTTGCCTTCTGTGCGAGGAACAAGGATATGGTTCCTATTCCGCAGTACATGTCCCACACGGTCTCGTCACCGGACAGGTCCGCATACTCCAAAGCCTTGTTGTACAGGACATTTGTCTGGACAGGATTTACCTGATAGAAGGACAATGGGGATATCTGATATTTGATGTCACCGATATAGTCCGTGATGTATGACTGTCCCCAGAGGGTTATGCACTTATCACCGAGTATACGGTTCGTATTCTCCATGTTGACATTCAGGCAAATGGATGTCATGCCGTCTATCTTAACCAGTTCATCTATCAAAATCTCACTGTGCGAAAGCTTGTTGCCATTTGTCACCAGACACACCATGATCTCCTTGGTGGTAAATCCAACTCTGATAAGGATATGTCTGACCAGACCTCTTCCAGTCTCCTCGTCGTAGGTCGATATGTGATTGTCCTCAATGAAGCTTCTGACGATAGCAACTATTTGGTCATTCACAGGTGCACCGATGGCACAGCTCTCTGTGTCTATGATGTCGTGGCTTCTTCCTGCGTAGAATCCGATGACAACATTGCCGTTCTTGTCTCTGCCGACAGGGAATTGGGCCTTATTCCTGTAGTGGAATGGATTGTTCATGCCGTAGGCTGGCTTTTCCATGATGGCTTCCACGTTCTCCATCTTGCCGATCCTCTGCAGACAGTTCTTCACCTTGTTCCACTTATATTCGAGCTGCTGCTCATAGGAAACCTGCTGCATGGTGCATCCGCCGCATCGTTTCGCCTTGTCGCACACCGGCTCCACGCGGTATGGCGATGGTGTGATGAGCTTCATCAATCTTCCGTAGGCTATGTTCTTCTTCACCTTGACGATCTTCACCTCCGCCAAATCGCCCACCACGGCATCCTTGACAAATACAGTCATGCCCTGAACGTGTCCAATGCCCTCTCCGTCATTGCCCATGTCCTCGATGAGCACCTGATAATCCTCATTTTTGACAAGTGTGACTTCACCAGTATTTGCCGCATCCGTTCCGGATGTTCTAACAACTGAACTTGCACTATTCACTGCCTCCATGGTATTTTTTCTCTGCATACCATTTACTCGTCTATTGTTCTTAGGTCTCCTATTGTTCCTAATATCTGACATATACTATCTCTCTTCCTATTGCCGTTATTAATTATCCGACGTCTTCCTTATATTAGACTGCAATGCTCTGTTGAAGCCCAGCCAGCCATTGTTGTCCTTTGCCGCATCCAGCTCCTGGATAAATGTCTGAATCTTGGCGTCTGTGTTGTCCGCCATGGACAGTGCCAGAGCCTCGATGAGTGCCGGCTTCTTTGGTGAGCCGTACTCAAGCTCCCCGTGGTGAGCCAGTATGCAGTGCTCCAGCTCATTTGCCGCCTTGGCAGGGAAATTGTCTATGGTATTGATCTTATCGCGGATCATCATCGTTCCCATGACTATGTGTCCCAGAAGCTGACCTGCGTCTGTGTAGTCGTTCTCAGGGAACTTGGAGATCTCGTAGACCTTGCCAATGTCGTGGAGAAGTGCCGCTGTAATCAGCAGATCCCTGTTGAGCACCGGATAATATGTGGTGTAGTAGTCACACATCTTTGCAACTGCCAGTGAGTGCTCAAGTAATCCTCCTATGTATCCATGGTGTATAGATTTTGCCGCTGAATGATTCTTGAATTCCTTGACAAATGCAGGGTCCTCGGCGAAGAATTTCTTCAGAAGCACCTTGTAATAATCCTTGTCGAGTGATTCCACGAGAGCCATAAGATCCTTGTACATCTGCTCTATATCTTTCTTGGTACACGGCATATAATCAGCCTCTGAGTATTCTCCCTCATCTGCAATACGAATCTTCTTGATATTGAGCTGAAGCTCATTGTTAAATGATGTGACCTGACCATCCACCTTGATAAAGTTCTTTGACTCAAAGTGTCCTATCGCATTGCTCAGCTCCCAGACCTTTCCGGCTATACTTCCTGTCTTATCCACAAGTTCCAGGTTGTAGTATGTCTTTCCGGATTTTGTAGTTCCTGTCTGCTTGTTCTTGCAGAGATAGACATTTGATATCATGTCGCCTTCATTGAAATCTGTTATAAATACCATTTTTCTTTCCTCTTTCTATGCTTAATTATTATTGTATGCTTTAATTTTAATCATATATAAGAATACAATAGGCGGTTGTGAAAATCCAGTATTTACTGAACATTTCCACAACCGCCTATATTACTATATTCCCCCACATCACATCTTATCATACTCATGAAGCTTATCTGAAGCAGCCTTCCCATTCTTCCGTGATTCTTCCCTGTCAAGCTTTCTCACTCCAAACAGCCCCTTGATGACAAATGCTATTCCCACGCAAAGTGTTCCAAGGATCAGTGTGAGCTCAAGTCCTGACATATATCTCAGTGAAACATTCAATGATATTATGATGCATACAAAGAATGCTATACAAAGTCCTGTGAACACAAGTCCTGTTCCCATGTTCGGCTTAACCAAAAGTGCGATAAATGCGATGACCAGCAGGACAATAAAGATTCCTCCAATATTCACACCACCACCTATACGAAACAGTGAACTTAAAAGTCCCCAGTCGGACACGACGACATTCTTAAGAAACATCACACCGCCTGCTATCATCAATACTATCCCCAACAAAAACTGCAATAACTCTTTCATCCGCTTTTTCTCCTCTTCCTTTTGTAATACGTAACTCTCTTTGTCTTAAGTCATATATCGCTTTATTTTTCCCAGATCAAACTGTATTTTATAATATCAGCTTTGTGTTCCTCCCGCAACCACAGCCGCTGAATTAATCAGGGAAAATGTGCCTATTTCTACACCTGCAATATGTTGACGCTCTATAATTATAAGGGGTATAATCAATTATGTATGTGTAGAATTAGAGCCTTTATGTATATTTAATTATGCTTTTCATGCACTTATCATGTTTAGTACCTATCCGATTCAAAATCTACATATTATATACATAAAATATAGAACACGACATTAAAAACAAATAAGGAACACAGAAAATGAATCTAAGAACATTAAGAGTTATAGAATACAACAAAATAGTTGAGATGCTGACAACATTTGCCTCATCACCCATGGCGAAGAGGAAGTGTCAGCGCATAAAGCCCCGCAAGGATCTCGCCATGATCGAGGCTCTTCAGCAGGAGACAAGGGATGCCTTAAGGCGTCTGAACACCCAGGGCAATCTGTCATTTGCAGGGCTCAAGGATATCGGCGCTTCACTCAAGAGGCTTGAGGTCGAGGGTATCCTCACCACCGCTGAGCTGCTTGATGTGGCCAGCATGCTTGACCTGGCAGCCACCGCCAAGAGATACGGCGAGAACGAGGGCACCAGCATGACCGATACGAGAAGGCGCAGTCAAGAGCAGATCGAGGAAGAGAAAGCTTCCAACAAGATGCTCGGGCTCAGCATGAACCCGGATGGCACCACGTGCCCGGACAGCCTGCGCACGAGATTTCTGGAGCTCATGCCACTGGAGCATCTCTCCAGGGAGATCCACAGATGCATAATTTCTGAAAACGAATTCGCCGATGACGCTTCATCAGGTCTCAAGGCAGTGAGAAGGAACAAGCGCCTGACAAATGAAAAGCTGCACAACCAGCTTGCAAAGCTTGTCAGCGATACCAGCAAGCAGACCATGTTCCAGGATAACCTGGTAACCATGAGAAACGGCAGATACTGTATTCCTGTCAAGGCCGAGTACAAGAACCATTTTCCTGGTATGATACACGACCAGTCGTCGACCGGAGCAACAGTGTTCATCGAGCCTATGGCCATCGTGAACCTGAACAACGAGCTGAAGGAGCTGGACAATCAGGAGCTTGCCGAGATCGAGAAGATACTTGAATCACTCTCCGCGCAGACAGCGGCTGAGATAGAATATATCAAATACGACTTTGACACTCTGGCAGAACTGGACTTTATATTCGCAAGGGCATCATTTGCAAGAAGCTACAAGGGAACCGAACCGGTATTCAACTCCGATGGGATTGTCGATATAAAGCAGGGAAGACATCCGCTGCTGGAGAAGCACACCGTCGTACCTGTGGACATCAAACTGGGTGAGGACTACAACCTCCTCATCGTGACCGGTCCTAACACCGGTGGTAAGACGGTCTCGCTTAAGACTCTGGGACTCTTCTCACTCATGGGACAGTCCGGACTTCATATTCCGGCACTTGACGGTTCAAGACTGAATGTATTTGACGACGTATTTGCCGATATCGGAGATGAGCAGAGTATAGAGCAGAATCTGTCCACCTTCTCATCCCACATGAGCAACATCGTGTACATACTGGATCATGTCACCCCCGGCAGTCTGGTCCTCTTCGACGAGCTGGGCGGCGGTACGGACCCTATAGAGGGTGCAGCACTTGCCATCGCCATCCTGTCACACCTGAACGACATGGGTGTCAGATGTATGGCGACCACACACTACAGTGAGCTCAAGACATTTGCCATGAGCACACCGGGTGTCGAGAATGCAAGCTGCGAATTTGACGTGGCAACACTCCAGCCGACATATAAACTGATGATCGGTATTCCTGGAAAGTCAAATGCTTTCGCCATAGCGAAGAAGCTTGGAATCGACGATAGCATCATCGAGAGCGCCAAGGCCAATATCGACAGCGATACAGTTGACTTTGAGACCCTGATTGCGGATCTTGAGAGAAGCAAGAGGGAGATTGAACAGGACAAAGCCGACATTGCAAGACTCAAGGAGGATGCAAAGCAGCTTCAGGAGCGCGCACAGATGAAGGATACAGAGCTCTCAGACAAGAAAGCCGAGATTCTGGCAAAGGCGCGCCAGGAGGCATCCGAGATCATAGAGGAGGCGAAGGCTGAGGCTGATGCCGCCATCAGGAAATACAACAAATGGACCACTAACCCGGCGAAGGCCGATGCAAAAGCGATGGAGGCCGAGAGACAGAAGCTCCGCGCGAAGATCAACGACCTCGGCAGGATGAACGAGGAGAAGCGCAAAACTGTAAAGTCAGACCACAAGGCATCCGACTTCAAGGTTGGCGATACAGTACATGTCATCAGCATGGATTCTGAGGGAACCATCACCGCACTGGCTGACTCCAAGGGCAAGCTCAAGGTCCAGATGGGCATAATCAGCGCATCTCTTCCACCTACAGATCTCCTGTTGGTTGAGCACGAGAAGAAGAAGCCGCAGAAGGCCACAGTCACAGGCGGCAAGAGCATGAACAGGATGATGAATATCAAGCCTGAGATAAATGTTCTCGGAATGACGGTCGACGAAGCCACATCACTTGTGGATAGATTCCTTGATGATGCCCTTATGGCACATCTGCACAGAGTCACCATCATCCACGGAAAGGGCACCGGAGCCCTCCGAAAAGGAATACATCAATTTCTGAAATCACAGCCACATGTCAAGTCCTTCCGTCTCGGAGAATTCGGAGAGGGTGATGCGGGAGTCACCATAGTGGAACTTTAAAATAATGCTTCAACAATGAAATCGGTGTACGCCCTGTCTCTTATACACATCTCCGAGCCCACGAGACTGCAGCTAATC
>ENA-OZGM01000933-OZGM01000933.1-human-gut-metagenome-genome-assembly--contig:-NODE-933-length-12293-cov-6.205834_pt1 | contig 12293 bp, 9 predicted proteins | sample MGYA00244655_ERZ653656 | MGnify/ENA primary metagenome ERZ653656 (study PRJEB26926, sample SAMN06164991) | human gut metagenome | biome: ENVO:00009003; feature: ENVO:2100002; material: ENVO:00002003... | reverse complement strand
TAGCTGCAGTCTCGTGGGCTCGGAGATGTGTATAAGAGACAGCTCCAAAGCCTTCTCAGCCGCCTCCTGACCGGCGGGAAGAACGCCAGCCCATGCGTAGCCGTAGTCCTTCATATCCTGAACGGAGAGCGTGGGATCGGGCATTTCCGGCACTTCCTTGACCTCAAGGTCAAGAAGGCGGAGCGTGTCATCGTCAAAGCCGTTGTAGACATCATCGAGAACGAGCTTGCCGCGCTCATCGACGATGATGCAAGCCGCTTCATCGCCGTAGGTGTCATGCTCCATCAGGTAAAAGCTGTGACCGCCGACTTCGTGCTGGTCAATGGTGTGCCACGTCCCGATGTGACCGGCAACCGTCAGACCGGAGGTGTCGGCATTCATCTCAAAGTCCTTCTGCTCAACGCTCTCCTGCTTCTGCTGCTCCTTCGAGATCATGGGGATCGCAACAATCTTATCGCCCAACTTAACAAACTGCTCCGGAACTTTGAAGAGGTCGGAGAACTTCTGCATCTGCTCTACGGTCAGAGAACCGAAGCTGTCATCCGTCAAGCCGACTACCATGAATGTTCCGGCAACAACGTCGTAGATGTCACCGTCCTCATCACGCAGAGCGCGGTTCAGGGGCAGACCTTCCAGCTTGCCTTCCTCGTTGCAGACTAAGGCAACAGGGTCTTCGTAGGGATAAATTGCCTCGATGTAACCGCCGACCTCATGCTGCAAGGACTCCAGACCGGAGTCAATCTCCTTCACATAAGGCTCCTTGCCCGGCTCAACGATGAGAACGGCAATGGTGCTGTCACGCTCGGCGGCTTCCCCTGAGCCGGTGATCCGGTATTCATCGGGAATATCATCAAGCTCACCGTTAAACTGCCTGTCCCAGCGTTCGCTTGCAACACGGACATAGCCCTCGTCGGTGAAGCGTCCCTGCTCATCCATCGCAATGTCGCGCCCATAGCGTTCATAGTCGATGTAATTTGCCAGAGGTCCGAGATCCTTTTCAGAGTAGATACCGGCTTCGTGTGCGTAATAATAGCCGAGGTCGGATTCGTCGTTGATACCGGGCATGATGTCGTAGCAGTCCAGATTGAACGTCAGGTTGATGAGATCGTCGATGTCGCTGACCTCATCGCAGCCAGCCTCCATAATGGCAACGAGCTTTTCCTGATCGCTCAGGGAAAGCTCGTCAATCAAAGCGGCAAGGTAGTTGAGCTTATCAAGGCTCTCGTACTCGCCAAGCATCTTCTGAACGCCATAGATCGGGCATTCGTAGTCGGTGATAAACCACTCTTCGTAGGGCTGACCGAACTCATCCTGCTTGCCGATCCCGATGCGCTCAAAGACTTTCTGCATCTCTTCTTCGGTGGTGGGCAGCTTCACCCACTCACCGACCAGCATACCCTCGTTGTACTTGCCAAGGTTCGTGACGAAGGCTTCAAAATCACCGTCTAATACGGGCATAGGCATCCTCCTTTCAGTCATCCATCATGCCGTCCGGCATGATATACAGTTCCTCAAACTCCGTGTCCGTCATGGCTTCGAGCTTCCGGACGGTCTTATACATCAGCTCTGCGATCTCGCCGTCCATGTCGTTCAGGGTGACGCTCTTCATATCGTCGATCAGCCGCTTCCGGCTGGACGTGTTGAAGCAGCACATCAGGTTGGTTTCTTCCACGGTAAAGTTTTTCATATCAGAGTTCCATATCCTTTCCTTTGTTTTTCTGCGGCTTCGGTGTGTGGGGCGGCTGTGCTTTCTGCGCGGATTTCAGCTTGTCGCGGATGGATTCACGGGCAGCGGGCTTCTTCGGGATGGTGTCGTAGATGGCAGTTCCGGCATCCTCCACATAGGCGCGGACATACTGGATGCTTTCCGAAAAGCGGATGGGGCGGTTCTTGTCCTCGATGTTGGTCAGCCGGACTTCATCAGCGGCAAAATCAACCGCGTCAATCCTGCACTTGATGCCATCCACATTCAGCGTCGCGCCGACAGGAATGTAATCTGCGGCTTTGAGTTCCTTGAAGGTCTCGCCGTCCTTGCTGAGAAAGACATCCGCTCCGGACTGCCAGAGCTTCTTTGATGCAGCTACCCATGCAGTTTCACGGAAGCCGGTCACCGGCATGGAGGGCTTGCCGCGCACCTTCTTCTCAAGGAGCTTCGTGCCGAGCAAGGGCGCGGCTTTTTCCGCGTCCTTGCCGTACAGCTCAAAATAGCCGTTCTGGGCAAAGCAAACCAGCGCGTCGGGATGCGCCTTTTTGACTGCCTCGTACTTGCGGAGTTCTGCAACGGGCAGAGGCGAAAGCGCCTCTGTCCTTTCTGCCTCCGGCAGTCTGTCACGGCGGCTTTTCTGCTTAGACAGCACTTCCGCCAGAGCATCCGCGTCCTTCGGGAGCGTCTGGTGGGTCTTGACGCCGCCATGCTCACCGACCAGAGCCATTGCTGCATCGAAGCTGCTGCGGCAGGGGGCTTCCAGCACAAAGCCGTCTGCGAAGGTCAGCCGGTCATGATCCGGCGCAACCGAGTTCTGCGCCACATTTGCCGCCTGTTCCCGGTAGTTGATCTCAAAGACATCTCCGAAGACCTTGCCGCGCTTAACGGCTTTCGGGATGATGACGCGGGCAATGCACTCGTCGTAGGTCTGTTCCGCATAGAAACGGAAGGTGTTGTGATCCCGCGTTCCCTGAATGAAGACCTGATTTTCGTTGAGGCAGTGCGTTCCGTGCGGGCGGCAGAACCACATCAGCGTCTTGTCTTCGGGATTCTGGCTTTCGGCGGCGCGGCGGATGATGCGCTTGTCGATGTCGAAGTCTTCCTTGTAGCTGTCTACATGACTGTCCACGAGCTTCTGCAGCTCCGCAACGATGTCAACGTCTGTGTATTTCTTCATGCGTCTCCTTTCTCACAACTCCATGTCGTGCGTTTTGGATTTGACCGGAGACTTCTTCTCCGGCTGCTGTTTTGCGGCAGTCCTGAGCTGATCGCGGATAGAGGGCTTTTCCTGCTTCTGCTCCTGCTTGACGTATTCCAGCGTCGGCATCAGCTCACGGTAACAGCCCTGTGTTTTCCGCGCCGCATGACGGCGATGGATTTTGAACAGCGGCTCACCATTCTGCGTGACCGTGTTGCCCTCAATCCTGACGCCGTTCCGTGCCAGCAGATTGAAGGAGTGGTTAGAGGCGCGGTAGGAAGCCCGCATTCCGTCGTTGTTATAGGCAATCTGCCCCTTGAGCGTGTCTATGACGGCGGCTTTGATTTCCTTCTCTTCCGCAGTCAGACGGTGCGCCTTCGGTGCTTGCGCTGCTTCCTCCGGCAAGGGAGCAAAGGGAGACTTGACCTCCACGGTTTTTACCTCAATAGAGGTAATCTCATCGTTCTCCCATGCAACGACCTCCGGGTCTCTTTCCTCTGTTTTCTCAGAAGTGACTTCCTTCTGGGGTTCGGTCTGCTGACGGAACGCATCGACGAAAAGTGCTGTCAGTCCGGGATTGGGTTTATCCACAAGGAAGCGGGAGGCGTTTTCGGGGCAGACATCAACGGTCTTCGCCCATTCCTTGAGGGGCTGGGGAATGCGCCCGTCAAAGTCTTTCTGCTGAATGGTGTTTGCGAGGACATACCGGACGCGCTCCGGAGAGAACTGCTCAAGGACGCTTTTCACGGCAGCATCCGCATCCAGCCGGTTGTCTCCGTAGTTAGAACTGATTGCCGCCTCAATCGCACGGCGGCATTCCACGTTTGCAGCGAGAGAAGCACGATATGACTCCAGCTCACCGGCTTCATAGGCATAATTCGCCGTCTCGCGGTAAATGGGGACTTCCGGCTTTTCCTCCGGAACAGCTTCCTTTACGGGAGCTTCGACTTCCTTCTCTGCGGACTGTGCTTTCTCTGCCAGCAGCACCTTGAGCTTGGCGTCAATGCCCTCGATCATCTCAGCCGCCGTCTTGCGGATGGTGTCCAGAGAGCTTTTCAGTTCCTTGGTTTCCTTGCCGGATGACCAACCGGCGATGTAACCGAAGGAGTAGTCCGAGGTTTCAATGCCGTAGCGCTGGCAGACGGTGTAGGCAACGCTTTCCGCTTCAACCTCCTTGGTGTGCCGATCCTTCTTATCTTCTGGCGCGGCTTTCTCATCCGGCTTGACGGCGTGGAGCTTTGCGTGGGCGATCTCGTGAATGGCGGTTTTGACCGTCTGGATTTCGCTCATGCCCTCCTGAATGGCAATGCGGCTTTCAACCGGCGAGAAGAATCCCTTTGCACCGCCCGGAATGTCCTCAAAGGAAATAGGGACGGGAGATTCCTGCTTGAGCGCATCGAAGAACGCCTCGTAGTTTTCGACGGTGCCTTTCAGCTCATCGACGATAATGTCCGGAAGCTCCTTGCCGTCCGTCTGGGAAACATCAAAGACACTTACCACCTTGAAGGCAGGACGCAGGACCTCAACCGTTTCCGTGACAGCCTTCCCATCTGCGCCGATCACCGGCTTCTGCGTCAAAGGATCAATCTTCTCACGCTCTTCCTGCGCCTTGTACGGCGCGGGTGCAAGAATCTTGATGCCCTTTTCGCCCTTCATGACCTGACGGTCAAAGTTGCGCTGCCACGAGGTATAACCGGCAACATAGGTTGCCTCCGGCTTCTGCATCGCAATGAGCAGCGTGTTGTTGAAGGAATAGTTGTAGAACTTGGACATCGTGCGGAGATATTCCTTGAACCGCTCGGATTCAAACAGCTCCTTGATGCCCTGTTCCAGCTTGTCCGTGATTTCGCGGACTTGCTGTGCATTTTTGTTTTCAGCCATCTCAAACCTCCATTTCTTATTTGCTTTTGGGCGAAGAAAACCCCGTCTGGGATTTGCTCAATAAACGAGCCTTTACCTCAGATGGGGTTTCTCTGCGTGTCATTCGACGATGGAATATGTTGTCTTCCTTCTCCCATTCAATCAGCCGGTCAAACATCTCCGGATAATTTGTGACCATGTGCAGCAGCTCCGAGTCACTGGCGTTGGGACAGAACCAGCAGCCGTTTCTTCGGCAGTGAGCGTAGATTGGGGAAAGCAGCCCGTGTTCCTGACAGAGCTTGTAGGCGTCCGCCTCGGTCATACCGTATTTGGCAAGCAGACTGACCTTCGTTATTCCATCCAGACGAGCAAGGCGTTTTGGCTCATCCTCCGCGATGCCGACATAGCTCACAGTGTCCGGCGAGAGTGCGGCATTGTACTTGCGGACTGGCGGGATTTTGCAGTCACGATTGACTGCACACATACCAGCCCATGCAAAGCCGCGAACCTCGCCCTTGTGCGGTCCGCGGGTGATGACATGATGGAACACCTCATCGTAGGTCTTGTCCGCGTGGAGAATGGTGAACTTGATGCCCAGCTCCTTTTCGCAGAAGGGCTTGAGCCGGTCATAAATGAAGTCCCGGTGTTCCGGGACTTCGCCGCTTGTGTCTTTGTCGAACATGACCTCACTGAAAACCGCTTCGTCCAGCGGCTCATTGTGCTGTGCAGCCAGCAGGAGCGTCGCTACGCTGTCTTTGCCTCCGCTGCATGAAGCAACATACTTTGGGCGGGTCATCGATCAAACTCCATCTTGAAGCTGACGTATTTGCCGCCGCTGTCATCCAGCCGGATCACCGCATCGTAGAGCTGAGGCTTCTTCGGCGTGTAAAGCCCGGTCACGCGGCACCAGCCCTTGTCCAGCAGCTCCTTTGCAATCTTCTTGGTCAGCTTCTTTTTCTTGCTGGAAAAGAACTTGTTGTCTTCCCACAGGCAGAAGGAGCATTCCTTGTTCGAGCAGTAGAAATTGCCCTTGCCGACGTAGACCGGAGATCCACAACGAGGACATTTGCCGATTTCCTCCTTGCCCGTGCCGAAACGCTGGGCTTCGGCATCGGAGAGAAACGGGTAGGCTTTCACGAGATCACCGGTCATCCGAACAATTCCGCTGAGGAATGCGTCTGCATCCGCATTGCCGCGCTCAATCTCCATGAGCGTGTTTTCCCATTCCGCCGTCATTGCGGGAGACGTGATCTGTTCCGGCAGAACACAGACAAGGTTGCAGCCGTCCTTCGTGGGAATGAGGGATTTGCCTTTACGCTCTGCAAAGCCGGATTTCACCAGCTTTTCAATGATACCGGCGCGGGTCGCGGGAGTGCCGAGACCTTTCTTCTCGGTGTCATCGTCGAACTGATCGTTTCCGGCAGTCTCCATCGCAGACAGGAGCGTGTCTTCCGTGTACTGCTTCGGGGGCGTCGTGAAGTGTTCGGTGACGCTGGCGGACACACCATCCAGAACATCGCCCTCATGGACTTCGGGCAGGGACTTCATGGGATCGTCCTTTTCCTTCGTCTTGAGAGATGCCTTGAACAGCTCTTCAATGGCTTTCCATCCGTTTTGAACGACGGTCTTGCCCTTGGCTTTGAACGCATAGCCCTCGCAGGAGAGTGTGATCTGCGTCTCTGCGTAGGTGTGCTTCTCGCCGGTCGCACACAGAAGGCGCATCCCAACAAGATTGAGGATTTTCTGCTCCGACTGAGGGAGCGCCGAAACATCCTGCTTTTCGAGCTGGACGGTCGGGAGAATAGCGTGGTGATCTGTGACCTTGCTGTTGTCGGTTACGCGGGCAATGTCCGGAGTAACCGAAACGTCGGAGAAAAGCGGAAGCTGGCGGCAGACGATGGAAATGACCTGACGGGCAGTGTCCTCCATATCGTCCGTGATGAACTGACTGTCCGTGCGCGGATAGGTCAGGAGCTTCTTTTCGTAGAGCGTCTGAACGAGATCGAGCGTCTGCTGGGCGGTGAAGCCGTAGTATCGGTTTGCCTCGCGCTGCAAGGTGGTCAGATCGTAGAGCTTCGGAGGATTGACGGTTTTCGTCTCCCGCTTGAGAGAAGAAACGACGGCTTGCTTTTTCTCGCAAGCCGCCGCAATTCTTTTTGCTTCCTCTTCGGTTTTGACCTTTTCCAGATCGGCGGTCAGATCGCCCTTGCCGACGTGGACGTTGAAATACTTCTCCTTTTGGAACGTGGAGATTTTCCCGTCACGCTCCACCAGCATTGCAAGGGTCGGCGTCTGGACGCGCCCGACCACCAGCTTCTTGTGATAGAGCGTGGTGAAAAGGCGGGTGCCGTTGATACCGACAATCCAGTCTGCCTTCGAGCGGCTGAGTGCCGCTTCATAGAGACGGTCATATTCCTTGCCGTCCCGGAGATGGTTGAAGCCTTCGCGGATGGCGGAGTCCTCCAACGAGCTGATCCACAGACGCTTGAAGGGCTTGGTGCATCCGGCTTTGTCGTAGACCAGCCGGAAGATCAGCTCACCCTCGCGTCCTGCATCGGTTGCGCAGACCAGCTCGGTGACGCGCTTGTCCTTCATGAGAGCGGACAGCACCTTGAACTGCTGTGCTTTGTCCTTCGTGACCTCAAACATCCAGCTTTCCGGAACAATGGGCAGATCGTCATACCGCCACTTGGCATACCGCTCATCGTAGGAGCTGGCGTCTGCCAGCTCCACCAGATGACCGAAGCACCACGAAACGATGTAATTGCCGCCCTCCATGTAGCCGTCCTTGCGGGACGTCGCGCCCAGCACCTTTGCGATGGACTGGGCAACGCTGGGCTTTTCAGCAATGACTAAGATCAATCTTCATCACCATCCGTTTCAGCATCCTCCGCAATCTGCGGCTCATCATCCTCGTTGATGTACGGCTCTTCCTCGTAGCCTTCATCATCAAAGAAGTCCATATCCTCATCCTTGGGCTTTCTGCCCTTGACGAACTTGATGTAGTAATAAGCTGCACCCGCAGCACCGGCAAGGGCAAAGATGACGAGGATCATGCCGACGTTGGACTTCTTTTCGGGTTTAGGGGCGGGAGCATCGGTTTCTGCATCCTTATCCGGCTCAGGTGTAGCGGGGGCTGTGCCGGTGCATTCGCTCATGTTGGTCTTGCAGACCGGGCAGTCGGTGTTGACCTGACCGGCAGCACATTTTTCTTTGCAGTTACAGGTGGTCAGCGCAGCCGCAGTATCTTCATCCAGCAGCGCAAGCAGATCGCTTTCATCGACCATGTTGAGGAAGTATGTCTGATACTGTTCCTCGTCCTCATTGATGGGTGCATCGTAGTCAATGACGATATAGAAGGTGTTGCCGCTCTTCGTCTGGACTGTGATGAACTGCTTGTTGGTTGCCTTGTCATAGAGCAAGTCGCGGGTGTAGGCGTTGCCCTCATCGTCAATCGGCTCACCCTTCGGCTTTTCCGGCGCGGGAGTGGTTTCAGGCTGCTGTTCCGGCTGGGTTGCCTCCGTAACGGGAAGGTTCTGCTCGGTGTCATCGGCATAGGCAAACGCCGTCACCGAGAAGCAGGACAGAACCATGACGCAGACCGCAAGGACGGTCAGAAAACGAAACTTCTTACGCATTGTCGATTACCTCCGTATTTTCAGCGGGCTTGGTGCCGCCCTTCATGGAAGACAGGAACGCCATGATCTGATCCTTGTCCATCACCATAGAGCGCACGGTATTGATGATTTCAAGGTTTTCCAGCTCCGTCTTCTTGTCGTACAGCTCCTTGAGCTGTCCTTCGATTTCGGACTTCTTCTTTTCAGCCTTCTCAATGTCGGAGAGGACTTTCTGATACTTGGGATTCATGCAAAACTCCTTTCTTTTAATAGGCGGGTCTTCCGAAGGCGTAGAAATGCTGCTGCCAGTAGGAAGAATTGATGGATGTGTACTGAATGGGGTCGCCGCAGTGGATCATGACCCCATCACCGACGTAAATGCCGACGTGGGACACACCGGGGGTGTCATACGTCCCGACGAAAAAGATGAGATCACCGGGCTGTGCATTCGCCTTTGAAACCGGCGTACAGACGTTGTAAAGCCCCTGTGCGCCAAGCCGTCCGGTATTCACAAGACCGCTGTTCGTGAGAACATAGCTGACAAAGCCGGAGCAGTCAAAGGACGTGTCGGGATTGGAGCCGCCCCACACATACGGATAGCCGAGATACTTTTCCGCCTCGGTAATCAGCGTTGCAAACTTCTCGTCGTTCAGGTATTCCGGGTTGACATCGTAGTCGGCGGGAGGATTGGTGATGTACTTGTCCACATAGGGAGAGTCACCGAACAGATCCTCGCGGTTGCCCAGCACCGACATATACGTTGCGTACATGGAAAGCTGTTCCTGAGACATGATGTAGACCGGGACATGGGAGAGATTGAAGTTTTCGAGCTTCACGTTGCAGATGTAGTAGTCATACGGGACGCGATAGGTTTCCGTGTGCGTGTTGCCGTCTGCATCCGTCCATGTGTCGGTTTCCGTGCGGTATCTGGTTTCGACGATGACCTCTTCGGTGAGGATGTACTGCTTTTCAAACAGCATTTGGAGCGTACCCTGCACCTCATCCAGCGTGAACTCGCCCTCATGGAGAGCCGAGAGAATGGAGATCAGCACATAGGGGTCATGCTCAATATCATCCAGATCGAAGTGATATTCGTCATAGTCATGAGTGCCTTCATAGTTATCCAGATAGCTTTGCAGCTCTTGCTCCATCTGGCAATACTGCGCCTCCGCGCCAAGCATCGCGTCATCCTCACTAAGATAAGAGGAAGCGATTACCGTCGAGCCGGTAGAAGTAAGCATCGAACACGAGCTGATTCCAGCACCGAGCAAAACGAGAAGGGCAATTCCGACGCCGATCCAGATGAAGACCTTCTTGTTTTTCTCAAAAAACTCCTTGATCTTGTCGGACACCTTTTCACCGAGCTTCTTGCCGGTATTCTTTGTGGCAGTCCCGGCAGTCTGAGACCCGGCATTTCGAGCGGCGGCATATTCCTTCTTGATGTTCTGCTTCTGGTAGTGCTTGTTCATGTTCTGCTTCTTCATCTCAGGATGCTCCTGCTGATTTCTCTCATATTGGAGCTTCGCATCCGCAGCATCCGCCTTGTGTTCCAGCTTGGAGACCTTTTCATAAGGCTTGTTGACGCTGCTTTCCCGATGATGGCGGAAATGCCGAGCGGCAGTCTCAGCGGCGATCTCCGTTTTATGCGCCGCCTCAACCGCCGAGTTTTCCTGTTCGACCTCATGGATTTTGCCGTGAATGCCGGAAGCGAGGGTGTCTCCGACCTTGCGGACGGTTTTGTCTGCTTCAAATTGCAGTTTCCCTTTGCCTTTGGGCTTTTTCAGCTCATCCTCAAAATGAAGGCGGGTTTTGCCCTTGCCGGTCTCTTCATCAAAAACGCGCTCCTTCTTGAGAACCTTGTGCGTGGGCAGCTTCTCGCGGGCAGCGTCCAGACGCTCATGCGCCTTCTCGGACTTCCTTTCGAGCTTCTGCATCCGCTTCGTGGGCGGGACGGCATCGTCCGAGAGCGGCTTTGCAGAGGCAGTCTCCGCCGCTTGAGTGAGAACGGCATCTGCATCAACGGCTTCAACCGCAGAGGTCTTGCGCAGCTTGTGCGTGACAACCGTTTCGGCAATCACCGTGCCGGTATGAGAAGAAACGCCGTGCTGCTCCAAAACAGGGGGATTGAACGGCGTTTCCGAGGGCAGCGGTTCAGGTACATTCTGGGGTGGATTTTCTGCCCTTTTCTCTTCTGTGACGGACGTTTCCGAGGGCGGCTGTGTGTCGTTATCCTCGGCGTGTTCCACCTGAAACTGACGCTGCTGACGGCGCATCTGCACCTTTTTCTGTTCCTCCGCAGAAAGAGCTTCGGAAGGTTCTGCTGTCTCAGCGGACTTCACCAACTCTGCTTCTTCCAGCCGCTTTGACACACGCTGCTCGGTGCCAGCCGTCAGGTTTTCCTCAACCGCGCCTTCCCGCGTCATCCGCAGAACAACCTTGTCGCGGGCTTTGAGTTCCGGTTCCTTGGACATCAGATTTCACCTCCAATCCGCTTGTAGGCAAGCTCGGTGTACGCCGGATTCAGCTCGATGCCGATGAAATGACGCCCCATCTGTGAGGCAACCATGCCGGTTGTGCCGCTTCCCATGAACGGGTCAAGCACAATGCCGCCTTCGGGACAACCGGCAAGAAGACAGGTTTCAACCAGCTTCGGAGGGTAGGCGGCATAGTGACCGCCCTTGAAGGGGACGGTGTTGATCTTCCAGACATCGCGCTTGTTGCGGAGCGGATTGATGTCACAATCCTTGATCTCGCCATGCTCACGGGGGCGGTTGATGGACTGCGGCTGAGGCTGACCGGGAACGGGCTTGCCATATTTGTTGCCGCCCTTCATGCCGCGCTTGAGGCGTTCTGCCGTTGCAGGGGCAATCGGCTCGGAAATTGCCTTGTAGTCAAAGAAATACTTCTTGGACTTTGAGAACAGGAAAATATGCTCATAGCAGCGGGCGCAGCGGTCTTTCACGCTCTCCGGCATGGGGTTATCCTTCATCCAGATGATGTCGTTGCGCAGATACCAGCCGGTATCGCGGAGGGCAAAAGCCAGCATCCACGGAATACCGATCATGTCCTTCGGCTTGCAGCCCTCAACTTTGTTGTTGAGAGCCACAGCCTGACCGTTTCTGCCGTTGGGGTTCTTCGGGTCAATGAAATCTCCCTGATTGCCCTTTCCAGCGTAGGTGTCCGAGATGTTCAGCCAGAGCGTTCCATCCGGACGCAAAACGCGCCTGACTTCGGTAAACACTTCCGTCAGGCGCGAGATATATTCCTTCGGCGTTGTCTCTCTGCCGATCTGAGCCTCCATGCCGTAATCGCGGAGCGCGTAATACGGAGGGGACGTCACACAGCAATGAACGCTGTCATCGGGCAGAGTTTTCAGGATTTTAAGGCAATCGCCGGTATGAATGATGTCAAGCTCTATAAAAACCAGCTCCTTTCTTCGGATTTGAGCGCATATCAGTCGGAGTAATACTCGTCCGGCTCGTAGTCCTCATCTTCCATGAAGTCCTCGTCGAGATCGTCAATCTCGTCCGCCCAACGGTCGAAGATTTCCTCGGCTTCCTTAGCCGCCTCACGATAGAGGCTCAGGCGGTTCTTCTCAAAGGCAGCGAAGGCGGGGACGAACTTGCCGAACTCACGGATTGCCTTCACATCCTGCGTGCGCATATCTGCGACGCACTGAATGATTTCGGACATCGTGAGCAGATCGTCGATCATCAGCTCATACTCGCCCTTGGGGATAGAAACGGTTTCATCTTCACCCGCGTCAGCGAAAGGGGTATTCTCATCGTTGTTGCTGCACTCAGAAACATCAACATTGAAGTAAAAGCCGATCATATCCACGGCTACTTTGGTCATAATCTGACGCGCTTCTTTGACCTTTTCGTCGATGTCCTCCCTCACATGGAGGTAGGCG
>ENA-OZGM01000932-OZGM01000932.1-human-gut-metagenome-genome-assembly--contig:-NODE-932-length-12296-cov-3.739074_pt1 | contig 12296 bp, 10 predicted proteins | sample MGYA00244655_ERZ653656 | MGnify/ENA primary metagenome ERZ653656 (study PRJEB26926, sample SAMN06164991) | human gut metagenome | biome: ENVO:00009003; feature: ENVO:2100002; material: ENVO:00002003... | reverse complement strand
CGAGATTAGCTGCAGTCTCGTGGGCTCGGAGATGTGTATAAGAGACAGGTGATATCACTATTGGCAAGCTGAAATCTTCTGCGAAAGGCGACACTCTTGGTATTTCGCTGAAAGATCTGGCAAAGCATATGCTCGTAGTAGGTACCCCCGGTTCAGGTAAAACAACTTTTTCTGTCGGTCTGCTGGATCGGCTATGGAAACAACACCATATTCCCTTTTTAGTAATTGAGCCAGCAAAGAATGAATATCGGGCTTTAGTTCAGAGCATACCTGATCTTCAGGTGTTCACACCAGGAAAAAACTTCATTTCGCCATTTGTATTCAATCCGTTTGTTCCACCCAAAAATGTGAAGCTGGAAACCTATAAATCCACACTAAAAACCGCATTTGCGGCTGCAGTATCCATGTCCACGCCGTTGGATAAGATTTTTGAGGAGAGCATTAATAATTGTTACTCCGACTTCAGGTGGCTTGATACTTATACTGTGGATGATAAAGGCAAGATATTTAATATAACCGATTTTATTAAGTGCTTTCAAGAAACCTTCGACAACATCGGATATACCGGAGATGCTAAAAATATTGGCCGAGCCGGTGTTGTCCGATTAAACAGCCTGGTCAATCTTTTTGATAATTATCATTCTATTCCTATTGAAGATATCTTGACTAAGCCAACAATTATAGAACTTGCCGCAATTGAGAATAGCGATCAAAAGGCTCTCATTATTGCCTTGCTGCTTCTTTCTATTCTTGCATATGTCAACAGCAACTATGTTGGTGAGGGCGATTTGAAAAATGTTATTCTTCTTGAAGAGGCCCATGTGTTGCTGGATGCAGATACAAATGCCGGTCAAGGTGACGCTAATCCGAGCGCTATTGCACAAGGGCTGGTTAAGCGAATGCTTGCAGAAATCCGATCTTATGGCGTTGGCTTGATCATTGCCGATCAGTCACCTCGAAAAGTGACAACCGACGTTGTTGCGCTCACGGATATTAAAGTGGCTTTTCGATTAGTTGAGGCGAGTGATAAACAGATACTGGCCGAGAGTATTGATATGGACGATACTCAGGTTTCACGCCTAACAAAGCTAAAGCCAGGTGAAGCATTCTTCTTCTTTAATAAACTTGAGGCACCAGAAGAAATTGTTACACCAAACTATCGTTTAGAAAATAATATAAGTATCACTTTGTCGGATGAAGGCATCCGTTCTTTGTCTACTTATTGGAGCGGTCGAGAAACCTTGTTACGGCCCTACCCTGAATGCTGCGTTATACCGTATTGTTTGCATACCTGTGACTACAACCGCAGAGTACTTGCAAAAGAAATAGCCCGGCGCATCTTTGTGAGACATTTCAAGTCAGATATGAAGGATTTTGATGCGGTTAGGAAAGTGTTTGGTCACATTACGAAATTAGTAATCAGCGAGTTGAACGATGAGCCATTTGACAAGCAACTGTTGGCCTGTGTTAAAGCCCAACTGTGGCGGCGCATCAAATATGGCACCAAGATCCCCGTTACGGACCAGTTGATAAAAACATCTCTTGAGAAAGCGTAGGTGAATTAGATGGACGAAGATATGGGCGAAAGCTTGGATACAGCTGATATTGATGTAGATATCCCAGATGATATTCCAGACGATGTCCCAGATGATATTCCGGACGATGTCCCAGAGGACATTCCAGAGGATGACATTCCGGAAGATGACACCCCGGAGGACGATATCCCGGAGGATGACATCCCGGAAGATGACATCCCGGAGGATGATATCCCAGAAGATGATATCCCAGAAGATGACATTCCGGAAGATGACATCCCAGAGGACGACATCCCGGAGAACGATATTCCGGAGGATTTACCTGCTGATGTCTCTGAAGATATGCCTGAAGACACAACTACAGATGACCTATATGACGGTGATACTCCGAATGATATTCCTGAAGATGTGTATTCGGATGGTGTAGACACGGAGGATGACGGGGAGGCTAATGATGTCCCTAAGGAGATTCCGGAAGATGTCCCGGCAGATGCAGATTTAAATGATCCCGCATCTGCTGATGCTACCACAGACGATACCGTTGACGACCAGAGTGATGTCCCTGCGGACGAGACCACTGATGACCAAAGCGATGTTCCTGCAGACGAGGCCACCGATGACCAGAGCGATGTTCCCGCAGATGAGGCCACCGATGACCAGAGCGATGTTCCCGCAGATGAGACCCCTGATGACCAGAGCGATGCTCCCGCAGACGAGGCCCCTGATGACCAAAGCGATGTTCCCGCGGACGAGGCCACTGATGACCAGAGTGATGTTCCTGCGGACGAAGCTACTGATGACCAAAGCGATGTTCCCACAGACGAAGCCGTTGACAATCAGGGTGATGTTCCTGCGGACGAAGGTGATAATGCTCAACTTAAAAACTCTAAGAACGATTCTCCTGAATATCGTATGGATAATTTTGATAATCCCGATATTTCTTCCGATTCGTTTAATTCTCTTTCCGACTATATGAATGCCCATAATTATGGGCCAGATGATTTTGCTACCTATTCACAAGATCCAGAGTGGAGAATTTTACACCGTGAGGCGTTCCCCGATTATGAGTTGCCCCCATTGACACAAGAAAATGCATATAACCAGTTGTCGGACTACATGAATACCCACAACTACGGCCCGGATGATTTTGCTGCGTACTCACAGGATCCCATATGGAGAGAACTGCACAGTGCAGCCTTTCCTGATTATGAGCTACCTGCTCTTGTAGACTCTGAGGCATTATCAAATGGCAAGATTCCTGATGAAATATTTAAGGACACAACAGATTTGTGGGATGTTACAAACGATACCAAGCTTGAGGATCTATCTAAAAGTAACTTCGAACAACTTCAGGCCATTAATCCGGAACGAGCCAGTCAAATGGTAACGGAATATAATGACAGGCATATTCCTTCCGATGATTTAAGCGAATTGCCGAGATCTTTGCCGTTGGATAACGCATCTGACATGAAAGTCATCGACGATGAATTATCGCTTGACAAAGCAACGATCCGGGATATGACAACGGGTCAAGAGTATACGGTGTATCCGAATCCACTGGGACGCGCTTCTCATATGGAAGGCAAGCAAGGACAGAACGACATTGGCATGCATCAGGATTGCGGCATTGCAAGTACAGCAAAGGGAATCAATGATTGGTACGGAAAGAACGTTACAACAGAGAACCGACTCGCTGATTTCGCAAAGCAAACCGGTAATTGTGATTTAAGTGAAGCAGTAAAAAAGCCTGACGGTACAATTGACTATTCCGAATGTGGTGGTACAGTTGAAGATAATGTTCGAAGGTTTTACAACGCAAACGGTATTGATGCAACAGCTTATACCGGGAACGATGTTCCAGCAATTGAAGCGCTGGCGAATAGTCTGAAAGATGGCGGAGTAGCAACTGTTGCTGTCAACCATGATTTAATGTGGAACTATGACAAAGCTCAAGCATTCAATCCATCTATGATTGATCCAGCCAGATATGCAACAGACTCGTCATATGCGTCCAGAATTGATACATATATGGATATGCATGATGGTGTGGGAACATATCGTGCTGATCATTTCGTAAATGTGTCTAACGCCGTCTACGACTCGAACGGTGCATTGTCGCATTTTATTGTGTCTGATACTGGTAATGGTACAACCAAGATGATTCCCAAGGATTATTTTCAACGTGCATATAACGGCCTTGGCAACATTAGTGTTTCTGCTCAAGGATGTGTAATTGCAGAAAGGAGGAAGTAATATGTCTACTACGAGTGAAATAATGCAAAGAGTATATAGCAGTGATGGCTTTAAACAGAAAGGGTACTCTCTAAACCTGAAGGACGCCTTTTTAGTGCCAATCTCCGCCCATGCATATATTGTATTTATTGTTGAAAGAAGTAATTTGGACGGATCAAATCAGAGCTTCACTTATGCAATATATTCTGTCGAGGAAAAATCTGCTATAGTTACATCTTCTGATACATATATGACGGTTGTATCACAATTCCCTCCCCTGGCTAACCTGTCAAACGCGGGTGGTAAGTTAGATTTTGTGCGGAAAAGGACGCTGTCCAAACAGTTCGACGCATTAGTAGAATCTTATGTGAAACACAATGGCTTATCAGATGATGCTAAATCCGCATATATGTCCTATTTGGCCGAAATGAAGGATTTAAAAGCTCCGTCTTTCAAACCTGTTTATAATTATTTTTTAGAAAGGGCAAGGATGTAACTGATGGGATTATTTGACCGCAATCCAAACGAATCCGCCTATGTTGGCGGGAAGAAGCATTGGACAGATGTTATCAAAAACTCCGGCCCTGGTGACCTTTTGATTTGGCGCCAACCCGAGGAAGATTTTAACACGAATAGTACCCTCGTCGTTATGCCTGGAGAAGAGGCAATATTCATCAAGGGCGGAACGATTGAACAAACTTTTGACAACGGTACATACAAACTATCCACGGAAAACTACCCGTTTATTTCTCGTCTGCGCAATGCGTTTTCCGGCGGTGTTAGTACCTTCAACTGTGTTGTATACTTTGTTCGTAAGGCACACAGTATGGAGATTTTCTGGGGTACGGATTCCCCCATCCAAGTACGGGATCCTGTCATGCAAATTGCTACCAGCGTGCAGGCTCGTGGCTCCTATAAGGTACAAGTAGATGACCCAGGCAAGCTTTTGGCTAAGATGGTCGGCAACAATGTGCCTTTCCTTATGCAAGGTGAACTCAACAACTACTTTATTAACGAGTTCCAACAGCATATTAAATCATCACTGGCTCGCGCCATTCGAAGCTCTAATCAAGAGATTATGGGAATCTGTGCCGAGCAAGACACATTAGCAACGCAGATTCAGCCTATCCTGCAAGAAATTCTCAATGATTATGGCCTCAAACTGATTGTTTTTACAATTGCAGCCATAGACATTCCTGAGAACGATCCAAACCGTCAGAAGTTAGAGGAAGCATTTGCGAATAAGGGTGTCATGGGAATCTTGGGTGACGATTGGGGCAGGCAGCAAGCGACCGAGATTCTCCATACACTTGCAGCAAACCCTGGTGCTGGCGGTGTAGCTGCCGCTGGCGCCGGTATGGGAATGGGAATGGCTGCCGGAGGCGTCTTTGCGGGAATGGCTCAGCAGATGTTTGCCCCTATGCAACCGCAGCCCCCCGTGCAGCAGCCTGTTCAGCCCACTCCGTCAGGTCGCTTTGTCCAAAGAGGAGCTGCTAACGGGGGAACACCTCCCGCGCAAGGTGCCGAAGATCCTGTTGAATCGTTAAAGAAACTCAAAGCTATGCTGGATGCAGGACTAATTCCCCAAGATGTTTATAATTCCAAAATGAATGAGATTCTTGGAAGAATGTAATTGGAGAAGTTGTGATGAAAAAATCAAAGGTTTTGGGTGGCTTAATCCATCTAATTGTTATAGTTCTGTTCAATGCGTTGTACTTTGGAATTGGCGGCGTCGACCATCCTGCATCCGCTTGGATTTCTTATGGCTTTATACATTTTTCCTATCTGATGGTGATTATTACTCCATATATCACACAGCGGGGCAAAAATCGAGCCACCTATATTACATCGATGTACGCTATTACTTCGGCATATTTTTTCATTGAATTGGTAGCCGGCATCATTATCATCATCATTTCACCAGAAGGGTATAAGTTCCCGTTATTTGGCCAATTTATAGTGGCTGCAGTTTATTTGATTGTACTCTTCGGCAATATGATGGCCGATGAACACACGGCACAAGCTGTGGAAAAGCATGAGGTAGAACTGATTTATGTGAAAGAATCCTGTTCTATGCTCAAAGCTATTCTGAGCGACATCAGCGATAAGCACTTATATCGTCAGGTGGAAAGAGCCTATGATTTGATTCAGGCCAGTCCGGTTAAGTCTGCGGCAAGTGTCCATAGTATTGAGAGTCAAGTTATCAATGAAATTGACAATTTAGGTCTTGCAGTACGCAATGGAGATGCCGTGGCAATTTCTGGTATAGCTGATAAAATTGCTCGGCTGGCAAATGAAAGAAATCGATTGCTCAGATTAGTAAACTAACATAAGAACAAGCCCTACCGTTATCCCGTAATTGTTCTTTCTCTGTATTAAATCTCCGATAGAGTGAGTCCTTCTGGGAGGTCCATCATGAACCTCCCCTGGGTTCAGCAAATAGGCGCAGTCCTCCCTTGGCGGAGGACTGCGCTTTTCTGCGGCCTTACTGTATGGAATACAGGTTGGATGTACTGCTGCCGTTATCACGGTAGCGCGGGACCTTTTGCAGGTACCCATGCTGCTCCAGATCAGTCAATGCCCGTTTGACCGTGGAGCGCGACAATCGCATGTCGGAGGCAATTGTCTTGAGCCCTGGCCAGCATTTTCCCTCGCTGTCTGCGCGGTCACGCAGATACATATAAACCGCCCTCGCTCTGGAGGGCAGTTCGGTGTCGGCATAAATCGTTCCAAAGTAACTCATAGATCCTCCTCACCATAAGTTTTCATTTGCTTTCCACCCCTGCGCCGGGGCTTCTCTACGGCAGGCTCATGGGCCATACCGCCGCGTCTGGAGACGGCATAGGCTCCGCTCACATCCGCATTCTCTGCCTTGTTTGACTGCGGAAGGTTGCGTTCCAGATCCTCACGGTTTGCATAGGCCACCGCACGATCTACCCGCTCCGGAACAATATAGGGCTCCTCGAAGGTGATGCCCCATTCCAGAAAAAGCCGCAGGCGGGTACGCATGGGATGCTGTCCTGTCTTTTGGACAATAAAATTTCCCTTAGGAATAGACTTAAGCTCATCTGGCGTCAGCAGCGGACGCTCCATCATCTGCAGGCTTTGGCTCGGATCGTTCTTTCCTCGGCTCACCGATCCAGACAGAACAGTGCGGTTTCCGAGTGCCTTGGACAGCACCTCCGCCGTTTGGCTGTTTGGTGCGAAGCCACCGAAAATGGTGTCCTGGCAGTTGTCCTGAATAATTTCACTGCCTTCTTTTCCGTAGTTCTTTTCAAGCTGTGCCAAAGACTGAATGATCGGCACCAGCGTCAAGCGGCGGGAACGGCCCGCGGAGAACAGCGGAAGAACATCGAAGGGCGGCATGGTGCCGAACTCATCGCAAAACAGTACCACGCGGTTTTTCAGCTTGCCGCCGTTCTCATCCGCTACAGCGAACAGCTCTCGGCTCAGGTTCTGGATCATCAAACCCGCCATGAAGTTTTTGGTGGTGTCCTCCTCCGGAAGGATGAGGAAGATGGCAGACTTTTCTGAGCCAAACTTTTCTGCGTCGATGGCGCTGTCGAAGCAGAGCACCTGCTCCAGCTCCGAGTCCAGAAATGCATTGAGGCGAGAAAGTACAGTAGACATGACAGAGGCCATGGCCTGCTCCGCACTGTTGAGTGCAGCACCCGCAAACCATCTGGCCTTGTGGTCAGGCGGCAGATTACTCATCAGAAGCTGGAAGTGACTCTTGCCTTTTACCTTGCTGGGTTCCAGCAGATCCTGCACCAACTTGAAGACAGAGACGATGTGCCGGCGTTCCTGTGGATGCTCCTTATCTGGCGGCAGAAACTCCGCCAGCATCAGAATGACCGAAGTGAGCAATCCCTCCGCCGCATCATAGAAAAAGGCGTTCTGTCCGCGATTGCTGTCATCGCCATCCGGATTGACAATGGTCTTGGCAAGGATCTTGGCATACTTCTCCGCCTTGGCTCGAGCCGCCAGGTTCTTGGAATCTTTTCTTGCAATGTCCATATAGCGGTTGACCAGTGTCAGAAGGTTATTACCATCTGAGCGAGTGGGATTGCGCAGGTCAATAACAGACACATTATAGCCGTAGCAGTTTTTTGCAATCGTGCCGTAATTGCGGGCCAGGTCACCCTTGCTGTCCAGCGCCAGCCAGCTCATGCCGGAGGCGCAGGCGTATTCCAGATTGGGATACAGGAAGAATGCGGTTTTACCGATACCGCTGGCGCCGATCATAAGACAGTGAATATCATCGCTGTCTACCAGAGCTGTGAGTTCCTGCGGTTTTCCCTTGCAGCCGAGGATCAATCCCTGCTCCGTTGGGAGATTTTGTCCTCTGCGCCACTCTCTGATTTTGAAGGGCACATGGGCATAGGTCTGCTTGATTTCCTTGTCGGTGGCCCATCGGGCTGTACCATGCTGTCCATCGCCCACAGTGCGGGATTTGATATTGCCAAGGGTGTAGTGATGGGACATCATGGACAGCCCACCGATGACAAGAAACATCGCCGCTCCCGCCGCGATCAGGATCCAGATACTTGCGTTCAACATTTCACCTCATTTCATTCATAGAAAAGTCCTGAGCGTTTTCGGCGCTCAGGGTCAGGTCGTCATTCCAGTCTTTGTTCTCCGGGATCAGGCGCTCCACGGAATAGTGCGTTTCCAGTTGCTCCCGCATCCGGCGGCTGGCCTGATGACCAGCTTCATCGTTATCGAGACAGAGCAGAACGGTATCGAGCTGCGGCGCTTGCTCCAATATCTGAACTACCGGCTGAATGGATGTGCCGCAGCAGGCCACATAGCTGTGCCACTGCCAGTTTTCCGGATAAAGAGTGATGTAGGACAGCATATCGATAGGTGCTTCGAACACATACAGGCTTCTGTCTGTGCCGACATGATGGAAGCTGTATCGTGGGTCACTGCCCTCCACATTCAGACGGAAGGCTTTTCCGTAGCTGTTGGCGCTGCGCTTATGGGCGTGGCGAGGAACACCATCTGTATCCGTGCCGACAAACACGGCGTTGTGATACTCGGCATCTTCATACAGGAGTCCGGCCTTGGCGAAGCGCGCCACCACATCTCTTGCGATGCCGCGATGTTTGATGAGATACGCAAACACTCTGCGCATATCTTTGTTGGCAGGTGGCAGTGCAAATGGCTTCGCAGGTTCCTCTGTTCGTTCCCCGGCAGAAGGATACGCTGTTCCCAGTTCACCACCCAACAGCATCGTCACTGCATCTGGGTAGCTGAGACCATAGAACCGCTGCACAAAACTGACGGCGTGTCCGCCTCGCTCCTCCGCATGGTCATACCATTCGTTGCCTCGGACGGTCACGCTGTGGTCGCTGGCAAGACGTTTTTCCCTGCCGGAGGAAAGCAGCTTTTCACCGCGGCAGCGCAGGAACTCCTCCAGATTCACTGCGGCGGCGCACTGTTTCTGTTCTTCGGTGAAATGAATATAGCTTGACATAGAGACCTCCTTTTTACATACTCTGCTGATACTGCGTCTGCTCCTCATGGTCGTCCGCTTTGTGACCCATGGCCATGCGCTTCTCCATAAGCCGTCTGCGGCGTTTGGAGTCGATGCGAATCCCCGCCGGGTTTCCTGGCGGAGCGGAATTGCTTTGGAATATCCTGCTCATGTGATGGAGCAGCTTGGTTGCCGCCAACATGACAGACGGATCCCGGAACTGGTCAAAACGGTCGAGGAAGAATCGTGCGTACTCATTTCCTTGTGCCGCAGCTCGAATCAGCCATTCTTTGGCCTGCTCACGATCCGGAGGGACATCCCGTCCCAAGAGATACAGCTTGCCCAAGGTGTACTGCGCAAATTGATTTCCCTGATCAGCGGAGGCTGTCAGGTACACAAGAGCCTTTTCCACATCCTTCGGCACGAACTCGCCGGCGAGATAAATCTTTCCGAGTCGATACCGTGCAAACTGGTTGCCATGGTCTGCGGCCTTGCCCAGCCATTCCAGCGCTTCTACTGTACGCTTCTGCGTGAGGAGCAGCTTCCCGAGGGCGTACTCCGAGAAATCATTACCGGCTTCTGCCGAGCGCCGAAACCACTGCTCCGCTTTTTCATGGTCACGCAAGGTGGAAAGATCATCCCGATAAAACTTACCAAGCTGATGTGCCGCAACGGTATACCCCTCCTCCCAAAGCTGCTCCAGCGCTTTGACCGCTTCTGCGTGTTCTGCATCCAGCGCATAGATGTCCTGCAGAACAGCCTTTGCGGTGCGGTATCGCTGTGCCTGCTCGTACACACTGTAGGACTGCTGCTCCTCCTTCTGACTTTCCGGCTCCGGCTCATCCTGCATTCTTTCATCCTCAAAGGTTGAGAGGCCGAGACGAATGTTCTCGGCCTCCCGGATGATGTCGTTCTTGATTTTGCGAAACTCCTTGCGTTGGGATAACGGGAGTCGTTCCCACGGGGTGCTGTGACCGTAGCACTCGTTCAGTTCCTCGTGGATCTGATTCCATACCTCATAGCACTCAGAGACCTCCGGCAGCTCCGCCAGTGCATCCACGATGGTATCGACGAGCTGCTTCAGCGGCTTCTTGAGATAGCCATACTGTTTCTTTCCGGTGGTCGTTTCCAACGCCTGCACAAGCTGACGTATGTTGTCTTCGATGATCGGACTGTCACAGATTTGACGCTGCATCTGGCTGATCATTTCCCGCATAGCATTCTGCGCTGCCTCCACCAAGTCTGAGTAGGCCACATCCTTGCGCTCATAGATTTGCTGCATCTCATCCCGGAAGATAGCATTGGTCAGCTTGGAGCGCATCGCCGCGATCCCATCTTTGGTCAGGAAGCCTTCCTTCGGATCATCGGACCAGACCATCATGTGGATGTGCGGGTGATGCCCTTCGTCATGGAAAGCGGCGTACCAGTGGAAGTTATCGAGCGATATCTTCATTGACTTCGCCAGTGTCGGTGCGTTCTCCATGAGGAGTGTGCGCCATGCATCAGCACTGTCGTATTCCAAACGAGCGGCATCCTCGCGGCGCAGAGAGTAGATGATGGTCCACACATTTCCCTCATGCGCTTCCAGTTCCGACATTGCCGAGGTGAGATCTACAGCAGTGGCAGAACTGAACAGGCCATGAGTACCTCGCTTCTGCACACGAGGGCGGGTAGCAATGTACTGCATATATCCGCTCTCCGAGTCGATTTCATGAATGTTAGCATCCAGTGCCATACCGATAAAGGCGGATGCCGTACCAAGCGTCGGCGTTTTGCAGTAGTCCTCGTACTCAAATAGCTCCGCCGCATCCGGAAAGTCCGTGAGCAGTTTCTGGATGAGCTCACGCTGGCCTTTTGTGACCGCACCGTTTCCGACCAGCTTCTCCACACCTTCACGGGTAGCAATGTAGCGCATGTACCCACTGGCTTTCCCGGATTTGATATAGCCGCTTTTCTGTACGAGCTTTGCCATCGCTTATACCGACTTCTGAAAGTCCATTGCATCCTTGAAGGAGATACGGCCATTGGTCCGCTTCATATCCCGGATGGCCCTGCCGCGCAGACGCTCATATGCTCCTTCGTCAATGTCGGTATCGTAGGCGATGATCTGCGCCATCAGGTTGATGTCCACGCCCTGCTTGAAAAGCAGGGAACTGATGCGGCCCGCGAAACCGTCCAGCGTACCTGTCAGCGTTGCGGAGAGTACTTCGGGCAGAAACGCACTGGCGTTCTTCGTGTTCAAGTAGCCGACATAGAACTTGAGCGCATTCATCACGAACTCGCTTCGGCTGCTGCAGTTATCCTGTTTCAGGTGTGCATCGATCTCTCTGTCCATATCCTCGGTGATCCAGAAAGCCTTTTTGATCTTATCGTTGTGTTCCATTGATAGATTCCTCCTTATTTTCGTGTTGTCCCCGCTGGAAACCCTTGCCCCGCAGGGATATTTCGGTTTATAGGGTCCAGGCCGCCCCGCAAGGTGCTATTTTGTCCCCAGCCTAAAAAGCCGAAAACTGCCCGCACTGCGGGCAGAAGTGAGTCGAGCCGGGGCGCTTTGTCCCCGGCTCTTTCTCCTGCTTTTCTTTCGTTGGATGCCAGTCTCCCCACAAAGCGGTTCAAAGCCCGCCCAAAACCCTACGGTGGGGTAGTCGCTCGGGCTTCCTGTGAAAAGTGCACACAGCGGCCCACAGGGGGCAACACGGCGCTACATCTGCATCTCCGGGGATGCCGGACTCTGCTCCGACAGATAGTTCGCACTGCACTCCTCCAGACTTTGGCCCCAGTACTCCTGACAGTAGGTGTTCATCCTGGGGAGGAGCAGGGCCTGTTCCTCGGCGCTGAGGCGATACTTGAACGCCTCCTCATCGCCGTTGCCCCGCTGCAGATACACCTCCAGCGTGTCACAGACACGGCGGGCATCCAGATCGTAGTTGGCATAGATATTCAGCCAGTCGTCATTCTCGGAGGTGCAGACATCAGTTCCGAACACCTCATCCGCATTGAACGATACTTCCATGTAGAACTCCAGCAGGTTGTCGTTCTGAGTCATATCC
>ENA-OZGM01000930-OZGM01000930.1-human-gut-metagenome-genome-assembly--contig:-NODE-930-length-12303-cov-9.964566_pt1 | contig 12303 bp, 8 predicted proteins | sample MGYA00244655_ERZ653656 | MGnify/ENA primary metagenome ERZ653656 (study PRJEB26926, sample SAMN06164991) | human gut metagenome | biome: ENVO:00009003; feature: ENVO:2100002; material: ENVO:00002003... | reverse complement strand
GAGAACGAGCGTGACCGCCGCATGACCATCATGACCACCTGCTTCATCCCCTGCGGCGCAAAGATGCCCATCATCGGCCTGATTGCCGGTGCACTGTTCGGCGGCTCTTCGCTGGTGGCAGTGTCTGCCTACTTCATCGGCATGGCAGCCATCATCTGCTCCGGCATCATGCTGAAAAAGACCAAGCTCTTCGCAGGTGATCCCGCTCCCTTCGTCATGGAGCTGCCCGCCTACCATGTGCCCGCATGGGGCAACGTGCTGCGGGCAACTTGGGAGCGCGGCTGGTCCTTCATCAAGCGCGCAGGCTCTGTGATTTTGCTCGCCACCGTCATCCTGTGGTTTATGCAGGGCTTCGGCTTCGAGAACGGTGCCTTCGGTATGGTCGAGGATCAGGACAACTCCGTGCTGGCTGCTATCGCTACCAAGGTCGCATGGATCTTTGCACCTCTGGGCTTCGGCAACTGGCGTGCAACCGTCGCTTCCGTCTCCGGCCTGATTGCCAAGGAGAACGTGGTGGGCACCTTCGGTGTTCTGTACCACTTCGGCGGCGAGCTTTCCGAGAACGGCGACGAGATCTGGGCAGCGGTCGCACAGGACTACACCGCACTGTCCGCTTACGCCTTCATGATCTTCAACCTGCTGTGCGCCCCCTGCTTTGCCGCAATGGGTGCCATCAAGCGCGAGATGAACAACGGCAAGTGGACGGCCTTTGCCATCGGCTATATGTGCGCACTGGCTTACTGCGCTGCACTGGTGGTGTATCAGCTGGGCGGCCTTATCACCGGCGAGGTGCACTTTGGCCTGTTCACCGTGGTGGCTGTTGTGGTGCTGGCAGCGTTTATCTACCTGATGGTGCGCCCCAACAAGTACGCCGACAACAACGAAGTAAAGCTGGATACTTCCCGTATCTGATAGAAACGAAAGGGTGTGTGCTGTATGATGGAATTTATTGCAACAAACTTTAATCTGCCCACCATCATCGTGGCAGCGCTGGTGTTCGGCGCGCTGGGCTGGGTCGTATGGCACACCCACAAGCACGGCGGCGGATGCAGCTGCGGCGGCGATTGCAGCCACTGCAAGGGCTGCCACTAAACACTGAACCGCAAAGGAGCGCGGGCTGAAACTCTCGGCTCGCGCTCTTTTTTAGTTAAAACAAAGTTAGCTTATGATAACACCGGGCAGGTCCCGGCGCGTAAAAAGGAGAGTGACCGGTATGCAGCTGACCGCAGCGCATCTGCGCTATCTGCTGGCCATCTACGAGGTAAGCCGCACCCATCTGGACATCAGCTCCCGCAGCATTGCGGAAAAGCTGGGGGTGACAAAACCCTCGGTGGTGCGCATTTTGAACCTGCTCATGGAGCAGGGCATGATCGTAAAGGAGTACTACGGTAAAATTTACCTGACCGACCGCGGCATCTGGGTGGCAAAGCGGGTGCAGCAGGAGCTGGACGCCATTCTGGCGCACTTCCCGCCGGTGAGCGGGGAGCTGACGGACGAGGAGCAGTGGACTGCCGCCCTTGCCATGACGAGCGCTTTGCCCCAGCGCCTTTTTACCGCCGACTATGAGCGGATGGTGGAAGAGGAGGAGACTTGCGCCGCAGCGCAGACGATCTGAAATGGCTTCCGCTGCGCTCTAGCCATAATCAGCGGAATTAAAGTTTTTATTCGGGATTCAGAAAAGCCTGCGGGCTTTTCTGAATCCCTTTTTCACGGGAGAGGTCGTAACGGTCAACTGCATTTACAATTCAGACCGCCATTTAACCTTTGCAGTCCCTTCTCGTGAAAATGCGTTTGGAGCGGCCCGCAGGCCGCGACAAACGCGAAATAAAAATAATCTTTCCGCTAATTATGCGCAGAGCAACGCGGAGCGCATTTTCAATCGTCCCACCCCCGGAAGGGTGACTCTTCAAAAGTCCCCTATGACCCATAGAGTTTTGAAGAGTCATGAACAAAAAGCAAAGAAAACTGCGTTTTCAGGTCATGACTCTTCATCTTGAAGAGTGAGCTTTTGAACATAGATACGTTTCTTTTTTGTCACTCTTCAAAAACCCAAAGTAGTAATAGAGTTATGACTCTTCAAGTTTTGAAGAGTCACCAACTCGCTGTTCAGCCGGAGAGCTTCAGCTGATGGTTCATGTTCAGGATATCGGCACAGACGGCAGCTTCTTCCAGCTCTGATCTGTACCAGTAAGTTTTTTGATCAGGCTGTTTCCCGATACGCAGTACCTTCAAATCCAGCGCGATGCGTGCCCTGCGGATGGTACTGTCCGAGATATCCCGCTCGGCGCACAGGCGGTACACCTCGCCCGCCTCTACCCAGCCCACGAAGGACAGCTGCTTTTCCAGCGCCTCGATGGCGTTGGCAAGGGCGGCAGAGGGGCGGCCATTGCCGGTGGCGGGGGTGCTCGCCTCCCGGATGATGGCGTCGGCGGTAAGGGTGCAGGGGCCGTCGTAGGCCACCGTGCCCTGCGGACAGATGCGGTAGCGCTGGCTTTCGCCGGGCTGGCCAAGGCTGTTTTTGGCGTGGGCCACCACCCGCACCTCCGGGTGCTCCGGGTCCCGCCCGGCGATGAGGATGCTGCGGGCGGCGTTGCGGAAATCGCTGGAGCCAAGCAGACGGTCCAGCGCGCTGCATACCCCGGGGCCGGGCTTGCTCATATGGCTGATGAGCAGCACCGCCATGTCCAGCTCCTTGGCAAGGGCACCCAGATGGTCAAGCAGCGGGCGCACCTGCTCGGCGCGGTTCATCTGCACCCCTTGCCCCAGATAGCTCTGGATGGGGTCGAACACCAGCAGCGCCGGGCGGTACACCCGGCACAGGGCGGCAAGCTCCTCGTCGCCCATGCTGTAACTGGCACCGTCCTGAAAATACAGCCGGTCAAGGTCTGCCCCCATGGCCTCGGCGCGGGGACGCAGCACCTTGTTGGGGTCGTTCTCGGCGGTAAGGTAGAGCACGGTGGCGGGGGGTTGCGGCGGGATGTCCGGTGCAAAGGCTGCGCCCCGGGTAAGCCGGGCGCACACGTCCAGCGCAAGGCTGGTCTTGCCCGCAGCGGACACGCCGCCCAGAATGCTTACCATGCCCCGGGGCAGGTAGGGCTGCACCAGATAGGCGGCGCGCTCCGGCGCAAAGGCGCTGGCGGGACGGATGCGGAACCGCCCGCGCCCGGCCTTTTGTTTGGCTTCGGCCTCGGCGCGCTGCTCCTCGGCAAGGCCTGCCTGCACATACTGCTGGCGGGCGTTTGCCACAAAGCCCTCGATATCCTGCCCCATGCGCGCCCCGCAGTCGGTGAACCAGCTCTCCACCCGGCCGGTGTCCCGCAGCTGACGGCTGTACAGCTGCCCCCGCAGCAGCCGCAGGGCTTCCTCGCGGCGGTCTTTGTCCAGCGTATACACCAGCGTGGCGGTGTAATCGCTGAGCAATTGGGCGTCCGGCGCGTGCTCCAGATGCTGGCACAGCTCCGTCCACACCTCGTGCTGGACGGCCTGCGCCTTGTCGTAGGCGGTACGGTACTTGTTTGCGTCCATGTAAAAAACCTCCTTTGGACATAAAGTATCTACCCTTATCCTAAGGCGATGGACGCGGAAAAACCAGTGTGTACTTTTTGAGGGCCAGAGGGTATTATTGCACGCTGGATATACACATTGTAAATGCAAGCGCAGCCGCCGCAAAACAAAAACAAACGCAGCAGCGCATGGCAGCGCCCGCCGCGCGGGAAAACTCTGCCAAAAACTGGCGAAGTATTTCACCCCGCATAATCCACCGAAAACGTGCGATTTTTGGGGGAGACAGCAAATGCCGGACAGCTTGCAGGCTGCCCGGCATGGTGCGTTGTGGTTATTTTTTGATCGCCCGCAGGATGCGGTTGGCGATGTACTTATGCCCGCTCACGGTGGGGTGGGCATCGGTGGCGGTCATGGCAAAGGGGATGGGCACATAGGTCACATTCTCGTTCTGGGCGGCAAGGTTCTTGCTGAGGGCATTCAGCCGCCGGAACAGCTGTGTCCACTCCGGCAGCAGGGGCACGGGGTTGGTGTAGCCCAAAAGGATGATCTGCGCGTCCGGGTTCAGCGCCCGCAGCTCCGCTACGACCTGCGGCATATGCACGGCGGCGTCCTGATACGCCTGCTCGCAGATGGCGTCCGTGCCGCCGCCCAGCAGCAGCTGGGTGGTGGCTTTGCGCTCCTCGCGGGTCAGCCGCAGGCGGGAAAGGTCGCTGTTCAGCCGCTGCAGGTTCTCAAAGCTGGGCTCGCGCAGCACGCCGCTGACCATGGTGGCTACCAGCTGCTCGCTCTTCCAGTTGGTGGCGTTGCCCAGCGCCACAAGGGCGGGCACCAGCGCATCGTTGGAGCCGATCTGCACGCTGATGATGTCCGCGCGCTTGAGGTAGTCCAGCATCTGGGGGTAGACGTAGTAGGTGCCCGCCTGCTGGTTCATCTGGGGCATTGCGCCGGTGTGCAGCATATCCGCAAGGTCGCCGGTGGTCAGCCCGGGCAGGCCAAGGTTGATGGCGTGCTGGCGGTCCAGCCCAAGGCCTTTGCCCACCAGCGAAACATAGCACTGCTCCGGGTAGCCCTCGAAGTTTGGGGCCGCGTCTATGCCGATGGCGGCTTCGGTGTACTTGAAATCCGGCAGACCCACGCCGGAAACGATGCTGTCGCCCAGCGCCACATAGGTGCGCTGAGGATCGGCGGCAGGGGCTTCCGCGTCCGGGGCAGCTGCCTCAGTGGTCTGCTCCTGCGCGGCGGGGGCGGTCTGTTCCGGCGGCAGGGCGTCGGGCTGCTGGGCAAAGGCAGGCACAGCCAGCAGCACCAGCGCAGCGGCGCTGCACAGCCATGCGGTAAAACGGAGATGTTTCATGGAGGATTCCTTCTTTCTTAAAGGCAGACGGGTTTACCCCGCCTCTTCTTCCAGCTTACGGTAGTCGGCCTTGCCGGCGGGGGTCAGGGGCATTTCGGGGATGATCTTATAGGCCGAGGCGGCGGGCTGCACATACTCCGGCAGCTCCTCAAGGCACAGCTGGCGCAGCTCCCGCAGGATCTGGCGCTTTTTGCCGGTGGCGGCAGGGTCCAGCACTACAAAGACGAAGGGCAGACGTCCCTGGGTGTGGTCGGTATCGGCGCAGCCCACCACGCAGCACTGGTGCACGGCGGGGTGGCGGCTGATGACGTTTTCGATCATGGAGGGGAACACCTTGAAGCCGTCGTGCCGGATGATGATGCGCTTGATGCGGGCGTCCAGATACACAAAGCCGTCCTCGTCCATGGAGCCGATATCGCCGGTGTGCGCCCACAGCCGGCCGTCCGCGTGGCGGCGCAGCAGGTAGGCGGTCTCCTCGGGCTTGTTGTAGTAGCCCTTCATGGCGGTGGGGGTGCAGATGCAGATCTCGCCGCGCTGACCGATGGGCAGCTCGGTCTCGGTGCCCGGCTCGAAGATGGAGACCACCGTGTTGACCATGGGGATGCCCACGCTGCCGGGCTTTGTCACGTTGCCGGCGGCGATGGTGGCAGCCGAGGATACCTCGGTCATGCCGTAGCCCTTTGCCAGCGGGTACTCCACCCCGTGGGCTTTGAGGAACCGGTTCACCGTCTGCTCCGCGCCCAGCGAGAGGGAATCGCCTCCGGCGGCGTAGTTGCGGATGAAGGAGAGGTCTTTGTTTTTCAGCAGCGGGTCGGCGGCAAGCTGCTGGTAGTGGGTGGGCACGCCGAACATGTGTTCGGGCTTGTACTTCCACACCAGTGCGCCCAGCTTTTCCGGGTCCAGATTGGGGATGATGATGACATGCAGCCCCATGACCAGCGGCATATGGATGCCGCAGCTGTAACCGTAGGCGATGAAGGGCGGCATGACGTTCAGCAGCTTCTGCCCGCGGTGGAACAGACGGCTCTGGGCGGCAAACTCCTGTGCAAGGGCGTTGAAGCAGTAGTCGGTCAGCATAACGCCCTTGGGCGAGCCGGTGGTGCCGCCGGTGTGCACCACCACGCAGGTGTGCTGGGGGTCGTAGGGCACGGCGGCGGGGCTGTGCCCTTTGCCTGCGGCGATAAAGTCCTTCCAGCGCAGCACGTTGGAGGCGTAGCGGTTTTTATCCGGCTCTGTCAGCTTGTAGCCCACGGCTTTGGCCAGCGGCAGGCTGTCGGCGGGGCTGAGCACCACCACCCGCTCCACGCTGGTGCGCTTTGCGGCCTGATGGCAGCGGGGGTACACCACGTTCAGGCAGATCAGCAGGCGGGACTCCACCTCCTCGATGTACTCCCGGATGCCCTCGGCGCTGTACCGGGGGTCTACCAGATTCAGGGTAGCGCCCAGCAGGTCGGCGGCGTAGAAGGTGTAGACCACCTCCGGGGTCATCACGCTGACCACCGTGATGATATCGCCCTTTTTCACCCCCAGCGCCTGCAGGGCGGCGGCGGTCTTTTTTATCTGCACGATCAGGTCGGCGTAGCTGAACTTGCGGCCGTAGTATTCCAGCGCGGTGTCGCCCAGATGCCGCTCGTTGTTGCGGCAGACCAGCGCAAAGGCCGAGCACTCCGGCACGGATTGGTGGATGTACTTTTCCTCATAATATTTCAGCCATGGCTTTGCCTTGGAGGCGTAGACCGGCTCCTTGCCATCTTCCATCATAGGATCAGACCTTTCTTTATCATCATTCGGAGACCGGCTCTCCGAGAGCAGGTGCAGTTACATTGGCAGGGGCAGCGCTCTGCCCGGCAGGGATGGTCTCCGGCAGGGCGGTCTCTGCGGCCGGGGTGGCGGTCTCCGCAGTCTGGGCGGTGGCTTCGGCAGCGGTCTCCGCAGCGTTTTCCGCTGCCTTGGCGGCCTCCTCGGCGGCCTTGGCGGCGCGCTCGGCCTTCAGCTGCTCGGCGCGCTGACGCGCCTCCTCCTGCCGTTTCAGGGTGCGCGCCTTGATGCGGCACACCGAGCACAGACCCTCGGCGCTGTCCGGGGCAATGGGCTTGCCGCACTGCTTGCACAGGGTCTTGGTGCACTTGTACAGCACCACGGGGCCAAGGGTGGTAAGCTGGTACAGCTTCATGCCGTCAAAGCCCTTGTTGGAGCACACGTTCATGCACACGCCGCACTCGCTGCACTTCCACGGGGTAAGCACCATGCGGGTCTGGCCGTTGGGCATCTCCTCAAACTTCAGGGCATTGGCGCGGCAGGCTTTTTCGCACCGGCCGCAGCCAAAGCAGTTGTCGGTGAACTTGGGCATATAGTAGCCGTACTGCAGGGGCGTTTCCATGGCGGCTTTCAGCTGCTTTGTGCGCTGGTGCAGCAGCAGGCGGAAGTCCACCCCGCTGTCCTCCTCGCTGCGCAGACCGGGCAGCATCTGCAGCAGCTTTTTGGTGCCGCTCTTGGAGCCGTGGCTCACCTGTTCCAGCATCTCGCGGCGGGTCAGCTCCTGCACATGGTAGGGGTACTCCTTTTCCTCGTATGCCAGCGAGAACCGCGCTTCAAACATCGGCTGACCGAAAAAGTCCACAAGGCGGGTCAGTTCGCGGCGCAGCTGCTCGGCGCACAGGTCGTTCTCGCACTGCCCGCAGGGGGTCAGGTCCAGCACGATCTTTTTGTTCAGCGCCAGATACGCCAGCGCCTCCCACGAGAGGGCACAGATGCAGCTGCGCACCACGGTGTTCTTGCGGCTGGACTTCTCACAGCCGATCCAGATGGTATCGTTGTCGGAATCCGCTGCGGCGGTATCCCGCTGCACCTGCTCGGGCGAAGGCGCAATGCAGCCGCTGCGGCAGGCAGAAACACACAGTCCGCAGTCGGTGCAGGGGTCCCAGTCCTTGACGAGGTTCGGGCGGGTAAAGATCTCCTCGCCGTAGGGGCAGATGTCCTTGCAGGTCGTGCAGGGCTTGCGGTGAGGGTGCAAATTCCAGCACTGGCGGCGGTTGATCTCGGGATGGCTGGTCTTCATCAGGGCATCCATTGCAGTTCTGGTAAAAAAGCCCATGGTCTTACTCCTTTTCCACAACAGAGGTAAGGGCGGCGTGGTCGAGCAGGAAACGCTGCACCTTCTGGTTGGTCACGGCGGCGGCGATGGCGTCCCGGCTGAGCACCTTGCGGATCTCTTCTTCCGGGGTGTCGTGCAGCTTGGAAAGGCGGGCGATCTCGGCGTCCACCTCCTGCTGGGTCACGGTGATCTTTTCGGCTTCAGCGATGGCGCGCACCGCCAGCATGGCCCGCAGCTGGCGCTCGGCTTCCCTGCGGTAGCCCTCCCGCACCTGCTCCGGGGTCAGCCCGGCGCTCTTGCAGTAGAGCTCCATGGTCATCTGGCTCTTGCGCAGCCGCTGGCGCAGCTGGGTCATCTGGTATTCGGCGTTCTGTGCCAGCAGCTCTGCGGGCAGCTCCACGGTCAGGTTCGCGCCCGCCATATCCAGCAGCGCCGCCCCGGCAATGCGGTCGGCGTTGGCCTCGTGGGAAAGGCGCTTTTTCTCCCGCAGGCTCTCCCGCAGGGCTTCCAAGTCCGCATAGCCCAGCGATTTTGCAAGGGCATCGTCCACGGGGGGCACCTGCTTGCGCTCCACCGTGTGCAGGCAGATCTCAAACTGCGCGGTCTTGCCGGAAAGCTCCGGCACCCGGAAGTCGGCAGGGTAGGTGAAATCGAAGCGGAAAGTCTCGCCTGCGCAGTGGCCGTACACCGCTTCTTCGGCGGCGGGCATCAGCTGCCCGGTGCCCAGCACTACGGTCACGGCTTCCATCCGGCTGTCCGGGATGGAAGCACCCGCGAGAAAGCCCTCGAAATCCAGCGTGACCCGCATCCCGCGGGCGGCGGGCGCGTCAGTGGGCACAAAGGGCGCGTGGACCCGCGCCAGATTGCCGATATCCGCCTCTACGGCCTTATCCGATACCGGGCGCACCCGGCGGGTGAAGGCAAGCCCCTTGTACTGCCCTAAAGCGGCAGCGGGCATGGTGTTTGCAGTTTGTTCCATAGTCGAACACTCCTTTTTACAAAAGCGGCGTTACAGCCCGCGGGCGGCCAGCCAGTTTTCTGCGATCTGGGAGAACATCTCCGGGTACTGGGCATCTTCTTCCTTAAAGGCGCTCAGGTAATACTCCACCTCGGCGCGGGTGGGGGCCACGGTGCGCCGCCAGATGGTAAAGGTGGTGCCGTTGCCCATATCAAAGGTGGCCTCCAGCGCAAAGTACTCGTCCCGCACCGCAAGGAACCTCTCGTTCAGCTTGTGGGACATCTCGCCGTTGCCCACAAAGGTCTGGGGGAAGGGGTCGGCGGTGAGGACATATTTGGCCTCGAAGAACTGCATGGGGAAGTTATGGGTGCCCGGCACCGAGAAGCCGAAGGCCAGCTTATCGTTGATGGGGGTTGCGGGCAGCTGGCAGTTCTTGAAGTGATCCGGGCAGTACAGCATATCGTGGGGGATCATGTAGCTGATCTCGCCCTCGGCGCAGTGGGTGTCGATCCAGTTGGCAATGGCCTTGATCTGCGGCAGATCCCTGCGGTCATAGATCAGCTTGTCCAGCCGGACGAACTCCTCGGTGACTGCCAGCGGGAAGTGATCCACCAGAAAGCCCGGCAGGGCAATGGTGGTCAGGGGAGAGCAACGCACCGAGGTGGCAAACACGAGGGTGAACACCCAGAACACGACCTTTGCCGCCCGGAAGCGGCTGATGCCCTCCGCCAGCGCCGCTGCGCCCAGCAAAAACAGGAGAAACCACCCCGGAAGGAACAGCAGCATCTGGTGGGAGCCGGTGTTCTGGATGCGGGTGAACAGCAGCATGCTCAGAAGGATCTCCAGCCCGGCAAGGCAGGGCAGCGCGGGCATTTTGCGCTTTTTCAGGCTGAACCACAGCCCCATGCCCACGAGCACAAGGTTCATCAGACCCATGCGCCAGAACTGCAGGCTGATCTCGGCTGCAAAGCCGCCGCCGTTATAGTAGGAATAGCGCTCGGCGTAGCTGTAAGCGAGGATGCGGCTGACCATCGGCCACAGCAGCACCAGCATGGCCACCATGCTCATCAGGCCGAACAGCACGAGGTTGCGCACCTGCAAAAGCGCCTGCTTTTTCTGCCCGGCGCGGGCAGTGCGCGCGCTGCTTACCAGCACCAGCACCGCGTAGGCAAAGTAGTAGCCCACCACAAAATATAAGTACCACCGGCGGGAAAGGATGATGGCTGCCGTGGCGGCAAACAGCAGGCAAAAGCGCACCGGCTCCAGCTTTTCAAACCGGAAGTCCAGCGTGAGCAGCAGAATGCTGAAGCCGAAGATGAGGCCGAACCAGTCCGGCTGGCTGAGCATGGCGCTCATGCGCAGCCACGGGTAGGTGACCATCCAGGTCATGCCGATGAGGAAGTACCAGAAGCGGTTTTTCACCCGCAGCATCTGCCCCACCTTGATGGTAAGCCCTGCCAGCAGCACCAGCAGCATGGGCAGGATGCTGAACACCTGACAGAAGGCAAAGCTGTCGCCGGTGCGGTCGCTCAGGCAGAAGGGAAACTCCAGAAACAGGGTGATGAAGTTGGTGTAGTCCTCGGCAAAGGAGCCGAAGATGAACTGGAAGCCCGCCGCCGGGCCTTGCAGAAAGGCGGCTTCGGCCCAGTACTGTTTGTTGATATAGTTGACGTAATCCCAGATATACACAAAGCTGCGGCGGCCAAGCGCCCAGAAAAAGTAGACCAGCGCTGCCGCCCACAGGCCGACGAGCACCGCCTTGTGGAAGAGGTCAAATTTGATTCCCGCCACCCGCAGCACCAGCAGCACACAGGCAAACAGGGCAAGGTTGCACCACAGGCTCACCAGCGGGAAAAAGAATTTGCTGCCGGGCGCAGCCAGCGCAAAAACGGCCAGCAGCACCGCTGCTGCCGCCAGCACCAGCACGATTTTCGCCGCAGCGGAAACGCGGGGCTTCGTAATGGGTTCGGACATGGAATAGGACCCTCCTTGCAAAATTTCACACCTTACAGTATAACAACTCCCCCGGGCACTGTCCAGCACCCCGGCGGCGAAAAATGCAGAATGTCCCGCCGCTTTCAAAGCAGACGGGACATTTTTGCGTAAATATTACTTATCGGAAACTTCCGCAGCGGCCTTAGCAGCCTTTGCCGCCTTGCGCTTTTGCGCCAGTGCCTTGTTGGCGCTCAGGCGGGCGGCGTCCGGGTTCGGGGCTTCCGGGGACAGCCGCAGCAGATAGCTGCCCATGGCGGGCAGGTCCAGCGTCAGGGTGTAGTCCCTGCCGAACACACCGCCGTCGGTGGTGTGGAAGCTCTGCTTGCGGTGCGCCTTGTGCACGCCGCCCCAAGTGCCGGCCTCGGTGTCCAGCACCAGCTCTGCGCTGCAGGGGAACTTGAGGTACAGGGGGAACTTTTTGTGGGCGTGGTCCTGCGTGTTCATCACACAGAGCAGGTTCTGCCCGCGCCCCTTGCGCAGCCATGCGTACACACCCTCGGCGCAGCTTTCGTTGGCCACCCACTCAAAGCAGTCCGGGTTGTACTCACCATCGTAGAGGGCGGGCTCGGAGGCGTAGGTGCGGCTCAGAGCGGCAAAGTACTTCTGGAACGCATCGTGGAAGGGGTATTCCAGCAAATTCCAGTCCAGCTCCCGCTTTTCGTCCCACTCCCGGAAATGTGCCAGCTCGTTGCCCATAAAGTTCAGCTTTTTGCCGGGATGGGTGTACATATAAAAATACAGGGTGCGCAGCTGGGCGCATTTTTCCGCGTAGCTGCCCCACAGCTTATCAATGATGGTCTTTTTGCCGTGCACCACCTCATCGTGGCTCAGCGCCAGCAGATACAGCTCGTTGTAGAAGTAGTGCATACTGAACAGCAGCTTGCCGTAGCAGCCCGGGCGCTCGCCGAAGGGGGTGGCAAAGTAGTCCAGCGTGTCGTGCATCCAGCCCATGTCCCACTTGTAGTCAAAGCCCACGCCCTCGTAGCGGGTGGGGGCGGTCACCTTTAAAAAGTTGGTGGAATCCTCCGCCATGTAGATGCCGGTGGGCCAGCGCTCGTTCAGGCCGTGGTTCAGGCTGCGCAAAAAGTTCACCGCGCCCTGATTCACGCCGCGGTTGGGGTCGCCCTGCCAGTACAGGGCGCGGGAGATGGCGTCCATGCGGATGCCGTCGCAGTGGTACACGTCCATCCACAGCCCGGCGGCGCTGCTCAGAAAGCTGCACACCTCCCGGCGGTAGTAGTTGAAGTTGCAGGTGCCCCACTCGCTCTGTCCCACGTCGCTGTCGTACTCGTACAGGTAGGTGCCGTCAAACTTTGCCAGTGCGTCGGCGTTGGCGGCAAAGTGCACCGGCACAAAGTCCATGATGACGCCGATGCCCATGCGGTGGCAGGCGTTGAC
>ENA-OZGM01000929-OZGM01000929.1-human-gut-metagenome-genome-assembly--contig:-NODE-929-length-12322-cov-5.860194_pt1 | contig 12322 bp, 13 predicted proteins | sample MGYA00244655_ERZ653656 | MGnify/ENA primary metagenome ERZ653656 (study PRJEB26926, sample SAMN06164991) | human gut metagenome | biome: ENVO:00009003; feature: ENVO:2100002; material: ENVO:00002003... | reverse complement strand
AGATTAGCTGCAGTCTCGTGGGCTCGGAGATGTGTATAAGAGACAGATCACATACTGGTCCAGACCTTCCTTGATCTCGGCCGGGGTCAAGATGTTGATATCCAGACCGTCTGCGGGCTGGATGTGTGCGCGGTTTGCACCGCCCCGTGCCGGGCGTGCGCTTTTGGGCTGATCCGGCTTATCGGAAAGCAGATCGTGGCACAGGCCGATGCATTCGCTGCAGATGTTGACGCCGGGGCCGATGATCATGCGCTCCACTTCGTCCTGATGCTTTCCGCAGAAGCTGCAGACCAGATCCTTTTCATTTTTGTCTCTGCCGGAATTGTTATTTGCCATAGCTGTTTTTCCTTATCCTGGGTAAATTAAATGTCAGCGGCTCAGCGATGGGCAATGACCTCATCGATCAGGCCGTATTCTTTTGCCTGCTGTGCGGACATATAGTTATCGCGCTCGGTATCCAGCTGGATCTTTTCCAGCGGCTGACCCGTGTACTCGCTGAGCATCCGGTTCATCTTATCGCGGATATACACCATGTGTTCAGCGTGGATCTTGATATCAGTGGTCTGGCCGGACAGGCCGCCGCCCTGACCGCCTGCGATCAGCGGCTGATGGATCATGATCTCCGCATTGGGCAGTGCAAAGCGCTTGCCCTTGGTACCGCTTGCCAGCAGGAAAGCGCCCATGGAAGCAGCCATGCCCATGCAGATGGTGGAAACATCGCACTTGATATACTGCATGGTATCGTGGATGGCCATACCGTCGGTAATGGAACCGCCAGGGCTGTTGATGTAGAAGCTGATATCTTTTTCGGGGTCCTGCCCTTCCAGATACAACAGCTGTGCAATGATCACGCTCGCGGAATTGGGGTTGACATCCTCGCTCAGAACGATAATACGGTCGTTCAACAGGCGGGAGAAAATATCATAGCTGCGCTCACCGCGCGCAGTCTGCTCAACAACATAAGGTACCAGGCTCATTCGGTTCCCTCCTTAAAACAATGGTAATGGTTCCGGGCTGTTACAGCCCGGAGAGCGGAGAACAAATCTCCATGATTCGATAAGAGCCGATACAACGGCAAAGCACGCTGTATCGGCTTTTATACAATCTTGCTATCGGGCAAAGCCAGGGCTATGGATTAGTCCTGCTTTTCCTCTTCTTTGGGCTCAGCGGTCACAACGTTAGCCTTTTCCTTAACAAAGTCGATTGCCTTATTGATTGCCAGGTCAGCCTTAACAGCAGCGGCGTCCACAATGCTCTTAACCTTGTCGGCTTCCATCTTGTAAGCGTCAGCAATGCGCTTAACTTCTTCCTCGAACTCCTCGTCAGAAGCGGTGATGCCTTCCTTGGCAACGATAGCTTCCATTGCCAGGCGCATCTTGACCTGCTTGTCAGCCTGCTCCTTGAACTGTGCACGGAACTGCTCGATGTTCATGCCCATATACTTCAGGTAGTCAGCCAGCTTCAGGCCCTGCTGAGAAATGCGGTACTCGAAGTCCTGAACCAGCTCGTCGATGCGGCTGTCAACCATGGCGTCAGGAATATCAGCCTTCATGTTGGCGATAACCTGATCCATCAGATCGTTCTCGACCTTCTGCTCAGCCTGCTTGTCCAGGTTGGTCTTGATGTTGTTGCGGATGGAATCCTTCAGCTCGTCCAGGGTGTCGTACTCGCTGACATCCTTTGCAAAGTCGTCATCCAGAGCGGGCAGCTCCTTGTACTTGACTTCATGCAGCTTGATCTTGAAGGTTGCATCCTTGCCAGCCAGCTCGGCAGCGCCGTATTCCTCGGGGAACTTGACGTTGACGTCGAACTCTTCGCCAGCGGAATGGCCAACAACCTGATCCTCGAAACCGGGGATGAAGGAGCCGGAGCCCAGAACCAGAGAGTAATGCTCTGCCTTGCCGCCCTCAAAAGCCTTGCCATCAACAAAGCCCTCAAAGTCGATATCAACGGTATCACCGTTCTCAGCAGCGCCCTCACGGGTCAGCAGACGGCCGTTGCGGTCCTGCATGCGCTTCACTTCGGCATCAACATCTGCCTCGTTGACATTCTTGGCTTCTTTGGTCACAGTTAAACCGGCATACTCGCCCAGTTCAACTTCGGGCTTGACAGCAACCTTGACCTTCAGCACAACGCCGTCAGCCTCAGACATGGAAACGACCTCGGGATCGGGGCGGCCGACAACATCGATCTTTGCTTCCTTCACAGCGGCCTCATAAGCCTCCGGGAACAGATCATTGACAGCGTCATAATGGAAAATGTCAGAACCGTACATCTTCTCGATCATATGACGGGGAGCCTTGCCCTTGCGGAAGCCGGGAATGGCATATTTTTTGCCTTCGCGCTTGAACGCATTGTTCACAGCGGCCTTGAAGGTCTCAGCGTCGATAGAGAACTGCAATTCTACCATGCTCTTTTCGAGCTTTTCACAGGAAATCAGATTCATTTGAAAATCCTCCAAACATAGAAATACAATGTATTATATCATGTACCGGCAAAGAATACCAGCCCATTTTGAAATAAAATTCCCTTTACAGGCAAAAAAATTGAAAAAAGCTGCAAACAAATGCTTTAATCACAGATTTTATAAGGGCAAAAATGCAGACCGTCCGCCGAAACCAGCTTGTAGCGGATACCATCCACTTCGCGCTGGATAGCCCCGCGGATGGACTTTCCGTGCAGGTGGCCGTAATAACATTGCTGCACGCCAAACTCATGCAGGATATCCACCAACGGCTGTGCGCACCCGCCGGGATAAACTGGCGGGTAATGCAGAAATGCAATTTTCTGTGCGCTCCCCCCTGCCTGCAGCGACATGCGCAGGCGGCCGGCTTCGCGCGCCATGATCTTGGCATCTTGGGCGTTGGTATCGTCAAACGGCCAGCCGCGGGTGCCGCACAAGGCATAATCCCCCACCATGCAGGCATTGTTATGCAGGATGTGCATGGTATCAAAGCCGTTTTCTGTCAGGTAGCGCTCCATCTTGCGGGCGGTCGTCCACCAATAATCATGGTTGCCTTTCAGCAGCCATTTTTGACCCGGCAGGTTTTGGATAAATGCAAAGTCGGTTTTGGTGTTCTCCAGCTTCATGGCCCAGCTGGTATCCCCCGCCAGAATGACTGTATCCTGCGGGGAGATCAGCGTGCGCCAGTTTGCTTCCAACTTGGGCAGATAGCCTTCCCAGCCTTCAAAAACATCCATCGGCTTATCCCCGCCGAGAGAAAGGTGAAGATCACCAACCACAAAAATTGCCATATGCACCCCCGGCAGTATATTCTGGTGTATTCTGCCCATACTGATAGAGCACGCAAAAGCAAACGCTTTTGTGCCTTACCAAGAAAGGAGAAGCACCATGATGGAAGAAAACGTAATCAACGGAATTTGCTGTGATGTAGAAAACTGTGTGTACAACAACGGCTCCTGCTGCTGCACAGCGCATGAGATTCACGTGAACCACCGCACCAACAACGGCACAGAAACAATGTGCGAAACCTTCAGCGAAGTATAACCACAGTTTACCGGCGGCTGCCGGGCTGCATTTGCGGGCCTGGCAGTGCTTACTTAATGCGTGTAATGCACGCCCCTAATGCCGCTTATTTCAGCGCGGCATCCCGGATGGCGGCAGGCTCAATGACGGTATTGAACCGCACCGGCAGGGTGTTCAGCACGCTGAGGGAAGCCGGAACCGGGCAGCCGGTTTTGACATTCAGAGCAGCCATGGCGGCAAAGTCGCTTTCCGGGGCAGTTTCACCCAGCGCGGCCAGCACATCGCGCGGGAACTTGTACGGGCTGGCGGTGGAAAGCACCACCATAGGCGCCGCGCTGCGCACCGTCTCAGCTACGCAGAACGCAACGGCGGTGTGGGTATCGCAGAGATAATTGTCCTGCTCAAAGCGGGCATTGATCTCTGCAGCGCCAGCTGTATCATCAGCACAGCCGCAGGCAAAAGATGCCTGAATGCGGGCCAGGGTCTCGGCATCGACGGTGTACATACCGGTCTTTGCCAGGTCAGCCATCCAGCCTGCCACTTTGGCGCTGCTGCCGCTGACATGGTACAGAAGGCGCTCCAGGTTGCTGGAGATCAGGATATCCATGGACGGCGAAGTCGTCTTGTAGAAGGTGCGGCGGGCATCATAGGTACCGGTCTTGATGAAGTCGGTCAGGACGTTATTCTTGTTGGAAGCGCAAACCAGCTTGCCCACAGGCAGGCCCATCTGCTTGGCATAATAACCGGCCAGGATATCGCCAAAGTTTCCGGTCGGCACGCAGAAGTCCACCGGCTGTCCCCAGGCAACATTGCCCTGCTCCACCAGGCGGAAGTAGGCATAGAAGTAGTACACGATCTGCGGCACCAGGCGACCCCAGTTGATGGAGTTTGCGCTGGACAGGCAGATATTGCGCTTTTCCAGTTCTTCAGCAACCGAAGCATCGCCAAACACGCGTTTCACGCCGGTCTGGGCATCGTCAAAGTTGCCGTTCACGGCATAGACGGATACGTTATCTCCTGCCTGGGTGGCCATCTGCAGGCGTTGGATTTCGCTGGTACCGGCATCGGGATAGAACACTTCGATCTCAATGCCCGGCAGGCCTGCATAACCAGCCAGCGCAGCCTTGCCGGTATCGCCGGAGGTTGCCACCAGAATGCGGGTCGTTTCGGTGCGGCCCAGGTTTTTTTTGGCCTGAACCAGCAGTTTGGGCATCAGCTGGAGCGCATAGTCCTTGAAGGCGCAGGTCGGGCCGTGCCACAATTCCAGCGAGTACAGGCCATCGTGAACCTTCTGGACATAACCCGCCTTACCGGCAAAGGCATCTCCATAAGTTGCAGCGGCAGCTTCACCCAGGAAAGCCGGGTCATAATCTGTCAAAAAGCCAGCCAGAACTTTCTGGGCAAGCTCCGGGTAGCTGAGGGATTTCCAATCTTCCAGCTCTGCCTTGGGGAACGCGGTGGGAACGAACAGGCCGCCGTCCGGTGCCAAACCGCGGAGAATGGCCTCCGACGAAGAAACGATGGTGTTGGGATCGCGTGTGCTTTGGAACTGCATAATCAAACCCCCTATATATTTTTCATCTCTATCAAACCTTTCCGCACAGAAAGGCCTGTTTTTTCTAGCACAGCAAAAATAGGTTGCACATCCTGTTTTGCTGTATCCAAAACAGCTCAAAATAGGCCCCGCATCATTCGCTGGCAAAAGCATCCCGGATGCAGTGGACCTGCCAGCCGGAACCGGCAGGCAGAACTTCCACCACATCAAAACGGATGTTGGCATCAGCATACGGGCTTTGCTGAAGATACTGGCCTGCCGCGGCAATCAGACGTTGCTGTTTATAATAGTCCACCGCTTCGGCTGGGGCGGCGCGCTGGGCGCTGGTGCGGGTCTTGACCTCGGCAAACACGATGGTGTCTGCCCTATATAAGATCAAGTCCAGCTCCCCCATGCGGGTGCGGTAGTTATGGTTCAGCAGCAGGTAGCCCTGCCGGATGTAATACTTAGCGGCAACAGCCTCTCCCATGTGACCCAAGTCAGCGCGGTTCATGGCCAGTAGCCCTGCTTTTTCAAGAAGCTGCGGCGGTAAAAATCCTGAATGCCATATTGTTCAATCAGCTCATAATGGAGCTTGGTGGGATAACCTTTATGTTTGGCCAGCTGGTACTGCGGGTACTGTTTATCCAGCTCCAGCATGTACCGGTCACGGCTGACTTTGGCCAGAATGGAAGCCGCCGCAATACTGGCGCTGTTGGCGTCACCCTTGACGACAGCCTCGGCAGGCTGGGCCAGATTGGGCGGGCAGCGGTTGCCATCCACCAGAACATAGTCCGGCGTAACGGCCAAACCGGCCACCGCCTGCTCCATGCCGTCCATGGTAGCCCACAGGATGTTGCGCTCGTCAATTTCCTGCGGGGAGATAAAAACGATCTGGTAGCACAGAGCGCGGGCAATGATCTCGTCAAACAAGGCCTCGCGGCGCTTCTCGCTGAGCTTTTTGGAGTCGTTGACTCCTTCAATGGGGTCATCCGGGTTCAGAATGACGGCGGCTACGCAGACCGGCCCGCACAGGGGGCCGCGTCCAGCTTCGTCCACGCCGCAGATGTTGCCATGCTCGGCGCGCTTTGCTGCGTCAAATGTATACAACGCGGGGTTACTGCTCGTCCTCATCGGCATCATCGCCCTCCCAGTCTGTCACTTCTGCGCGCTGCGGCGGGCGTTCCAGCGAGATACGGCCCCACTTGCTGGCGCGGAATTCCCCGACCAGCATTTTGGCGGCACGCTCGGTGTCAACCTCGCCGCCGGAAATCAGCATACCGCGCTTGGCACCGATGGCCTGCAAAAGGTCATATGGCGGCAGAGCCAAAGCCTGCTCATCCAGCTTGTAGCGCTCCATCAGGCGCTGCGGATAGATGGCCCGCACGCCGGACAGCAAACCACAGGCAAGCTCCTCGATATCCAGGATATCATCTTTGATGGAACCGATGAACGCCAGATTGGTGGCGGTTTCCAGACTGTCAAACTTTTTCCAAAGCACGCCGGGCATGTCCATCAGGTCGTAATCATCCACGGTGATCCACTGTTTGCCGCGGGTAACGCCGGGTTTGTTGGCCGCTTTGGCGCGGGCAGCACCGGCAAAGGAATTGATGAAGGTGGATTTGCCCACATTGGGAATGCCCACCACCATCACACGGATGCGGGCACCGATCATGCCTTTTTTGCGGCGGCGCTCCATCAGGGCGGAAAGTTCTTTTTCAATGGGGCCTTTGACTGCACCTGCCTTGCCGCTTTGTTTGGAGTTCATGGGCAGGCAGCCAGCCCCGGCACTTTTGAAGTAAGCCAGCCACTGGGCAGTGATATCCGGGTCCGCCAGGTCGGCTTTATTCATAATATACAGGTGCGGCTTGCCGGAGGTGATGCGTTCAATTTCCGGGTTCAGGCTGGAAAGCGGGATGCGCGCATCCAGAATTTGTAAAACACAATCCACGTTGCGGATCTCGGTTTCCATCAGGCGCAGGGTTTTGGCCATATGGCCGGGGAACCATTGGATCGCGCGGCGGTTGATGATATCTTCGCTCATCTGCTTCTCCTGTCAATATTTTTGAATGGTTTTGCCCATCACATCCCGGATATCCACAAAGCCGATATCGGAACGGCGGCTGTCCAAAGAATTGTTGCGGTTATCCCCCATCACAAAGATGGTGCCTTCTGGCACGGTGACGGGGAACGTCATATCCAGGCGGGTGTAGGTCGGTTCCGCGGTATAGGGTTCGTCCAGTGCTTCGCCGTTGCGGTACACGGTGCCGGTGGTAAAATCAATGTCGATCGTATCACCTGCCACGCCGATGACGCGTTTGATAAGCGTTTGGCCGTGCGGGGTGTAGGCGTCGATCACGACGATATCCCCATGGCTGGGCTGGTACGGCAGACTGTTGATGATCAGCAGCTGCTGATCATGCAGGGTGGGGTCCATGGAATGCCCGTCCACACGGATGGCCCGTGCGGCAAAGGTGAACACAAGAGAAAGCACAGCAACCGCCAGAATGATGGAATCCAGCCATTCCAGCAGGTTTTTGTTCTTTTTGCAGCGCTCTGTTACAGCGGCACTTGCCATAGCCAATCAAGCCCCCTTGCCTGGCATAGAAATTGATAAAACAAAAAGGGAAGAACGCCAACCGTCCTCCCCTTTTGCTGCATATTGGCCGATAATCAGACGCGAGCCTTGACCTTGGCGGCCTTGCCGGTGCGGCTGCGCAGATAGAACAGCTTTGCACGGCGAACCTTACCGCGGCGAACAACCTCAACGTTCTCGACGAACGGGCTGTTGACCGGGAACACACGCTCAACGCCAACACCATAAGAGGTGCGGCGGACGGTGAAGGTCTCTGCGATGCCGCCATGCTTCTTAGCAATAACGGTACCTTCGAAAGCCTGGATACGCTCCTTGTCGCCTTCCTTGATACGGACGGACACGCGGACGGTATCGCCGACTTCAAACTTGGGCTGGTTCTCTTTGATCATGCCCTCGGTCATTTTCTGCATTGCGTTCATTGATGAATTCCTCCATTGTTTTGCGACGTTCATACCCGCTTACAGCGGCAGAGGACCGCCTGTATAATGATGTGTCATTACCCCGCCGATGGCTCGGCGGCACTAACGCTTAAGTATAATAACATACCCTGGCAGATTTTGCAAGGGCTTTTCGGCAAATTAACAAAATTCTTCGTTGTTTTTTGTGTAAAGCTTCGTGCGCAGCACGCTGCACAACCAGGGCGGGATGTTGTACTGCTGCTGCAAATAGCCCAGCAGCAAAGCGGGGTTATAGTTCGGTGCTTCGCCGGAGCCACAGGGCAGCACCAGGTTAAACTGCAGCTGCTCCCCTGCCTGTTCATATTCAACATGCGGGATAATGGTTTTCAGGTCCAGCTCTTTCTGGCCGCGCTTGGTCTTTTTGACCACCATGGCGTTTTCGGCTGCGTTGTAAGCATCCAGCGCAGCGGCGGCGCTGGCGGGCAGAGTGACAAGATAAGAAGCATGGTCGATCTCCGCTACCTTATTCTGCGCCTGCTGGGCGCTGAGCACCTTGATACCGCGCGGCATGTAGGGCTGCAAAACATCGCACCAGGTATCCAGCTGGGGGTCCTCAGCTTCGGTTTTTACCTCGCAGCACTCACACAGGCTTTCCTGCCCCAAAGACAGCGGGCACGCAAAGGAAAGATAGATATGCGGGTTAAAGCCCTGGGTGTAATACACCGGCAGACCGCTGCGCTTTAAGATGCGATGGAACACGCGCTGTAGGTCCAGCAGCGAGATATAGGCAGCTTCGCCCGTTTTTTCAAAGCGAATTCTTACTGTAATCAAAGCAGGGTCCTCCCAGCAGTTTATTGGCACCGCAGGCCGAGCACTGGCGGTTGCAGGGCTGTGTGGTCTGCGCCTGCAGGGCCTTTTGGTATTCCCGCACCAGGTGGGCATGGGTCACACCCACATCCAGGTGCGACCACGGGGTTACTTCATCCAAGCCCAAGGCGCGGTAGTTATAAAAATCGGGGTCCAGGCCGCAGGCAGCAAATGCTTCCAACCAGCGGTCATAGCTGAAGAACTCCTCCCAGGTATCAAAGAATGCGCCGTTGTGATAGGCAGTTTCGATCACGCGGCCCATGCGGCGGTCACCCTTGGCGAACACACCCTCCAGCACGCTGGTGGCGCTGTCGTGATAGTTGACCTTGATTTTGCGCGAGTGCACACAGCTGAGCAGGTACTTCTGCTTTTCGCGCAGGGTTTCGCGGCGATCCTGGGCGCAGAACTGGAACGGGGTATCCGGCTTGGGCACAAAGCAGGCCACGCTGATGGTAACCTGGACGCCCTTGCCTTTGGGGTGCTCCATGCTGTAATACAGGTCCACTACCTGCTGGGCGGTATCGGCAATGCCTTTGATGTCTTCCAGTGTTTCGGTGGGCAGGCCCATCATAAAGTAGAGCTTGACGGAGGTGTAGCCTTCCGCGAAGGCAATGCGGCAGCCGCGCTCGATCTGGTCCCAGGTAACGTTTTTGTTGATGACATCGCGCAGGCGCTGGGTGCCGGCCTCCGCCGCAAAGGTCAAGCCGCTTTTGCGCACCTTAGTGGTTTTTTCCACCAGAGACTGCGAGAAGTTGTCCACACGCAGAGACGGCAGCGACAGGCTGACATGGTCGGTCTCCGCCCAGGAATTCAGCTCGTCCAGGATATCCTCCAGACGGGAATGGTCGGAGGTGGACAGGCTGGAAAGGCTCAGTTCATCGTACCCGGTGTTGCGGCACAGCACACGGGCGCTTTCGCTGATGAGCTTGGGCGAGCGCTCGCGGAACGGGCGGTACAGCTGGCCTGCCTGGCAGAACCGGCAACCGCGCACACAGCCGCGCAGAACTTCCACACAGGCACGGTCCTGCACAGCACCCACCATGGGCACAACAAAATTTTCCGGCGGAACAAAGCTGTCCATGTCCTTCACAATGGCCTTGGTCACACGTTCCGGCACACCGGGGCGGTTAGGCTTGATGCTTTCCACCCGGCCATCCGGCAGGTAGGTTACATCATAGAAGGACGGCACATACACGCCGGGAATTTTTGAAAGTTCAAACAGCAGCTGGTCCTTGTTCCAGCCAGCCTTTTTACCTGCTTCCACGGTGGCGCAGATGTCCTGCAGCATCTGTTCGCCTTCGCCCAGCTGCATGATATCAAAGAAATCCGCCATCGGTTCGGCGTTGCAGACGCAGGGGCCGCCGGAAATGATCAGCGGCCAGCGCTCGTCACGATCCGCAGCGCGCAGCGGAATACCTGCCAGATCCAGCATGGCAAGGATATTGGTATAGCAAAGCTCGTATTCCAAGGAGAAGCCAACGATATCGAAATCCGTCAGCGGGTCCTTGCTTTCCAGGCAGTAGAGCGGAATATGCAGGCGCTCCATCTGCTCTTTCATGTCCACCCAGGGCATAAAGGCTCGCTCGCACCACCAGTTTTCGTGGCGGTTGAGCAGCTCGTACAGGATTTTTTCGCCCAAAAAGGACATGCCGATCTCATAGGTATCAGGGAAGCAGAACGCCATGCGCACATCAACGTTTGCTTTATCTTTATAGGTGCAGCCCGGTTCACCGCCGGTATAACGGCCCGGCTTTTGAACCAGACTGAGCGCTTCTTTCAACTTAGGGGAAAATTCGGCCATGTTGCCACCCTTCCATACCCTGCAGCACAGGTGTTGACCGCAGGCAGTTATTGTTCATTTATTGCTTTACACAACTTTTCTATTTTATATGATAGCCCAAAACAGCGCAAAATGCAACCTCAATTCACGCAGGAATGCTTCTGGGTTTGGATCTTGAAATGAAACAGGATACCCAGGTTGGAGTTGATCTGCCAGCCATCCAGCCCATGGATCGGCAGCAGGTTGAATGCCCCCAGAAGCAGATTGGCCGCGATGAAATAACACAGGCGGTAACTGGCGGGATGGCCCAGCAACCAGGCAATGCCCCCTGCCGCCAGCACCAGATTGACCGCTGGCCCCGCAGCGGCAAGAATGATAAACTGCTTTGGCGCCAGCACCACCCCACGCAGGGAAAGACAGAAACCGGTTGGACAGATAATAAGCGTTGGGGGCAAACGGGTCAGCAGTACCCACACCAGCAGGTGGCCGCATTCATGCAGGCAGGAGCACAGAAGCCCTAGGCGGACAATGCCGGTGTGGTCAACGGCCAGCGCCAAAGCGAGGAGAAAGAGTGTCCAGACCGGGTGCGCGATACGGACGGCTAAAATGTGGTGCGGCTGCTTCATGGTTCTGCCTGGAGACCCGCTTTGGCAAGGGCCCGGGTTGGGTCATACCGCACACCGGCGTGCAAAAGCTCAAAGTGCAGGTGCGGGCCGGTGGCGTTGCCGGTCTGCCCCACGGTGCCCAGGCACTGCCCCGCCTGAATCTGCTGACCCTGGCGGACAAACAGGTATTGCAGATGGGCATAGATCGTTTCATCCCCGCCGGGGTGCAGCAGACGGACATAATTGCCATAGCTCGCATGATTCCGGGCTATGCGCACCACCCCGCTTGCGGCAGCATAAACCGGTGTCCCCTGCACAGCGGAAAGATCCGCACCGGTATGGAACTCCTGTGTTTTGCCCTGCACGGGATCAATGCGGGTTCCGTAAGCGGAGGTTTCAACAGCAGGTTTGCCCGGCAGAGGATATTGGAGCATAACCCCCGGCAGATACGCTTCGGCGCTGGCCAGCGGCTGGCCGTGGGCAGTGCCGGTGCGGGCGGCGGTTTCCGGCGTTTGGGCGGCGACTTGCCGCAGCACCCCGCGCAACTCGGCAAAAGTTTCCTGTGTAAAGCGCACGACATTGCGGGAGCCATCCGTGTTCCAGAAATCGGGGCCGGGCTGGGCCAGCGCATAGCGGTAATCGGTGCGCAGCGTGCTGTACAGCGGCAGTTCCAGCGCGCGGGCAGCGAATACCCCGGCGGCAATCAGCACGCACAGGATGATCTGTGCCCACAGCAGCGTATCATATTCGCCGGGCTCCGCCGCAGCGGGTGGCGCGGGTGGTGTATCAGTATGTTTGGCGGCATTCTCCCACATAGGCAGTCCCCTTTCTTTGCATTGCGGCATATTTTGTATATATGCAGCGGGGGCGGGTGGGTATGCAAGAAAGCGGGGCGCTGCATCACAAGTACCGTGCAAAGTTCTGCGGACAGACTTCCCGAAAAAGCAGCTTCCGGTATAGAAAAACGGAGCACCACAATGCAGTGCCCCGCTTTATCTGTTTTATGGCAACACCGCACAATTCCCGCCTTGCGGCTTAAGCACCGCTCCGGCAGC
>ENA-OZGM01000923-OZGM01000923.1-human-gut-metagenome-genome-assembly--contig:-NODE-923-length-12356-cov-5.734900_pt1 | contig 12356 bp, 14 predicted proteins | sample MGYA00244655_ERZ653656 | MGnify/ENA primary metagenome ERZ653656 (study PRJEB26926, sample SAMN06164991) | human gut metagenome | biome: ENVO:00009003; feature: ENVO:2100002; material: ENVO:00002003... | reverse complement strand
TAAAGCCGATCACAACGGCATCCCGCACAAAGGTGGAACCCATCACGGCATCCAGTCTGCAGGCTACCAGCACGATCAGCAGTGTTTCGCCCTTGCGGCACAGGCCCTTCCAGCCTGCGCGGCTTTCCAGCGTGCCGCTTTTGGTCTTGGGGCTTGCATGGAACACTCCTGCCACGATCAGCCCGGTGATGTAGTCGATGGCCATAAAGATGATGAGCGTCTGCAGCGCTGCGTCCCACCCGCCAAACAGGCTGGCAAACGCAGCGCCCAACGCACCCACCGCCATGCAGAAATAATCTTTCAAAAAGTCACCCCCCCTCACAGCGTCCACCGGCTCTTGTTCGGGCGGGTGTCCACGTGCACCCAGCCCTTTGCACGGCCTGCCTTGACCGGGTAGCGGCCCACGCCGCCCCAGCCGGGCATCAGGCTCTCGGCGTAGGCGGCAACGGCCAGTGGGTCGGTGTCCTGCACCTGAATGTCAGCGGCCCGGCCCAGCAGGTGTTGGCTGGATCTGGAGCCGCCCACCCTCGTGTTGTGACTGGCGGTGCGGTAGCCGCTGGTGATGGTCACAGGCTTGCCGAAGTGCTCCCGGATGCACTGCAGCAGCACCACAAGGCCCTCGTCAATGAGGATGGTGTCGGTGCCGTCGCGGCAGCGGAACTCCCGCACGCGAAATGCGGGGGAGAGCTGCTTTGCGCCGTCCTTCTTCAGGCTGTACTGTTTGATCGCCATATGTATCACGTCCTTTCACGGGGTCAGGCACTGGTCTTTTTGTTCAGCATTTCGGTCAGTTCTGCGTACTGTTCATCGGTCAGCTTGGCGGCGGCGTAGAAAATATCGATCTTCTTTGCCAGACCATCGGTACGGCCGCGCTTGATCAGGCGTTTGCAAGTGTTACAAAGTGTTATAGTGTCCATAGTGTTCCTTCCTTCCTTTCTGTTAGGTGGTTTCAGTTGTTTCATCATCGGTCACGCCCAGCTCCAAAAGAGTCAGACGGTAGTCCTGGTCCACCGCCAAAGCATCGGCATCGGCCTGTGCAGACTGCAACTCGGTCATGTGCGCATTCCATTCGCTCGGAGTCATGTACTTGTAGCAGTTGACTTTAAAAGATTCGCTGTGGCTTGAGACTAACTTGGTTACTATCGTACCGTCGGTCTTAAATGACAGGCCATTCTTATACGCATAGGATTGCCCCCGATTGATAGGAATCTCCCGTGCGTCTGCTACAGTATTTGCTGAAAAAGTAATAAAATCAGTGCCGTCAGGCACGGGATCAGACGTACGATCCCCCCACTGCGAGATATCAACGACAATTGAACCAATCAAGCACGGGAATGCGGCAGAAACCTCGTACCGGAAACCGAGAACGTTTGACATTGCAAAATAGTACCCGCTGGTGATAGTCACAGTCAGCGTGCCATCTGCCCCAAATTTAATCTTGTCGGTTTTGCCATCATATGTAGCATACGCACTGCCTCCGCGCGCTACAACAGCGCATGTGTTGTCTATGGTGGTGCAGTCAGAGTTTGTAAGAACGACATAATCAACATCATCCGGGATAGTCATGCTTTTTGCAACTCTCTGGCAATATACCTGCCTCGACGTTAGCGAGCCGATATTGTTTAGCTGCTCCTGCAGCTTTGCGTGCTCTGCATCGGCCTCTGCTTTGGTGTAAAAGCTCCTGCTGTCCACCTCGGCCTGCAGGCTGTCCAGCATGGCCTTTACCTGCGCCTGCAGCTGTGCGGTGGGGATCCCCGTCACGCCGTCCCGCATGACGCCGCAGACGGTCTCGTCCGCGCGGGTGTCGGTGATGTCGGCGGCGGTGACGGAAGTGCTGCCTGCGGGGCGTCTGATCTCGGCAAGGCAGAGGTCGTAGACCAGCTCGGTGCGGGATATTTCCGGGGCCGCAGGGGCAGCGGAGTCCGGCGTGCCGTCCAGCACCTGCAGGCGGGTCTTTTTGGCGGCGGCATCGTAGCGCAGCACGATGCGGTCGATGCGGCTGCGCACAGGGTCCGCTTCGGTGAGCACCACGGTGGTGGGCTGCTCCATGATGATGCTGCGGCCCTTGAACCGCGCCGGGCGCACCCATGCCTGACCGGCGCTCACCTGCACGCTCAGGCCGCCCTGTGCCGTGACGGAGAAATCCTCCTCGGCGCTGTATACGCCGCTCAGGCGGGTGGCAAGGTAGCCCGAAGCGTCGTCGGCGTCGTAGGTGATGCCGTTTTCGGGGTAAGTAATGATATCAGCCATAAAGTCCTCCTTTCAGGTCTTGTGCCATGTGGGCGTGCCCAGCCGGATGGTACGGGTGGTGCCGCTGTCCTCGCTCTGGGTGATGATGTCGGCCACCCGCACCATGGCGGTGTAGCCCAGCTGGGGCAGGCTTGCGCTCAGCACATCGCCCACCTGCAGGGTGTCGTCGTCCACGTCAAACTCGATACTGCCGGTACGCAGCTGGGCCAGCAGCTTTTCGCCGCCCCGGTCAGCCAGCTTTTCCAGATAGCTCTGACTGGTGCTGGTCTCGCCGTCCTCCGGCTGCACGTCCCGGGCGTCAATGTACATCTCCCGCCGATCGGAGCCGGTGGCGTTTACATCCCCCACCCAGACGGTGGCCCGCTCGCCGCCCTCGCCTGCGCCCTGCACAAGGGCCACGTTGGCGTAATCGGTGTCGGCAAAGCTCCACCCAGCATTCAGCAGATTGCCCCACTTACTGGAGAAGCGGTTGTTCGGGTCCTGTGTAGGCCGGAAGCACTCGAAGAGCAGCTTCTTTTCAGCCCCCTTGCCGTCCAGCACGATGCGGAACCCCAGATCACAGGCCTGCCCGATGGTCTGGCAGTAGTCGAACACCGTGCCGCCGGAGGTCTGCTTGGCAAAGACCGTGTCAAAGCCGTACTCGGTGCCCAGCTCAAGGCGGGGCCACGGCTTAGCGGCGCTCACAAGGCTGCGCATGGCGGCTTCCGCTGGCTGGTTCTTGATGCTCACCGCAGACACCCGCTTGGTCAGCAGCCACGTTGCCGGGTAGCCGGACACCACAAGGTTTGCGTCCTCGTTCTGGTTGGCGCGGGAGCAGATGCGCATGGGGATGCGGGGGTTCTCGTCGCTGCGCACCAGCCAGCGGCCCTCCTGCAAAAGCTGCAGGTTCTCGGTGGTGGGGCGCACCTCAAGGGTAAAACTGCCCTCGGAGTAATAGGGGCTGTCCCAGTAGAGGGACACCCACACATCCACCCAGCCCACGCGGGCAAGGGTGTCTGCGTCCAAAACGTCCAGTCTCATAGCGGTTCGGGCAGGATGCCCGCCTCCATCGGGTAAAAGCTGACGGATGCCTGCAGGTAGCCGGAGCCGTTCTCCGCCTGCATACTCAGCACGTTATCGCCGGGCTGCAATTCGGTGAGGGTGCTGTCCTCGTCCAGCTTGGAGAAGATGTTCTCGGTCACGCCTGCCCGGGTCAGGGTGCAGGCCAGCCGGTCAGAGGTGCTGCGGTAGATCTCCAGCGTCTCATCCGGCTGCAGGGTCAGGTCGAAGCCGATGAAGGCCCCGGTCTGCAGGTCCACCACCTTGGGGTGTGTCACCGGCATGTCGCACCGCAGGGTGGCCGTGAAGGGCACCGGCAGGCTGCCCTCGTTGCGCAGCACCGCCGCCGTGCCGTCCCGCTTGATGCCGTAGATGTGGCTGTCGTAGCAGACGGGGAAACGGAACGCCTTTTCGTACCCGCCCAGCACGCTGCTGACGGCGTTCAGATCGTACCAATAGGGTTTCTCGCTGTAGAGCATCAGCTCACAGCGCGGGTCCGGCGTGTAGCTGGAAAAATAAGGCAGTTTTTGCAGCACGAAGCGGGTGAAATAGTGGTCGCCAAAATAGAGGGTGCCTTTGGTGAAGTAGGGCAGATTTTTGGTAAAAGCTCTTGCACGGGTCAACGCATCCCTGCCCCAGAACACAACCGACAGGGTGCGGGACACGCCGGAGACGCTCTGTCCCTCCACGGTGTCGCCCACCTGACCGACACCCTGCGCGGTTTTCAAGTCCACGTCGATGCCGTTGAGCGGGTCGAGAGCGTAAGGTGTATCGTAGTCCCAGCCCAGATGCAGGACGGCACCGGCGTCGGTGACGATCTTGAGATGATCCTTAAAAAGCACGGAGTCCTCCTTTCATCGTTTGCGGGCCTTGGCCTTGTCGGCCTCCCAGCGGGTCTCGCGGGCAAGGTCGGCGGCGGTCTGAGCCTTGCTCTGAATGTACTGATTGATGGTGGTGTCGCCCTCCCGGTGGTAGCTGCGGGCGGCGGATACCACCTGTGCGGTGCCGGACGCGGCCACGGTGGAGCCGAGGCGCATGTTGTCGGAAAGCACCAGCGCTCCCGCCTGCCGGATCATGTCGGCAAGGGCGGCGTTCGTTTTCTTCAACGCCAAGGTGTTGGCGTTGATGGCGTCCTCAAGGCTGCCGGTGCCGGTGGTGATGTCCACGCTGCCCATGCTGCCGGAGCCGGAGGACCCGCCGGAAGAGCCGCCGCGCCCGGACGAGCCTTTCTTGCTGAAAGACACGCCGAGGGCAGCAACAATGCCTGCAATCGCGGCCACCAGCGCCACGCCCGCAATGATCATAGCGGGTCCGGTGGGGATGCCGAAGCCGGTCAGCACCGCGCCGATGGTTTCCAGCATCCCGGTAAAGGCCGAGCTGATGGCCACGATCACGCTGCCCGCGCCCATGAGGATCTCGGGCATACAGGAGAGAAAGCCGCCGCTCAGGCCCTTGCTGATGGCGAGAGCCACCGCCTGCAGCGGGTCTTTCAGGCCGTTGAAAATGTTCAGCAGGGTGGAGCCGAGGCCCTGCGCCTGCTGCCAGACCTCAGAGAAGCCGCCGGTCAGGCCGTTCACGATCTGCCCGCCAAGGTCAATGGCTCCCTGCACCAGCTTGTCCCGGGCACCGCCCAGCGCCTTATTGAGCTTATTCACGATGCCGAGGGCGAAGGACTGCACCTGCTGCTTCTGGTCGGCGGTCAGGCCGCTGTAGATGGTGCTTGCGACCCACTTGCCGACGGAGAGCCAGTCCTGATTCTTGACGGCGGTGTACAGGTCATCGAAGGTGCCCAGCACGCCGGTGTTGGCGCTGTCCTGCAGCTCCTTCCACAGGCCGTCAAAGGTGTCTGCGCTGGACTTTTTGATCTGCTCTGCCACCTGCACGGTGCCGTCTGCGGCAAGGGTCTTGACCCGCTCCACCGTCACGAGGGCACCGTCCACCACGTCGTCGTAGGTCTCGGTGATGACCTGCTTCTGGGTCTCGGTGCCGTCGGTCAGGGTCTCGGTGACGGTCTGGGTGGTGGTCTTGACCCCGTCTGCCAGTGTATCGAAGGTGGAAGTGACCGTCTTGGCGGTCTCCCGCACCGTCTCCATGGTCTGCTTGACCGTGCGGGTGCCGTCCGCCGCCACCTCGGTGATGGTCTTGATGTCCTTCAGCACACCGCCCACCATCTGCCGGGAAGTCTCGGTGATGACCTGCTTTTGCTGGGTCTTGCCGTTGGAGAGCGTTTCGGTGATGTTTTCGGTGGTGCGGGTGATCTTGCCGTCGATTTCGGTCGTGGTGTCCGAGATGGACTTAACCACTTCGGCGGTGGATTTTTTGGCGCTTTTCGATGCTTTTTTGCCGGACTTGTCGATGGCAGCAGCGGCGTTGTTTGCCGACTGAGTAATCGATGCTGCCGTCTCCTTACCGGCCTTTTTGGCTTCTTCCTGACGTTCGGTCCAGCTCTTATTGCTGATGCCTTTCCCGGCCAGCGCGTCGGCGTGCCGCTGGTCGCGGTTCATTGCCCCGGCGCTCGTCGAGCCGGAAGAGGTAGAGCCAGAGGTGCTCTGGGTGATGCCGTTGACGGCGGCATTGCTGGCCGTGCCCACCAGATTTGCAATCAGGCCGCTGACCCACGAGGTCAGCCGGTTCCACATCGACGCGATGCCGTTGATGATGCCCTGAACGATGTTCTCTCCGATATGGCCCCACTCGTCCATGCTGCCGTCCCAGACGCCCACCAGCTTTGCCACGCAGGCGAGGGCGGCTTCGGCCAGATTTTCAATGCTGTAGAGGATACCGTCCACAAGGGTGGTCAGCATAGCCGCGCCGCACTCGAGGATCTTCGGCAGGTTGGAAATCAGCGCGGCGGCAAACTTGGCAATCGCCGCGCCTGCGGACTCGATCAGTGCAGGGAGATTGTCGGTGATACCAATGATGAGGCTCTCGATGATCTGCAGGCCGGCGGTCATCATCTCGTCTGTGTGGTCACCGAGGTAGCCGATAAATCCGGCGATGATCTCGGCGGCGCTGGCGATCAGGTCCGGGATGTTGTCAACAAGGCCCTGTGCCAGCGCGCCCAGCACTTCAGCAGCCGTGTCCAGCATGGCCGGTGTAGCTTCCACGATGTCCTCAGCCAGCTGGGTGATGATCTCCACGCCGGTGTTCATCAGGCCGGGCAGCTGCTCGGTAATGCCTGCCGCCAGATCGGAGAGAATCTGGCCTGCAGCCTGAAGCATGGCTTCGGGTCCGCCATCAGACAGGGCGGTGGTCAGCTGGGTGAGGCAGTCTGTGCCCCACTGAGTGGCATCGCTCAGAGAGGATTCCAGCGAGTCATACAGGGTGATGCCGAAGTTCTGGGCAGCCGTCTGCATGGTCTCCACCTTGTGCTGAAAGGTGTCGGTCATGGTCTCGTAGGCGGTCTCGGTAGCGCCTGCGCTGTTCTGCATCTGGCTGAGCACATCGTTGAAATGTTCAGCGCCGCCGGATGCCAGCGACAATGCACCGGTGCCTGCTTCCACACTCGACCACAGACCTGCAAAGGCAGTGCTGCTGCCGCCGACGCTCTGATACAAAATCTGCAGAACATCGCCTAGGCTCTTGCCCTCAGCATTCAGCTGAGCAAAGCTCTTGCCGGTCTGTTTCTGCAAAATTTTGCCGACAGTAGAACCGGCATCGCCAAGTTCGTTGAGCATGGACTTGGTGTAGGTGGTGGCTTCTGCCGTGGCAATACCATTTGCGGTCATGACGGCCAGACCACTGGACAGATTTTCGACGGTCACGCCATACGCTGCAGCCAGAGGAATGACCTTGCCCATGCTGGACGAAAGCTCATCCACGCTGGTTTTGCCCAGATTCTGGGTGGTCAGCAGCACATCCGATACATGGATGGCCTGATCTGCACTCAGTCCATAGGCATTCAGCGCGGTGGTCAGGATATCGACTGCCGAACTGCTGGAAGTGAAGCCAGCAGCAGCCAGCTTGGAAGCCTGTCCGGCAAAAGCTACGGCGTTTGCCGTATCCTGTCCGGCACTGATGGCCTGATAGGCTGCTTCGGCAATGTCTGCAGCGGCAACGCCCATGCTGCCGGATGTATCAAGGATCTGCTTGTTCAGATCGCCCACGGAGACCTTGCTCGTGTCGGCGATGGTGCCGACCTTGGCAAGGGCTGTCTCGAACGATGAACCAATATCGACCGAGGAAGTCACCAGCTCGGCCATTTTGCTGCTGGCCGATTTTACAAAGTCAGCGATCAGATTACCAGCAGCCACCGTCATGCTGGAAATGCCATTGGTAAAACCGCTGGTATCCAGTTTGGTGTTGCCGGTAACGTCAAAATCAAATGCCACTGTGTCCACCTCTCTCCATTCCAAAAGAGCGCGGGCACAAGGGCACAGGCTGTTATAACTTGATCTCTACCTCCCGCTTACAGGCGGGATTTTTGCATTTTACCCACAGGCCATGGGCGGATGCGGCATTTTCTGCCCACACCGGCAGCGCCCGCCCGCAGTATGGGCAGGGCACCGGGGCGCGGCTAGTGCCGGAACCGCGCAAGGAACGCAGCATCATGCTCTTCGACGGACACGACACGGGCGGCACCCCCTCTCAGCTCAGCAGGCAGGGCAAAGCGCTCCTGCAAGTCGGCATAGTGGGCACGCATACTGCCCTCGTACTCGGACAGGTCCATGGTGCGCCAGCTCATGATCTTGGCCATGAGGGTCTCCTCCGGCAGGGCCGCGAACAGCGCCCGGAACCGGAACCAGTGCACCCGCTCCCGGGTCAGGTCGATGCCGTAGGCCTGCTGGAACGCCGCCACGATGTAACCGGCATCACACTGGTAGTCGAAGGCAAGACCGGAAGAGGGCGCGGTACTGCTTTCAGCTGCGGCGCTTTCGGCTGCTTTTTCGCCCGCCTTATAAAACTCGATCATGTACCCGTAGGCGTCGATGATCTTCTGAGGGTCGTTCAGAAAACAGTGTGGGTCTTTGTAAAAACGCCAGAGGGCGCTGACCGCAAAACCGATGGGATCATCTCCTGTCTGGCCGCGCACGTAGGTGTTGACCAGCCAGACCATGGGCCGGAAATCCGGGATGATCTCGTGTCCGTGCCACCGGGTGGGCAACTCGTCCAGCAGCAGGTCAGACATGGCGCTCGGATGCCAGCTGCAGAGCGTACTCTGCCAGCTGCTGCATGGCATCGTGGTCGTCCCGCAGGGCATTCACAGCCTGCCGGGCATCGATCAGCTGGTCGGTCTTGCGGCGGGTCTCGGCTTCCGTGTCCGGCCAGAAAGTGTTGGTCTGGGTGATAGGCTGCTGCGCCGGGCGGCTTGCCACCTGCGGGTGGAAACCCTCGCTGCGGGACACGGGTTTCTGCTTGCGCTGCTGCTGCTTTGCCGCTGCGCGCCGCTGCTCGCGGTTCATGGGCATTGCAGCCGCCTGCTTTACGGTGGCCTGTTCTGCGGCGATGGCTTCCTTGATGGCGTTCGTCACACGGACACAGGCACCAAAGTTGTTTCCGTCAAGACCCAGACGTTCAGATGCACCCTCGCCCAGCAGCTCGTCGAAGTAGCCCATCATAAGGCGGCACTGGCCGCGCAGGATGTCGGCGGTGCCCGTATGCGAGCGCTTGCTCTCGCGGTCAGAAGCCGCCTGCATGTGCTGCTGTGCCGCGTCCATACGGTCGAGGTCGTTGGCGTTCAGCGCCGAAAATTCAAATTCCTGTCCACAAATAACCATGTTCTGGCTCCTTTCTTGGGCCGTGCCCCGGTTCTGCCCCGGAGGAATAAGCTTTGTTCACGGCATAAAAAATCCCCGTTCCGGTGTGGAGCGGGGACTGTGTTTGAAAAAAATCAGCCCTTGACGGCCTTGGCAGGCTCAGCGGACTGGGTGGCGGGGTTGTAGTCAAACTCCTCCGGCGTGCCGATGACCTTCACGTCGCAGGCAAAGGTGGCCTTGGAACCGGCTGCACCACCCACGTCGCTGGTGACGATGATGGAAGCGCTGCCCTTCTCGCCCTTGCCGGTGCGAAGGCTGAAATAGATGTACGGCCTGATGATATCGCTGCCGGTACCGTACACGATCTTGTGGCTCAGCACAAAATTCTGAAAAGCATCGCCCGTGTAGCGGACGCCGTTGACGGCAAGGGTGCGCTGGGTGCCGGTCTTTTCGGTAACGTTGCCGGTGCGGATGTACTGGGAATCCTCGGTGGTGGCGTTCAGGGAGCCGGAATGCTCCTTCACATGTTCGGCGCAGACGATCCACTGGCTTTCCTTGGTCTGGGTGCTCTCGATCTGGAAGGCGAGGATGAAGTCGTCCGCCGTCTCAATGCCGGTATACGACGCGCTGGGCGTGATGCCGGACTTGGTAATGGCTTCAGATACAGTCATATCAAAACTCCTTTCATTTTGGCATGTAGTAGGTCAGGCGCATTTGCAGCTGCATCTTACAGCTGCCCGCGCTGTTTGTGACGATGTAGCCGCTGTTTGTCACGGCAATGCCGGTAGGGGTCTTGCCCCCGCCGCAGGCCGAGAGGTCAGGCAGGTCGTGCCGGGCGTCCTGCCGCATGACCCACTCGGTGAGCTGCTCAAAAAAGCCGCTGTTCTGGATGCTGACGGCGTCCACCTCGCTGTACTCCCGGCGGCTGAGGAAGAGGTAATTCTTCGACATTTCCCAGCCGGAGATGTACTCGGTGATGATGGGATCACCGGGGCTGTCCTCGATGGAAAATGCGGTGGATTCTTCTTCCAGTCCGGCAATGCGGAAGGCTGCACCGGTGGCTTCCTGTTCTTCGGCGATCAGCGGGCAGGTCTTGAGCCATGCCCGCAGGGCGGCAATGGTGGGCTTTACGGTTTCGCTCATTTGTTCCCTCCCAGAAACTGCTTTGCGGCATCATGGGCGAACTTTTCCAGCTCGTCCTTGTGGTCGGCAATGGCCCGCTGGCCCCAATAGGAGCCGCGCAGGCCGTTCTCACCATGCAGACCCTTGCCCTGTTCATGCAGATAATACTGCCTGCGGGCATAGGGCGTATTGTACACCAGCAGACCTTCCTTGAAGTCGGATGCCTGATTCACGCTGTTCTTCAGCGTGCCGGTGTCAAAGGGCACATAGGGGTCTACCGTTGCCGCCACTTTCTGTGAAAAGGCAAACTGCAGCTTTGCGAACCGTGCATCCATGTCGGCCTGAAAGCCGGGCCGGAACGTGATCTTGAAATCAAAAACCGGTGCGCTCATGCGATCAGCTCCCTTCCACATGCCAGTGGGGCAGCAGCGGCTCCCGGTCGTCCGAGACAGCCGCCGCTGTGCAGCACAGGTGCGTTTTTTCAAGCCGGGCATACTCTTCGGCGGTCAAGGCAGGCACCGCGCCCTGCACCAGCTTCCAGCCGCGTTTCAGGGTCCAGTGCTTGGTCTTTTCCGCCGCAGACAGCGCCGCCCACTGGGCATAGGGCAGGTAGCCCGCCGTACACACGCTGGCCGGGATGCGGATGTGGGTGGTGCGCTCCGGGTCTTTGGCGGTGCCGGAGCCGGAGGTGGAGCGGCATTCCCGCCAGCTGCACCCCGGGAACACCCAGCACATCGGCCTGTCTGTCTCGGTGGCGGTGTCGTGGATGAGGTTCACCACAGTAACGGCTGTCTGCATCACAAAATCCCCCTGTACAGCAGATCGTGCGGGTCACTGTCCAGCGCGGTGCGGAGGATCTCATAGGCTTCCTGCCGGGCGGCGGCGGTCACACTGGCATTGCTGCCAAAGGTGACGCTGTAGCCGTCGTTGGAGACGCTGGAAGCACCCGGCACAGCACCCGCCGCAGATGCAGCGGCCAGCAGGCCGACGATCTGCCCGCAGGCGTCCGCCAATGCTTCCCGGCAGGCCTCGCACCCGGCGGCGTGGCTCTCGGCCCGGCCAAAGGTGGCGGAATCGATCATGCGGGAAGCCCGGCTGCACAGCACACCGAACGCCGTTTCTGGCACCATGCCGCCCGCCGCCGTGTACTGGTCATAGGTGCAGTAGAGCATGGGGCCTCCTTATGCTGCGACGGCAGCTGCGGTCAGGAACGCAAAGGGGACTTTGGAGCGGTCGGCGTTCATACGGGTGGCAGGGTTCGGCAGTGCCCAGCCCATGCGCATGACCACACGCAGGGCCACCATATCCTGCTGGGCGAGGTTGTAAACGATCTCCTTGGTGGAAGGATCCTGAATAACGCCCTGATCCAGCAGCTTCACGGCGACGTCCTGACGGATGGAGTACACCAGCTTCTTGAAGTTGCCTGCGATCAGCTGTGCCTTGGAAGCATCAAAGCCGCCGTTATCCGGGAAGTACATCGGTGCGCCGTCCAGCGCGTAGGTGGTGGCACCCTGCATATCGGAACGGAACAGGGGACGGCCAGTGGTATCCACAAGGCCGCGCAGCTCTGCCTTGGCGGTCAGGTCGCCCACCACGGCGTCCACGCCGAAGCCGCCAGCCTCCACCTTGGAGAACAGACCGTCCTTGCCCAGCAGCTTTGCGTAGTCGATGGGGCCGGTGACTTTGTTCTTGGCCGCAAGGGTCAGAACATCGGTCGTCCACTCGGTGGGACGCTCGCCGCCGAACAGGATGGCGTTGTCGATCTTTGCGCCCATGGCTTCCCGGACGCGGGGCTGTACCTCGCCCATGATGTCAAAGCTGGAATCTGCCAGCACAGCCTCGGGCACAGGAACGATGACGGCCAGCTCTGCAGCGGTCATATACACGTTGTCCCATTCCTGCTTGCTGGTCTTTTTCATGCCGGTGTCACCGTTGACCCAGTAAGCCAGCGGCAGCATGGACAGCACGGGGATCTTGGTCTGGTTAGAGGTCATATTGGCAAGGCGGGTGCCCAGCTGCATGACGGTGGAGCTTTTGGGCACGTCCTGCTGGATGGTGTTCACCAGCTGCTCCCGGATCAGGGCCTCAGCCTTATTGCGAGCGATTGCATCAGTAGCCATAAGAATCAACCTTTCTGGCCGAACGCTGCGCGGAATGCAGCATTTGCGGCCTCATGTGTGTTTGCGGGCTGGCCGGGTGCGCCGGTCGCCGATGCGGAAAAACGTGCCATGCCGCCGTCCGGCAGAATGG
>ENA-OZGM01000914-OZGM01000914.1-human-gut-metagenome-genome-assembly--contig:-NODE-914-length-12422-cov-9.311636_pt1 | contig 12422 bp, 10 predicted proteins | sample MGYA00244655_ERZ653656 | MGnify/ENA primary metagenome ERZ653656 (study PRJEB26926, sample SAMN06164991) | human gut metagenome | biome: ENVO:00009003; feature: ENVO:2100002; material: ENVO:00002003... | reverse complement strand
GGTGGTGGATTTCAGATGAAGACAATAAGCAGGATTGCATATAGCAATGACAAAAAGAACAAGACAAGAAGTATACTGATTATGATGTCCATATGTCTGACCACGATGCTGCTTGTGATTATCAGTACTGTGGGAAATGGAATGATACGTTTGCAGAAAAGTCAGGCGGCAGGCTCATATGGAAGCAATTATGGTCTGTTTGTCGCAGCAGATACCTCGCAGTTAAAGGAAGTAAGTCGCCGTGCAGAAATAGATGCAATAGGAATTATGTGTACAGAAGGCATCATAAAAGGCAATGAAAACGGCGGGTTTGTCTGCATGGATGAGACTGCAAGAAAAATGCTTCCCTATAATAAGGAATATGAGTTAAAGGAAGGAAAGTATCCGGAAAAAATGCAGGAAATTGCCGCCGGAAGAGCTTTTTTTCGTGCAATGGGATATGATGATGTAAAGGTCGGAGATACGGTTACACTGGATTACCGTGCAGGGATGCGGTCAGAATATAAGCCGGAAGAGTTTGTTGTCAGCGGAATCCTATATGATCGGGATGAATATACCATTGAGGCATCTTATGTTGCTTTCGGGTCACAGGAGTTTTATGATGAGCACGTCGCAGAGAATGACAGACAGTATAATATTTATTTTACTTTAAATGATTCTGCAAATGTATCTATGAATAATATTGAACCGGTTATAAAGCAGATTGCAGCAGCTTGTGGGATCGAAGAAAAAAACGTTATAGTCAATGATCTCTATTTGCAATGGGTCTTGCAGCCGAGTTATGAAACGATTGCGGTATGCGGGGTTTTGATTCTTGCAATTGTACTTTTCTCTGTTGTGGTCATTTATAATATTTTTCAGGTCGGTATTGCCAACAAGATACAGGAGTATGGAAAAATCAAGGCTCTGGGAGCGACAAAAAAGCAGATGAAACAACTGATCTTCAGAGAGGGTATGTTTTTGACAATTTCTTCCATACCAGTTGGATTGCTTCTTGGTTTTCTGATTGCAAAATGCGGTTTTAACTGGCTGGTAGAACAGGGAAACCTTGTATCAACCCAAACTGGCTCTATGGGAGTCCAAAATCAGCAGGTGCCACTGTTTTCCCTGCCTGTTATACTTCTATGTATTTTCGTATCATTTCTTACCGTTGCTTTGGCACTGCGCAAACCAATGAAAATTGTTTCACGGATTTCACCTATCGAAGCAACACGGTATTTAGAAAATGCAGAAACACACAAAAAAGGAAAACGAAATGGCAGAAAAAATGTCACCGTGTTTTCTATGGCAATGGCAAATATAACGGGTAATCCAAAAAGAACCATTGGTACCATCCTCACACTGGGGCTTTCCTGCGCATTGTTTGTGATTATCTCTAATTATGTAGGAAATATTGATACGGAGCATGAAGCACGTCTTTCCGTTAATCATGGACAATTTGAACTGCAGCTTGACTATTCTGCTGAGTACGATGAAAGATATCCGGAGAATAATCTAGATACGATTCTGACGGATAATCCATTGAATGATTCGCTGATTGAAGAAATCAAAAGCATTCCGGGAGTGACAGATGTCATGACGAGAGAGATTGTCTCTGTAAATCTGAACGGAACAAGATTTCCGGCTGATATTGTGAGTAAAAAGGATTTTGATTTTATGCGCCAGGACGGGGATATTGGCTCTATGGACTATGATCAGGCGGTAAAGAATGGTGATATTTTCTTTGGCTGGTCAACGTGGATGGAACAAGATGGATATGCTCCGGGTGAATCCATTGCATTTGACTTTGAGAATGGAAGTGGAACCTATACCTATCAGGGAAAGATTGCAGGATCCTTTGTAAGCGCGGACACTTATCTTGTCATTCCGGAAGGTGTATACCGTTCCATGAATCCGAGGGGAACAGCCTATGGCTATCTGTGGGTGGACTGTGATAAAAAAGATGTGGCATCTGTAGAACAAAGTCTGAATACTTTGATTTCTAATACTTCGCATATAAAAATGGATACTTATCATGCGCAGTTACAATCTGCCGAATTTGCAAGCAGCATGATGAAGCTTGGCTGTTATCTGTTTATGGCTATTGTAGGACTCATCGGGTTTATGAATATGGCGAATACCATGATCATGAATATTACGACAAAAAAGCAGGAATATGGTATATTACAGGCTGTGGGTATGACAAATAAACAATTAAATTTATGCCTGCAGTTACAGGGACTGATTTTTACGGTTGGTACCATATGCGTAGCTTTGATCATTGGTCTGCCGCTCGGCTATGCACTTTTTTCCTATGCAAAACATAATGGAATATTTGGAATGAATATCTATCATGTTCCAATCGTACCAATTTTTATTATGATTTTTTTGGTCGGTCTGTTGCAGATTGTACTTTCCTGCGTTTTAAGCAGTAATCTGAAAAAGGAAACGCTGGTTGAAAGAATAAGGTATCAGGGATAGTAGATTCTATAAAAAGCAAGCTGCCGCTCAAGATGGGCGGCAGCTTACCTTTATGCTCCTGACCGTCAGCGGGCTGCTCGTGGTGCTCATCGGGCTCAGGATGTGGGGCGTGCCGTTTCTGCGCCGGATCAGTCCCGAACTGACCAGGCCCTGCCGCTTCCGGGGCAAGGCGTTCGCCGTCGGGCTGCTGACCGGCCTGATGCCGTGCGGCGCGCTGTCGTCGATGTGGATCTTCGCCGCCTCGTCCGGGTCGTGAGCAAGTGGCGCGGTGAGCATGCTCGCCTTCGGCGCGGGCACGTGCGTCTTTATGCTGCTGTTCGGCCTGCTCGGGACGTTTCTCCCGAAGCGGTACAACAAATATCTGCTCAAGAGCAGCACGATCCTCATCGTCGCCCTCGGGCTGATCCTGATGACCAAAGGCATCCGGCTGCTTGCCTGACGGCAAGCACAAGCGGCGCGTCCGGTTTCGGACGCGCCACTTGGTTTATCAGATTTTCCGAGGGATCATTTTCCCGCCTCGGTCTCGCAGTACAGGCAGCGGTAGACGCGCCGCTCCCGATCCGTCAGCACGAACTCCTGCGGCAGCTCGCGCTCGGTCGAGGTGATGCAGCGCGGATTCTTGCACCGCAGCACGCCGCGGATGCGCTCGGGCAGCTTGAGCGTGCGCTTTTCCTGCAGCTCGCCGCCGCGGATGATGTTGACCGTGATGCTCGGATCGACGTAGCCGATCAGGTCCCAGTCGAGCTCCATCTCGCCGTCGATCTTGATGATGTCCTTGCGGCCGAGCTTGTCGCTGGTGACATTTTTGAGGATGGCAACGGTGCAGGCGAGCTTGTCCAGACCGAGGATCTGGTAGAGCTCCATGGCCTTGCCGGCCGTGATGTGGTCGATGACGATCCCGTTTTGAATCGAATCAATAAGCATAACGTTTCTCCTCCCGTCAGTCGATGCCCAGCAGCTTGAGCATGAGCGCCATGCGGATATAGCGGCCGTTTTTCGCCTGCCTGAAGTAGCAGGCGCGCGGATCGTTGTCCACGGCGGCGGCGATCTCGTTGACGCGCGGCAGCGGGTGCAGGATGCTCATGTCGGGCTTGGCGGTCTCGAGCTTATCCGGCGTGAGGATATAGCTGTCGCGCAGGCGCAGGTAGTCCTCCTCGTTGAAAAAGCGCTCGCGCTGCACGCGGGTCATATACAGCACGTCCAGCTCCGGCATCACGGCCTCGAGCGACGTGGACTGCGTATAGGGGACGCCGGGCTTTTTGAGATACTCGTCCTTCACGTAGCGCGGGAGCTTGAGCTCCTCCGGGGAGATGAGCACGAAGCGGATGCCCGTGCAGCGGCTCATGGCGGCGACGAGCGAGTGCACCGTGCGGCCGAACTTCAGGTCGCCGCACAGGCCGATCGTCAGGTCGTCCAGCCGACCCTTTTCGCGGTAGATGGTCATGAGGTCGGTCAGCGTCTGCGTGGGGTGGTTGTGTCCGCCGTCGCCCGCGTTGATGACCGGGACCTGCGCGTGCATGGAAGCGACCAGCGGCGCGCCCTCCTTGGGATGGCGCATGGCGATGATGTCGCTGTAGCAGCTGACGACGCGCACGGTGTCCGCGACGGTCTCGCCCTTGGAGGCGGACGAGCTCTCTGCCGAGGCGACGCCGAGCACCTTGCCGCCGAGCGAGAGCATCGCGCTCTCGAAGCTCAGGCGCGTGCGCGTGGACGGCTCGAAAAACAGCGTGGCGAGGATCTTCCCGTCGCACTTGTGGGCATATTGCTCGGGGTGCTCCATGATCGCGCAGGCGGTGTCGATGAGCTCCATGATCTCCTGCGGGGTCAGCTGCATAATGTCGATCAGATGCTTCATATCACGCCTGACTTTCTGCCTGGATCCAGCTCTCGTCGGAGGGGTTTTCGCGGAAGGCCAGCAGCCGCGCGACGTCGGCCTCGGTGATGTAGCCCTCCTGTGCACCCATGCGGGCGACGGTGTCCAGATCCGTGAGGCTCACGTTTCTGACCTGCTCTGCGGCGAGCCGCTCCACGCCCTTTTTCATGCCGTAGGTGAAGATGCTCACGACGCCGAGCACCTCCGCGCCGGCTTCACGCAGCGCGTCCACCGCGTCGAGCACGCTGCCGCCGGTGGAGATCAGGTCCTCGACGACCACGACCTTCTGCCCCGGGACGAGCTTGCCCTCGATGCGGTTCTGACGGCCGTGATCCTTGCTGCTCGAGCGGACATAGCCCATCGGCAGACCGAGCAGATGCGCGGCGATGGCGGCGTGGGCGATGCCGGCCGTGGCCGTGCCCATGAGCACCTGCGCCTGCGGATACTCGCGCTTGACCGTCTCGGCGATGGCGCGCTCGACCAGATCACGCGCCTCGGGCGCGGTCAGGATGAGGCGGTTGTCGCAGTAGATGGGGCTCTTGATGCCGCTGGCCCACGTGAACGGCTCCTGCGGGCGCAGGAACACCGCCTCGATCGAGAGCAGGCTGCGCGCAACTTCGTGTTTGATATCCATAGCAGTTCCTCCTGTTGAAAAAGTCTCTGATCCGGCGCTCAGCCGACGAACGCGGCCACGCACCGGCGATAGGCGGCGACGGGATCGTCCGCCTGCGTGATCGGGCGGCCGACGACGATGTAGTCCGAGCCGATCTCCCGGGCGCGCTCCGGCGTCGTGACGCGCTTCTGGTCGCCGCTCTCCCCGTCGGCAAAGCGCACGCCGGGCGTCACGGTCAGGAAGTCCGCGCCGCAGCGCGCATGGATGCTGCCCGCCTCCAGCGGGGAGCAGACCACGCCGTCAAGACCGGCATCGCGCGCATTGCGTGCATAGTGCAGCACGACCTCGTCGATCGGCGCGTGGATGAGCAGCTCCCGGTCCATGCGCTCCTGATCCGTGGAGGTCAGCTGCGTCACGGCGATGAGCAGCGGGCGCGTGCCGTCCGGCCGGGTCAGTCCCTCGAGCGCGGCGCTCATCATGGCCTTCGTGCCGGCAGCGTGGAGGTTGATGATATCCACATCCAGCGCCGAGAGCGCGGCCATCGCCTTTTTCACCGTGTTCGGGATGTCGTGCAGTTTGAGGTCGAGAAAGATCCTGTGGCCGCGCGCGTGGATCTGGCGCACGATGTCCGGCCCTTCGGCATAAAACAGCTCCATGCCGATCTTCACAAACGGCTTCTCGTCCTGAAAGAGGTCGAGAAATGCGAGCGTCTTTTCCCGGCTGTCAAAATCCAGCGCAATGATAACGTCCTTACCCATGATGTGCTCCTCCTATGATGTCCCTGAGATTGTCGATGCCGAAGCGCGCCATCGCGTCCGGCAGAGTTTCAATGATGTGCTTGCAGGCATACGGCTCGACCAGGTTTGCCGCGCCCACACCGACCGCCGTCGCGCCCGCGAGCATCAGCTCCAGAACGTCCTGCGCGCTCGTCACGCCGCCCATGCCCACGATGGGGATGTGCACCGCCTCGTACACCTGATAGACCATGCGCACAGCCAGCGGGAACATACCGGGGCCGGACATGCCGCCGGTCCGGTTGGCCAGCAGCGGGCGGCGGCGCGCAAGGTCGATGCGCATACCCGGCAGAGTGTTGATGAGGCTCACGCCGTCCGCGCCCGCGTCCTCGCAGGCCTTGGCAACGGCGGCAATGTCCGCCGCCGTCGGCGAGAGCTTGAGGATGATCGGCTTTTTCGTCACGGCGCGCACCGCGCGCGTCACCTCCGCCGCGGCCGACGGCTCCGCGCCGAAGGCAGCGCCGCCGCCGTGGACGTTCGGGCAGGAGATGTTGACCTCCAGCCAGCCGACCTGCGGCTGCGCGTCAAGCCTGGCGCAGACCTCGGCATATTCTTCCACGCTGAAGCCGCTCACATTCGCCATGACCGGCTTGTGAAACACCTTTTCCAGCTCCGGCAGCTCGTGCGCGATGACCGCGTCCACGCCGGGGTTCTGCAGCCCCACCGCGTTGAGCATTCCGCCGGCATACTCGGCGATGCGCGGCGTGGGGTTGCCGAAGCGCGGCGCGCGCGTCGTCCCCTTGAAGGAGAACGTGCCGAGCATATTGATGTCATACAGCTGCGCAAACTCCTGCCCGTAGCCAAACGTGCCGCTGGCCGGGATGATGGGGTTTTCCAGCTCGATCCCACAGAGCGTTACGGCTGTTGCGGCCATACGATCTCCTCCTTTGTGAACACGGGCCCGTCCTTGCAGACGCGCTTGCTGCCGTGCGTCGTTTCGCAGGTGCAGCCCATGCACGCGCCGAAGCCGCAGCCCATGCGCGCCTCGAGGCTCAGCTGACCGTCGAGCGGCGTCGCGCTGCACAGCGCCTGCAGCATGGGCATCGGCCCGCAGGCATACACATAGGTGCCGCCCTCGGGCAGCGCGTCGGTCACGAAGCCGCGCGCGCCCATGGTGCCGTCCTCGGTCACGACCGTGACGGGGATGCCGAGCGCTTCAAACGCATCGGCAAGCAGCACCTCCGCCGCCGTGCGAAAGCCGAGCACAGCCAGCGGGCTGCACCCCTCGGCCACGAGCTGCTGCGCAAGACCGTACAGCGGGGACGCGCCCACGCCGCCGCCGACCAGCAGCGGCCGCGCACCGGCGGGTGCGGTGTCAAAGCCGTTGCCGAGACCGACCAGCAGGTCCAGCTCCGCGCCCGGCACCAGCGTGCTCAGCTGCGCCGTGCCTGCGCCCGCCACTTTATAATACAGCGTCAGCGCGCCGTCACTCCAGCTGCACACCGACACGGGGCGGCGCAGAAAATATCCGGCGAGCCGGATGTCCGCAAACTGCCCCGGCGCGGTGATCGCGGCGGTGTCCCCCGCGAGACGCAGACGATACGTCCCGCGGGCGACGGGCGCGTTTTCCGCAATGGTGAAACGTTTCTGCTGCATGACTTACTCCGCGTGGATCGTGGACACGGCCAGCGTCGTCTCCTCGAGCACGTCGAGCAGCACGCGCACCGTATCGAGCGAGGTAAAGACGGTCACGCCGTTTTCCACCGCGCAGCGCCGGATCGCGGCGCCGTCCTGCGCGTGGACGCTCGAATGGATGGAGCGGGTGTTGATGATGTAGCTGACGTAGCCGCTGCGGATGGAATCGAGGATCTCGTGGCTGCCGTCGCTGATCTTGCCGCGCACGCGCGTGCGGATGCCGAAGGACTTGAGGTAGGCAGCCGTGCCTGCGGTCGCCTCGATGTTAAAGCCCATCTCATAGAACCGGCGCACGAGCGGCAGGCCCTCGGGCTTGTCCTCATCGGCCAGCGTCACGAACACGGTGCCGTAGTTCTGCACGTTCATGCCGGAGGCCTGCAGCGCCTTGTACATGGCGCGCGAGAGCTTCTTGTCGTAGCCGATGGCTTCGCCCGTGGACTTCATCTCCGGGGAGAGGTAGGCGTCCAGCCCATGGAGCTTGGCGAAGGAGAACACCGGCGCCTTGACATAGCAGCGCTCTTTTTCCGGCGGATACAGGTCGAAGATGCCCTGCTCCTTGAGGCTCGTGCCGAGGATGACGTTCGTGGCGATGTCCGCGAGCTGATAGCCCGTAGCCTTCGACAAAAACGGCACCGTGCGCGACGAGCGGGGGTTGACCTCGATGATGTAGACATGGTCGCTCTTATCGACGATGAACTGGATGTTATACAGTCCGACGATGCCGATGCCCAGACCGAGCTTCTTGGCATAGGTCAGGATCGTGCCCTTGACCTTGTCGGAGATGGAAAACGGCGGGTAGACGCTGATGGAGTCGCCGGAGTGAACACCGGTGCGCTCGACCAGCTCCATGATGCCGGGCACGAACACGTCTCTGCCGTCGCAGATGGCGTCGACCTCGACCTCGCGGCCGGAGATGTACTTGTCGACCAGCACGGGCTTGCCCTCGCCGGTGCGCACGGCATTCTGCAGATAGTGGCGCAGCATCTCGTCGTCGGCCACGATCTCCATGGCGCGGCCGCCCAGCACGAACGACGGGCGCACCAGCACCGGATAGCCCACCGTGTGCGCAGCCTTGAGACCGTCGTCCAGATTCGTCACCGCCGCGCCCATCGGCTGCGGGATGTTCAGCTCGAGCAGCAGCTTTTCAAAGCAGTCGCGGTTTTCCGCGCGCTCGATCGCAGCGCAGTCCGTGCCGATGATCTGCACGCCGCGCATCATGAGCGGCTGCGCCAGATTGATGGCCGTCTGGCCGCCGAGGCTGGCGATCACCTGATCGGCCTGCTCCTCGTGCAGGATGTTCATGACATCCTCGGGCGTGAGGGGCTCGAAATACAGCTTATCGGCGGTCGTGTAGTCGGTGGAGACCGTCTCGGGGTTGTTGTTGATGATGATGGCCTCATAGCCCGCGCGCCGGATGGTCTGCACCGCGTGGACGGTGGAGTAGTCAAACTCCACGCCCTGACCGATGCGGATCGGGCCTGCGCCGAGCACGACGACCTTCTTCTTGTCCGAGCGGCGCGCCTCGCTCTTTGCGCCGGGGGCGTAGGTGGAGTAGAAATAGGGGATGTAAGCGCCGGTGTGGCTGGTGTCCACCATCTTGTAGGCGGGGTAGAGCCCCAGCTGCACGCGCTGGGCATACACATCCTCCTCGCGCACGCCCCAGAGCCGCGCGATGTAGGGGTCACAGAAGCCCATCTGCTTGGCCCGCTTGAGCGTCTCTCCGTCGCCCTTGTGCGCGCAGAGCGTCTGCTCCATGTCCACGATGCCGCGGATGGCCTCGAGGAAGTAGGGCGTGATCATCGTCAGCGCGGCGACCTCGTCCACGCTCGCGCCCAGACGCAGCAGCTGCGCGATGGCAAAGAGCCCGTCATCGCGGAACTGGTGCAGGTACTCGGTCAGCTCCGCCTTGGTCATGTTCTGGAACTTCGGCAGCCAGAGGTGCTGCGCGCCGATCTCCAGCGAGCGGACGGACTTGAGCAGGCACTCCTCGAGCGTACTGCCGATGCCCATGACCTCGCCCGTGGCCTTCATCTGCGTGCCGAGCGTGTTGGCGGCGGTCGAGAACTTATCAAACGGGAAGCGCGGCAGCTTTGCGACCACGTAGTCCAGCGACGGCTCGAACGCGGCCGTCGTGTTGGCGACGGCGATCTCGTCGAGGTTCATGCCGACGGCGACCTTGGCCGTGACGCGCGCGATGGGATAGCCGCTGGCCTTGCTCGCCAACGCCGACGAGCGGGAGACGCGGGGGTTGATCTCGATGAGGAAGTACTCCGAGGTCTTGGGGTTGAGCGCAAACTGCACGTTGCAGCCGCCCTGGATCTTCAGCGCGCGGATGATCTTGATCGCGCTGTCGTTGAGCATCTTCATGTCATGGTCGCTGAGCGTCATGATTGGCGCGACGACGGCGGAGTCGCCGGTGTGCACGCCCACGGGGTCGATGTTCTCCATGCCGCAGATGGTGATGGCGCGGTCGGACGCATCGCGCATGACCTCAAACTCGATCTCCTTATAGCCCTTGACGCTCTTTTCGATCAGCACCTGATGGATGGGCGAGAGCTTGAACGCCTGCATGCCCAGCTCGACGAGCTGCGCCTCATCGTCGGCAAAGCCGCCGCCCGTGCCGCCGAGCGTGAACGCCGGGCGCAGCACGACCGGATAGCCGATGGCCGCGGCCGCGGCCTTGGCCTCCTCGAGGCCGTAGGTGATCTGCGACGGGATGACCGGCTCGCCGATGCTCTGGCAGAGCTCCTTGAACTGCTCGCGGTCCTCGGCACGGCGGATGCTGTCGCTGTCCGTGCCGAGAAGCTCGACCTGGCACTCCTTGAGCACGCCCTTCTGCTCGAGCTGCATCGCCAGATTCAGGCCGGTCTGGCCGCCGATGCCCGGGACGATCGCGTCCGGGCGCTCCTTGCGCAGGATACGCGCCACATACTCCAGCGTCAGCGGCTCCATGTACACCTTGTCCGCGACGGAGGTATCCGTCATGATCGTGGCGGGGTTGGAGTTGACGAGAATGACCTCGTACCCCTCCTCCTTGAGCGACAGGCACGCCTGCGTGCCGGCATAGTCAAACTCAGCGGCCTGACCGATGACGATCGGGCCGGAGCCGATGATCATAATTTTCTTCAGATCCGTTCTCTTGGGCATGTGATTTCCTCCTCAGTACGTAAAAGGTTCTGTATGTGATGTATTTTTGTATGTAGGTGTAAGGCGCTCAGTCCTGCGCGTCCTGCCAGACGACGGCGCCGCCGCAGACGTTGCGCACGCACCGCCCGTAGACCGTCTGTCCGGCGAAGGGCGTGCTCTTTCCCATGGAGCAAAACTGCGCCGGGTCGATGCGGTACTCCGTGTTCAGGTCCCAGACGGCATAATCGTCCGCGCGCAGCGGGAAGCCGAAGCGCTTTCTGGGGTTGACCGCCATGAGCTCCACGAGCTTGTCGAGCGTCAGCACGCCGGTGCGCACAAGGTGGGTATAGAGCACGGGAAACGCCGTCTCAAGGCCGACGATGCCCATGGCGCTCCCGGCGAGGCCCCTGGCCTTTTCCTGCGCGCTGTGCGGCGCGTGGTCGGTCGCGATCATGTCCACCGTGCCGTCGAGGATGCCCTCGATGAGCGCCCGCCGGTCGGCCTGCGTGCGCAGGGGTGGGTTCATCTTGAAGCTGCCGTCCTCGCGCAGGTCGTCCTCGGTCAGCACGAGGTAGTGCGGTGCGGTCTCGCAGGTGACGTCCAGCCCCTGCGCCTTCGCCCGGCGGATGAGCGCCACACTCTCCTTGGTGGACACGTGGCACATATGATAGGCGCAGCCTGTCTCGCGCACCAGCTCGAGATCGCGCTCCAGCTGCCGCCACTCACTCTCGCTGCTGATGCCCTTGTGCCCGTGGGCGCGGGCATACGCGCCGTCGTGGATATAGCCGCCGTGCAGGAGGGTGTTGTCCTCGCAGTGCGCGGCGATGAGCTTGCCGAGGCTTGCCGCCTTGCGCATCGCGGCGCGCATCACGTCCGCATCCTGCACGCCGCTGCCGTCGTCGGAAAAGCCGGCGACATAGGGCGCGAGCTGCTCCATGTCCGCAAGCTCCCTGCCGCCGCGGTGCGCGGTGATCGCGCCGTAGGGCGTCACATCGATGACCGCATCCGTGCGGATGCGCTCCAGCTGGGGGGCAAGCGTCTGCAAACTGTCCGGCGTCGGATCCAGATTGGGCATGGCACACACGCGGCTGTATCCGCCGTGCGCCGCAGCAAGCGTGCCGGACGAAATGGTCTCCTTATAAGAAAAACCCGGCTCACGAAGATGTACATGCACATCTACGAAACCAGGTAATACCACGAAAGAAGAAATATCAAGTTCGTCACCGGCAATGCTGCCGCTGCCAAGAAAAACAGAATCACGGTTGCCGGGAAAAAGATCCCACCCAAATGCCTGCATATTCTCTGCGGCCGCAACCATTTTTCCTCGCCTCATTTCTGCCGAATCGCAAATTTTTGATATGATATCACATAATCGCCCGGTCTGTCAACAAATCCGGCGGCTTTGCGCGCCGTCTTTTTGCACGAAAAATTCCGTCATTTTCCGTCCCGCGTTGACACGCATCTCTGCGCCAAGAACCAGATACAACAGGCTCGGCGGCGCGCCCGTCAGGGCGCGCCGACGTGTGCTTCAGAGCAGCTTCAGCACCCCGTCGCCGTAGTCGGCGCAGGTCGCGCCGTCCGGCTGGCCGGTGATGACGACCGGGCAGGCATCGAGCGCCGCCTCGAGCTTATCCGCCGCGGCCGCGCGGCCAATGTGCCGCAGCAGCATGACCTCCGCGCGCAGGATGCTCTGGGGGTTGGCGTAGTCGCCCATGCCGCGCTCGATCATGCGCGGGGCCGAGCCGTGGATGGCCTCGAACATGGCGTAGCGGTCGCCGATGTTGGCGCTGCCCGCCGTGCCCACGCCTCCCTGAATCTGCGCCGCTTCGTCCGTAATGATGTCGCCGTACAGATTGGGGAGCACGAACACCTGAAATTTTCGGCGTATCTCTCTATTGAGAAGATTGGCGCACATGATGTC
>ENA-OZGM01000897-OZGM01000897.1-human-gut-metagenome-genome-assembly--contig:-NODE-897-length-12671-cov-5.433180_pt1 | contig 12671 bp, 10 predicted proteins | sample MGYA00244655_ERZ653656 | MGnify/ENA primary metagenome ERZ653656 (study PRJEB26926, sample SAMN06164991) | human gut metagenome | biome: ENVO:00009003; feature: ENVO:2100002; material: ENVO:00002003... | reverse complement strand
AGCTGCAGTCTCGTGGGCTCGGAGATGTGTATAAGAGACAGCGCTGATGCCGGCCTTGAGCAGATAGCCAATGCCGCCGGAGATCACGCCGCCGGACGTGAGCGCCTTGCCCCCGTCATAGAGCTGGCCGACGATCGCGCCGAACGTCTGCGCCGTGAACGGCACGCGGCAGACCATGAGGTGCACGATCGTGCCGAACAGCGGCGCGATCAGCAGCGACGCCGTCACGCGCAGACAGAAGTGTCGCTCCGGATTGCGCACAAAGACCCACGCCAGCAGCAGCATCGCAAACGGGAACGCCCAATAGCCCCAGCCCATGATGCCGCACAGGAAGCCCGCAAAGCCGTCGATCACGACGCCCTCGGCATGAAACAGGCCCAGGAACGCCAGCAGCGACAGCACGATGCACGCCAGCGCATACGGCCATGTCGGTGCCGTCGGCGCGGAGGCCGGAGCCGCCTTGGCAGCCGGCTGCTTTTTCGGCGCGGCGGCCGGCTTTTTTGCTGCCGGGGCGGATTTTTTCGCCGTGCCGGTTTTCTTTTTGGATGATGAAGTTGCCATGTTATATAACGTCCTCTCAGAAAATCAGAGACAGAATCATCGTCAGTGCGCCCGCGCCCCAACAGTAGTAGGAAAACGCGCCGAAACGGCCCTTCGACGTCAGGCGCTTGACAAGGCCGATGGCCGCGACGCCCGAGACCATCGCCACGAGCATGCCGGCCAGATACGCCGGCAGGAGCGACACATCGATACCCGCCTTGGCCGCCTTGGCCAGCGACAGGATGTTTGCCCCCAGCACCGCGGGCAGCGACATCAGAAACGAGAAGCGCACCGCAAAGCTGCGGTCCAGTCCCGTGGCCATGCCGGCCGCGATCGTCGTGCCCGACCGGGACAGGCCCGGGATCGTCGCCACGGCCTGACACACGCCGATGACCAGCGCGTCGCGCACGCGCATGGTTTTCTCCGTGCGCGTGCCCTTGGGCATTTTATCAGCCACGAACAGCAGAAAGCCCGTGAGGATGAGCATGAGGCCGATGAAGAAGGTGTGGTAGTACAGCTGCTCGACCAGATCGTTGACCGGCAGGATCAAAAACAGCGGCAGCGTCGCCAGGATGATCATGAGCACCATGCGCGCGGCGGGAAGCTGCTGCCGGCGCTGCTCGGCCGGCAGCCGTGCGCTGCGGAAAAACGCGATCGTCTCGCGCACCATGGCCACGATGTCCCGCCAGTAGACGATGCAGATGGAAATGAGCGTGCCCAAATGCAGCAGAACATCGAAAAACAGATGGCCGTTTTCCGCCGTCGACATATGAAACAGGTTTTGCAGGATCGACAGATGGCCGGAGCTGGAGATCGGCAGAAACTCTGCGATGCCCTGCACCAGACCGAGCAGGATCGCGTTCCAGATGGTCACGGATGCACCTCCCAATACGCAGATAGGAATGTTGATTATACCACGGTTTTCTTTGCGTCACAAGGGAAAACGGTCACTGTCCCCGTTTTCCCCTGCCGCATCCGGTCACGCCTGCGTGTCGCAGTAGGCAGCCAGCACGCCGCGGTACGTCATCCAGCAGTCGAACTTTGCCACGAGCTCAAACGGTGCGTGCATGCTCAGCACCGGCACGCCGGCGTCAATGGTGTCAATATTCCGGTCGGCCATGAACTTGGCGATCGTGCCGCCTCCGCCCTGATCGACCTTGCCCATCTCGGACAGCTGCCAGACGACGCCGTTGTCGGCAAACAGACGGCGCAGATAGGCCACGAGCTCGGCCGAGGCGTCGCTCGTGCCGGACTTGCCGCGTGCACCCGTGAACTTGCAGATGCCCATGCCGTAATTGAGCTTGGCCTCCGTGCGCTTGGCGCTCACCTCGGGGAAGCTGGGGTCAAAGGCCGCGCAGACATCCGCCGAGAGGCAAAAGCTCCTGGCAAAGCAGTGGCGCAGCGCGACATCCTGCTGCTCGCAGAGGTCGGCCATGAAGGCCTCGAACGCCTGCGACTGCATGCCGGACACGCCGTCGGAGCCGATCTCCTCCTTGTCGGCGAGGATGCACACGGCCGTGCGCTCCGGCGCGCCGTCGAGGTCAAGGATGGCGCGCAGCTCGGCATAGGCGCACACGCGGTCGTCCTGACCGTAGGCGCCGATCATGCTGCGGTCAAAGCCAATGTCGCGCGCCGGGAACGCCGGCACGGCGGCAAGCTCCGCCGACAGGAAGTCCTCTTCCGTGATGCCGTATTCATCATAGAGCAGCGACAGCACGGCGAGCTTCACGCGGTCGCGCCCCTCGCCGGCATACGGCATGCTGCCGATGACGATGTTGAGCGCCTCGCCCGTGATGCCCTCTTCCATGGTCTTGCGCATCTGATCCTTGCCGAGATGCGGCAGCAGATCGGTGATGACAAACTGCGGCTCATCCGGCTCGCGGCCGATGGCAATATCGACCGTGCTGCCGTCTTTGAGCGCGACCGTGCCGTGCAGCTCCAGCGGGATCGTGACCCACTGGTACTTCTTGATGCCGCCGTAATAGTGCGTCTTGAAATACGCCAGTTCCGAGTCCTCATACATCGGCGTCTGCTTGAGATCGAGACGCGGGGAGTCGATGTGCGCGCCCGCGATCACGCAGCCGTGGTCAAGCGGCTGCTGCCCGAGCACGGCCAGCATGAGCGCCTTGCCGCGGTTGTTGACATACACCTTCGAGCCCGGCTGCAGCTCCATGCCGAACGTATACGGCACAAAGCCCTCGGCCTCCGCCATGCGGATGGCCTCCTTGACGGCCTCGCGCTCGGTGCGCGCGGCGTCGAGAAACTGCTTATATCCCTCGGCGTAAGCAAAGATTTCCCCGGTCTGCTCGGCGTCGATCCGATCGTAGCCGTTTTTCGGCTGATAAAACAGCTTTTCCTTCCACTGCTTGAGTTCCTTATCTTCGCTCATGAGAGCACCTCCTGTATCAGTTGATGGCAGCGGCGCTGAAAATCGGCGAGCGTGCCGCCGTTATCCAGCACGTAGCTGCAATGTTGGGCAAACCATTCGTTGGGCTTCTGCGCGTCGATGCGCGCCTCGGCATAATCGCGCGTCACGCCCTCGCGCGCGATGAGCCGCTCGATGCGCACCTCGCGCGGCGCCGTCACGCCGATGGTGACAGTGCACAGCTCCGCCAGCCCGCTCTCGATGAGCGCGATGGCGTCGATCGCCGCGACCGTGCCGCCCTGCCGCGCCCACGCGCGCAGGCGAGCGCGCACCTCGGCACGGACATACCGGTGCGTGATGGCGTTGAGGTCGTCGAGCGCCGCCGCGTCCGCGAACACGACTGCGCCGAGCCGCTTTCGCTGCAGCGTCCCATTTTCTATTGTACCCGGAAAACGGGCATTGATCTCCGCGAGCATGGCGGTATTGGACGCCAGCAGCTCGTGATACACCGCGTCGCAGTCGATGACGAGCGCGCCCTGACGCTCCAGCTCCATGAGCGCGGTCGTTTTCCCGCAGCCCGTGCCGCCCGTGATGCCGACAATGTGCATTTTCCGCACGAGCGCGTCCCAGACGGCATCGTCCGGCACGGCGGCGGAGCGCAGAATGCGGTACGGCGTGTGCGAGAGATCGACGAGCGTGGACTCCCGGCCGATGCCGCAGGGCCCGCCGTCGATGACGGCCGCGATCTGCCCATTGAAATACGCCAGCACATCGTCTGCCGTTTTCGGGCTCGGCGCGCCGGAGGGATTGGCCGACGGCGCGGCCAGCGGCAGCTGCGCGGCCTCGATGAGCGCCAGCGTGGCCGGGTGATCCGGGCAGCGCAGGCCGACGGTCTGCCCACCCGCGCGCACGATCTCGGGCACGCAGTCCTGTGCCCGCAGCACGATCGTGAGCGGGCCGGGCCAGAACGCCTCGGCCAGCGTGTATGCCGCCGGCGGCACATCGGCACAGTAGCGCGCCATGGCGGATGCGTCGTGCACCATCAGCGACAGCGGCTTGACGGCCGGCCGGCCCTTGATCTCATAGATCTGCGCGACGGCGGCGGGATCCAGCCCGTTGCCGGCAAGGCCGTAGACCGTCTCCGTCGGGACGGCGACGAGCTGCCCGGCGCGGATGGCATCCGCCGCCTGCGCGATCTCGGTTGTGATTCGTTTCGTGTTCATGTTTCCTCCGCGGATGCGCGCAGCTTTTCGGCCTGATCGGCCAGTGTGAGCGCATCAATGATCTCATCCAGATCGCCGTCGAGCACCTGATCGAGCTTATAGAGCGTCAGCCCGATGCGGTGATCCGTCACCCGCCCCTGCGGGAAGTTGTAGGTACGGATGCGCTCGTTGCGCATGCCGGTGCCGACCTGGCTGCGCCGCTCGGCCGAGCGCGCGGCATTCTGCCGGGCACTTTCCGCAGCATACAGGCGTGAGGCCAGGATCTTCATCGCGCGATCCTTGTTTTTATACTGGCTGCGCTCATCCTGACACTCGACGACCGTGCCGGTCGGCAGGTGCGTGATGCGGATGGCGCTCTCGGTCTTGTTGACGTGCTGGCCGCCGGCGCCGGAGCTGCGGTAGGTGTCGATCTGCAGATCCTTCGGGTCGATGTGCACCTCCACGGCGTCCATCTCCGGCAGCACGGCCACGGTGGCGGTGCTGGTGTGGATGCGGCCGCCGGTCTCCGTCTCCGGCACGCGCTGGACGCGGTGCACCCCGCTTTCAAACTTCAGGCGGGAGTACGCCCCATGTCCGCTGATGAGCAGACTCGCCTCGCGCACGCCGCCGAGCTCCGTCTCGTTGAGGTTGGCGATCTCGGTCTTCCACCCGTGCGCGTCGGCGTACATATTGTACATTCGATAAAGACTATGCGCAAAGAGCGCCGATTCTTCCCCGCCGACGCCGGTGCGGATCTCCAGAATGACGTTGCGGTCATCGTTCGGGTCGCGCGGCAGCAGCAGCACACGCAGCTGCTGCTCGAGCTCCGCGCAGCGGGCACGGCCGAGATCGATCTCCTCGCGCGCGATCTCGTGCAGCTCGGGGTCGCTCAGCAGCGCCTCCGCCTGCGCGATCTGCCCCTGACAGGCGGTATACGCCCGGTAGGTCTCCACGACCGGCTGCAGCTCGCGCTGCTCGCGGCAGAGCTTTGTGAACACCGCGGGGTCGGAATAATACGCGGGGTCGGCCAGCTTGCTCTCCAGTTCGCTGTACCGGTTTTCAATTTGTCGCAGCTTTTCGAGCACGGCGCCGCCTCCCTTGTTGCGATATTCGCTCAATGTATCAGTTTACCACAGCGGCGCAAAAATGTAAACAGGCGGTGCGTCTGCGCGCACCGCCTGTCAGAAGATCTTCGGTTGTTTACCCGCGCGGGATGATCGCCTGCGCTACATTCTCGAGCGTGCCCAGGTCGAGCACGTTCACCTGATCGGAACCGACGACATAGAAGTAGTCGCCGATATACAGGCCGCGGTTGTTCTCGTCCCACTGCGAGACGGGGATCTCCTTACGCAGCGTGAAGCCGTCGTCCGCCGAATAGCCGTAGACGAGGTAGCTGTTCTCGGCCGGGAAAGCGATCAGGTCCTTGTCGCTGTCCACCAGGATCGCTTTGTGATTATTCAGTGCCTCGCTATAGTCGGCATCGAGCGTCTGCGTGTGCAGATCGTGCAGCTTGGCAGGATCAGACGTGTCGATCATGACGAGCTTCATGCCGTCCACGGTCGCGCCGCCATCCACGGCCGTCGTCTCCATGCCGAGGCCGAAGAGCATCCCGTCTGACCAGACGTGCAGATAGTCGGAATAGCCGCTGAGCTTGAGCTCACCGACGACCTTCGGATCGGTCGGGGCGGTCAGATCGACGGCAAAGACCGGATCCGTCTGGCGGTAGGTGCACAGATAGCCGTAATCCCCGTCGAAGCGCGCGGAGAACACCGTCTCCCCTTCGGCGATCCCGGCCACGCTGCCGACGGTGTTCAGGTCACGGTCGAGCACGTACACATCATTGCTCGTCTGCGTGGCGTCGTCATTGGTTTTCGTGTTTTCAAAGTCATGCTTTTCATCGCGGTAGACGCTATAGGAATACGTCTGCTCGGTCGTGGCCAGGCGCAGATAGCCGTCGCGCTCGTCGAGCGAGAACTGGTTGTTGAGCGCGCCGGGCACAGTGCCATTGGCGGCAAAGGTGAGCTTGCCGTCGGCGATCGCAAAGCGGTTGACCGCCGTGTTGACGCTGGAGGTATAGTCCGTGACCGTGTAGCTGCCGTCCTTATGGGTCTTGCCCGCGCCGTCGTCATAGACGCTCGCGCACAGGTAGAGATTCTCCGCCGTCATGTACACCGTTTCCCCGCCGCCGAGCACGGACTGGCTGGAGAGCCGCGTGCCGGCCGCAATGTCATACGACGCCGCGACCGCGTAGGTCATGGAGTTGTTGTACGGCATGAGGCCGATGCTGTCGCACGGCACGACCGACGCCGTATCCCCGTCATACAGCCGGGGAGCAAACGTAGTCTCGTCGCCCTTTTCCGGCGCGCCGGGATAATACGACGTGCACAGGTAAAGCACGCCGCCGACCATGCGCGAGGCGATCTCGTAGCCGTCCTGCCCGAACGACTGGACCAGCGTCGGGTCTGCCGGGTCGGAGACGTCATAAATATCGACTGTGACATAATTATTGCCGCTGCCGGAAAGCTCATCCGAGGACGTGTCGCTGCCCGTCCAGTCGGTATACGACGAGAGGACGACCGCGCGGCCGTCGGCCAGATACAGCTCCAGCGGCAGCTTTTCCTGCGTGTGGGTCTGACCGTCCTCGGTCGTCGTCTGCTCCCAGTCCTGACCGACAAAGACATTGGACACGTCCGTGACGTCCGCGCCGTCCGCCTGCATGACGATCAGTTCGCTGCCGCGCAGGATGTAGATATACGTGCCGTCGGTCTTGACGATATCGCCCTCGTCGACGCCCGCGACCTGCACGTTCGTGCCGGAGTAGAATGTGCCCTCGCCTTCACCGTCGCCTTTGCCGCCGGACTCCGGGTCGTCGGAAGCGCCGTCGGTCATATTGAGGGACTTGTCGCGGTCCGCAATCGCTTTCTGCGCATCGGTCAGCGCGGAGTAGACCTCGCTGTAGCTCTTGGCAAAGGTCAGGCCGCCGGCCGCCACCGTCTTGCCAGTCTGCCCATCCTTTCCGCAGGCGGTCAGCAGTGCGAGCGACAGGCACAGCACCAGAAATCCTGAAAAAAACTTTTTCATAGCACACCTCTATGGTTCGATGGTTTTCAACTGCATTGTACAGGATTGGACGCGCGCGGTCAAGAAATGTTCCGAAAAAAACGGAAGGGCGCCTGCGGGCGTCCTTCCGTCTGGGTCATCTATACCGTTATGCGCCGAGGTACGCCGCGCGCACCGCGTCGTTCGTCAGCAGTTCCTCCCCGCTGCCGGTGAGCGTGATGCGGCCGGTCTCAAGCACGTAGCCGATATCGGCGATCTTGAGGGCCATGTTTGCGTTCTGCTCAATGAGCAGGATCGTCACGCCCTGCTTGTTGATCTCCTGAATGATGGAGAAGATATCGCGCACGACCAGCGGCGCGAGACCGAGCGACGGCTCGTCCATCATGAGCAGCTTCGGGCGGCTCATGAGCGCGCGGCCGACCGCAAGCATCTGCTGCTCGCCGCCGGAGAGCGTGCCGCCGGCCTGCCAGCTGCGCTCTTTCAGGCGCGGGAACAGGCTGTAGACCCACTCGAGGTCCTCTGACAGATCGTCCTTGCGCAGGTAAGCACCGATCTTCAGGTTTTCCAGCACGGTCATGTCCGGGAAAATGCGGCGTCCCTCCGGCACGAGCGTCACGCCCTGCGTGACGATCTGGGTCGGGTCCTTGCCGGTGATGTCTTCCCCCTGGAAAGTGATCTTGCCGCCGCTCGGCTTGACAAGGCCAGAGATCGTGCGCAGCGTGGAGCTCTTGCCCGCGCCGTTGGAGCCGATCAGCGTGACGATCTGCCCCTGCTGCACATCGAACGAAATGCCCTTGACAGCCTCAATGCCGCCATAGCGCACCTGCAGATCTTCAATTTTCAGAATCGTTTCACTCATCTTCCACAACCCCCAGATAGGCGTCAATGACGTGCTGATTGTTCTGGACTTCCTGCGGGATGCCCTCGGCGATCTTGCTGCCGAAGTCAATGACATAAATGTAATCGGAGATCCGCATGACCAGATCCATATGGTGCTCGATCAGAAAGATCGTCAGGCCGTATTTCTCGCGCAGCTCGTGGATGAACGCCGCGAGCTCGAGCGTCTCCTGCGGGTTCATGCCGGCCGCCGGCTCGTCGAGCAGCAGCAGCTTCGGATCCGTCGCCAGCGCGCGGGCAATCTCCAGCCGGCGCTGGATGCCGTAGGGCAGGCTCGTCGCAATGTCGTCGCTGTATTTCTCCAGCCCCTGCTCGACGAGCAGAGCCATGGTCTCGTCGCGCATGCGCTTTTCTTCCCTGGCGTTGCCGCGGAAGGTCGCAGAAAACACGTTCTGCTTGGCGCGCATATGCTTCGCCACGAGCACGTTTTCAAACACCGTCATGCTCTTCCACAGGCGGATGTTCTGGAACGTGCGGGCAATACCGAGCTTCGTGATCCTGTCCGGCGTCGGCGAGACGATCTTGCCCGTCCCGGCCAGCGGGTCGCGCGCGAGCATCTGCTCTTTCGTCTCATCCTCCGGATGATACTCCGCCGTGTAGAGCAGTGGATTTTCGCCCTTGTAGAGCTTTTTCATCTTGCCGGTCGGATGGTTGCGGACCATCGGCTCGTCAAGGAATTTGACGAGGCCGTTCGTCGGCTCATACACGCCGGTGATGCAGTTGAAGGCCGTGGTCTTGCCGGCGCCGTTCGGGCCGATGAGCGCCACGATCTGCCCCTCGGGGATATGCAGCGACAGGTTGTTGACTGCCACGACGCCGCCGAACTGCATCGTGATATTTTCCACGCTGAGGATGTCTTTACTCATCTGCTTTGCCCTCCTCAACTACGTTCTTCTTTGCCTTTTTCGCTCGCTTACGGAACAGATCCGGCAGCTCGCGCTCGCCCATGATACCCTTGCGGAAGAAGAGCACGACGATCATGATGATGATCGAGAACACGACCATACGGAAGCCGTTGCGCAGCAGCGGCACCTTGAACGAGCCGATGTACGCCTCGTTATCGAGGAAGCGCAGCCACCACTCGGAGCACGCGATGTACAGGAAGGAGGCGATGCAGCTGCCGGAAACGGAGCCGATGCCGCCGATGACGACGATGAGCAGGATCTCATAGGTCATGGCCGAGGTGAACACCTTGGCCTGCACGGTCGTGGCAAACATGGCAAAGAGCGCGCCCGACACGCCCGCGAAAAACGAGCTGATGACAAACGACAGGCTCTTGTGCTTGGCGAGGTTCACGCCCATGGCCTCCGCCGCGATCTCATCGTCGCGGATGGCCTTGAAGGCGCGGCCGTAGGACGAATTGATGAGCAGGACAATAAGGAAAATGCAGATACCGGCAAGCAAAATCGGCACGACCGCACTCAGGCGGAAGAGTACCTTGCCGGAAGCATTCGTGATGTTGAAATCCGCAAACGTCGGATAGCCCTTGAGGATGTTGGCGCCGTTGGTGACCTTGCCGAGCGTCTGCCACTGGAAGATGGCACGCAGGATCTCGGCAAAGCCGAGCGTGGCGATGGCCAGATAGTCGCTCTTGAGGCGCAGGACCGGCAGACCGATCAGGTACGCGAAGAACGCGGCGATCAGGCCCGCGAAAATGATGGCCACGAGCACGCCAAGCACCAGACTCACGCCGCCGCCGAAGCCGGTGGCGCCGAACAGATGCTGGAACATCTCCTGGAAGGAGAAGTGGATGCTCGAACCCTCAAAGAGGTAATACACGCTGTCGCGCGCGGCGTCCGGGATCATGAAGATCGCGTAGGCATACGCGCCGAGGAGCATGAAGCCCGCCTGACCGAGCGAGAACAGGCCGGTAAAGCCGTTGAGCAGGTTCATGGACACGGCGACGAGCGAGTACACCGCACCCTTTTTGATGACCGTAAAGAGCAGGGAGCCGGGGGACATGACGTTTTCCAGCACCATCGTCACGAGCGTGAGCGCGAGCACGATAGCAAAGGTGATCAGGTTGCCGCGGCGTGCTTCTTTGTCTTTCGCTTTCAGCACAGTGATCCCCCCTCTCAGACTTTGTCCGTGGCCTTTTCACCGAACAGGCCGGTGGGCTTGACCACGAGGACGACGATCAGCAGCGCGAACGTGAACGCATCGGAGAACACCGTCATGCTGGTGCCCTTGATGAGCGTTTCGCAGATGCCGATGATGAACGCGCCGATCACAGCGCCGGGGATCGAACCGATGCCGCCGAACACCGCCGCAACAAACGCCTTCAGGCCGGGCATGGCGCCGGAGGTCGGGATGACGGTCGGATAGTTCGTGAAGTACAGCAGCGAGCCGACGGCCGCCAGGAACGAGCCGATGATAAACGTCACGGAGATGACCTTGTTGATCTTGATGCCCATGAGCTGGCTGGTCTCGAAGTCCTTCGCGACCGCGCGCATGGCCATGCCGATCTTCGTGTGGTTGATGAGCCACTGCAGCAGCAGCACGAGCACGATCACGAGCACGGGCGTAATGACCGTGACCCAGTGCGTGGACGCGCCGAGGATTGTGACCGTGCCGGACACGAACGGCAGCGACGGATACGTCTGCGGCTGGCCGCCGGTGGCATACAGCGCCACGTTCTGCAGCAGGTAACTCACGCCGATGGCCGAGATCATGACGGACATACGCGGTGCGCTGCGCAGGGGCTTATAGGCCGCGCGCTCGATGGCGAAGCCGAGCAGGACCGTCAGCACGAGCATGAGCGGAATGGATACGTACACCGGCAGGGACGCACACATGAAGACCATCATGAGGCCTGCACACATGAACACGTCGCCGTGGGCGAAGTTAATGAGACGCAGAATGCCGTAGACCATCGTATAACCGATGGCGATCAGGGCATACTGGCCGCCCAACGAAACGCCGGATAAAATTTGTGCGACTAGAAATTCCATCTGTTTCCCTCTCTATCGTTTACAAATGCGGACATTCAGCCGCCGCGAAAACCGCGGAGCTTCCGCAGCTTTCGCAGCGGCTCAAAATCCCAAAGGGGGAGCCGAAGCTCCCCCCGGATTTTTGGATCTCAGACCGAGGCAGAAGCTCAGGAAGCCTTCTGCTGCGTCACGAACTTCCAGACGTTGGCGGCCGTGTCGATGGTCTTGATATAAGCGGTGTCGCGGATCGCGTCGCCGGTCTCGTCAAAGGCGATGTGGCCGGACACGCCGTCATAGGTCACGCCGGGCAGCGCTTCCATGACCTTGGCCGGATCGGTGGAACCGGCAGCCTTCAGCGCCTCGAGCGCAACATAATAAACGTCATAGCCCATGGCCGTCACTGCGGAGATGGTATCGTCGCCGCCGTTGGTGGTCTTGGCGTCGGCATTGCCGTTGATATAGGCCTTGATGCCGTCGTCGAAGGTCTTGTTGCCGCCTTCTGCATAGAAGGTGGAAACGAACACCTGAACGTTGGTGCCCTTGGCAGCCTGCAGAACCATGTTGTCATCCCACGTATCGGAGCCGAGGAACGGGATGCCGATGTTCAGGGAAGCCGCCTGGGAAACGAGCTGCGTGGAATACGCGATCGACACGGGGGCAAAGAACACGTCGCAGCCCTGATCCTTCGCCTTGTTCAGGTAGGAGCTGAAGTCGGAGTTGTCCTTCGGGAAGGAGTCGGTGACGACGGTGCCGCCGGCCTTCTCAAATGCCTGCTTGAAGAAGGTGACCAGGCCCTGGTCATACTCGTTGCCGTTCTCGCCGAGGCAGTAGGCCTTCTTGGCCTTGAGCTCGGAAGAAGCATAGTTGGCAAGAACCGTGCCCTGGAACGGATCGAGGAAGCAGATGCGGAAGTAGACGTCGCAGTCTGCGGTGACCTGCGGGTTGGTGCAGGTGACGCCGATGGCGGCCAGGCCCGCCTCGTCAAACACCGGACCGCCGGCCATAGCCACGCTGGAACCGTAGGAACCCAGCACCAGGCTGACATCCTTGCTCACCAGCTCCGCCGCGGCGGTGGGCGCCTTGTCGGTAGTGGAACCGTTGTCCGCGTAGACCAGCTCCACGTTGTAGGTGGTGCCACCGATGTCCACCGTGGGGGTCTCCTTATTGGCATACTGCATACCCAGCATCTCCTGCTTGCCGCCGGCGCCGTTGTCGCCGGTCTGCGGCTCGAAGACGCCAATCTTGACGACCTTGTCGCCGGACGACGCAGCTTCTTCGGTCGCACTTTCCTCGGCGGGCGCTGCTGCTTCCTCGGAAGCGGCGGGCGCGGCAGCTTCTTCCTGCTTGTCGGTGGACGCTGCGGGTGCGCTCTGGCTGGCGCAGCCTGCAAAGACGCCGAGTACCATCAGAATGCTAAGCAATAATGCAATCAGCTTTTTCATGTTCATTCCTCCTGCTTGTGTCCGCAGTACAGATACAACTGTACGCGAACTAAATTATGTTCCCAATTATAGCGTCATCGGCTCGAAAAAGCAAGAGAAATTTTATCATTTTTTGTAAAAAATGTGCGTCCATTTTGTCCGTCTTCTGACAAAAATGTTAAAAAGCCATCGTTCCCTATTATTCTTCTATTGTTTGCATGCTTTTTAGATCAAAAAAGTTCTGACTTTCATTGGG
>ENA-OZGM01000894-OZGM01000894.1-human-gut-metagenome-genome-assembly--contig:-NODE-894-length-12683-cov-5.589167_pt1 | contig 12683 bp, 8 predicted proteins | sample MGYA00244655_ERZ653656 | MGnify/ENA primary metagenome ERZ653656 (study PRJEB26926, sample SAMN06164991) | human gut metagenome | biome: ENVO:00009003; feature: ENVO:2100002; material: ENVO:00002003... | reverse complement strand
GGATGCAGCCGAACATCAGCTCATCGACATTCTCGGGAGCGACATTCGCGCGCTTGAGGGCTTCCTTCACGACGATGGAGCCGAGCTGAGCGGCAGGGGTGTTCTTCAGGGAACCGCCGAAGGAACCGACAGCGGTACGGCAGCAGTTGACGACGTACAATTCTTTCATTTGACTTCTCCTTTAAAATTTGTAAATCCGGAATGAGATCCGATTTTCTTCGATTTTGATTATACACACAGAAAAATGAAAAATCAACTGCAAAGTTGCGAAAAATATAGGCAATTTTGATTTTTTTCTTTCGTTTCGTTAACTATTTAACAAGAATGAAGAATATCTTGCACCACGGGATCGTTTTGCACCCAAAGGCGCAGGGAAAGCAGCACCGCTGGCGCTGCATGGGATAAGGGGGCCATTCTCTCGTGTGAGACAATGGCCCCCTTTCCCGCGTCTCCACACGCTGTTGGAATAAAAAGCAGCAGCTCTGCCTGGCTGTCCCCCCGCGCCCAAGGGCGCAAAAAAGGGACACCTCTTTCGAGGCGTCCCTTTTAATAAGTAGTTTCTACGAAACAGAAACAACTTAGAACTTGGGCTTCTGGGCCTTGACCTTGGGCTCCTGGCCGTTGCAGACGGCGACGATGTCGTTGGCAACGCTGGTGCAGCAGTTCAGAACGCTCTGCTCGGTGGTGGCGGCCATGTGCGGGGTCATGATGACGTTGTCGAGGTTGAACAGCTCGCGGCTGGACTCCTGGATGGGCTCATGCTCGAACACGTCGAGACCGGCCTGGAACAGCGTGCCGTCCTTCAGGCACTCGACAAGCTCGTTCTCCTTGATCAGAGCGCCGCGCGCGCAGTTGATGAAGGAAGCGGTGGGCTTCATCCAGCTGAACTGCTCACGGCCGATGGAGTGCTCGGTGGAGGGAACGACGGGCAGATGCACGGACACGAAGTCGGCCTGCTCCCAGACCTCCTTGGCGGTGGCCTTCAGCTCGCACAGATCGCCGATCTTGTCCTGCGTGAGGTACGGATCGTAGCCGATGACGTTCATGCCGAAGCCGTACTTGCACTTCTGCATGGCGAGCTGGGAGATACGGCCGCAGCCGATCATACCGAGGGTCTTGCCGCCGAGCTCATAGGTGTGCTCCATGCCCATACGGACGAGGAAGTTGCCGCTGCGGAACTGACGGTCGACATAGGTGAAACGCTTGGCGCACATGAGCATCAGCATGACGGCGTGCTCGGCGACGGCGTTGGCGTTGCCGGCAGGCGCGTAGACAACGGTGATGTCCTTGGCGTGGGCGTGGTCCATGTCGATGTTATCGAGGCCGGCGCCCTGCTTGCCGATGACCTTGAGGTTCTTGCAGGTGTCCATCATCTTGGCGGTGATGGGCTCGGTGCGGCACATGATGGCGTCGGGCTGGAACTCGGCGAGCTCCTTGACGTAGGTCTCCTCGTCGTTATGGCTGCACAGCTTCACTTCAAAGTCGTTGGACTCGAAGATGTGCGTGGCCACCTCGTTGAGCTCGATGGTGTAGTAAACTTTGAACTTTGCCATGATAAAGATCTCCTCTCAAATTTTTATTTATTGAATTGCCAAATGATTTCATACGGTTTCTTCATTATACCTTGCGCTTTGCACAAAAGCAAGCGATTTTCAGAAAGATTTGCAAGAACTTATTCAAATAATTGAACAGCATCTTTCATTTTGACGATTTGCCGTCATGTCTTTCCCCTGTTTTCTGCAATTTTTGCTGCAAAACAAAAAAGGACATAAAAGGCGCTTGACAAACTACTACATATGTAGTATATAGTTATCAACGACAAATGTAGTAGATCATCTAAGGAGGTCAACCCATGGACGATAAAAAGAGACTGCCCGACGCGGAGCTTGCCGTGATGCAGGCCATCTGGGCCGTCGGCGGCGAGGTCAGCCGCGGCGATCTCGACGGCGCGCTCGCGAGCCACGGCTGGAGCGCCAACACCGTCAACACCTACCTTACTCGCCTGTGCGAAAAAGGATTCCTCTCGAGCCGCCGCGAGGGGCGGAACAATTTGTACACGCCGCTCGTCTCAAAGGACAGATACCTCGAATTTGAGAGCCGCAGCGTCCTGAAGCGGCTCTACGGCGGGTCGCTCGGCAGCTTCGTCGCGGCGCTGAACGCTGAAAAGCCGCTCGAGCAGAGCGAGATCGACGAGCTGCGGCAGTTTTTGGACGATATGAGCCGGTAAACGGCGATAAAAAGGAGGACGCACCATGGAAACATTTCTGCTGAATCTGTTGAAAACTTCCCTGTTAGGTTCCCTCGCCATTCTGGCGATGCTGGTACTCAAACCCCTCTGGCGCGAGCGCTACCGCGCGAAAACGCGCTGCTGGCTGTGGCTGGCGCTGGCGGTCTTTTTGCTGCTGCCGGTCGATTTTTCGGTGAAAAACGCGCCGGTGCAGGCTGAGCCGCCGAAAGACTACACCCTCTTTGTCGGCACGGATAAGACGACCATCCAATCAACCGACAATCTCTTCGGCGACATGGCCGAAAAAAGCGGCCAGTCCCCCGCACAGGTGCGCGACACGATCATCCAGCGCCCCGTGACGAATCCCGAGCAGAAGACGACGCGCTACATCCCCGTGACGACGATCTTGTTTTACGGCTATCTCGCGGGCGCGGCGGCGTTCCTGCTGTATCAGGGTGTCTCCTACGCCCTCTTCCGCCGCACGGTGCGCCGCTGGAAGAGAGACGTCTCCCGCGCGGACTACGCCGCGATGCTCTCTGACACGGCGCGCGACTTAGGCGTGAGCGCGCCGGAGATGATCGTCTGCGAGGCCATCTCCACCCCCGCGGTGACGGGCCTGCTGCGCCCGCGGCTGCTCCTTCCCCACGAGCACTACGACGTGCAGGAGCTGCGCTACATCCTGCGCCATGAGCTGTGCCATTTGAAGCGGCGCGACATGCTCTTAAAGCTCGTGCTGCTCGCGGCCAACGCGATGCACTGGTTCAACCCCGTGGTGTATCTGATGCTGCGTCAGGCGGACGAAGACATCGAGCTCGCCTGCGACAGCGCGGCGACCGACGGGCTCGAACTCCCCGAGCGCGCGGCTTACAGCCGGACACTGCTCGCCGCCGTGCAGTCCAGCGTGCGGGCGCTGCCCGCGACGACGTGCTTCGGCGGCACGGTCGAGCGTCTGAAGCGCCGCATCACGAACGTGCTGGGCGCGCAGAAAAAGCGCGGGCTCGGCGTTGTCGCCCTCGTGCTGGCGCTGACGCTCACGGCGGGCTGCGCCGTCAGCTGGGGCGAGCGCGCACAGAAAAATGACGACCCGTTTGCCGACAAGAGCTATACGGTCGACACGCTCTTATATGAAGCGCCCGGCTTTACGGATGGCTTTACGGATGGCGCATACCCCACCTTCCGCACCGCGACGAATCCCGCAGGGGAGAAATACGTCACGATGTTCAACGATCTGGGCTATGCCCTTATCTACGGCCCGATGGAGGAATACAAGCTGGAAAAGCAGTCCTTCTACGCACTCTTCGGCAACACCAGAGACGCTTCTCCGGTCGACGACCTTATGCAGCACAACAAATCCGCATGGACCGGCTACTGCGAAGAGGCAAAGGACTCTCAGCCGTATCAGGCCTATCTTCTTGAGCAGGAAGACGGCACAATCTATCTCGGCCTTTCCGCCGACTATGCGGAAGACGGCAGTGAATGCTTCTGCATGGTCTACCGGCTGGAAAAGGAGGACGACACGATCTACGCCTCGATGGACGACTATGCCGCCGAGCGCGTGGCGGAGCTCAAAAAAGGCACGATGATCTACTCCGTGTCGGAAAACAACGACTATGCGTCCCGCTCGATCGAGGACACGGTCGCCGACGTGCGCGTGACGCAGCTGGAGCAGGCAGATTCGCTCGGCAACCTTTCCCCCGACGGCACGGTGCTGGAGCTGTGGTACTTCCAGTATGAGATGAAGCCCACGAACGAGGCGGGCATGCAGATCAACATTGTCGGCGGGCAGGAGCTGACGGATGACGGATATCTCAACGAGAACTGGACGCACTATCTCACCGTCCTGCACTACACCTACGGCGAGAAGACCGGCTATCAGGTCATCGGCACCTATACCGGCAACGACGGGCTGTGGTACAACGGATGCAGCTACAGCGGAGAGGAAAAGTATTACCTGCACGACTTCTATGTCGACTACGCGGGGCTTGATCTGCCGAAGATGTTCATTCCCGACCTGCTGAACAACACGGCGGCGGACGGCTACGGCCGCGCCAACCAGTGCGAGGCGCGGCTCATTTCGGGCGACGGCAGCTACTACTTCTATGCGCCGATCACCGCCTGGGCGTGCAATCCGGGGACGGAGTTCTGGTACTCCCGCTACGACATTGGCTCCTACTTCAACGCAAAGAAGCTCGAGCAGAGCCTTGACGAAGCGAAGGCGGAATGGGAAAGCACCGGCGCAAAGGCCGAGAAGACCGACGCGGGCTGGCGCTTTGTGACGCACGAGGGCATGAGCAACACAATTGTCACGCTCTTTGATGCGCCGGACGGCACCTGCTACGAGGTCACAACGCACTGGACGTTCGACGGCAGCACGGAAGAGAATCAGTGGGGCTGGAACCGCGACCGCGCCGTTGAGGGCGCGGCCGAGGTACTCCGGGCGATGGTCAGAAGCTTCACGGTGAACTGGGACGCCGACGCGGCGGCTGATCCCGCGCTGGACGATTCCGATTTTCAGGCCGATCTTCAGCTCGCGTCGAACGGCGGCGCAGCGTGGATGTTTCTCTACCGGGACAATGCGGCGATCACCGACCGCGATATGCTGAACGTCACGCCAACGGTCAGGCTTGACGAGTGCAGCTATGCGCTATTGCATGATAAGTTCACCCCTGCTGACGGAGCACGGTCGCTCACGCTCTGGCTCAGCAACAACGATTCCTCGCACCTTGCGTTCTTCGAGGGCACGGACATCATGCTCTACCAGCGAGACGACGCATACTACTATAAGGTCAGCGATTACGGCGACTATGCAACGCTCTACGACGCGATGCTCGCATGGTTCAACAGCGCCCAGTCTGGCACTGAGCCATCCGACGCATCTTCGGCCACCACGACGAATACTGTCAGCCGCGATTCGCTCATCAAGGCCGCCGACAGCTACGTCGATCTGGGCGGCTACCTCTGGTACACTGCGGGCGGCAAGCTCTGCCGCTGGCGCGAAGGCAGCGCAGTTGAGACCATCTGCACCCTGCCGATCGACTCTCTGACTGACTCACCTGTGCGCGCAACACTTTCGATCATGGTCAGCAGAGTGGCGCTTCGCTATCATATCGGCGGTGCGACGATGGGAACGTATGTTACGGAGCTCTACAATTCTGACGGCGAGCAGTACGTAAAGATCGACGGTTACGAGTCCATTGCCTTTGATAACCACGGCAATATTGTCAAGACGCTCCAGTTCCCGCCCGCGCAGAACAACCTGTCCATTTCCTATGACAGCGGCAAGACTTGGACGAGTATCGGTGATGCGGACTATTTCTACGGCAGCGTCACGGAGGATGGCAGCAGCATCAGCTACTTCCCCGGTGCCCTTGAGATCCGCGACGGCTATGTCTACACCACCGCCGTTTACGACATCAACCACGAGAAGTCAAGCGACCCGCTCGTGACGCACTCTGTGCGCGTGAATCTGAAGACCGGCGCGCAGGAAATTCTGGACTGAAGCAGTCAAATTTCAAAAAGGCGGCCCGAAGGCCGCCTTTTTCCCTGTCTTTTCGCGCAAAATGAGGGAGAAATTGCAAAAAGGTACTGGAACATCTCAAAGATATGTGGTATGATGGGAATATTCCAAAACGTATTTCTCGGGAGGTTCCCATCATGGAACACAATCCGATTCTCAAAAATCCGCTGTCGCTCGACAGCGAGATCCCGCTCTACTCCCAGCTCATGGGCATCATCAAGCGCAGCATCACCTCCGGCGCGCTCAAGGTCGGCGACCTGCTGCCGAGCGAGGCCGAGCTCTGCCGCTCGTATGATATCAGCCGCAACACCGTGCGTCAGGCCATCGGCGCGCTGGAGGAGGAGGGCTTCGTCGTGCGAAAGCGCGGCAAGGGCACGTTCGTCACTGACCCGAACACGCGCCGCAAGGGCGTGCAGTACTCGTTCACGACGGAAATTTCCCAGCTGGGCAAAACGCCGTCGTCCACGCTGGTCGACTTCGCGGTCATCACGCCTTCTCCCAAGATCGTGACGCTCATGGGCCTTGAGCCGGGTGTCAAAGTCTATCGCTTCACGCGCGTGCGAAACGTCGACGGCGAGCCGCTCATTTTGGAGACATCGTACTACCCAGAGTACATCTACCCGAACCTGACGCGCGAGCTTTTGGAGACGCACAGCTTCTATAGTCTGCTCTACCACGTCGGCGTCATCCCGTTTTCCGCGTCGGACACGTATGAGGCCGTCGTGCTCGCGCCGCACGAGGCGCAGCTTCTGCACTGCGCGCCCGGCTCGGCGGCGTTTTTCCACCAGCGCCGCACCACGACCGAGAACGGGCATACCTATGAATACACCACGAGCTATATGCGCGCGGACCGCGTGAAGCTGGATGTGAGATTCCAGAAGGGATCGACGTCCTTCATGCGCACGGTGGACTGAAAAAATCGGCAGCCGAAAGGCTGCCTTTTTTCGCGCCTCCTGCGCAGCGGGGTTTTGCAGCTCGGCAGCGCTGCATCGTTGTTCCCCACACCGTGTGGGAGCGAGTCAAAGGGGCCATTCTCTTTCGCAAAAGAGAATGGCCCCTTTGGAACCCCAAGAGAAAGGCTTGGATTGGCAGTCTCGAGCTTGAACATCCTCTATGCCTCTGGAATGGGAATACCTGCGCGCGGCGTTGCCGCGGTTAGTGTTGCTATACGATTTGCCGCTGCTTCTATCATCCGCTGCCGCTCTGCTGATTTTGTAGGAGTACAGCCTAATTCCCGTCTATCGCCAGTCCCTACAATGCGGCGAGCGCCAGCAATGCCGCATTCGGCAGGCAGTCTGCCGCCGTTCTGACGTCACACGCGCCTCACGACAGTAAGGCGCGGTTGAGACTGGTATCGATTCGCAGAAGATTCATGGCGAAGCCATGTACACCGCACCCGATTCCGCAGGCTGAGCAGTTCTTCAAGCCCCAGACCGGCAATGTCGGGGGTCGAGGGGGGACGCCCCTCGTCTTTCTCTGGGGGGTTCAAAGGGGGTATTCTCTTCGAAAAGAGAATACCCCCTTTGGTGCCGCGGCGTGCGCGCCGCTCCCCCTCCCGCGCTAGCGCGGGAAAAAGGATGCAGTGCTGCCGCGCTGCGATTGAATCCCCTGCGCCCTATGGGCGCAAAAAAGGAGCAGCCCTTTCGGGCTGCATAAACTCCCCGCGCCCTTTGGGCGCGAAAAAAGCCGCGCTTGCGCGCGGCAATAAAAAAAGGAGCCTCTTTCGAGGCTCCTTTTTCAGTGGCATCAGCCATTATATCCAAAGAAATTATTGAAGAAATCCCAGGGATTGGAGTAGTAGCCGTTGCCGCCATTGCCGTACCCGCCGTTGCCGTACCCGCCGTTACCATTGTAGCTGTTGTCGGTGCTCTGGTCGGAATTGTTCGTTTCCGCCGATTCGGGAACAGCGTCGAAGGTGAGGGGGACTTCGATCGTTTCGCCGCCGCGGTACACGGTCAGCGTCACGGTGTCACCCGCGCTGTAGCTCTTCTTGGCCGCAACGAGGTCTTCATAGGACGCGATATCCTTGTCGTCCATCTTCGTGATGACATCGCCGAGCTTGAGCCCCGCCTTGTCGGCGGCGCTGTCCGGGTCAACGGAGCAGACGAACACGCCCTCGGTCACGTCGTAGCGGTACTGCTGCGCCATCTGCGCGGTCATCGTCTGCGGCGTGATGCCCATGTAGGCCTTGTTGGTCACATAGCCGTTGGTCATGATGTCCTTGACGAGCGACACGACGTCGTTGATGGGAATGGCAAAGCCGATGCCCTCCACGGTGGTGTTCGAGTAGCTCGAATACTTGGCCGACACGATGCCCACGACCTCGCCGTAGCTGTTGAAGAGCGGGCCGCCGGAGTTGCCGGGGTTGATGGAGCAGTCGACCTGGATCATGTTAAAGGGCGTGCCGTCAACATTGATGGCGCGGTTGACGCAGGAAACGATGCCCTCGCTCATCGAGAACGTCAGCTCGCCGAGCGGGTTGCCGACAGCGGCGACGGATTCGCCGATGGCAAGCTTGCTCGAATCGCCCAGCACCACGGGCGTTGCGCCCGTCACGTCGATCTTGAGAACGGCGATGTCGTAGTCCTCATCGCTGCCGATGACCTTGGCGTCGTAGGTCTCACCGTTGTAAAGCGTTACCTTCACGCTGCTCGCATCAGAGATGACGTGGTGGTTCGTGAGAATGTAGCCGTCCTCCGTGATGAAAAAGCCCGTGCCGCTCGCGGCGGTCTGCACGGTCTGGCCGAAGTAGTTGGTCGTGGCGGAAACGTTGATGGACACCACGCTGTTGACGTTCGAGGCGTAGACCTCCGACATCGACATCTGCGTCTTGCCGTCGACCTTGACGGTCTGCACCTGCGCGACCTCGCGGTCGCTGACCTGAACGCTCGTCTTGTTCACCTTGGTCGTCGCGCCGCTTACGCCTGCGCCGATGAAGCCGCCGACGAGCGCGCACACCAGCGCCAGCGCCACGATCTTGCCGGAAAGACCGCTGCCGCCCTTCTTCTTCGGGCTGCCGCCGGGATTCTTATCCCACGGGTCCTCGGCGTAGTTCTTCGTGTCGATCGGGGCGTTGGGGTTCTGCTCGTCGCCCTTGCGATAGCTGTAGTGATACAGGTTGTTTTCGTCTTCGTACATGATGATGACCTCCTATGGACTGAGACCCTTGCTTGCAGCCTCTTGACTTTCGATGCTGCTATCATAGGGCATATTTATGTATATTTCTTGAACGCTATTTGACGATTTCTTAAATTCCCGATGACTTTTTTAAGTTTCTGTGATAATCGCGCGATTCCCCTTGCGCTTTCCTTTCCGTCATAATAAAATGAAACGCGACTTGAGAAAAAGGAGGCGGCGCACATGCTTCGCATCGACAATCTGAAGCTCCCCGTGGGAGCAAAGGAAGACAAGCTGCGCGCGGCCTGCGCGCACGCGCTGCGCGTGAGCGAGGAGGCGCTCGTCTCTGTCAAGCTCCTGCGCCGCTCCATCGACGCGCGCGAGGGCGTGAAGCTCGTCTGCTCTGCCGCGGTCGAGGTCAAAAACGAATCCGGCGTTTTACGGCGCTGCAAGAATAAGAATGTGCAGCCCTACGCGCCGAAGAAATATACGCCGCCCGCGCCTGTTTCAGCGCCGGAGGTCTCCCCTGTCGTTATCGGCGCGGGGCCCGCGGGCCTTTTCTGCGCGCTGCTGCTGGCCCGCTGCGGCGCAAGACCTATCTTATTAGAGCGCGGGCGCGCGGTCGAGCAGCGAAAGCGCGATGTCGAGCACTTCTGGCGCACGGGCGAGCTTGATCTGACCTCGAACGTGCAATTTGGCGAAGGCGGCGCGGGCGCATTTTCCGACGGCAAGCTCAACACCGGCACAAAGGACCTGCGCCACGGCTATATTTTAGAGGAGTTCGTCCGCTTCGGCGCGAGCGAGGATATTTTAGTCGACGCCAAGCCTCATGTCGGCACCGACAAATTATATGTAGTGCTGCAAAATCTCCGCCGCGAGATCATCGACCGCGGCGGCGAAGTTCGGTTTTCCCACAAGGTTGTGGATATCGAGCAGAACAGCGGCAGCGTCACGGCGCTGCGCGTGAGCGCCCCCGAGGGGGAGTACACGCTGCCCACAAAGCACGTCGTGCTCGCGCCCGGCCACAGCGCGCGCGATACGTTCGAAATGCTGCAAAAGCGCGGCGTGCCGATGGAGCCCAAGCCCTTTGCCGTCGGCGTGCGCATCGAGCACCGCCAGCGCGACATGGACTTAGCGCAATATAAGGAGGCGGCGGGCCGCTACGGCCTCCCACCCACGTCGTACAAGCTCTCCTGCCACACGGAAAAGGGGCGCGGCGTGTTCTCGTTCTGCGTCTGCCCCGGCGGCGAGGTCGTCGCCGCCGCGTCGGAGGAAAAGCGCGTCGTGACAAACGGCATGAGCGAATTTGCGCGCGACGGCGAGAACATCAACGGCGGACTTTTGGTCTCCGTTACGCCGGAGGATTTCCCGTCCGGCGATACCCTCGCGGGCGTCCAGTTCCAGCGCGAGCTGGAGGACGCGGCCTATCGCCTTGGCGGTGGAAATTACGCCGCCCCCGCCCAGCGGGTCGAAGATTTTCTCAAGCATCGCCCGTCAACGGGAGCGGGAAAGGTCGTCCCGACCTATCTTCCCTCCGTCCGCTGGTGCGACCTGCACAGCTGCCTCCCGCCCTTTGTGTGCGAGGCGATCGAGGAGGGCCTTCCGATGCTGGGACGGAAATTAAGGGGCTTCGATGCGCCCGACGCCGTTTTGACGGCGGTGGAGACGCGCTCTTCGTCGCCTGTGCGCATCGTGCGCGACAACTTGAGTTTTCAATCCGCCCTGCGCGGTCTATATCCCTGCGGCGAGGGCGCGGGCTACGCCGGCGGCATCATGAGTGCCGCGGCCGACGGCCTGCGCGTCGCAGAAATGATTTTGGAGGAATTGAACCATGAATGAAAAAATCGGCGTCATCATCGACTTCCTGACTCCGGCATACGAAAAGACGCTGCGCGACACCGCCGCACGCTGCGGCTACGACATCGTCTTCTTCCCCTCGTCCAGGGCGGCGGAGGGCAATGTGGACGACTGCACGATCCTCTACGGCCATCCGTCCCAGCGCGTCATCGCGGGCGCACGCAATCTCAAGTGGTACGCGAGCTGCTGGGCGGGCGTGGACCGCTTCTGCCGCGACGACCTGTATCAGAATCCCGACTGCCTGCTGACGAATGCCTCGGGCGCTTACGGCACGACGATCGCCGAGCATTCCGTCATGGTCTCGCTGATGCTGCTGCGCCGCCAGATGGAATACACCGAGATCATCCGCGAGGGCGGCTGGCGCGTGCTCCCGGGCGGCATCCACTCGCTCCACGGCGCGCGCGTCACGTGCCTCGGCACGGGCGACATCGGCACGGAATTTGCCCGCCGCGTGCGCGCGTTCCATCCCGCGAGCCTGACCGGCGTCAGCCGCAGCGGCCGCGCGAACGCGGACTTTGACGCCGTTCATCCCGTCACGGAGCTCGATCAGCTCCTGCCCGAGACTGACCTTCTCTTCATGTCTCTCCCCTCGGTGAGCGACACGGTGAACATCCTGAACGCAGACCGCATGGCGCTGCTCCCGAAAGGCGCTTACGTCATCAACGTTGGCCGCGGCACGGCCATCGACCAGGACGCGCTGATCAAAGCGCTGGATTCCGGGCACCTCGCCGGTGCGGCGCTCGATGTCGTCGTGCCCGAACCGCTGCCTGCGGATCATCCGCTGCGCAAGGCCAAGAACCTCCTGCTCACGCCGCACGTCGCGGGCAACATGACGCTCGGCTACACCTGCGAGCGCAACGTGCAGCTCTTCTGCGAAAATCTGGAAAATTACGCCGCGGGCCGCCCGATGCATCACCTCGTCGACCGCAGAAAGGGCTATTGAATCGCGTCGCGTTCCGCCGCTTTGCGGCGGGCGCAGCACATAAAAAGGCAGCAATATGAAAAATTCCCGCATCAAAAACGGTATCATGCGCATTGTGCAGGGTATCATCATCGGCGCGGGCGCGATTTTGCCGGGCATCTCCGGCGGCGTGCTCGCAGTCGTATTCGGCATCTACCGCCCCGCGATGGAGCTGCTCACGCACCCCAGGCGCGCGCTTCAACGCTACTGGCGGATGCTGCTCGCCGTCGGCATCGGCTGGGCGATCGGCTTTTTGGGCGGCGGCAGCGTGATCCTTGCGCTGTTTCACCAGTCGGAAACCGTCGCCACGTGCCTCTTCATCGGGCTCATCCTCGGCACGCTGCCCGACCTCTGGCACGAGGCGGGTACGCAGGGGCGCGGCAACGGTTCGTATATTTCGCTGATCGTCAGCTTCCTCGTCCTGTTCGGCGCGCTGATGGCCGTCAAGTTCAGTTCATTTGCCGAGATGCCCGCAAACTTCTGGGGCTTTCTCTTCTGCGGCGTGCTGTGGGGCTTCAGCTTCATCATCCCAGGGATGACGTCGTCGTCCATCCTGATGGCGGTCGGCCTTCTCACGCCGCTGATCGACGGCATCGCGCAGCTTGATCTTGCCGTGCTCATCCCCTGGGGGCTTGGCATGGTCGGCGTGATGGCGCTGTTTGCCCGCATTGTGAGCAGGCTTTTCGACACGCACTACTCCATCGCTTATCACGCTGTCATCGGCATCGTGCTTGCCTCCACGATCATTATCATTCCGACGGACTTTGCCTCGACAGCGGAGATGGTCTGGGGCGTCGCGTGCGCCATCCTCGGCGCGGTGCTCGCGTATTTTGGCAGCAAGCTCCAGCCGCAGGAAGACGCGGAGGCCTAAAAGAGAGAAAAAAAGAGTTCAGGCGAAAGCCCAACACTGTTAAGATAAGAAAACTAGACAGTAAAAGAAGCTCCCATGTCGATAATGTACAATAACTTGCGCAAATTGAAAACCGCATAAAAGAAGACATAGC
>ENA-OZGM01000889-OZGM01000889.1-human-gut-metagenome-genome-assembly--contig:-NODE-889-length-12734-cov-8.562742_pt1 | contig 12734 bp, 10 predicted proteins | sample MGYA00244655_ERZ653656 | MGnify/ENA primary metagenome ERZ653656 (study PRJEB26926, sample SAMN06164991) | human gut metagenome | biome: ENVO:00009003; feature: ENVO:2100002; material: ENVO:00002003... | reverse complement strand
ACAATGCTGGATCTACTCACATTGAGGGCTTGCAGAAGTTCGTGGTAGAGAAGGGTCTGGATGTTGGTTTCGCCTATGACGGCGATGCTGATCGTTGCCTGTGTGTGGATGAAAAGGGTAATGTTATCACTGGCGACCACATCCTGTACATCTACGGCTGCTACATGAAGGAGCGTGGCAAGCTGCTGACAAACACTGTTGTTACCACGGTCATGTCCAACTTTGGTCTGTACAAGGCGTTTGACGAGCAGGGCATCGGCTACGCTAAGACCGCAGTGGGTGACAAGTATGTCTACGAGTACATGGCCAAGAACGGCTGCCGTATCGGTGGTGAGCAGAGCGGGCATATCATCTTCTCCAAGTATGCCAGCACCGGTGACGGCATTCTGACCAGCCTGAAAATGATGGAAGTCATGCTTGCAAAGAAAGTTCCCATGAGCAAGCTGGCAGAGCCACTGAAGATCTACCCGCAGGTGCTGGAAAACGTTCGTGTCACTGATAAAAAAGCTGCACAGGATGACGAAGCAGTTCAGGCAGCAGTCAAGGCCGTAGCCGAGGCACTGGGTGACACTGGCCGTATCCTTGTCCGTGAATCTGGTACGGAGCCTGTTGTGCGTGTGATGGTGGAAGCCCCTGACCATGATACCTGCCAGAAGTATGTGTCTCAGGTTGTAGAAACCATTAAGAGCAGAGGCTACGGAGTTTAATTCACAGAGCATCTCGGTGGTGTTCTCGCTTTCGGAAAAGGTGGCTTAGTCATCATCAAAACCATTCCACCCCTATAAAAATCTCCTCAGCATCCTCCAATTTTGACCAATCAAGGTATTGCCCACATCGATGGCAGTACCCTTGGTATTCTCGCTCTATGCAGACATCGCACGGACAGACGGAGAATATGTTTTCATCTCGATAAATGCGTACTGCGGTTACCGTTCTGGGTAGACGGTATGTAGGGGAGAGCAACAGATCAATGATGATGTGGGCAAGAGTTGGTTTTGTTGGACACTCCATCCATTCCTCATCGTCAAAATCTGAATCATCCTCTTGTGGGTCAGCATCAATCGCATGCAGATAAGTGCTGATTTTCGAGGAAATAGTTTTAAGGATAGCAGATTTCTTGAGCAATGTTTTCATTATAATCACCTCCGCATTTAAGCATAGATGATTATTTGACTGCGGTGTTGTATTTTGGCTTGCTACCCTTGAAAAACACCAGTTTTTAGTATAGTATAAGGCTGTGGGAAGGTTCTCACAGCTTTGCCGCTCGAAACTTTGCACACCTCTACGCGGTGGGTGGCAGGCAACACATGAGAATGTGGCTGAGATGCAATGATAATCATAACGCATATATATGGATGCGCAAGATCTTCCGGAGGATCTATGAGACTGAAAAGCGTTGAAGTAGAGAACTTTAGAGCAATAAAAAAATGCTCGATACGTTTTAATGAGCTGACTGCATTGGTTGGCGAAAACAATTCGGGAAAGACAGCAATCCTTAGGGCGTTAAACAGTGTGTTCAATTATGAATATGAGGAAAATGATTTTATTAATGGAGCACATCGCTATGCACCGAGGACAGTCACAAAAATCAAGGTGCATTTTTGCGACTTGCCGGCAGAAGACTTTTATCGCGAAATATCTGGTGAGGATCATGAACTTCACTTAAGGTTTATATATAATTATAGCAAGTCGAGTGGAGGCCGGAAACTTTATGTGGAAGTGAATGGTGAGAAGAAAAACTTAGAGCCGGACAAATTAGGAAAAATAAAGCAAGACATTGATTTTATTTATATACCAGCTAATCGTAGTTCTAGAGACATTGAATGGGATGAGCACACGGTTTTTTCAAGGCTAGTGATGCATTATCTCGACGATTACACAAGGAATAGTGATAGACTTTCTCCGAAGGTAATTGAAGCAGGAGATAAAATCATAGATAGGGTTCTTCCGCAACTCGCAAGAGATCTTACAGCTCTTAATATGTGCGAGGATGTTGGAAAGTATCAATTTAATTTCAAACAATCAATAGATTATAGGATTTTTTTGGATAAACTAGGACTTGAAATTATTAATCCGGAAGAAACGCAGTCCTTGCCAGTATCAGAATACGGAAGTGGAATAAAAAGTCTTACTGTTATAGCATTGCATAGAATGCTTGCACAATTGGGCAACACTTCGATTGTGCTTGGAATAGAAGAACCGGAAACTAATCTCCACCCGCAAGCGCAAAGAATGTTGATTAACTCTTTGAAAACAGGAAGACAAACCTGTGAAACTCAGGCTATATTTGCAACACATAGCACAGTAATTGTTGATGCCTTGGATCATGATGATATTGTGCTGGTACGAAAAGTTAGAGATGAAAATCGGGGTTCACATTCTGAAGCAAAGCAACTTCCAACAACATTTTGGGAAGATCATGATATACAAGAGTTAAAGCATTATAATTTCTTCAGATATCGTAACAGTGATTTTTTCTTCGCAAGGTATGTGATATTGACAGAAAGCACGACGGATGCACAGGTTATTGAGAAACTGTTGAATCAGGGAAATACCAACAAACTATATTATGTTAGCATAGTGAATCTAGATGGAGTCAAGAACATTCGATATCCGTTTTTTCTTTTGCACGATTTAGGAATTCCTTTCTGCGCCGTTGTTGATAAAGATTTTTTTACGACATATAAACATGGTAGCCTAGATGCAAGTCGAAATGGAAATAACTACTTGCCTGAGTATAGCGGAGAAGTGTCAAACAATAAAGTGATTCAGTTCTTGTTTGACACTGATGAAAAAAAGGATGAACTAAAGAATTACTTGGGAAAGTCCTATTCGCAGTTTTTTGAGTATGTTAAAAGATACGGATTGCTTTCCATGCAGTACTGTTTGGAAATGGATCTTGTTGCAAATGAAAAAACAAGAAATGCATACTATAATCAATATAATCTTCAAGGGGATGCACGAACAAATAAGGCTCTACTTATGGATAGGAAAAAGACAATTAAAGATCCAACAAATTTGTTGCCTGTTGTGGATTCGGTTGCGCCGAGAGATTATCCTATCAGCTTGAAGAAAATAAGGCATGAACTTTCTGAGAGAATAGCAAAGCTGTAATGCATATTGTACTTGGACTTATACCGTGCTATACTAACATCAAATCTTACATAATCTTATCGGAGGCATCATCCTATGCCCAGAACCAAAGGCGGCAAGAACCGTGTTACCGCATCTACCGACTTCGATGCTCAAATCGCAAAGTTGCAGAAAGACAAGGCGACGCTCGAAGAAGGTCTTTCCAAGACTGTCGCCCAGATTGAAGAACTAAAGACCGACATAAAGTCCTTGCGTGAAAATCTAAAGCCGCAGAAGGCGGAAATCAAGCAGACTGAAAAGAAAATCGCAAAGCTGGAGGCCAAGAAGGCTGCCGCTGAGGCGAAGGCTGCCGAGGCTGCTAAAAAGGTTGAAGCCGAAGCTGTGCTGAAAAAGCTGCTGGCGTCCGGCATGACGGCGGATGAGATACTTGAAAAGCTGAAATAAAGCAATACACCGTGTGGACTGAACATCTGGAAGTTTGCACGGTGTATTTGGAGTGCGTCATATAGTTTGTGACGGAAATAAAAGAAATGGAGTGTACGAAAATGAAGTTATCAAAAATTCATCATACCTAAAATGAATCGCAAGCCCGGCGGTGGATGGAAACCATCAAAACCGGAATATAGTGTGGTTGCCCTGAAGAAGAACCCCTGCGAAGTGAACCTCTAGAAGTGTGTGGTGCTTTCGTGAGTTGAAGCAAACACTGGTAAAAAGTTTAACCAAGAGCGAATTGCATGCAGCATGTGAACGAGGCAATTTGCGCTTTGACAGATGCGCTAAAAAGGTGAAAGAAGATTTGTCATGATGTACACAAGAAATAAACGAAGGATTGATAAAAAACACTGGAAATGAATTTGAGAATACAGTATAATTATACTGGGGTTGTGTAAGTGCAAGTATAAAAAATATTTTGAAAGCTTGTTGATATAAAAAGGATGGTAATACAGGATGCTTGAAGTTTTTGCTTATAATGCGGGAAAAGGTGATTGCATCCGAATTCACTATGCGGGGACACATAATATCATCATTGATTCTGGCGTGATGAGGTTTTCTCAAAATTTCAAACGTATATGTGATAGTGTAATACAGGAGAGAGAAACGTTAGATGCTTTAATACTTACACATGTGGACACGGATCACATTGGAGGAATTCTAACAAATTTGCGCCGTGCAAATTATAAATGCCCATTTAATGAGGTGTGGATGAACCACTCAGGGAAAGCATCGTTTGGAGATAGGACGTTATCCGTCCAGCAAAACGATGAAGTATATGCACGACTTTTAAATCGGGGTATTAATGTAAAACCGATGTATAAAGACATACGCAATGAATTAGCAGGCGCAAAAATATGTGTGTTTTGGCCAGACAAAAACATATTAGAAGACTATGATGACTGCTGTGTAGAAAGAAATCTAGCGCGGCATACTGATTATGGACTATCATTGTCAGATTTGGCGAATAAACCACTTCCGATACAGGATGCTAGCATTAATAATAAAAAGAGCGTAGTTTTCTCTTTTGAATTTGAAAATCGTAAATTGCTTTTTACAGGAGATGCATGGGCAGAGAATGTGATTAGTGCACAGGGTGTTTATGATCTTGTTAAGATTTCACACCATGGTTCAGCAAGAAATATTTCTGAATTATATCGAGATAGAATTCATGCATCCAATTTTCTGATATGCACGGATGGTGTAAGTCATCCTGATAAACAAACTATAGCCAAATTGGAAAAATGGTACGGAAAAATTGATATTTATAGCCCTTCTGAATGGTGGAAAAACGGATATTTTATAAAGGACGATTATCTGCATAAGATTAGTTATCATTATAGAGAAGGCTGTGCGATAATATGGTAAACGATAATACAAGAGAATATAGTGTGTATATTTCTGATGAAGCTAGTACGGTTCAAGGTAGTGGTGTCCTATTCTATGCTGGTGGAGACAGTATGTTTGTTTTCACTTGCGCCCATGTTGTTGAGAACCTTGACAAAATCAGGCTGTTTATCTTGAAAGAAATTGATGCTTCGAGGGATCTCTATAACGTACTTTACACGGAAGTTTCTGCAGCACAGGTCATTTATTCCCCACTTGATGAAATCCAAAACAATGAGTTCGGGGAAAAATTGCACACAGAAGATATTGCGGTTATTCAGATTAAAAAACCAGAGGCTATAGAGTTATCAACAACGCAGTATTATATAACAGAGACATATAGAAGCCGTTCAGTATTCGTTCAAGGCTATCCAAATGGTGTTCCAAGTGGAAAAAAACAGATTGAGTATCTTGATTGCCTTCATGGAAAAGTTGTGGTCAATTCAGCAGATAGCACTCGATTTACTATTCGCATGGATGATAATTTTATTGATGCAGGCTCACGAGTATGTGAGCTGGAAGGCCTTTCTGGAGCACCTGTTTGGGATGATAATGCTGATGTAAACGGTTTACTGGGTGTTTTTACAAGTGCATATGGCGCGACTGCTTTATTATCTAAAACATATGTTACAAAGGCACAGCAACTTCGTGCTATAATGAAGGAACGATTTGGTGTCCTTATCGAAAGAAAACTTGAGGGGATTCCAGAAGAAGACGTTGCAGGAGTTGATTTTCAACCAATTACATTTGATGGATGTATCGAGTCCGTTGGAAAATCAGAGGGGGAGAAATGGATAGATGAGCAGCTTTCTGGTTTGCGTTGCATTATTGAGGACTTAAAGCTACAGAAAGCAATTGACAAGGGAAATGAATTGATACAAGATTCAAGATATAGCAATCTTAGCAAAGAATCAAGGCGAAAAATTAAGCAATACCTACTGTACTGCTATGAAATTGCTGATATGGACAACGAATTTGAGCAATTGGAGGCTCAAATGAGAGCGGAGGGGCTTATTAAAGGACACGATGTATTACGCGAGTTGACACGCACCTTTATGCGAAAGCAATTTCATGAAACGATAGAAGCTGCTCAACATTATATTGATGAATCGGATGAACCGAAAAATCAAAACCTTTTGTCTTTTGCAAAAGCGTTTCGGCTTCTTGCCATGGCGTATACAGAAGATTTAGCAGTGGAAGATACAATTGGTAAGTTGTTGGATGAAAATGAAAAGTTTATATATCCAACTGATGAGATTGAAGATGAAGCGCTTGTCTATCAGATGATTGGGCATGTATACGGTGAACATTATCATGATTATGTGAATTCTGTAAGATTTATTAATCGTTCATATAGAGTTGGCTATGACAGTATAGTATTAGAATCGCTTGGCGTAGCCTACTATGGGTTGGCAATGCATGATGCAATAGAGGCGGATGGACGGGTTTCTGATACAAGTAGAATCGATAAGAAATCATTATATAAAGCCAGAGAATGTTATCTGATAATAAAGTCAAAGGCAGATGATTTGTTCTGGGCAGGGACGATGAGAAGAGTTGGATTATGTATATATAATACTTTTGTGTTTCTGCAAGATAATTATCGGATCCTTACAGTTTACCCTGATGTTAAAAAATATTTGCAGCAACTGAATAATAACGAATGCCGTGATATCGAAATGAAATATGCGATGATTAGTGCACAGAAGGGAGAGATAAATGTAAAGGAATTCACGCATATTACAGCAAAAGATGAAATTGTACTGAAATCTATTGCTCGAGCAAGTAAGTGCTCTAACTTGATTGAGGATGCAACGGCAAATATTCCGGCTGATCAAATTGGAAATGTTCCGCAACTTGCACGAGAAATCAGAGACACAACGTACTATCTTGAAAGAAATGTACGACTGATAGATAGAAAAGAACGAGTTCCGATGTATGTCCAAATGATAAATTTGTATGGACGTGGGATGTTGATATTCGGATGGGACAAGAAGGAAAAACTGGAAACCCTTTATGAGAGGCTTTCTGAATATGCGAATCCGGAACTGTTGGATTCTATGTCAAATTTTATCTTTGAAATGGACGCGCCAATTGCAGAAGCGGAAAAACGATTTTTAACTTCTTTTGAAAATAAAAAAAATATTATTACATGGCAAGAATTGAACCACTTCTATATCAGGCATGGGATGTTTGAGCGTGCTGATGCTATGTATCAAGAACTCTTTTCTGAAAGAAGGGAACTGATTGAAGAAGGTCCGGAATATGCTTACCGTGCATTTATTGATTATGTGACACACTATAAAAGAAATCTCAAGTATGCGCTACAATGCTATCTTGATGCGAAAGAGGCTTTTAAAGATACTGACATTGAGGGATTTTGGGAATTAGAATTGATGTTGTATAGTGGCACATTCAATAATCCAGAACGATTTGAACTTGAAAGAAAACAATTTGTTGATAAAGGATTGGTGACAGAAGAATCGTATCATCGAGATGCTTTCATTGCTCATCTGGCAAATTTAAATAATATAGAAGCCATTGAGCATAATAACTATATCCGACAATGTCCACACTTAGTGAATCCCCAAACGGGACTACTTATAGTAAGCAAAGAGGAAATGCAGTTTCTTAACTGGATTGGAGCTGTTAAACCCGGTTTTCTGCCTCCTTCGGATAGTATGGTGGAAGAACGTGCGAAAGAAGTCCAAAATAGTTACGCATGCGAAACATGGCATAGAAAAATAGATGTTCAGCTAAAAAATCAGTTTGGCTTGAATAGAAAAATTGCCATTGACGCATGGGGACTATATCAGATGGCTGAAAATGATATGTTGGATGTATTGGATGAGTTTGAATGTGTGTATGTTAGCCATATAAGTGTCATCCGGCTTCTAGAAGAATTGTCAAGAACCGATAATATCAGGATAAGAATTTTGTTGGAGTACCTCAAAATATGCAACAAAGTAAAGATTTATTCTGCCGGATTTAAAGCGCAGATAGTGGTTCGAAATGTGATCCAATACTTTGAACCAGAATCAACGGTTGCAGTTGCAGTGGAGAAGGATTGCTTAATGCTTTATGGAGAGCCTATTGTGGATAAGGAGCTTATTGAGCATTTTGGTAATCGAATCGTTCGCATTAATGATATTAATAAATTGATTGAGAAGTCGCAATGAAAGAAACTGGTAGAATATAAGGAGCATTTTCGCTCCTGTATTTGCGATGAGTGTGAATGCTAATATATACTTGAGCCACTTTGCCGACAGAGTGTGGAGGCGCTAACAATTAGCATCCACAATATGCCGTGTGAACTGAACTCCAGAAGTTCATACGGCATATTCTTGAGCACAATATATAGTTTGTGACAGAAATAAAAACGAGGCGAAAATCAGTGGGCAATACACGCGCGCGCCGTAAGCGCAAGCCCGGCGGTGGTCGTAAGCCATCAAAACCAGAGTACAGTGCAGCCAAGAACTTGGCACAGCAGATGAAAGCTGCCGCCGACCTTTATACGGACAAAATGAGCCTGCAAGCCATCGCAGACACGCTGTCTCTCAACCCTATCAAGGTTCGGAAGCTGCTCATCACAGCCGGAGTCTACGAGTCGGATACCGCAAAGCTCGTCCGGCAGACCTTTCATTCCTTCAGAGAAACACAGGACTACTCCACTGCCGTTACCTCCACCATGTCGGTTTTGCAGTTGTCCCGTCCTTCTGTGACCTCTTATCTGCCGTATGAGAAAGGCGTGTACTTCCCGGAGGACGCTGAAGCGGCGAATATCAGTGCCGGGGCAGAGAGGCAGCGACACTATCGAGCTGTGGTTGCGCTGAAAAGGGATCCCTGCGAAGTGAATCTCTGGAAGTGTGTGGTGGCTTTTCGGGGTTACAAGTTCAAGACCCTGTCCGGCTTGCCCTTTACATATAAGCTGAAGAAGGGCAGGGGAGATGAATTCACCAAGGAGTTGTGGATTGACCGCAGAGAGAGCAGCAAGAGCCTTGCTTGGAGTTCCGTGATGCTGGCGTATCACAATATCGGTAAAATCGGAGAGGTAGTGGACAGACCCAAGGCGCTGGGAGATATCCGGGGTGTGTCGTACATCTATGGGCTGTTCTACCGCTTTGGCCTGATCGACGTGCCAGACAAGGCTAAAGAGAAGATGGCGAAGCAATAAGAAAACGAGACATATTTTGTTTTAAAATGGAATGTGATATAATAAAACTGGCGGTTTACCGTACTACATGAAAAGGGCAGGTGAATGTGCAAATGTACATCATTTGTCAAAATTCAACCCTTTCAGCAGGTATCAAGGCAGTTGTTGAGGCAGTAAGCCTGTTGGGGTTGAAGCAAGAAAAGAACAGAATCAATAAGCGGATTCAGTCATTGCTTCATATTGCTGATGATCTGGCACCGGATTCTGTGGAGTATCAGTGCGTTTATGAAAGAATTCTCGAATTGGAAAGGATGAGAGAACTGATCAGACGCATTAGAAAGGCTAAGTGTGCGCAGATTTGTGCGCAATTGCATATGCTATGGGTTAATAGAGCCAAAAAGGCCAGTCGCGCGACTGCGGGTTTGACTACTGATCCAATGAGCATCGCTATGCCCATTCCTCCCACGTTTGAGGCTACCTTGAGTAGTTTCGGACGTGGGAGGGATTTGGATGCCCTCGCATGCTGAAAAAAATCAAACAGAGATCAAAAACTACTATCATATTATAGACCCGGAGGAAAGGCTGTCTGAGAATGAGAAGGCTGAAGAAGAACGCAAGGTGTTAGAGAATATGCCTGCTTGCTTCCCGGCAGCACTACGATATGTGATGACACGCTTCGGATTTACGCAAGAGGCTCTGGCCTTTGAATCAAAGGTGTCGGAGTCAACGATCGGTCGCTACAGAAATGGAAAGGTTGAAAGTTTTTCTGAGAAAAACGTGGTTGCATTATGCGTTGCTATGCACCTTCCTCCATGGCTTTCGTTTGCGCTCATAGCAAAAGCGGGTTTTAGCTTGGCTGCGACCAAAGAACAGCTAGCACATTTGATGATTCTTAACTGTATGTATATGAGGTCAATTGATGAGGTGAACGAGTACTTAAGGGAAAGAGGAAATGCTTCACTGTCCCGAGAAACGGCACAGGATTGTCGAGCTTCTTGAGATTCTGAACCTAAAATGATGAGCCGTGTGTTCAACTCCCTGCCGGAGAAGGATACACGGCTCATTTACACTGTTTGAGGATAAGGACAGGAAAAGGCAGATGCGAATCTGCACACTTGGCTCATCAGGAGACCGTGTGAGCCAGTTTAAAACTGAATTACTGCTTGTTTTGACGCTGCTCGAATGGGTAGTAAGCCGGGGTGGATTTCAAAAAATCTGAAATTATTTCGGATTTTAGGAGTTTATTCCGGCTCTTTTGCGTTTATAGGATCGGAATTGGCAGATTACACAATTTTCTGACTTATTTCTCGTCGCTTCGATGAAAAGCGGCTGCTCCTATTTACAAATAGAGTTTTGGCTGCTATATTATAAATGTAATAATAGCCTGAAAAGCTCTATTGAAAAGATAATAATTTGTAACGTGGAGGTGTATTACCAGACAAACATAGTCATGTTGTTCAGTTAAAAAAATCCTTCTGAATGACGTCTCAGCAAGAGACATTACATAGGTTTTTAGTAGAGTGCCGCGATTGTTGGAGGCAGTCAGCGCACAATTATTGAGGAGTTATAACTAAACGGTCCTTAATTCAATACTAAAACACTACTGTAAGGTTGAAGTGCGTCTACTTGCTGATAAGACTATAAAATGTCTGGCTAATACACGTCCGGTCAATGAGTACGGAAACGGAAATACATAAGACCGGAGTAAATTTAGAAACAAGTAATGCGTAAGCAACTTGAAATCTGAATTTGCTCCGGTCTTTTTTTATTAAAATTTTCAGCGAAGGAGGTGAACCGAGGTGGCATCCGCTGTACATAAGAATACCGAGACCAAAGCGGCATCCGTCAATGTCAACTCGGTTTGCCGCCAGAATACTGCTGAGCAAGGGATGGCTGCGCCAGATGAGTTTATGGCAGAGGTTCAGTGGTCCATGGCAATACGGAAGATGATTGCAAAACTTGAGTTCGGAGACGCTCTAAAGCTGCTGATGAACGACCGGGATATGTCTGTAGAGAATATGGAGTCTGAGTCCGGACTCTCTGTGTCCACAGTGAAGCGGCTTCGTGCAGGACAGGATGCAAGTGTGGAGCAGATCGTTGCCATCTCGGTGGCACTGCACCTTCCGCCACTTGTAAGCGGTGATTTATTGAGGATGTGCGGAATCACGCTGGATTTCAACAATCAAAAGAATACTGTCTATCAGATGATTCTGACGGAGTATTACAAAGAGGGCATCGAACAAGTCAATGTCTGCCTTGCAGCATGTGGATGTGCGCCACTCAAAACTGCTTGTTAATGCGGACACAACAGAATATACCTATGAGGCGATTGGACCATAAAACGGTCTGGTCGCCTCTTTTTTTGAAATTTTTTCTGAGGTAGGGGCTCAAAAAGTGAGCCCTAAACGGTAATAAAACGGCGCAGTAAGGCTGCATAAGAGCATCTGACATGACGGCGTTTTTTATAAAAGTACGAAATAACGATGCTTTGTGTGCTGCTTTTTAGAGCTCATCTGATGAACTGGTGATTTGAGGTGTTCTCGGTTATCATGTAGTCAGTTCAAGGGACGAACCCCCAAAAAGGCAAGTTCTAAGAACAAAAAATAATATCGCAAGCCCGGTTCTAGAGAGGGTTGAGGATACCATAACGGAGTTTTACCAGCCGGCAGACGCTGTCTGCTGCGGTAGAACGACCGGTCTATGGGTGTACCTCCCATCTCTGGAATCGGGCCTTTTTGCGTTTTGCAGGCTGGTTCAGTGCGCGGCGTGAACCCTTCTATCCAGTCTCCGTCATCGGTATCCTTCCCCTCCCTGAGTCCGAGGGAAAGGACACGAAAATGACTGACATGATGAACTGCATGGACAAGCTGCGGGAGAAGAAGATCTCCGGCTACAAGCAGCGCATGGCTGTGAACCCCTACGGTGTTTATCGCTAGCCTTCCAAATTTTCGACATTTTACGCTTTATCGAAAATTTGGAGGTTACACATGAGTTTCAATAATGGTAATGAACGTCGCAAGCTGAACGCAAAGTGGGAGCAACTCCGTGTGCAGTACCGCGAAGCCGGAATGAGCGAAGAGGCAATTCAGGCGATGTATGAGTTTGATTTAGGCGTCCTGAACAGTGAACGCGCCTATGATGCCAACACGGTGGCAGTCTGTGATGGCGAAGATGACGTTGACGCAAGGGAAGCAGCGAATCTTAAGCAATATGAAGCTGCAATCACAGTAACGGATACCTACCACGAAACCAAGAGCCGCTTTGGATGGATTGGCGAGATCGAGAATGAGCGGCTGCTGGCTGGTCTCGAAAATTTATCGGAAGATGATCTCAAACTTTTGACGCTCTATGTTTATGAGGGTTACACAGAGAGCGAAATTTCTAAAGTTTTTAGCATTTCGCAGCCTGCAATTCATAAGAGAATCGAGAAAATCACTATATTTTTGAAGAAGTTTTGATTTTTGGTTATAATTTGACCCTTCTCGATGGCTCGTAAGTGAAGGGACAATTTCCCAAGCGGCACTCACCGCAGGGGTAAACGTCCGACCTCGCGGTCCTTGAAAACTGAATAGTTCCGTCATCTGGTACTCCGATAATGATACTTCCGTAA
>ENA-OZGM01000881-OZGM01000881.1-human-gut-metagenome-genome-assembly--contig:-NODE-881-length-12851-cov-6.542982_pt1 | contig 12851 bp, 10 predicted proteins | sample MGYA00244655_ERZ653656 | MGnify/ENA primary metagenome ERZ653656 (study PRJEB26926, sample SAMN06164991) | human gut metagenome | biome: ENVO:00009003; feature: ENVO:2100002; material: ENVO:00002003... | reverse complement strand
CCTCGCGCCCTACCATCTGCCGTGCAAATGCCTGCGTGGGCAGCAGGGTGCCGATGAAGTTCAGGTTGAACACCATCTCCACGCCGCTCTCGTCCAGATCGAAGAAGGTCACGGTGTCATCGTCCAGATCCGCCATCTCGAAGAATTCCTTGTCGGTGTTGGCCCGGGGGTTGTTGCCGCCGGCACCGTTCACCAGAATGTCGCAGGGACCCAGATCCGCCATCACCTCCTCTGCCACCTGCAGGCAGTTGGCCTTGTTCATAACGTTGCAGGTGTAGCCCTTGGCCACGCCGCCTTCTGCCTCGATCGCATTGGCCAGCTCCTTCAGCTTCTCCATGTTGCGGCCCAGCAGAGCCACTTTGGCTCCTGCCCGGGCCAGAGCCTTGGCGAAAATGGAACAAAGGGTGCCGCTGGCACCGGTGACCACGGCAACCTTGCCGGACAGGTCGGTGTTCAGAACATTCTTTTCCACGAGGATACTCCTTTTTTGATCAGATGGTTGTGGTGATACGGATGATTATTTTCAGGCGGACAAGGCATCAGACCCTGCCAGCGCCCTTGTCCAGGATCTTATTGAACTGGAGGAAGAAGGTGGTGGCGGTCACGGCAGCGGCGATGATGTCACTGACGGGCTCGGCAAGGAACACGCCGAACACGGGGTTCGCGACCACATGGGGCAGGATGAAGATGAGAGGGATGAGCAGGATGAGCTTGCGCAGGCAGGCCAGCAGCAGGCTGACCTTGGCCTGACCCAGCGCCATAAAGCTCTGCTGGCAGGCGATCTGGACACCGGTGGAGAAGATGCCCGCCATGTAGATGCGCATGGCCCAGGTGGTGTAATCGATCAGGGAGGCATCCGAGGTGAAGATGCCGGCCACTGCACCGGGAACCAGCATCATCAGCAGCCAGAAGATGGTGGTGTAGCTCAGGCAGAGGGTCAGCTGGAAGCGGAATGCCTGCTTGACGCGGTCTTTCTTGCCTGCGCCGAAGTTGAAGCTCATCACCGGCTGGCCGCCCTGGCAGATGCCCGAGATGGGCATGGTGCACAGCTGGGAGGCGCTGGTGATCACGGTCATGGCACCCACGGCCACGTCACCGCCGTAGCGGGCCAGGCTGGAGCTGAAGCTGATGGACAGCAGGCTCTCGGTGGAGAGCATGACGAAGGTGGAAATGCCCAGTGCCAGCACGGGCATGATGATCTTTCCTTCCAGCTTCATGTCCTCTTTGCGGATCTTGAGGATGGTCTTGGGGCCGGTGAGGAAGCGGATGACCCAGATGGCACCCACTGCCTGGCTCAGCACGGTGGCAATGGCAGCACCCTTTACGCCCATGCCCAGCCCAAAGATGAGGATGGGGTCCAGCACGATGTTGATGACCGCGCCGATAACGGTGGTCAGCATACTGATCTTGGCAAAGCCCTGCGCAGTGATGAAGGTGTTCATGCCAAGCACGATCAGCACGCAGATGGTGCCCAGAATGTAGATGCGGCTGTAAGCCAGAGCGTAGGGCAGGGTGGTGTCACTGGCACCAAACAGCCGCAGCAGGGTGGGTGCGGCGGCGTAAAAGACGATGGTCAGGACGACCGAGAAGAGCAGCAGCATGGTAAAGCTGTTGCTGACGATCTTTTCTGCCTGCTTCTTGTCGCCCTGGCCCATGGCGATGGCGGTGCGGGGCGCGCCGCCGGAGCCGATGAGCATGGCGAAGGCGTTCAGGAGCATCAGGATGGGGGTAAACAGGCCCACGCCGGTCAGAGCCGCTGCGCCGATCCCCGAGATGTGTCCGATGTAAATGCGGTCCACGATGTTGTACAGCAGGTTGACCACCTGCGCCACAACGGCGGGGATCATCAGCTGGAGCAGGAGCTTTTTCACGTCACCCGTGCCCATATCCTGCTGTTTTTTCTGCGTTTGTGCCATGGAAAGTGTCTCCTTTGGTTTGAGCGAGACGGAGAGGGCTGCCCTCAGAACGTCAGGCCGAAGTTCATCTCGTAGTAGTTGCCTGCGGCATCACGGTAGGCGTAAGCCTTGCCGTTCTCGTCCTTCATGCTGTCGGGCATGTAGGCATCCTTTGCAAAGCCGGGCACATCGTTGGGGCTGATGCAGACACCGTCCGCGTTCACAGCCAGCACCTCGTCGCCCTTGGGCAGGGTCAGGGGCAGTTTGCCAACGGGAGCAAAGCGGCCGAACATCACATCCAGCGTTGCGGAGGGGTAGGTGTCAAAGCCGACGGTCAGAGCGTCGGAGACCTTCTCCACATTGCCGACCTCCCAGGCCAGCGGGCAGTTGATGTTGGAAACGACCTTGCCGCCGTGGGCGTGGACCGCAGCAGCGATACCGGCCAGACGGTTTGCGCCCACCAGAGTGGTCTCCTTGTGGGTCTCGGTGGTGGGCTTGCCGCTCTCATCCACGTTGCAGACAGTCTTGTCCTCGCAGATGTCCAGCTCCAGGTAGCCCGGGGTGGCGTTGAAGTATGCACCGGACTGGGGGCTGACCATCAGCAGGGCCACCTGGGCCTCATCGGGGGTGTCCACCAGAGTGACATTGCCCAGCATCTCGCGCAGGGCCTTGGTGGCGGCCTCACCGGCCTCGGCGCTCTTGCCAAAGGCCTCAGCGTAGACCTTGGTGCCGTCCTTCAGGGGCAGGGTGCCGTCGTTCTTCAGCAGGACAACGGACTCGCGGTGCACGCGGGAAGCTTCCTCCCAGTCGGCCTTGGTGGCAACGACCTCGGCGGCCTTCCTGGGGTCGGCGTAGGTGTCCTCGAACATGCCCTGACGGAACAGCTCGGTCAGGGTGCGGCTGACAGCACGGTTCAGGCTGGCATCGGTCAGCACCAGATCTTCCTTCTTGAAGCCGGCGGGCACCGCGTGGGTGTCGTAGTAGTCGTTGGTGCCGCGGGCGTAGCTCTCCTCGCCCAGCTCGTTGTCCAGCAGGCCGGAGATCAGGTCCACGCCGCTCTGGGTGACAGCATAGCCGATGCGCTCGGGCTCGTCCAGCATGTCAACGCCCCAGCACATGTTGTGGACAATGCCGGTGTCGGAGTTGATGTAGCCCTTGAAGCCCATCTGGCCGCGCAGCAGGCCGTCGATGAACACCTTGTTGTAGGCAAAGCCGTAGGGCTGGAGCTCGATGGGGTTGCCGTTGAAGTCCTCCTGCGGAGCGCTCTTCTCAGCGCTGGGTTTGGAGTAGTAGGGCATGATGGATTCGGCATTGTGGCGGATGGCTGCGCGGAATGCCGGGATGTGGTACTTCTGCAGGGAGCCGGGGGTGGCGTAGATGTTCCACTGGCCTGCTGCATAGTGGGGGTCAAAGCCGTTCTCACGGGCACCGCCGCCGGGGAAGTGCTTCACGGTCATGGAAACACCCTCGGGGGTAACGCCGTTGCTGCCGCCCTGGATGCCGGGGATCAGGTGGTCGAAGATCTCCTCAATGAGCTCGGGATCCTCGCCAAAGGTGCCGAAGGTGCGCTGCCAACGGGGGTCGGTGACGCAGTCGGCCATGTACATGTAGCCCTTCTTCAGGCCGCAGGCGTTCCACTCGCGGCGGATGGTGTCGGCAAACTTGTCGATGATGTCGATGCGTGCAGTGCCCTTGACGGCAGCAGCAATGCCCAGGGTGCCGGGATAGGTGGCAAACACGCCGGTGGCATCGTTCATGCCGAACACGACCTCGCCGTTCTCGTTGCGGCTGTTGGACATGACCTGCATGGGAACAAAGTGATCACAGGTCTCGGTCAGGTACTGCAGCTGGTTCAGGTAATCTGCCAGATCCTCGGGCGTGGGGCTCTCGCGCAGGATGACGTGGCGGTTGAAGCTCTTCTTGACCATGTCAGAGGTGCTGGGCAGGGACTGGGAGCCGAAGATGCTGTCGGAGACGTTCACGGGTGCCTCGTCCAGCAGGCCGCTTTCGTCCGCCACGGGCTTGTGGCCGTTGGCTGCCAGACGGGGGGAAGGATACTTGGGGCCCATGCGCCAGTCGGAGGTGAAGATCTGGCCGATCTTCTCGCTGGTGGTCAGAACCTTGACATAGGCCTCGGCGCGCTCAGCCGGGGTCAAGCGCCAGTCGTTGACTGCGCTGACGGTGCCGGTGCCGTCGATGTCCTTGAAATACAGGCCGTCCTGCTCGATGACCTTGCGCTCCACGGTGCTGATGGTGGGGCCGTTGGGGTTCTGGTAGCGCTTTACACGCTCGGATGCTTTCACTGCCATAGTGTTTTCTCCTTTTCTTTTGAACGCAGCGGCCCATGCCACAGAGCCGCAGATGCTATACCTATTATAATAGGCCCCCGCGCGGAACAACTAGAAAATTTTTTGGATATTTCCGCACTTTCCTTGTATTCTTTTTTGCGCGCGGTTGGAATACAAGTCTGTTTTGTGGAATGTGCTGTACTAGTATCTTACAATCATGTGCAAAATGACGAACGCTGTTTTTTGAAACTGTTGATTTCGCCCAAGAAGAGTAATATTGTCCTGTTTTACCTCAAAATTTTACTAACAGAAATTTGAGGGATAGTTCATAATATATACATAAAAATCCCCCGGTTCGCGATGTGGCAGCCGCAGCCCACGGGGGACCGAATGAAAGGCCGGAGTAAGTGGCAGCACACCGGCCGCAGAATTGAAAGGAGAGCTTCTCTATGGCAAAGGTCAAACAGCCGCTTGAGGAAAACGGCATCCACAGAGCGAAAATGTGGGAGATCATGATGTACGCTCTGAACAACACCTCCACCAACACCTACATGATGGTGGTCGGTTACATCAGCTACTTCCTGATCGGTATCGTCGGTCTGGCATCCGTGCTGGCCGGTTCCATTGTTACCATCATGCGTATCTGGGACGGTGTCACCGACCCGTTCGTTGGTATGATGGTCGATAAGACCAACGGCAAGTTCGGCAAAAACCGTCCGTTCATTGTCATCGGCCAGATCATCATGTTCGCCACCACCTTCGTGATGTTCAACTTCATCCCCAAGATGGGCACTGGTGTCCGCTTTGTTGCGTTCATCATCATCTACATGATCTACATCCTGGGCTACACCTGCCAGTGCGTTGTCACCAAGTCTGCTCAGACCTGCCTGACCAACGACCCCAAGCAGCGCCCCATCTTCGCAATGTGCGATACCGTGTACAACATCATCCTGATGAACATTGTCATCCCTGTCATCGTTACCGACAGCCTGGTTCCCAAGTTCACCCTGACTGCCGAGGCCAACGCTGCAGAGATCACTTCTCTGGTGGCACAGAACCCCGCTCTGGCAGGCATCGTGGAGAAGTCCGGCGGCAACCTGTCCGCTTTCTACAACCCCGGCCTGTTCACCACCATGCAGCTGATATTCGGTGGCCTGTCTGCAGTGTTTGCAGTCTGCGCCATCATTGCTCTGTGGCGTAAGGACCGTCCCAAGTACTTCGGTCTGGGCACCACCCAGAAGGTCGGCGTGAAGGATTACGTTGACACCCTGGCTCACAACCGCGCCATCCAGATGCTGGTGGTCTCCGCATCTACCGATAAGCTGTTCATGTCCACCATGAGCAACTCCACCGTTATGATCTGCCTGTTCGGCATCATCTTCGGCAACTATGCCGCATTCTCCAGCTACTCTCAGATCACCTCTATCCCCATCGCTCTGATCTCCATCCTGCTGATGAACAAGATCGCTCGTCAGATGGGCCAGAAGGCATCCATGATGACCGGCACCTATGGCGGTATCATCGGTTCTATCATCATCACCCTGTTCCTGGTCTTTGTGAACCCCAGAGGCGATGCTTCCAAGTTTGCGATCCCCGCATTCCGTATCATCCGTCCTGACACCTGGGGCACCCTGTTCACTGGCTGGAGCGCAGTGGGCCTGATCTTCATCCTGCTGGTCATCGCATGGCGCGGTGTGCAGGCTCTGTCCTCCTCCATCGTTATCACCATGACCGCTGACTGCGCCGACTACGAAGTCTACCGTACCGGCAAGTACGTCCCCGGCCTGATGGGCACCCTGTTCAGCTTTGTGGATAAGCTGGTCTCTTCTCTGGCAGCCACTCTGGTGGCCCTGTTCTACTCCGTGGCCGGCTTCAAGGACGCTCTGCCCGACACCCTGACTCCGTACTCTGACGGCATCTTCTGGGCAACCATCGGCTGCTTCGTCCTGCTGCCCATCGTTGGCTGGATCTGCAACGTCGTCGCTATGCACTTCTATCCCCTGACCAAGGAGAAGATGGAAGAGATCCAGGCTGAGATCGGCCGCATCAAGGCTGAGGCTGCTGCAAAGCAGGCTTAATGCCAACCATCTCCCTGCGGAAATTTTGAATGAGGGACAGCGCTGCTGTCCTGCATCGTAACCGGAAATGTCCTGCGGCGGGCCATCCTCTGCCGCAGGACTTTCTGATACCCTGAGACCCGGAAGGAATACCACTATGGCAGAAGAAAACAAGCTGAACCAGACCCCTGAGATCACCCCGGCCCCCTCCGCTGAGACCCCGGAAAAGGCTCCCACCACCGGCGAGCTGCTGGGCGATGTGGAGCACTACGACGAGGATAAGGATGATTGGAGCACCGGCTATTACGGCACCGGCAGCCGCCAGCAGGTAACGGACGATGTGTTCCATAAGCTGGAAACCGGCGAAAAGTTCACCCGGGATGATTTTATCAAGGCAGAGCTGGCGCTGCAGGATGCCAAGCTGGAAGCTGGCATCGATCCCGAAAAGGAGAAGAGCCCGGGCCTCATTGGGAAGTATCACGATTGGAAAAAGAACCGCGTAAGGCACAAGGTGAACAAGAAGAAGTACCTTCTTCTCTGCCTGTTTCTGGGTTGGTGCGGCGGCCACCGCTACTATGAAAAGCGGTATGCGCTGGCGGCCTTCTACACCCTGTTCTTCTGGAGCGTGGTGCCCTTCTTCCTCTGCGTGACTGACCTTCTCATTGCACTGCCCATGCAGGCCGATGAGAACGGCGACATCCTGATCTGACATCTTCCTCTATTCATTCATTTACCTCCTAGCGCCAGAAAGGGCCTGCGGCATTTGCCGTGGGCCCTTTCTGGTGTTTGCAGGCCCGTTCTCCGGCACAGAACATAGTGGCAGCTAACTGGCGTTGTGCTATACTAGTATATCAATTGATTGTGCAATAAGCACAATAGAATTTTTCACATTAGTGAAACTTTTCCCATAATCGTAAAATTGACCTGTTTCACCTTAAAATATTACTAACAGATATATCAAAAAGCGTTCATAATATAGACATAAAGTTCCGGACGGGCTGGTACGCAGTGGCAGCTGTAAGCCCCATGGAGAAAACGGAGAATGTTCCTGTGTGAACAAAGGAGAGAATGAAATGGCAAAAACCAGAAGTCTGCCGGATAAGTTCTATGATAAGGACTATGAGCACAACGGCATCCACCGCGTTCCCCTGTGGCGTATCGCAGGCTACGCGCTGAACAACACCGCAACCAACGTTTATCTGATGATGATGAACTACGCCACCTACTACCTGATGGGCTGGGTCGGCGTTGGCATGATGGTCGCTTCTTCCCTGACCATGATGATGCGTATCTGGGACGGTGTCACTGACCCGTTCGTCGGCTTCATGGTCGATAAGACCAACAGCAAGTTCGGCAAGAACCGCCCGTTCATCGTGATCGGTCAGATCATCCTGTGCGTCACCAGCTACATCGCTTTCCATGTCACCCACAAGCTGCCTCAGGGCGTGCGCTTCCCCTTCTATGTGGTCGTTCTGATGGTCTACTACCTGGGCTACACCTGCCAGTGTGTCGTTACCAAGTCTGCACAGAGCTGCATGACCAATGACCCCAAGCAGCGCCCTATGTTCGCTTCCTTCGACGGCGTGTTCAACACCCTGCTGTTCGCCATTCTGGGCATCATCATCCCTCGTATTGCTGATGGCTACACCGATGTGGGCGGCTACGCTTCCACCCAGTTCATGCACACCCTGTGGCTGATGACCGCTATCATGTCCGCCTGCTTCACCGTGATCGCTGTGATCTCCATTACCCCCAAGGATCGTCCTGAGTTCTTCGGCACTGGCAAACCTGTCAAGGTCGGCCTGAAGGATTACTGGGATACCCTGAAGAACAACCGTGCCATTCAGATGCTGGTCCTGTCCGCATCTACCGATAAACTGGGCTCCTCTGCAAAGTCCAGCGCCGTCATGGTCGCCATGTTCGCCTGCATCGCCGGTTCCAACCTGCTGCAGAGTAACGTTACCGGTCTGGTCACCATTCCCAGCACCATCGTGTGCTTCCTGTTCATCAGCTTCTTTGCTACCAGACTGGGTCAGCGCAAGGCCATGCTGATCGGCTCTGTGGGTGGTCTGGTCATCAACGGCGCTCTGGCAGCCCTGTGGCTGCTGGGCGATCCCACCACCATGACCTCTAACCCCGCTACCGGTGCTCTGAACTGGGGCTACTTCCTGATCCTGTACCTCGTTCTGACCATCATCGCCGCTGGTTTCCAGGGCATTTCCGGCAACATCGTTATCCCCATGACCGCTGACTGCGCCGACTACGAAGTCTACCGTACCGGCAAGTATGTCCCCGGCCTGATGGGTACCCTGTTCAGCTTCGTGGATAAGCTGGTCTCCTCTTTCGCACCCATGGTCGCCGGTGTCATGTTCAGCATGTGCGGCTACACCGACCACAACCCCGTTATGGGTGACCCTGTTACCCCGGGCCTGCGCGGCGGCGTTGTCTTCTGCGCATACGGCATGATCATGATCGGCCTGGTCTGCAACCTGATCGCTATGAAGTTCTATCCCCTGACCAAGGAGAAGATGGAAGAGATCCAGGATGAGGTCGCTCAGATCAAGATGAAGGCCATGGCTGAGAACGCCTAATTGGTACTTGCAATTTTCTGCGGAAACCTGTAAAATCAAATAGAAAAACCGCTCGCCCTTGCGGCGGGCGGTTTTCTGCTTTTGGAACAAAATTCAGACAAGAGGTACATCGTAAATGGAAGAAAAGACACAGTGGGTAAAGGACCCGGACCATGGGTTCATCTGGAACACCATCGACCACCTGTTATACTGGAGAGAACACCGTGAAAAGCACTGTGTCAGCCGTAAGAAGTATATGCGCCTGTGCATTCTGGGTGCGTTTGGTGCGCACCAGTTCTATGCCAAGCGTCCGGTGCTGGGCCTGCTGTATCTGGCAACCTTCTGGAGTGGTTTCTCTGCCGCTATGACCATCGTGGACTTCATCATTGCCGTGCCCATGAAACCGGACGAGAACGGCAACATCTGGCTGTAAAAAGCCCTCTGGCGGCCTGCTGGGCCGGAAAGGAAAAACACCCTATGGATAATGTCATGCAGTTTCTGTTCAACACCAACCACGAGCAGCCCAGCATCCTGGTCTGGGTCCTGCTGATCGTGATTGCGGTCGTGATTCCCAATTACGTCAGATATCGGATGGAGCAGAAGCGCTCCAATGATTCTGTTCCCACCCAGAACCCTGCCCGTTCTGCCCCGCGCAAGAAGAAGCGCAGCAAAAAGCGCTGAGCCGCAGGCTGGGGCAGCATGGGAAAGATGCTTTGCTATTTTATGATCTCCCATAACCGAAAGGGCCCTGCAAATGCCGCAGGGCCCTTTTGGCTTGCAAGAGAGTGTGGGAGATGAGGAAACGAAAACCGCCCCGGCAGGGCTGCTTTGTGCAGTGCCGGGGCGGTTCGTTTGCTTTTGGTGTTCAGATGCAGGAAGTACTTACTTCTTGATCTTGATCAGCTGTGCGTTCAGGCTCTCGATAAAGCCGTCGGGCATGTTGATCATCTTAGCCATAGCCTCAGGGGTCATGCGCTTCATCATATCCCACATGCCAACGCCGGGCTTGATGTCAAAGTTGGTGGCCAGCTTGACAGCCCTGGTAGCGAGAGCCAGAGCCTCTTCGTTCTTGGAGAGATCCTCCATGCTGTCCTTGATGCTGTAATAGCCCTCGGGGAACTCCATCGGAGCCTTCAGATCCAGGCTGCCGACCTGCTTGAACCAGTTGGCAACGCCCTCCTGACGCTCGTTGAACTCAGGCAGAGTGTAGCAATCAGGCTCCTTCTCGACCTTTTCCAGCGTGATGGAATCCTTCACGTCACCGGCAACGGCCAGGATGGTGTTGAAGCCCTCTTCCAGAGCAACGTTGAACTTGAACACGCGGTGTGCAGTCTGCTGGCCGACTTCCTTGCCGTTGACGTACAGCACAACGGTGTCCTGGTTGGAGTAGACCTTGATCTCGGTGGTCTCGCCTGCGCGCTGTGCATGGCGGCGGCCAGCGATGTGGACCATGGGCTGCTTGGACCAGTATGCCTGGTAGACAAAGTAGCTGTCCTTCTTGGTCTTGCGGTCAATGGTCATCAGGCCCTTGTTGTTGCGGCCTGCAACGCCGCCCTCGTTGCGGGCAGCACAGCCAAAGTCGAACATGTTCCAGCAGTGGGTAGCCCACACCCAGGGACGATCCTCGAACACCTGAGCCAGATGCTCGTGGTACAGTGCCTGATACTCCTCGGTGTAGTCCTTGCACTGGGGATCGTTGCTGTGCCAGTTGATGATGCCCTCGGTGCCGTACTCGGAGATGCCGATGCAGATGTCGGGGTGCTCGGCGTGGAACTTGTCCAGCCAGGGGCCGTTCTGCTCCATCTTGCCGCCGTACCAGCCGAAGTAGTGGTTGTAGCTCTCTACATCGGTAATGTGATGCATGGGGCCGTCAACAGGGGTGTTGGAGACGTGGGCAATGGTGGTGAGACGGGTGGGATCCAGCTCACGCACCAGCTTCTGCAGGTCGTGGTGGTTGTCCACCAGCTCCTGGCAGATGCCGCCGATGAGGATCTCGTTGGACAGGCCCCAGAACATGATGGAGGGGTGGTTGTAGTTCTGGATGATCAGTTCGGTCATCTGGTGACGGCAGTTCTGGTGAGCGGAGGGGTCCTTCTTAAAGACGCTGATGAAGGGGATCTCAGCCCAGACGGCGAAGCCCAGCTCGTCACATGCGTCGTAGAAGTCCTGGCTGTGCTGATAGTGGGCCAGACGGATGGTGTTGGCACCCAGCTCCTTGATGAGCATGGCATCCTCGTAGTGATCCTCAGCGGTCAGGGCGTTGCCCTTGTACAGACGATCCTGATGGCGAGCCACGCCGCGCAGCGGGGTGGGCACGCCGTTGATGGAGAAGCCGTCGTTCGGGGTCACAGTATAGCTGCGGACACCCACGTTGGCGTAGATCTCATCAAAGGTCTCGTTGTTCTTCTGCAGGCGGGCGGTCACGGTGTACAGGTTGGGCTCGTCCATGCTCCACAGCTGGGCATCGGGAACGTACAGGGTGACCTTGGTGCTGTCGCAGGGGCGCACGCCGGAAGCAACTTCGTTGCCGTAGCAGTCCTCGATGCTGTACATCACGGTATAGGCCTCTTCGCCGTTGGTGACCCAGCTCTCAATCTCAAAGGTGGCACCGCCATCCTCGGTGGGCTTGGGGGTGACCTTGATGCCGGGGCCGCCGAAGTAGTCCAGGTCAAAGTGGGTGCCGGGCACGCTGATCAGGTTCACGCCGCGGTACAGGCCACCGTAGAAAGTGAAGTCGGCGGAAGCGGGGTACATGGAGGGGGTGTCCTCGTTGGAGACCTCGATGGTCAGCTCGTTGTCGCCCTCGTGGCACAGGTCAGTGACATCGGCACGGAAGATGGAGAAGCCGCCCTCGTGGGTGGTTGCCACCTGGCCGTTGACCTTCACGGTTGCGGCCAGAGCAGCTGCCAGCACCTCAACGTAGGTGCGGCCGCCAGCCAGAGGCTGCTTGGGCTGGGTAAAGGTGCGGGTGTAGACACCGGTGGTGCGCAGATAGCTGCCGTTGCCGTCCATGCCGTCCACAGCGTTCCAGGTGTGGGGCAGGGTGACCTGCTCGGTGGGACGCTCGCCCTTGGGGAAGGACAGGGTCCAGTTTTCGTTCAAGGAAATGATCTCTCTCATCGATACTGCTCCTTCTGGTTTTCTTCTTTGTTTCGGCGGCCTGTATGGCAGAAGAAATGCCGGAAACAGGCCGGTTGTTGATTTTAGTATAGCACATCAGAGGGGGGTAGGGTTTGTACAATCTTTGGGCAAAATAGTAATATTTTGTGAAAATCCAGACGATGATTCCACGATTTTACAATCTGGCCCTTGGAAATGACAGCACAGCATGAAATAGATATCCCGAAGCAGAGAGGAAAAGGAGGGTGCCCACCCCACAGAGGGTGGCAGCGGCTTCCGCTTATCCATGACCAGAGGGCCTCTTTGGCGCTGTGGGTCCCTCCGGCAGAAAGTGTTGACGGAACGGTGGCTTTTTGCTATAATTATATAGCTATGAATATGGAGATGTATCGAAGTGGTCGTAACGAGAACGACTCGAAATCCAAGTGGATGCTTCGCCGGATGTCTCCATATCACACGAGGGAACGTCAATTTTGATGTCCTGACAGGCTTCAGAACCTGTCTGAACGATGCGTTTTCTAACAATATTCTAACAGCAACTGTTCCAAGTTTCAAGGCCGATTTGCGATATACAAATCGTAAATTTGCCATGAAAATATACTTGGAGATGTATCGAAGCGGTCGTAACGAGAACGACTCGAAATCGTTTTGTCCTTAATCGGGCACGTGGGTTCGAATCCCACCATCTCCGCCAGAAGTCGCAGATTCAAACGAATCTGCGACTTTTTCTTTTGCATCAAGCAGAGAAAGACCGCTTTTGCCTCATCACAGTATGCTTTATACATGAACGATAAATCCATAATTATTTGGAGAGCTTGGATTCTCCCAAAAGGTTCGCAATGACCCCAGCAGACCCCTGTTTGCTTTTGTAATCGAGATGTGCGTAGATGTCAGCGGTGGTAGAAAAGGTACTGTGCCCCA
>ENA-OZGM01000880-OZGM01000880.1-human-gut-metagenome-genome-assembly--contig:-NODE-880-length-12854-cov-6.640597_pt1 | contig 12854 bp, 10 predicted proteins | sample MGYA00244655_ERZ653656 | MGnify/ENA primary metagenome ERZ653656 (study PRJEB26926, sample SAMN06164991) | human gut metagenome | biome: ENVO:00009003; feature: ENVO:2100002; material: ENVO:00002003... | reverse complement strand
GCCACCTCATCAACTACCGCTGCGGCACCGGCCACAGCGTCAGCTTTGTGGGCAATGTGCACGAGGGCCCCCATGCCCTGAACAGCCGCAACACCACCCGGATGCGCCCCGGCATGGTGGTCACCGATGAGCCCGGCGTCTACGAGACCGACCTTGTGGGCATCCGCATCGAGAACGAGCTGGTGTGCATCCACAAGGCGGATAACCAGTACGGCACTTTTCTGGGCTTTGAGCCGCTGACCTTTGTGCCCATTGCCACCTCGCCCATCCTGCCCGGTGTGCTGGACAAAGACGAGATTGCATGGCTGAACGACTACCACCATCAGGTGTTTGCAAAGCTGGCCACGCACCTGAACGCGGAAGAGCGGGTCTGGCTGGCCGAAAAGTGCGCCTCCATCGGCTGCTGAGCCGGATAAAAACAGAAACACCCGGATGCCGTACAGCGGCAGTCCGGGTGTGTGGTTCTCAGAAAAGCGGTGCGCCGTTCTGCCCGCGCAAACAGCCTGTTACAGCCTGCAGGAATGAGCCTGCGGGGTGTCCAGCGGCGGCAGGGTGAACTCGTTCTCGCCAAAAGCGGAGCGCAGAATGGCGACCCGGGTCTCCGGGTAGATGCCCAGTTCGGTATAGATGCTCTTGTACAGGCCCATCACCCGCCGCCGCAGCCGAAGGATATCGGCGGTGGTCACTCTGGAGTGGGAAACGCTCTGGCTGCACTGCAGGTAATAGTAGCCGATGTCCGGGATGGAAACGGCGGTGCGCACATAGCGCAGGTATTCGGTGTTGAACAGCTGATCTTCCGCAAACAGCTCCTGCCGGAAGCGGATGCCGTGCCCGGCAAGGAGATCCCGGCGGTAGAGCTTGTTCCACAGCACACCGTAGTAAAAGGTGTTGGGCTTTTCGATCAGCTGCCGGGCGTACTCCTGCCCGGTGTACACCCCGGCGGGCAGATAGCCGTAGGCCCGGGTGCGGGGCGGGTTGCGCCGGAGCACGGTGCCCAGCGCCTTTTCCCACGGGCGGATGTGTTCCACGTAGTCCTTCGGATACACCATCCAGAAGGGCGCGATCACAAGATCGGCGGTGTGGGTCTCGGCGGCGGTGACGAGCTTTTCGGTAAAGTCCGGGGCCAGCCAGTCGTCGCTGTCCACGAACTGGACGTAGCGGCCATGGGCCAGCGCAAGCCCCTGATTGCGGGTGTCCGCCGCGCCGGAATTGGGCTTGTCCACCAGCGCGATGCGGTGATCCTGAGCGGCAAGAGCACGGCAGACCGAGAGGGTGCCGTCCTTGGAGCCGTCGTTCAGCAGGATGATCTCGATGCTTTTATAGCTCTGGGCACAGATGCTTTTTACACAGCGGGCAATGCAGCCTGCGGCGTTGTACATGGGCACGATGATACTGACAAGGGGAAATTCCATAGCGTCTCCTTTTCTCAGATGCGGCTGTGGGTGCGGGCGGCGGCGTCGGAGAGCCGCTGCACCGGGCCGTTGGGCAGGGGGCTTTCAAACAGGCTCAGGTAGATGCCCCGCAGCCGCAGACGGAACCGGTCGTACACGCCCAGCTGAATGCACATCTGCCGGTAGGCGCGGTACATCCGGTCACGGTGGCGCAGCATGTCTGCCACCCTCACCTGTGTGTGACAGACGCTCTGCGGGTTCTGGATGTAGCAGTAAACGGCCTCGTCGATGGCGGCGAACCGCTGCGCCGCCTGCAGATACCGGGTGTTGAACAGCTGATCCTCGGCGAAAACGACATTTTCAAACCGGATCTGCGCCATCCGGATCAGGTCGCGGCGGTAGAGCTTGTTCCACAGCACGCCGTAGTAAAAGGCGGCGGCATGGCCGGTGAGCTGCCACAGGTAATCCACCTTGCTGTACTCCCCTGCAGGCAGCAGGCTGTATTCCCGGGTGTCATAGCCGCCGTCTCTGCGGGGCACCATCATCCGGTAGGGGGCCAGCACAAGGTCGGCACGGCTGCGCCGGGCAGCTGCCACAAGGTTTGCCGTGCAGCCCGGCAGCAGATAGTCGTCGCTGTCCGCGAACTGGATGTACTCGCCTCTGGCCAGCGCAAGGCCGCAGCTGCGGGTGTCGGCTGCGCCGGTGTTCAGTTTGTCGATCACCCGGATGCGGGGGTCGGCTTCGGCCAGCTTCCGGCAGATGGCAAGGGTGTCATCCCTGGAGCCGTCGTTCAGCAGAAGGATCTCAAGCTCCTGATAGCTCTGGGAGACGATGCTCTCCACACAGCGGGCAATGCAGCCTGCGGCGTTATAGGCGGGCACAATGATGCTGACAAGGGGTTCCGGCATGGCAATGGTCTCCATTTCTGTTTTTTCGGTGCAGAGAGGTTTCATTTATCATACTCCAGCCCTGCGCAAAAATCAAGGCGGGCGGCTGGCGGAGAGGGGAATGTCGGATGGTCTTTCACATTGCGGTATGCAGCACGGATGCGGCCCTGCGCAGCGGGCTGGAACGCCAGTGCATGGAATATTTTGCCCGGCGGCAGGATGCGTGCATCGTGCAGCAGCTGCCGGACGCAGATGCGCTTCTGCGCCGTGACGCCGAGGGCGAGCGGTTCGACCTGTATCTCATAGAGCTGGCAGCGGTGGCGGCTCCGGCCGGGCTTTCGGCGGCTGCGGAGTTGCGCCGCCGGGGCCGCAGGGCTCCGCTGGCCTTTGCGGCCCGCACGGCGGCCCACGCCTACAGTGCCTTCCGGGTGGACGCCATGCAGTATCTGCTGCTGCCGGTGCATCAGCAGGAGCTTTCGGCCCTGCTGGCCCGCGCCACCGAGCCGGAGTATGGCCCGGCCCTCACCGTGGCCACAGCCGAGGGCCTGCGGCTGCTGCCCTATGCCCAGCTCGAGTATCTGGAGTGCACCCACCATGTGGTGCGTTTCCACCTGCTCAGCGGGGAGGATGTGATGTCCCTTTCGCTGCGGGTATCCTTTGCCGAGGTGGCAAGGCCGCTTTTGGCGGACGGCCGCTTTTTGCAGCCGCACCGCTCCTATGTGGTCAATCTGGCGGCGGCCCGGCTGCTGACGGCGGGCGAGCTGCAGATGAGCAGCGGTGCGCGCATCCCCATCCCCCGCGGGCGGGAGGGCATGGTGCGCGAGGCCGTCCGCAGCTGGACCGACCGGTAAAATGGCAAACAAAAAAGAGCTGCCTTGTGCAGCTCTTTCTCATGTACGGAAGTTCAGGCCTCTGATTTGGCGTGGCGTTTCTTTTCCTTGTCGGAAGCATCCAGAACACCAAAGCCCCAGCGGTTGGCCATGTCCATGATGATCTTCTGGGGCGAACCAGCGGGATAGGCATTCTCCGAGAATGCGGTCAGGAATTTGTACAGCTGCGGCTGCACCTTGTCGTACAGGCCCAGCTTTGTGTAAAGATCTTTGTAGTAGCGGAACACCTGCAGCTTGTTCTGCACGATGGAAGCCAGATTGATCTGGGTGTGGCAGATGCTCTGAGGGTTCTGCACATAGTGGTAGCCTGCCTTGGGAATGGAAACGAATACGTTGGCGTACAGGATGTATTCCAGGTTGAATACCAGATCCTCGGCCCAGCGCACCTCGCTGGTGAACTGCAGATGGTTGTCCACAAGGATGTCGCGGCGGTAGAGCTTGTTCCACAGAACGCTGTAGAAGAAGGATGCGGGCTTTTCCATCAGGCACAGGGCAAAGGTCTCGCGGTCATAGATGCCCTCGGGCAGAAAACCGTATTCGCGCACATCATCGGGACGCTTTTCCTCGATGCCAAGGTTCTCCTGCAGGTTTTCCAGAGCCTGACCGGCCTTGCAGGAGTTTGCCGGGATCACCATCCAATAGGGGGCGATCACCAGATCGGCATTGTTGGTCTCGGCGGCCGTTACCAGCCGCTCGGTAAAATCAGGCTCGATATAATCGTCGCTGTCCACAAACTGTACGTACTTGCCGGATGCAAGGGTCATGCCGCAGTTGCGGGTGTCCGACACGCCGGAATTGGACTTGTCCACCAAAACGATACGCGGGTCTTTTTCGCGGAACTGCTCACAGACCGAAAAGCTTTCATCTCTGGAACCGTCGTTGACCAAAATGATCTCGATATTCTTCCACGTCTGCGCACAGATGCTCTCCAGGCAGCGGGCAACACTATTCTGCACATTATACACTGGCACGATAATGCTGACGAGTGGGTTGTTCATGACGGAAGGTCTCCTCTTTACGGATATTATACCTTTATATTTTGAAAATCAAACGGTGTATTCTCACATATCTTACAAAAACCGGGAAATGAGGGCACTGCCCCCTTGGGACAGTCCTGTTTATAATATCATACTCTTCTTGACGGCAAAAAGCAAGAGTAATACCCCTTTAATATGAAAAAGAACCGCACTCTGCGGCCCTTTTTTATTACACGGCGGTCCAGTCCAGCGCATCCCACCGGGGGAGGAACTGGCTGCAGACGCGGCGCATCTCCGGCTCGTCGGCGGCAGAGGCGGGGTCCGCGATGCCCACGACGTAAAATCCGGCCCCGTGCGCCGTGGAAGCGGCGTACACTGCATCCTCGCACACCGCACACCGGGCGGGGTCTGCACCGCCCAGACGGCTCATGCATTCAAAGAACACCTCCGGGCGGCTCTTGTGCAGCGCGCCCTGCGCCTCCACGATGAAGGAAAAATATTGCGCGATGCCCAGCCGGGTGAGCACGGTGCGGCACTGGTCGGCCCAGGTGTTGGAGCAGATGCACATGCGGGCACCCTCGGCCTGCAGCTTTGCCAGCATCGTGCGCACGCCGGGCTTGAGCTCCACGGTCTCGTACAGCTCGGCGATCACCTCCCGCATCACGGCAAAGTAGCTCTCCTCGGTCAGCGGCAGATCGTATTCCCGGATCAGGTACCGTGCGCCTTCCTGCATCCCCATGCTCAGCAGGGTGGCACGCAGGTCGGCCCGGGGCGTGCGGCCGTAGCGGCGCAGCAGGGCGTCCGGTGCACCCTCCCATACCACGGTCATGCTGTCGGTCAGGGTGCCGTCCATATCAAAGATCCATTGGCTGCAGTGCATGAGAATGCCTCCTTTAAAGTATCCTGACAAGTATACCATGTTTCTTAGCCGGGAGAAAGCCTTCAATTTACAAAAAAAGGGAGAAATTTCTCCGGAAATATGCTATAATTTGAACAAAACCGGAACCAATCAAAGGAGGCGGAGGCAATGGAAGAACGCAGTGTCCCGTGCAGGGCTCTGGTGTTGGCCGGCGGCGGTGCCCGCGGCAGCTATCAGGTGGGTGTGTGGCGCGCGCTGATGGAGCTGGACTGGCACCCGCAGATCATCACCGGCACCAGTGTGGGCAGCCTGAACGGTGCCATGTTCGTGCTGGACCAGTACGAAACGGCGCGGGACATGTGGCTGAGCATCCGCAGCAAGGACGTGATGGAGCTGCCGGAAGAGGATGCCGACCTCTCGGCCCTGCACCAGTTCCTGCGCAGTGTGGTGAAGGCCGGCGGCATGGACGTGACCCCGCTGGAGGAGATCGTGGAGCGGGTGCTGGACGAGGATGCCCTGCGCGCCGCACCCATCCGCTTTGGCCTTGTCACGGTGGAGCAGCGGGGCCTCAAGGCCCGGGAGCTGACGCTGGACGAGATCCCGGCAGGAAAGGTCAAGGACTACCTGATGGCCTCCGCCGCCTGCTTCCCTGCCCTGCGGGCGCGGGACATCGACGGGGTCAAGTTTCTGGATGGCGGCTACAGCGACAACATGCCCACCGGCCTTGCCAAACGGATGGGCGCAGAGGAGCTGGTGTGCGTGGACCTTGAGGGCGTGGGCATCACCCGCCCGAACCTCACCGGCCTGCCCACCGTCATGGTGCGCAGCTACTGGGAGCTGGGGGACATCCTGCACTTTGACCCGGACACCGCCCGCCGCAACATCGAGCTGGGCTACTACGACACCCGCCGCGCTATGGGATATCTGCGGGGGTGCGCTTATGCGGTCTCCTGTGACGCCCAGAGCTGCGCGGACGCCGCTGCCTTCCATGCAAAATTTGAGCGGGTGCAAAAGCAGGTGCGGGAGAAATACCCCGTCACCCTGACGGCGGACGCCGCCCTGCTGCTGGCCAACATGAAGGATGCGGACCTTGCCCCGCTGGAAGCTGCCGCCGAGGATGTGGGCGTGAGCCCTACCGGCTACTATACCACCCACACCCTGTGCGATGCGTTCCTTGCAAAGTGCGATCAGGCACGGATGCAGAGTTTTGCACCGCTGTTTGAGGGCAGCGCCGATGCGGCGCGGGCTGTGCTGGCGGCATTGCTGCCCAATACCTTTCTGCAGGCGCTGGTCTGGCACACCCTGACCGCGCCGGAAGCGGAACTTTTGCCGGAGGTGAACCAGAATGAAGATCTATAAAGGTTTCTGTGCCTCGCCGGGCCTTGTGCTGGGTCAGGTGAGCCGGTTGGAGCATCATGTGGAGACCACGACCGTGGGCCCCTTTAAACCGTCCCGGGAGCTGCAGCTGCTCACCGATGCCATCCGCACCGCGCAGGACGAGCTGGAATCCATGGCAGACCGCGCTGCGCCCAGCGAGCAGGCCATCTTCCAGTTCCAGAGCATGATGCTGGACGATGAGGGCATGATGAACGAGGTGCGTTTCTGCATCAATGCGGGCGTTGGCGCCGCTGCGGCCATGAATCAGGTGGGCCAGCGCTACGCCGACCAGCTGGCCAACATGAAGGATAACCCCTACATGCAGCTGCGCAGCGTGGATATTCTGGACGCCACCCGGCGGGTCATCAACATCATCACCAACCGCCCCCGCATGTGGCTGGCGCTGGACCACCCGGTGATCCTTGCCGCAGAGCGGCTGATGCCCACCGACCTGTTCAGCGTGCCCTCCGGCATGATTTTAGGCATCATCACGGCAGAGGGCAGCGGCCAGAGCCACGCGGCCATCATTGCCCGGGCAATGAATATCCCGGGCATCGTGCAGGTGGGCCGGGATTTTCTGGACGACTGCGACGGCCGCACCGTGATCTTGGACGCCACCGGGGGCCAGTGCACGCTGGACCCGGACGCTGCCGCCCGCCAGCAGGCCGAGACCCGCATCTGTGAGCTGCAGCGGGAGAACGAAGAGATGGGGCAGCTGCATGCTCTGCCCAACAGGACAAAGGACGGCCAGCCCTTTGAGCTGCTGGCCAACTGCTTTGGGCCGGAGGATATCGACACGGCCATGCAGTCCGGCGCGCAGGGCGTGGGCCTGCTGCGCACCGGCTACATGATGCTGCCGGGCCGCATTCTGGACGAGCAGGAGCAGTATTTCTTCTACTGCTCCTGTCTGGCGGCGGCGCAGGGCCGGCAGGTGACCGTGCGCACCTTCGACTTTGGCTCAGACCGCACCATTTCCGACGCCTATCAGGGCCTGCAGTCCTCCAAGCTGGGGCTGCGGGGCATCCGCAACAGCCTGCGCCAGCCCCGCCAGTTCGAGACGCAGCTCTGCGCGCTGATGCGCGCCGCCACCCGGGGCCCGCTGCAGGTGATGTTCCCCATGGTGACGACGGTGGAGGACTGGGACGCCGCCATGCGCGTGGTAGAGCGCTGCCGGGAGCATCTGCGGGAGCGGGGCGTGCCCTTCAAGGAGGATACAAAGTTTGGCGTGATGCTCAGTGTGCCTGCCGCCTGCCTGACGGCAGAGGAGTTCGTGGCGCACGGGGTCGATTTTCTTGTGGTCGGCACCAACGACCTGACCCAGTACACCCATGCCGCCGACCGTGAGCTTGCCAGCGCGGAGCACTACTACCGCCCGGCCAGCAGCGCCATGAAAAAGCTTATCACCATGGTGATGGACGCCGCCAGAGAGCGGGATGTGCCGGTGACCATCTGCGGCCTTGCGGTGGGCAACCCGGCCAACACGGTGCAGTATCTGCAGCTGGGCCTGCGCAGCTTCTCGGTGAGCCCGCAGAACCTTTTGAACGTGAAGAAAGCTCTGCGGGAAGCAGAGATCAAATAAAAACAGGGGCTGCTGCACGCATGGATGTGTGCAGCAGCCCCCTTTGTTTGGGGAACCTGCCGTGCAGCTTGCGGAATGCACAGCAGGAGGAGATGGCTTTTAAAAATGGTTCCTCAGTTCATGCGGCGGTTCTTGCGGTCCGGCACAAAGCCTGCGGCCAGCAGGAACATGCCGCTGAGGGCAGTGCCCACCACCGCCAGCCAGTTTGCACCGCTTGCGGTCAGCACGGCAGAGGAGGCAGTGTTTACTGTGCCGTCACGTTGGCGATGACGTAATATTGGCAGCCGCTCGCCTTCACGGCCTGCTCATAGACCGTGCCCGCAGCGTCTGCAGCAGGGTGGATCATCAAATCGCCCACGTCCTCCGCCAGCTTCCAGTTTGCCTTGTCTGCCAGCAGAGACTCGACCTGTGCTTTTTCTGCCGTCGCGGTCTGCTCATCTGCCGAGAGCACCTTGCCCTGCAGGGCTGCCGGGGCAGCCTGTGCGGCGGCATCCCAGTAGATCACGCCGACCTCGCGCGTTTCAACACTGCCGGATCCCTCCGGGGCCAGTTTGGGCAGCACCACACGCTTGGTCTGGCCGCACTTGTCAATGCGGCAGACGTAGTCTGCATAGCCGTCCTTTTCCAGCGTGGGCTCCACGACCTCGCCCTTCAGCTGCCAGTCGTGCAGGTCGCTGTTTTCCAGCTTGTTGATGTCATCAACAATTTCGGGGTGCTCTTTCATGTACTTGCGGTTGTGGACGACCTTGTAGAGGTCACCTTTGTCTTTGTCAGAGAGGGTGTACTTCGCATTGTAGAGAGTGCCATAAGCTTCATAAGTGGGATGAAATGCACTATCATCAAGTGTTTTGGGCGCATTATAAGTGTCAGTGCCCAAAGTAGTGTTGCGGTAGAAATTGATGATAGCGGCATTGTCTTCGCCCAGATTGGAAGAGCCATCCTCGTTGTATTCTGCGCCCTCAGATGGGCTGGTTCTATATTTATGTGCAGAAGAGTCGTAATGACCGGTGCCGATATTTAAAGATAGGGGGTCACTGCTGGTCGTGTAGGCATTTACGGTCGTTTTTCCGGTAGAGCTGTTGATCGTAAGGTCCAAATTGCCCTTAACTGTGCCAATAGCGGGGCTGGATTTCTTGCCACGGGTGACGGCATTTACTGTTCCACCGGTAATATTGATCACAGTGGAGGTGCCTTCATGGCCATAACCGGTGCCGATGGCAATACCAGTACCAACGGCAGTAACGTCAGCATGATCTTCGATGTTAACCGTAGCAGAAGACATGTCACTGCCAATGGCTGCTCGAGAGTCGAAGGTTTCGGCGTGTACCGATGCATTACCAGAAATTGTGATAGTGGCTTTACCAAAAGAATCATTAATACCTTGACCGATGCCACAGCCCTCAGCGCTAGCAGCCTCCACAGTGGCATGATCGGTGATGGTAATATCACTGCCGCCTGACGGTTCATAACCGGATCCAATGGCAGCACTATCGTATGCAAAGGCGGCAACATGTGCATTGCCTTCAATGCGGATGTTCTTGCCGGTACCGCCGTTGCCGCCGCCGATACCGGCACTGTGAGTACCGCCGCTGGCAGTGATCTTACCGCCGGTGATGGTAATGTTGGAAGTATGGGCATAATTCTTTCCATCGTGATATCCGCCGCCGCCGATACCGGCACCATTATAGTAGCCGCCTGCCACCAGCGTGCCGGTATCCCCGTCAACGGCATTTCCGTTTTCGTCTTTTTCCTTGGGGGAACCATCATCATTCTTATCGTCCTTGATGGTCAGGGTGCCGTTGCCGTTTACGTCTGCTTTTTCAATACCGGCGTGGTTACTATTGCCGCTGAAAACGGTGTTATTGCCGTTCAGCTCAAGGTTGGTGTTACCATCGCCTTTGATTTCGATGGGTGCGGGGTCAGTATTCCCACTCCAATGGGAGTCTGGCTGTTCAATGTCCACATTCTTCAGGGTCACATTGGTAGTCTGATCTTTTGCCGTCTCCACCGTGATGGTATTTGAAGTCGGCTTGTCGTAGCTGGTAATGGTGACACCGGTGCTGTCTGGGTGCTCGTTCAAAATATCGTTGTTATCGTTTCGGGCGTAGCCGTCCGACTGCGTTTTGTCCTCCTGCGTCACATAGGTAATGCCGTCCTCTTTGGTCTCCACCGTCACACTGCCCGTGTTCAGGTCGTATTCTTCCGCAAACGCCGCTGTGGCGATGGACGAGACCATGGCCATCAGAGCCGCTGTGGACAGCACCCGCAAGGCAAGCTGTTTTTTCACGTTTTTCCTCATTGCAAAACCCTCCAAACAAAAAAGCTTACAGAGACGCGAACGTTACCGGGAACGATACCGAAAACCGGCAAAAACCGGGATTTCGGGGGCATAAAATCACATAGCTGCGCATTTTCATGCCCGGCGTCTCTTTGCGGCACAAGTATAGTGCTGTGCTACGGAAAATGTCAAGACAAAATGCTGAATTTTCGGGGGGGTGTCAATTTTGTAAAACATGCATAAAAACATCTGAGAATTTGAGGCAGAATGACAGGGCAATGCTGCACAAAAATCCGGGAAATCTTTATACGGGGCAAAAAATAAAAAATGGGCCCGGAAAAGCCCGCAGACTTTCCCGAACCCGTAGGTCAGAATTTTTCTTTTATGGAAGGTGCGCCGCCCGCCGGAGCCCCGGTTATTCCAGATCCCCGGTCAGGGTCATGACGGACGCAAGGACTGCCAGCGGGGCGGTCTCGCACCGCAGGATGCGGGGGCCAAGGCCCACCGTTCTGGCACCGGCCTTTGCGGCCATTTCGGCTTCCTCAGCGGCAAAGCCGCCCTCGGCTCCGGTCACGATGGCAATTTTCCGCTTTCTGCCGTCGGCAGGCGCGGTCTCTGCCAGCAGTTGGCGCAGGGGTGCGCCGCCGCACTCGTAGCAGAACAGCACAAGGTCATACTGGTCAAAGGTGCGGCACACGGCCCCGAAGTTCGGCAGCGGCAGGGCCACATCCGGCAGAACGCCCCGGCCGCACTGCTTGGCGGCTTCCGCTGCAATGCGGTTGTAGCGCTCGTTCTTCTGCTCCTCTTTTTTGGGCGCGGCCACGCAGTACCGGCTGAAGAAGGGGATGAAGTGGGCTGCGCCCAGCTCCACCCCGTGCTTGATGATCTGCTCCAGCTTGTCCTGCTTGGGATAACCGGCCAGCAGGGTCACTTCCACGCCGGGTTCGGCGGCGCTGGGATAGCCCGGCTCCACCCGGAACTCCACGCACTCGTCCCCAAAGCCGGTGATGGTGGCGGTGTATTCCACGGCGTTGCCGTCGCATAGAATGACAGTATCGCCCAGCCTTGCGCGCATCACGCGGGCAAGATGGTGGGCATCGGCCCCGCGCAGGGTGGCGGTGCCGTCAGAGATCTCGGTGGTAAAATAACGGTGCGGCATTTTATCAATCCTTTTACATCTTATAGCTCGCCCTTCGGGAGAGCTAGCGCGTCAGCGCCTGAGAGGGTTCTCCTTACGCTTTCTTGCAGACGATGCACTCCCAGCCGCGCTTCTCCTTCACTTCCACAACGGCAAGGCCGGCCTTTTCCAGACCTGCGATCACTTCGTCCTTGCGGCTGTCGATGATGCCGCTGGCAATAAAGGTGGCACCCTCCGCCATCAGGCCCGGCACGGCGGGGGCCAGAGACAGGATGGCGTTGGCCACGATGTTGGCGGTGATGATGTCGTATTTGCCGCTGGCCTTGTCCGAAAGGTCGCCCACCAGCACGGTCAGCTTGTCCTGCACGCCATTCAGGGCGGCGTTCTCCCCGGCGGTGCGCACCGCCACAGGGTCGATGTCCACGCCCTCGGCCACGGCAGCGCCCAGCTTCAGCGCCGCAATGGCAAGGATGCCGCTGCCGGTGCCGATGTCCAGCACCCGCTCGCCGCCGGTTACCCGCTCGTCCAGCGCTTCCATGCACAGGCTGGTGGTCTCGTGGCCGCCGGTGCCGAAGGCAAGGCCCGGGTCAAGGATCAGCTTTACCCGGTCGGTGTCGTACTGCTGCCACGAAGGCACCACCGCCAGCCGTTTGCCGATCTCCAGAGGGTGATAATACTTGCGCCAGCCGTTCTGCCAGTCCTCCTGCTCCACGCCCTCGGTCGCTACGGTGTAGGCGATGCCGGCGGCTTCCATGCGGGCGGCAATGAGGGCCAGCGTCTCCACGGGGGAAGCGCCCGGCTCCAGATACATATGGATGATAACGGTGTCGCGGGGCTTGTCCAGCAGCTCCTGCTCGATCAGATCCACATGGGCGATCTCGGCCACCTGCTGCTCGATGTCGCTGTAGTCTTCGATATAAATACCGCCCTCGGCGATCATGGTGGCAACGGCTTCGGCGTTGTCGGCATCGGCCTTGGCCACGGTCAGGCGGATATCAGTCCATTCCATAAAGTAAACCTCCTTCGGTTCCCGGCTTTTCTTATAATAGTATAGTACCCGATTCGGCTGTGGGATGCAAGTCTTTGGGCAAAATGTACGCAAAAAGAAAGGAATTTTCAACACAAAGACGGTGCGCATGCGGAAAAGCCAAAAATTATCGACTATAAAGCCGGTAAATAAGGACTTTTGACGCATTTTGATAGAAAAAATGAGAAAGGGGCTTTCTTTTCTTTCAAAAATATGTTACTATTCTATTACGGAATTATGGACGGCCGACAACCAGAGGCGTCTGTAAACACAAACATTTCTTAAGGAGGAATGTGCTTTATGATGAAGTATCTCCAGAAACTGGGCAAAGCATTGATGCTCCCCGTCGCGGTCCTGCCGATCTGCGGCATCCTGATGGGTCTCGGTTATGCCCTTGCTCCGGGCGTTATGGGCGTTCCCGGTGCTGCAACCTCCGGTGCAGCTTACACCG
>ENA-OZGM01000865-OZGM01000865.1-human-gut-metagenome-genome-assembly--contig:-NODE-865-length-12999-cov-13.177998_pt1 | contig 12999 bp, 4 predicted proteins | sample MGYA00244655_ERZ653656 | MGnify/ENA primary metagenome ERZ653656 (study PRJEB26926, sample SAMN06164991) | human gut metagenome | biome: ENVO:00009003; feature: ENVO:2100002; material: ENVO:00002003... | reverse complement strand
CGAGGTGGCAGACGAGTCCTCGTTCCATCGAGAGAGTATTCGCAAAAAATTACTCTCTCTGGTGCAGGTGGCGCAGACGCTGGCACAGAAATACGATGTGGTCGTCACCAATCCACCCTATATGGGCAGTTCCGGCATGGGCGCAAAGTTGGCTGAGTATGTGAAGAAGAATTATCCCGACAGCAAGAGCGACCTGTTTGCTGTGTTTATTGAGGTCTGTTCCCGGATGGCAAAACAGAATGGCCATCAGGCAATGATCACCCAACACGCATGGATGTTCCTGTCCAGCTTTGAAAAACTGCGAGAGAAGATGATGCTAACTGAAACCGTCAACATGGCACATCTTGGCGCACGAGCATTTGAGGAAATCGGCGGCGAAGTGGTGCAGACGACCTCGTTTGTGCGTGTGCGGACGCATATTGATAATTATAAAGGTGTGTATTGCCGCCTGATTGAGCCTACCACCCAGCAGGGCAAAGAGGATATGTTCCTTGCCTGTGAAAATCGTTATATTGCAAATCAAGATAACTTTGCAAAAATTCCGGGAAGCCCGGTGGCATACTGGATTGGACAGGATGTTTTTCGTGTCTTTTCAGAAAAGTCAGTTCGTGATTATGCAGAGCCTCGCCATGGAATGTCAACGGGGAATAATGATGTATGTCTTAAGCTATGGTTTGAAATTAACAGAAGAAAGATTTGCTTTGATGCAAGTAGTTTGGAGGAATTTGATTCCTCCAATTGTAAATTTGCGCCGTATAAAAAAGGTGGCTCTTTTAGGCTTTGGTATGGAAATAATGATTATGTGATTGCGTATGACAAGAAATCTCGCCAAATTATGGAAAGCCTTCCAGGATATCGTTCATCGAGTACAGGCTTTTTCTTTAAGCCTTCTATAAATTGGTCTGATGTTAGTACATCCGCTTTTGGAATGAGGGTGTCCCCTAGGGGATTTGCTTTTGATGGTCGTGGTGCATCAATGTTTTGCAACAATGATGTAATGATGTATATTGCTGCGCTATTGGCATCAAAATTTACGACGTACATCTTGAATATTTTGAACCCAACATTAACATTCAATATTGAAAACGTCGCAGCCATTCCTGTGATAATAGATAAAAACAAAAAGAAACAAATTGAATTTACAGCAGCAGACAACATTCGACTTTCAAAAACTGATTGGGATTCCTTTGAAACCTCTTGGGACTTTACCCGCCACCCCTTTATCAAGGCCATTACCAAATACCCCAACATGATGGATATTGGCAACATTTACCTTGCTGAGTGCTATGACATTTGGGCTGGCGAATGTGAAGAACGCTTTGAGAAGTTGAAAGCCAACGAGGAAGAACTGAACCGCATTTTTATTGATATTTACGGCTTGCAGGATGAACTGACCCCGGAAGTGGAAGATAAGGATGTGACCGTGCGCAAAGCGGACCTTGGCCGGGATGTGCGCTCCTTTATCTCCTACGCTGTGGGCTGTATGTTTGGCCGCTACTCTCCCACCTATGATGGTCTTGCGTATGCAGGCGGTACATGGGATGATGGCAAATACAATATCTATAAGCCGGATGCAGACGGCATTATTCCCATCTGTGACGACGAATACTTTGAAGATGACATGATGGGCCGTTTTGTGGAGTTTGTGCGGGTGGTATACGGTGATGGCTCGCTGGAGGATAATCTGCGCTTTATTGCAAACGCACTGGGCGGCAAAGGCCAGCCGAAAGAGGTCATCCGCAACTACTTCCTGAACGATTTCTATGCCGACCACTGCAAGATTTATCAGAAGCGCCCCATCTACTGGCTGTTTGACAGCGGTAAGAAAAATGGCTTCAAGTGCCTGATTTACCTGCACCGCTACCAGCCGGATACCATTGCACGCATCCGTACCGATTATGTCCACGAGCAGCAGGCGCGCTACCGTACTGCCATCGAAGGTTTGGAAAAACAGGTGGCCGCTGCCACCAGCACCAGCGAGCGTGTCAAGCTGACTAAGCAACTGAACAAAGTGCAGGCGCAGGACACTGAGCTGCATCAGTATGAGGAAAAAGTTCACGCGCTGGCGGATCAGATGATTAAGATTGATCTGGACGATGGTGTGAAGCATAACTATGAGATCTTTAAGGACGTGCTGGCGAAGATTAAGTGATAAATAATAAACAAGAGGTGAAATTGGCGATGAAGCAGAAAGTATTAAAGGGTTTAAAAATAGTAACACGATGGCTTGCATGTGCGAAAAGCGCTTTGGTACTTGGTGTAATTGTGGCTTTGATTACATGGGGGATGCCATTGGCTACGCCCAAATTTGTTGCTAAAGTAAATAGACTTCTTTCTGCATTTGATGGAGACACGGACGTTGTTTCTTTGATGTTTTCGTCAGTTATCTCTTTTGTAGGAATATTTATATCAGCACTGCTGGTTTATATTCAAGTTTACATAAATAGATTTCCGTCAGAATTGGTTTTGAATCAGATAAAACCTCGATATGCCAATTTTGGTACAGCGATTGCCTTATATCTTTTTTTCTGCGTTGTTGAAATGGTAGTGAAAATGGGGCGATTCTCTGATGCTGTATTATCTGTTTGTGGAGTGGGTATATTTATTTGGCTCTTTTATTTTGCATATTCGCTACACTATAAAACATCTTTGACGGAGTGTACCCGTACATATGTTAAAGACATTTTAAATACAGAGAGTTTGCTGGAGGATTCTAACGCACTAAAAGCTAAATTAAGGATTCTTGAAAAAACGTATAATGAGTGTATTGCTAGAAATGAACTGTATGTGTGCCAAATCATTTGTGAGGAAAGCAATAAGGTTTTCCTTGAGTCAATGAAGGAAAGTCAAACGTCGATTATTAATGGTGATAGCAAATCAAAACAAATTTCCGAGGCAATGGATAATACATTTGAACATTCTATATCTCTTGCGAGAGATACTGAAATGACAGCAGATCGAAAAACACAGACCACTGCAGTTCGAAACGTGGTGTCTCAGCTTACAATGTGCATAAAACTGGGAATGATGGATCAGTACAAAAAATATACCAATATGTTGATGGACGAATTGTATTTTTTGTGCAAAAGCGAAAATGGAGAGTTACAGGATCGATATTACCATGCACTTATGGAAATTGTTAGAATAAGTGTAGAATCAAAAAACTCGCAAGAATATTTGAAATGTACTTTAACTTCAATGAAAAGCAATGCCAAATATTTTGGATACTTATCAAATTATGATATGTCGGATGGATATCTTTTTCTTCTAGGCTATTGTATTGAAAAAGATATGGGTGAAGAGTACATAAAGGATTTTGTGAATTTTCTTAAATCTGCAACAGTTGTAATGCCGGATTTTGAAAAGGGTAATCGATCAATAGAAATTGTTCGGAACACAATATTTATGGTATTAAGAAGAAATAGAAAAGCAGAGGTCGCTATTATTATTGATTCGATGGACTCAATAAAACGTTTTGCGGTGAAAAATGAAAAATGGACGATTTTTTCAATTCAAATTTTTGCAGAATTTGAGAATGAAAATTTTAAGGATTGTTTTGAAATTTCGTTTGAAAAGCATGTGAATTTGTTGACTTCAATCCAAGAGTCATACTCTGATAAGTTTCTTAGCACACTTCTTTATCCGGATTTCAAACGTTTCTTAAATGAAAGTGAAAACCGCATAGAAAGGGTTCGGATTCTCAAAGATTCGTTCATTCAACTGATGAGAGAAGCTTATAGATTAGATATGGCACGGATGAGTTATCGACTTTTTGGAAAATTGCAAGATTGTATTACAGATGAAAATATAACCGAAGCAACACGAGAAAGCTTGATGGAAATATATTTCATTGTGATAGAGCAAAGCTTAATGTCCACTCATGAGGATCTTAATATCTTGATGCTTTCTTGGATGCAGGAAGCGATTGAGGCGCTTGATCAGAAGAAACTGTTGTCTGAAAACCTTGGAGAAGAAATTATAAACATTATAATTGATAAAATTACGCAGACTGGTATGAATGAGGACGTGCGAGAATATTTATTGGAAATGATATCAGGGTGGTCTATTCAATTCGAAGAAGGTAATCCACAAAATTTTGTTTTGATAAATAAACAAATAAGAGTTCTTTTAATAAATGGCTTACACAGCGTTGGTCTTTTTTCGCTGGAAACATTAAACATTGCACTACTGAAAAATATTTCCAATGACTTGGGATGGATGTTAATTAATGCACTCCAACAAGACTACCCGGAGGTACAACTATTACTTGATAGTGTAATCGACCTTTACCGAAAATCTGTGATTTTTGGTGTGGCGTTTAATATTAGAATTTATTTGCTAACGTTATTCACGACAGTAGGTGCATTTTGCCAAACGGACAGTAAATATAATCCTACTGGAGATGCTGTGATTTCTTTTTTGAAGGAAATACCACATGATATGATTGATCTCGCTATCGATGTTAGAAAAAATGATTATGATGGATGGGATAACGATGAATTCGGAAATATAAAAAATGGAGTAGCAATACTAAAAGGCAAACTGGCAACCTAAAAACACAGGGGCATTTGTAGACAATAAAAAAGGATGATATGTTGTGGAAACAGATAAAATCGTATTAGACCTCAACCGTCGGTTTGCGGTACCGCTGCCGGAATTTTATGAGCGCCGGATCATCTTCTGGCACGATGAAGAAAAGGAGTATGCGGACAAGTTGGATGAGATCCGGCTTGAAAATGCTAAGCTGGTTGCACTGACCGGCAGCAATACCTTTGCGGTCAAAAAAATGCTGTCGGTGGATGACCTGACGAGCAACTATGTCGTCTACTGCCCCATTTCCTACGAGCGGCAGGAGGATGACTGGCTGTTGGATATTGAACTATACAGCGAAAGCTACCGGACGGATGCTGTTTCCAACTGGATGCAGGAACTGGATATCTTGGACAATCCCTCTATGCGCAAGCTGGTGAAGCACTACCGGAAGTTTTTTGGTGCACAGGCTCGTCGTGCCAAAATCATGGCACAGGATAAGATACCTGCCACTCCGGCACAGTTGCACATGGCAGTGATGGCGGCACTCTGCGGTATAAAAAAAGCACAGCCCAATGAAATTTTGCTGAACGTGCTTCGTGGTGGGTTGGATAAAGCGCAGAATCCAATCTATCAGAGTTTTGTGGATTATAGTGCAGAAGAAGCTTTCTGGGCAATGGTTCGGCAGGGCTGTGGCTATGCAGAGGAAGAGCCGGATCTTGGGCAGCTGGCAATTCATCTTCTGTTGACAGCTTCTACGCGCACACTGCGCCCGGAATTTCTGGCAGGGCTTGAGAAGTTCCTTTCCATTCCGCATCAGGCGTACTGCTACGAGCTGGTGTCGGAGTGGCTGCACAGTGATGATCTGCAGCAGCTTTATGACGTGGCCCGCTATGTGGAAGATGAAGCACATCTGCCGCAGAGGCTGGAAAAACTGACGGTTGATGATCTGGCGACAACGGAGTGTTTCCCGTGCATCAACGAGATCATCCTGAGCAAGCTGATGACGGAGATCAGTGACCATATCATTGATGTGGATGTGATCACAAAGACGGTGGAAAAACGCCGCACCTGTGTCTGGTACGAGTACTTCCGCAATTTCTACGAGGGTCTGTTGCAAGTAGCCAACATGCAGGAGTTCTTCAAAGAGCACTCCGCAGGGTTCCATACCCCGGATGCAAAGCAGGTCTGGAAAGAATATGCGGAGGACTATTACAGGATGGACACCTATTATCGACTGTTCCATCTGAGCTTCCAGAGAAGTCTGGAAACCTCCAATATCAAACTGGACGACCTGTTCAAGCATGTTGTAGATAAGGTAGAGGGGCTGTACTCCTACTGGTTTCTGGGAGGCCTCGGCAAAAACTGGTCGGATGTATGTGCTGATGAGATGGCAGAGCATGGCCGCGTATTGGAAATTCCGCAGCAGTCGGATTTCTACAATGAGTACATCCGTCCGGCAGATAGCCGCGTGTTCGTGATCATCTCGGATGCTATGCGCTACGAGGTGGCGGCATCACTGGCAGATGAACTGCGCAGAGAAACGCAGAGCAATGTGAAACTCGGCAGTATGCAGGGCATCTTCCCGTCTATCACGAAATTTGGCATGGCGGCACTGCTCCCACATAAGGCGTTGACGGCTGAACTGAAAAATGAGGTACTGAATGTTCTGGCCGATGGGCAGTCTACCGCAAGCACGAACCGGGATAAGGTCCTGAAAGGTGTAAATCCGGCCAGCGTGGCGTTGCAGTATAAGAACATCATCGGGATGAAACGTGCAGAGCGTGCGGCACTGGTCAAGGGGATGGATGTAGTCTATATCTACCATGATACCATTGACGAAGCAAGCCATACTTCGGACACCTCTGTGTTCCCGGCATGCGACAGGGCTATCAGTGAACTGAAGAATATGGTGCGCATTATCGTCAATGACTTCGGCGGGGCGAACATTCTGATTACGGCAGATCATGGCTTCCTGTACACTTACAGTCCGCTGACCGAGGATGACAAAGTGGATAAAACCAGCTTCCATGATATGGAAGTGGAATATGGCAGACGCTATGCAATCATGCAGAAGGAGGCGAATCCGCAGTATTTGCTTCCTGTAAAATTCCTGGACGGAAAAACGGAATACACTGGATTTGCTCCACGGGAAGGTATTCGCATCAAGATGAATGGTGGCGGGCTGAATTTTGTGCATGGCGGTATCAGCCTGCAGGAAATGACGGTTCCGGTGATCGAATATCATTATCTGCGCAACGGCTCTATGGAATATCGGCGCAATAAGCAGAAGTATGATACGCTCCCCGTAACAGTGAGTTTGCTTTCTTCCAGTCGGAAGATCAGCAATATGATCTTTTCACTGGATTTCTACCAGAAAGATGCGGTAAGTGCAAACCGTGAGGCTGCTACTTATCTGGTGTGGTTTACGGATGAATACGGAAAGCCTGTCAGCGATACCCAGAAGATTATTGCGGACAAAACCAGTGAGAACGGCGCAGATCGTACGTTCCATTGCAACTTCAACCTCAAATCGATGAAGTTCAGCAATACAGCAACCTATTATCTGGTGATTGCGGATGAGCAGGGTCAGCAGATGCAGCAGCGGGAACAGTTCCAGATTGATATTGCATTTGCGATTGATGAGTTCGATTTTTTTAATTGATGGGAGCAGGAGAACTATAAATGGAGCCGAATGCGGAAAACAGCTGCCGCCGAGACGAAATCAAGGAAAAGTTACGGCAGAACTTTGACGGAAAGATCGTTCGCAAGGACCTGACCAAAAAGATCAAGGAAGGTGCGAACGTTCCGGTTTATGTGCTAGAGTTTTTATTAGGCCAGTACTGCAGTTCAGATGACGAAGCCATTATTGAGAAAGGCGTACAAAATGTAAAACGGATTCTGGCGGACAATTTTGTTCGTCCGGATGAGGCACAGAAAATTCTGTCACAGCTGCGAAAAAAGGGAAGCCATACTGTTATTGATATGATCACGGTCAATCTTGACATTAAGAAGAACTGCTTCTTTGCCAGTTTCTCTAATTTGGGATTGGACAAGGTGCCCATTGCGGATGAATATCCGGAAAAATATGATCGGCTGCTCTGCGGAGGCATCTGGTGCATTGTACAGCTGGATTATGAAGTAGAGGGTGACAATAATTTTGGCCTTGTTGATCTGGGCGGTGAACCGTTGCAGTCCAGCCAGAAAAAGCAGAAGAACCTTACTCCAATCAGTATCCGTAAACTAACACCGATCCAGATGCCGCATATCGATATCGACGAATTAAAGCGTGGCCATAAAGCTTTTACAAAGGATGAGTGGCTGGATATCCTTCTGCGTTCTATCGGCATGGAACCGGACGAATTCACGGAAAGAGAAAAATGGCTCCTGCTCACACGAATGATTCCACTGGTGGAGAACAATTTCAACCTCTGTGAACTTGGTCCCCGCAGTACGGGAAAATCGCATCTTTATAAAGAAATCTCGCCCAACAGCATTTTGATTTCTGGTGGACAGACGACCGTTGCAAACCTGTTCTACAATATGGGGCGCAAATCGGTTGGCTTGGTTGGTCTTTGGGACTGTGTGGCTTTTGATGAGGTTGCCGGAATCAAGTTCAAGGATAAAGACGGCATCCAGATCATGAAGGACTATATGGCATCCGGGTCCTTTGCCCGTGGTAAAGAGGAAAAGGCAGCCTCGGCCTCGATGGTCTTTGTAGGAAATATCAACCAGAGCGTGGATGTGCTACTGAAAACCTCCAGCTTGTTTGACCCATTCCCGCCCGAAATGGGAACGGACACTGCATTTCTGGATCGTATCCATTGCTATTTGCCCGGCTGGGAGATCCCGAAATTTCGACCCGAACATTTTACGAATGACTATGGTTTCATCAGCGATTATCTGGCTGAGTTTATCCGGGAACTGCGGAAAGAACAGTATGGTGATGCGCTGGATCATTATTTCCGATTGGGCAAAAATTTGAATCAGCGTGATACCATTGCTGTACGGCGTATGGTGGATGGTTATCTGAAACTGATGTACCCAGATGGAGTGTTTGATAAATCTGAACTGGAAGAAGTTCTGCAGATTTCATTGGAGATGCGTCGCCGCGTAAAAGAACAGTTGAAAAAGCTGGGCGGGATGGAATTCTACGATGTGAATTTCTCCTATATCGACTTGGAAGACATGTCGGAGCATTATGTGTCGGTTCCTGAACAGGGCGGTGGCAAGTTGATTCCAGACGGTATGTGCAATCCAGGACAGGTCTACACAGTATCTCGCGGAAAAAGTGGCATGATTGGTGTATTCCGTTTGGAAAGTCAGATGTTGCCTGGTAGCGGAAAGTTTGAGCGCACAGGTCTTGGCAGTGACCGTGACTGCAAAGAGTCAACGAATACGGCGTTCAATTTCCTAAAAGCAAATGGAAAACGCATCAGCGGAGGCATCAGCACTGCATCTAAAGACTACATCATCAATTATCAGGATCTGCAAGGTATTGGCATGACAGGAAAATTAGCATTGCCTACGCTGATTGCGCTGTGCAGTATTGCGCTTGGACGGCCAACAGTCAGTACCCTTGCTGTTCTGGGTGAAATTAGTATCAGTGGTACAATTCTAAAGGTAGACGAGCTTGCAAACAGCTTGCAGGTATGTCTTGACAGCGGAGCGAAGAAAGTTCTGCTGCCGATTACAAGCGCTGCAGATTTTGGAACTGTACCTCCCGAATTAGTGGGAAGTTTTAATTTAATCTTTTATAGTAGCGCAGAGGATGCAGTGTTCAAAGCATTGGGTGTTGAATAAAGGGGAAAGTTTATATGGCACAATTTGGTGTTTATGGGATACTCGTCTAAAAGATTATACTGTAATATTTTTAAGATGGATTCCTTGCTAACATGGTCGACATGAAATACAAATTAATGTTTTGATGTAAAAATGAGGAGGTATCTATGGAAGATAGCGTCCCAAAGTATGATTTGTTTCAAAAAGCATATAAAAAATTGAAATCAACTGCGTATTATGACAAGACAAACCTCCATTTGAGAGATCGGATTGCGGAAGCGGAAAACACTCTCAATATAACGATAGAGGAACGCTTGAAGGATTTGCACCAAGCGTTTGTAGCGTCAGATAGCACGAAGTGGGAAAGGAAAAAAGAAGATATTTTGAAAAGCATTTCCTGTCGTCTGCTTCCGAAAAAGATTATGGATACAAAGGAAGAAAAGAATTGTTCGGACGGAACAAAAGGCGTTTTGATTAGTGGAGTGCCAGCAAAACAAGTCAAAGTTGATGAGATACAATATTTCATTGACATGAAGATTGAGGGAATGATTCTTGGCGTTCTATGGATTATGATGATAGGATGGCAGTTAGATAAATCCTATACCAATTGCTATGGAAATCGTATACGAAAGACGCTATATAATGAATTTTCTAAAGAACCGACCTTTTCCCCAGCGCTGTTTGAGCCGTATTTTCAGAATTATGAGAGTTGGCGAGATCAGGCATTAACTTTGGCACAGAAGTGTATGCAACAAGATGATGTTCTGATTTTTACGCTAGACTTTAAGCGCTACTACTACTCCGTGGATGTATCAGAGGAATTCATGAAGGAGATTCTTACTGGGGTAAAAGGAAAATCTGATTACAATGAAGAATATCTGAGTAGGATAAATGACTTTGTGTACTGTGTGATCAAAAGATATTCACAAATCTACAAAGAGCATAGCGGAGAAGAGTGGATTCGCCGTATATTACCAATTGGGTTTCTGCCATCGGGGGTTTTAGCAAACGAGTGTCTGAAAAAATTTGATACAGCAATTTTGGACGGATGGAATCCACTTTACTATGGACGGTATGTAGATGATATATTGCTTGTGGAAAAGGTGGAAGAGGGAAGCCGAATCGCTCAAAAAGCGCAGGATGGTAAACTGGAATTCTATGAGGCCTTTGAATATTATACGGTAAATAATTCACGCTGGACGGGTAAAGAAAACCGGAATGCGAGGGCTGTTTTCAAAAAAGAAGAAGACGAATGTGGAACTTACTGTATTTTGCCAGAGTTTACAAAACCATTGGGAAGCGCCACGAAAATCCAATTACAGGCAAGCAAAATTAAGTTGTTCTACTTTCAGCGTGGACAATCGGATGCATTGATCACTTGTTTTAAGAATAGCATTGAAAAAAATAAATCGGAATTTCGCTGGATGCCGGAAGATGACGCTGTGTTTCAGGAGGACGATTATTCGGAGGTTTTTGAACTAAGCCACCATGGAGTGAATAAACTTCGTGAAGTGGACGATATAGCGGTTGATAAATACGCACTTTCGAAATATCTGGGGAAGTTACAAAGGATAAATGGACTGATTTCGGAGAAGACGAAAGGAGAAGAGTATAATTTTGTCCGTGACATCCATAAAATATTTACGCCTAAAACAATAATTGAAAATTATACACTCTGGGAACGAGTAATTGCGATCTTATTTGTAAAAAAATCCTATAAGGCACTACTTAGGTTTATTGCCCTTGTCATAGACACGCTTGATAAAACAAGTTATGCCATAGAAGGAGTGGATGGTGATACCGGATTTGTAACAAATGCATTGCGAGAGGCACTGCAAGAACATCTCATTTCCAGCATAGCTCGTCCGATGGCACTTCATGATGGGGAGACTTTTGAGGAATGGAAGTTAGAAGATGCGCAGAGCCTGCTCAGCGAACAGATGAAAGAACTTTTGACAAAAGCACAGAATCGTTCGAAAGGTTATTTTAAAGCTAAAATGCTGGATAAAAATCTGTGTGTTATCTGGCCAGAACTAGTGAGTTGTGGTGGTGAGAATCCGCAGAAAAAGGATCTGACCAATGAAGATAATGTAGTGGAGCTTCTGAAAAAAGAAACCTGCACAGAAACTTTTCAAGAAAAAATGAACAAGATTATAAATCAGAGATACATCTATTACCCCTACCTTATCAAACCGGCAGATCTGATGCTCGCAAGATTGATGTATGATCTTGTTCGTAAAAAAGATCTAGAAGATTTGAATAAAATCGAGGAAATTTTCAAACAATGCTGGCAGTTGAACTATAGCCCACTTCCATTTGAAGGTTGGACAAATAATAGATTTATAGAAGAAAATATAAAAACTGGTGAACTCAATAAGCAGCCCGTTTTTCAAATCGGAAAGCCGAGCTTTTCAAAGATTAGGGTAGCCGTTGCCAATATCCAAATGGACATTTCAAACTTTGACCAGGTTGTTATGCGTAAACCGAACAGAAGCTACCGAAGATATCAGCAGATAGCAGAACTGGTGAATACTGCTGTTCGGGAAAAAGCAGATATGTTGGTAATGCCGGAAGCGTGTACTCCAAAAGAATGGCTGCCAACGCTGGCTAGAACTTGCGAAAAAAATCATTTGGCAGTTGTAACAGGGGTAGAGCATATTATTGAGGATAACTGTGTTTATAATCTGACAGCAGTGATTCTTCCGTATGAAGAAAAGTGGACAGGTCAGTGGCACTCTGTGATTCTGTACCATTCAAAGAATCATTTTGCACCTGAAGAAAAAAGAATGGTTGAAAGCTTACATCTAAGAGCTATGGAAGGAATAGAAAGTTCTGAAGCTAAATGTGATGCAAAGTATGAGTTGTATAGCTGGAACGGATTTTGGTTTACAGTGTACTGCTGCTTTGAGCTTACATCCATTCGAGATCGTTCGATTTTTCAATCCTATATTGATGCGTTGATCGCAGTCGAGTGGAATCAGGATGTGAACTATTATAGCAATATAATTGAATCACTAAGTAGAGATATTCACTGCTACTGCATCCAGACGAATACCTCCGAGTATGGAGACAGCCGAATCACAAAACCGTCTAAAACCGAAAATAAGGACATCCTGAGAATAAAAGGAGGAAGTAATGCAACAGCACATGTTGGAACTATTGATTTGGAACAGCTTCGGGAATTCCAAATGAAAGCATACAGTGGTCAAAAAGAAGATAAAACTTTCAAACCGACTCCGCCAGACTTTGACTATAAAGGAGCATATGAGCGTCGGAAAGGAACGATGTTTGAATGCTTTTGTGCGAAGAAAAAAGCAGATTAAATTTGCTGTTTGTAGCAGATCTGTAGCAAATCGAGTTTATTTAACGAATAATCGTTCTAAAAATCGAAAAGTCATCATGCATCACACGCAGGGGGTCTGGGATTCGGGTGTTTTTGCTCCCGGGCTGCTTGCGTTTGCGCAACAGCCCGGGAAACAGGCAAAGACAGGAAAACCGCGCAGATCACGTTCAATAAACAAAGAAATGGCTGCTGCACCGGGAAGAAACCCTGTGCAGCAGCCATTTTTATTATGGTATAAGATCAGTCCTTCTTCTCGGCGGTGCGGGCAAAGAAGTTGGCGAGGACGGCGCCGGAAATGTTATGCCACACCGAGAACACAGCGCCGGGGATGGTTGCCAGCGGAT
>ENA-OZGM01000861-OZGM01000861.1-human-gut-metagenome-genome-assembly--contig:-NODE-861-length-13014-cov-5.180647_pt1 | contig 13014 bp, 7 predicted proteins | sample MGYA00244655_ERZ653656 | MGnify/ENA primary metagenome ERZ653656 (study PRJEB26926, sample SAMN06164991) | human gut metagenome | biome: ENVO:00009003; feature: ENVO:2100002; material: ENVO:00002003... | reverse complement strand
GCATACGAGATTAGCTGCAGTCTCGTGGGCGCGGAGATGTGTATAAGAGACAGGCGTTCTCGTTGGCGAACTGCACGTCGGTCGGCAGCTCGGCAATGAGGTTGTAGTTCGCGCCGTCGACGGTCAGGCCGCAGATGGCCTGATACTCCGGCAGCACGGTATAGTCATAATCGGTGGGAAAGACCTCAAGCATGAACAGAAAGCCGCCCAGACCGTTGTTGTGGTCGGTCTTTTCGTAAAAGCCGACGTAATAGCCGCCGTCGTTGGCGCCGCATTCGGTCAGGTAATCGTCGCCCCAGCTGGCCGGCAGCGTGACGGAAAAATAGCCGCCCTTGCCGTCGTCATACGTCGGACAGAGGGTGATGTTCCCCGCCTTGTCGGCCGCAGCCGTCGGCTGGGCGGACGCGGCGGTCTCCTCGCTGCGGCCGCAGGCGGCCAGAGACAGCGCGAGCGCCAGCGCCAGCACGAGCGCCGGGATGTTTCGTTTCATGCAGATCGCTCCTTTCCGAATCTTCGCACGGGAATATTATACGCCGCCGGCCCGCGTGTGTAAACCCCAGGGCCGGGCGGCGCGCGGCGCGCAAAAAGATGCACGTCAGATATTCTGACGTGCATCCGAGCGAAAGGTTCCGGTTTTTTTACGCGGCGGCGGGCTTGCTGTGCTTGCGCAGGACGATCTGCAGCGCGATGACGACCACGATGACCGCGACGCCGACGACGTCGGTCATGAGCTCCGGGTCGATCAGGCACAGGCCGCCGGCGGCGAGCAGGATGCGCTGCCACCAGGGCGCGCGCGTGACGATATAGCCCTCGAGCGCGGCGGCGATGCCGAAGATGCCGAGGCACGACGTGATGATGACCTGAATGGCAGCGAGCACGCCCTGATCCATGAGCAGCATGGAGGGGTTCATCGCAAAGATGTACGGCACGATGAACGCCGCGATGGCGAGCTTCGTGGCATTGATGCCGGTCTTCATGGGGTCGGACTTGGCGATGGCGGAGCCGGCGTAGGCCGCCAGCGCGACCGGCGGCGTGATATCGGCGACGATGCCGAAGTAGAACACGAAGAAGTGGGCCGCGACCTTCGGGATGCCGAGCGTGATGAGGATCGGCGCGCAGGTGGAGGCCATGATGCAGTAGTTGGCGGTCGTGGGCACGCCCATGCCGAGCACGATGCAGCAGAGCATCGTCAGGAAGAGCGCCAGCAGCAGCGAGAGCGTCGGGTTCGGGATGGCGCTGCTGATCGCAATGACGCCGCTGATGAGCTTGGACGCCAGGCCCGTGACGGTGATGCAGCCCGCGATCATGCCGGCCATGGCGCAGGCCACGGCGACGGTGATGCTGCCCTTGCCGCCGGCCTCGAGCGAGTCGAGGATCATGCGGCCGGTCTTTTTGGCGGTGATGCCGGCGACGCTGCCGGTCTTGGTCTCCCGCACCTCGGCCGAGGCGTCACAGATGGTGCCGACCAGGCTCACGGCGATGGAGATCAGGATGGCGATCGCGGCGGAAAACTGCAGCGAGCGGATGTTCGCCGTGACCATCCAGATCAGGAACACGAGCGGCAGCAGCAGATAGACGTTGCGGATGAGGTACTTGAAGCGGGGCAGCTCCGAGCGCGGGATGCCCTTGAGGCCGAGCTTCTTGGCCTCGAGATGCACGGAGATGAAGATGCCGCCGAAATACAGCACGGCGGGCAGGATCGCCCAGAGCGTGACCTGGCCGTACGTCACGCCCATGTACTCGGCCATGAGGAACGCGGCCGCGCCCATGATGGGCGGCATGATCTGGCCGCCGGTGGAGGCCGCCGCCTCGACGGCGCCGGCGAACTCCGGCTTGTAGCCGGTCTTTTTCATCATCGGGATCGTGACCGAGCCGGTGGTGACGGTGTTGCCGACGGACGAGCCGGACACCATGCCGCACAGCGCGGACGAGATAACGGCGACCTTGGCCGGGCCGCCGGAGGTCCAGCCGGCGATGGCGTTGGCTGCGTCAATGAAGAAGCTGGCGATGCCGGTTCGCTCAAGGAAGCCGCCGAAGATGATGAACACGGCGATGAACTTCGCGCACACCTGCACGGGCGTGCTCAGCACGCCGGACGTGCCGAAAAAGAGCGTGTAGATCACGCGGCTGAGCACCTGCTGGAACGTCTGCCCGGCGTTGAGCATGCTCACGAACGTGTACACGAGCAGCGCGCCGACGACCACGAGGATCGGCAGGCCGACGCAGCGGCGGCACAGCTCGGCCAGCACGAGGATGCCGGCCACGCCGACGGCGATGAGAAACGGCGTCATCTTGGCGGCGCTGGTGAGCGTCTTGATGAGCACGGAGTAGTTAAAGCAATAGTAGAAAAACGCAGCCGCGCCGATGACCATGATGACGATATCGTACCACGGCAGGCGGTTGGCGTGCACATGCTTCTTGCTGGCGGGGTAGGTCAGGTAGCCCATGATGACGATCAGCCCGAGGAACGCGGTCAGGCGGATCTCGAGCGCGGCCGTGCTGAACAGCGTCGACCAGATGCAGTAGACCGAAAACAGCGCCATGACGACGGAGATAACGATCTTGGGCTTGCCCGCCCAGATGCGGGTGGCGGATTCGCGGTCATACTTGCGCATGACGGCGTCCATTTCCTCCTGCAGCGAAGCGCTTGCCGCGGCGTCCGCGGCCTTTTTGTTGTCAGACATAGAGGGAAACCTCCGTTCCGGTTAGGATGGAAAAGCTACGGCGTCAGGGGTACTGACGCCGTAGCGAACGTTTACGGGATGCAGCGCATCACCGCCTCGGGCATCAATAGGTGCCGGCCTTGATGGTGGCGGCGGTGTAGTACGGGGACGCGGACAGCAGGGACTGCACGTGGCTGTCGTCGAGGCTGACAAGGTAGACATTACCGGCGGTGGCGAGGTCGGTGATGGCCGTGGTGGGCGCACCGGCGACGATGAACGCGGCGTCGATCTTGCCGTCCTTCAGGCTCTCGGCGCTGTCGCCGAAGCTCTGGTACACAGCGGAGATGTCAGACTCCTTGAGGTCGTAAGCGCTGAGCACGTCAATGGCGTTGAAGTACACGCCCGAGCCGGCTGCACCGATGGAAACCTTCTTGCCGGCGAGGTCGGCAACGGTCTTGATGTCGGGGTTGGTGGTGACGATCTGCACCTGCTCCTGATACAGCTGAGCCACGACAGAGAAGCCGGTGACGGGGCTGTCAAACAGGCGCTGGCCGTTGTAGGCGTAGTTCATAACGTCGCTCTGCACGAACGCGAGCTGGACGTTGCCGTTGGTCAGATCCTCAACGTTGGCCTGAGAGCCGCCGGAGGTGAGGGCCGTGACCTTGCAGTCGGACTTGCCGGAGACGAAGGAAGCGAGCACGCCGCCGAAGGCGTAGTACGTGCCGGACTCGCCGCCGGTGCCGAAGCTGAGCGCGGAAGCGGTGCCGTTGCCGGCGCCTTCCTTGACCGCGTCGACCTTGAAGCCCTTCTCCTCAAAGTACTTGGCAGCGCCGGGGTGATACGGCACGCCCTTGACGGAGGCGGCAGCCTCGATGCTCAGCTCCGCGCCCTTGGCGTGCTGAGCGGTGATGGCGTCGAGATTGTCAAAGATGGTGGACACGAACGCATAGATCTCGTCGGTCGGGACATCGTCGCGGGCGATGACGATCGCGCCGACGGAGACGGTGTTGGTATCGACCTTGGAAGCGGAACCCGTGTCGTCGGTCTTGGTGTCGGTATTGCCGCCGCCGCAGGCGCACAGCGCAAACACCATGACGAGGGCGAGCGCCAGCGCCACGATTTTGTTGAACTTCATAGTTGATTCTCTCCTTTTTGAAATTTTCCTCTTGCAAAGATTCAATATGCGTTCATTATACCTGCAATTTGTGCAAATTTCAAGCGAAAAATGAAACTTTATGCCTGTTCGTGTGCAAAAACTTTCACACACTAACAGTTTTCTGATACAAACCGCCACATCTTGCGCCGCTTGGGCAAATTTTCCCACGCCGGGCACAAGACGCCTCACACAAGTAAGCAAAAATCCGGCCTGTGCAAAATTTGCACAGGCCGGATCATCGACCGGAATGCGTTATGCGTCCTTGTCCTTGTCCGCGTCCGGGTCGGGCTGCACGAGCACGCGCTCGACGCGGCGGCCGTCCATGGCGAGGACCGTGACGGTGAGGTTTTCGTACCGGAAGCTGTCGCCCACCTTCGGGAACGTGCCGAAGCGCTCGAGCGTCCAGCCGCCGACGGTGGTGCTGTCGGCGTCGTCGAGGGCGTCCTCGTTCCAGTCGAGCAGCTCGAGAAAGTCCGAGAGCGTCATGGCGCCGTCGAGCTCATAGCCGCCGTCGGGCCGCGTGACGACCTCGTTTTCCACCACGTCCTTCTCGTCCCAGATGTCGCCGACAAGCTCCTCGAGCACGTCCTCCATCGTGATGACGCCGAGCGTGCCGCCGTATTCGTCCGTGACGACGGCGAGGTGCTTCTGCTCGCGGCGGAGCTTTGCCAGCACGTCGGGCAGGCGCGTGGTCTTGTAGACGAAGCACGGCGGAATGAGCTGCGCGCGCAGATCGTCCGGCCGGCCGTCCATCATGGCCTTGAAAAAGCGGTTGAGATACAGAAAACCGATGATATTGTCCACGCTGCCGGAGTAGACCGGCAGGCGGGAATACGACGAATCGTTGATGATGCGCACGATCTCGTCCCAGTCGTCGTCGATGTCGATGGCGACCATGTCGACGCGGGCGGTCATGGCCTCGCTCGCGCTGATGTCGGAAAAGTCGAGCGCGGAGCGCAGCAGCTCGCTGCGGTCCTCGTCGAGCACGTCCTCGTCCTCGGCCGTCTCGATGATCGACTGCAGCTCCTGCGAGGCGGCCTCCTCGGGATCGCCGTCGCCGGCATCGCCGTGCAGCGGGCGCGTGATGAGGTGCACGAGCCCGACGACGAGCCAGATCACGGGGTAGAGGATGACCGACAGCGCGCGGATGATATAGGCATTGCGCAGGGCGATGCCGTTGGCGTTCTGCTTGGCGACGATCTTCGGCATCGTCTCGCCGAAGATGATGACCAGCAGCGTCAGCACGACGGTGGACACCCACGTCCACTGCTCGCCCGCGAGCAGGATGACGATCACGGAGCCGAGCGACGACGCCGCGATGTTGACGAGGTTGTTGCCGATGAGGATGGCGCTGAGGGTGCGGTCGAAATGGTCGAGGATGCCGACGGCCGTTTTCGCGCGGCGGTCGCCGTCCTCGGCGGCGTTTTCGAGCCGCAGGCGGTTGGCCGACGAATACGACATTTCCGACGCGGAGAAGAACGCCGACAGCGCGATCAGCACGACGAGCGCGGCAAAATACCACACGATGCTCATGCCGGCTCGCCCCCTTTCTCCGGGACGGCGTCCGCGGGGGCAGCCTCGTCGGTCTCCTCCGGCAGCAGGCGCACGACGAGCTTGACGATGCGCTTTTGCTTCATGTCGGAAATGCGCACGTCGAGCCGGTGATAGCGGAAGCCCTCCCGCTCGCGCGGGATGTAGGAAAACTGCTCATACGTCCACTCGCCGAGCAGCTTGTAGCGCAGCTCCTCGTCGTCCTCGGGGTCGGTGTAGTCGAGCCGGTCGAACACCTCGCCGACGGTCATCTCGGCATCGACCTCGTAGCGGCCGCCGCCGAGCGGCACGAACGACTCCTCGACCACGTCGTCCTCGTCCCAGATCTCGCCGACGAGCTCCTCGACGATGTCCTCCACGGTCACGATGCCGAGCGTGCCGCCGTAGTTGTCGGTGACGATGGCGAGGTTTGCCTTGCGGCTGCTCAGCTCGGGCAGCACCTCGGCGATGAGGGTGCTCTGGTGCACGAACACGGGCTCGTCGAGCAGGGGGCGCACGTCCACGGCCTTGCCGCCGGCGGCAATGCACGCCTTGATGTATTTGCGGATCTGCAGGATGCCGATCACATTGTCAATGCTGTCGGCATACACGGGCAGACGGCTGTGGCGCTGCTCGCGCACGTAGGCGAGGATCTCCTCCGGGGGATCGTCCACGTCCACGGCGGCGACGTCCACGCGCGCCGTGATGACGCTCTCGACCGGCACGTCTGCAAACGACAGGGCCGAGCTCATGAGCTCGCCGCGCTCGGCGGTCAGCTCCCCGTCGTCGGTCATGTTCTCGATGATGTCGGCCAGCTCATCCTCCGTCACGGTCACGGCGGGCTCGCTCTGTACGCGGCGGGCGACGGCGTTGCCGAAGGCGGTGAGCAGGGCCGACAGGGGTTTAAAGAGCACCATGAAAAACCGCAGCGAGCGCGCCGTGCGCATGGCCAGCCGCTCGGCGTATTTCTTGGCGATGCTCTTCGGCAGCATCTCGCCTGCGAAGAACACGACCACGGTCGTGACGAGCGTGCCGGCGGTGACGGCCCACATGCCCCACTGCCGCTGCACGGCCACGGTCACGAGCGTTGCGATCGTCAGGTGCAGAATGTTCGTGCCGATCAGCAGCGTCGTGATCGCCTGATCGAAGTGGTCGAGCACATACAGCGCCTGCTCGGCGCGGCGGTTGCCGTGGTCAGCGGCGGCTTTGAGCCGGATGCGGCTCGCGGATGCAAACGCTGTCTCCATGACGGCGAAATAGGCCGCGCCAAGGAGCAGCACGATGATAACAGGCAAAATATTCCATAAATCCTGCTTAGGGCCAGCGTCCATTGCGGATCATCACACTCCTGAATACCTCCCCCGGCCGGTGCCTATCCGGTCGGGAGATAAATTAACGTTCATGATACCATAAAATGCCCGGCGCGTCAACGGCTTTTCTCCTCCGTGACGGCGACGTTGCCCGGCCCTGCCAGCTCGCGCAGCTCCTCGACGAGCGCGGGGTGCACAACGCAGCGGGCCGCGGCGCGCCGGCCCGTGTCCTCAAACACGAGCACGAGCTGCTCGTCGCCGGGGAACATCTCGAGGATGAGCTCGATGCGCTTCACGGCCGGGTGGTCCTTATCCGGCAGCCGCACCCAGAGCCGGTGCCGCTTCGGCGGCTCGGGCCGCGGCGGCGGGTCGCGGCGCGGCGGCGTGCGCAGGGTCTCGAGCCCCTGCTCCGTCAGCGGCAGGACCTTGTCCGCCACGAGCTGCGGGTCGGATTCATCCCGCGTCGAGATGCGCCCGGCCACGAACAGCGCGGGGTTTTCCTGCGCCAGCAGGTCGCGGCAGGCGTCGAGCGCGGGCGAAAACACGAGCACCTCCATGCTGCCGCTGTCGTCCTCGAGCTGGAGATAGGCCATGCGGGTGTTCTTGCGCGTGGCGCGCTCGCGGCTGGCGGTGCAGATACCGGCCAGCACGACGCGCTGCCCGTCGCGGTAGCGGTGCGCGGCCGTGGCCGGGGCGTGGAAGCTTGCGAGAATGTCGCCCATGGGCGCGGCCTTGGCCTGCTGCGCGAGCGCGCGGTAGTCGTCCATCGGGTGGCCGGTGAGGTACAGCCCCGTCGTCTCGCGCTCCATGGCTATGAGCTCCGCGCGCGTGAACTCCTCCACGTCCGGCAGCACGAGCTGCGTCGTGTCGGCGGGCGCTCCCCCGTCGTCCGGCGCGCTGAAGAGGTTCATCTGGCCGGTGAGGTTCATGCGGCTCTCGCTCGCCGCGCCGCCCAGCACGCGGTCGACCGACTGCATGAGCGCCTTGCGCTTGTAGCCCATGCGGTCGAAGCACCCGGCGCGGATGAGGCTCTCGACGGCGCGGCGGTTGAGGTCGTGCCCGTTCATGCGGCGGCAGAACTCGTCAAACGCCGTGAACGGCCCGCCGATCTCCCGCTCGCGCATGAGCGCCTGGATGAGTCCGCGCCCCACGCCCTTGATGGCCACAAGGCCGAAGCGCAGATCACCCTCCTCGACGGTGAAGTCGGCGTCGGACGCATTGATGTCCGGCGGCAGCAGGCGGATGCCCAGCTCGCGGCACTCGGCGATGTACTCCGTGACCTTCGGCGTGTTGTCGAGCACGGAGGTCAAAAGCGCTGCCATGTATTCGTGCGGGTAGTTGCGCTTCATGTACGCCGTGCGGTAGGACACGATGGCGTAGGACACGGCGTGCGCCTTGTTGAAGGCGTAGCTTGCAAAGGCGAGGATCTCGTCGTAAATTTCGTTTGCCGTCCGCTCCGGCACGCCGCGCGCCACCGCACCGGGGATATTCCGCTCCGGGTCGCCGTGCACGAACGCGGCGCGCTCGGCCGTGATGACGGCCTCTTTCTTCTTCGACATGGCGCGGCGGATCATGTCCGCCTGCCCGAGCGAGAACCCGGCCAGCTGCCGGAAGATCTCGATGACCTGCTCCTGATAGACGATGCAGCCGTAGGTCACGGACAGGATCGGCTCGAGCAGGGGGTGCTTGTAGGTGATGCGCTCCGGGTGCGCCGAGCAGGCGAGAAACCGCGGGATGCTCTCCATCGGCCCGGGGCGGTAGAGCGCGATGACGGCGGTGATGTCCTCGATGCTGCGCGGGCGCAGCCCCATGCACACGGCCGTGATGCCCGCGCTCTCGAGCTGGAACACGCCGACGGTGCGCCCGGCGGCAAGCATGTCAAACGTCTTCTTATCGTCGAGCGGGATGTGCTCGACCTGGAACCCCGGCTCGCGGCGGCGCACCTGCCGCGCCGCGTCCTCGAGCACGGTGAGGTTGCGCAGGCCGAGAAAGTCCATCTTCAGCAGTCCCAGCTCCTCGAGCGTCGTCATCTGGAACTGGCACACGAGCGCGCCGTCGTTGCTCGCCAGCGGCACGTAGGCGTACACCGGCTGCTCCGTGATGACCACGCCCGCCGCGTGCGTGGACGCATGCCGCGGCATGCCCTCGATGGCGCGGGCCGTGTCGATGAGCTGGTGCAGCCGGTCGTCCCCGTCATACATGGCGCGCAGCGTCTGCGACTGCTGCAGCGCCTCGTCGAGCGTGGTGTTGATGCCGCCGGGGATGGCCTTGGCCACAGCGTCCACCTCGGCGTAGGTCATGTTCATGACCCGGCCGACGTCGCGCACTGCCGCGCGCGCGGCCATCGTGCCGAACGTGACGATCTGCGCCACGTGGTCGGCGCCGTATTTGCGGATCACGTAGTCGATCACTTCCCCGCGCCGCTGCACGCAGAAGTCCACGTCGATATCCGGCATGCTTACGCGCTCGGGGTTGAGAAAGCGCTCGAAGTAGAGGTTATACTGCACGGGGTCCACGTCCGTGATGCCGAGGCAGTAGGACACGACGCTGCCGGCAGCGCTGCCGCGCCCCGGCCCGACGGGGATGTGTTGGGCCTTGGCGTAGCCGATGAAATCGCTCACGATGAGAAAGTAGTCCACAAAGCCCATGCGCCGGATTATGTTGAGCTCATAATCCAGCCGCTTTCGCACCTCCGGCCGGTCGCCGTAGCGTTTTTCAAAGCCGCGCGCGCACAGCTTCGTGAGATAGGCGTCCGCGTCCGTCTCCCCCTCCGGCAGCAGAAAGCGCGGCAGGTGGTAGTGGCCGAACGTGAAGTCGAAATGACACCGGTCAGCAATGCGCTGCGTGTTTTCCACCGCGTCGGGATATTCGTCAAAGAGCGCGCGCATCTCGGCCTCGCTCTTGAGGTAAAATTCGTCGTTCGGGAAGCGCAGGCGGTCCGGGCTGTCGAGCGTCTGCCCGGTCTGGATGCACAGCAGCACGTCCTGATCGTAGGCGTCCTGTTTTTTAATATAGTGTACGTCGTTCGTCGCCGCGAGGGGGATGCCCGTCTCGCGGTGGATGCGCAGCAGCGCCGCACGCACGCGCGCCTCGTCGGTCATGTGGTGGTTCTGCAGCTCAAGGTAGAAGTTCCCCTCGCCGAACAGTTCCTGCAGCTCCACGGCGCGTGCCTTGGCCGCCTCATAATCTCCCCGCAGCACCGCGCGCGGAATGTCGCCCGCGACGCAGCCGCTCAGGCAGATGAGGCCGTCGGCATGTTTGTGCAGCAGCGGCCAGTCGATGCGCGGCTTGCCGTAAAACCCGCGCTCGAACGCGGCCGACACGAGATAGCACAGGTTGTGGTAGCCCGTCTCGTCGCGGCAGAGCAGGATCAGGTGCGTGTAAGCATCGTCCACGCCGTGGACGCGGTCGGTCATGCCGCGCGGGGCAACATAGACCTCGCAGCCGATGATCGGCCGGATGCCGGCAGCGACCGCCGCCTTGTAAAAAGCGACCGCGCCGTACATGACACCGTGGTCGGTGATCGCCAGCGCGGTCTGGCCCAGCTCCTTGGCGCGCTCGATGAGCGGCCCGATGCGGCATGCGCCGTCGAGCAGGCTGTATTCACTATGTACGTGCAGGTGTGCAAACCCCATCGTGCGTTCCTTTCAGTCGTCCATGTGAAATTCCATGAGTTTTTTCAGCCGGTAGTTCAGGCAGCTCTTCGTCACCGGCGGATACGAGAGCGTGGCGAGGTCGGCAAGGCTGGCCTCGGGATTGGCAATGCGCAGCAGCGCCGCGCTCTGCAGCTTTTCCGGCAGCACGTCGAGCCCGTAGTCGCGCTCGATGCGGCGGATGGCGTCGATCTGCTCCTGCGCCGCGGCGACGACCTTGTCGGCGTTGGCGGTGTCGCAGTTGACCTTGCGGTTGATGGAGTTGTTCATGGACTTCTCCACCTTGGCGGACATGATGTCCATGGCGGCGCAGGGCGCGCCGATCTTGGTCAGGAAGTCCTCGATGGCCTCGGACTTCTTGAAATAGAGCACGGTGTTCGCGCCGCGGTCGATGCTGCGCGCGGCAAAGCCCAGCTCCGTGAGCAGGGCGGCCGTCTCGCGGCTGACGCTCGCGTGCGCCGTGATGAGCTCGAGGTGGTAGTTCTTGCTCGGGGCGGTCACGCTGCCGCCCGCGAGAAACGCCCCCCGCAGGAACGACGCCTTGCAGCAGTCGTTTTCGAGCACGGCGAGGTTGATGTGGTGCGCGACCGTGCGCGAGAGATCGGCGCCGAAGGCGGCGAACACCGTCTCGACGGCGGCGCGGTCGGTGATGGTCAGCACGTGGCGGCCGCCGGTCTTTTCCCCGGCCGGCAGGGCAAAGTGCGCGCCGAACGCGCGGCGAAACAGCTTCGGCAGCCGCTCGGCAAAGGCGTCGCACGCCGTGACGATGCGGATCTCCCGCGTCGTGAACGTGTGGCAGTACAGCAGCACGCCGTAGGCCTCGGCCACGGCGCAGCAGTGGCGGCTGACCGGCACGCGGCACAGCTCGTTTTTCACTTCGGATGCAAAGGACATGGCGCGCCTCCGTCAGGTCTTGGGAAAGTCCCGGTTGCGCAGGCGGACGTTGGCGTCGCGCGCGGCGAGGTAGTCCGTCAGTACCTTGGCCACGGCCACGCTGCGGTGCTGCCCGCCCGTGCAGCCGATGCCGATCGTGAGCGCATAGCGCCCCTCGGCGGCGTACTGCGGCAGGAGAAAATCGACCATGTCGGTAAGCTTGGAGAGGAAATTTTTCGCCACGTCGCTGCGCAGGACGTATTCCTGCACCTCGGCGTCCATGCCGCTCATGGGGCGGAGCTTTTCGACGTAAAACGGGTTCGGCAGAAAGCGCACGTCGAACACGAGGTCGGCGTCGATCGGGATGCCGTACTTGAAGCCGAAGGACACGACGTTGACGAGAATGTCGCGCCGCGTGCCGCCGTCGGCAAAATACTCGCAGATGCGCTTTTGCAGCATAGCGAGCGTGAGGCCCGTCGTGTTGATGACGAAGTCTGCGCGCTCGCGCACGGGGGCGAGCAGCTCGCTCTCGCGGCGCACGGCCTCGGGCAGAGAGCAGCCGCTCTCGGCCTGCAGCGGGTGCGGCCGGCGCGACTCCTTGTAGCGGCGCACGATGGCGCTCTCCGACGCCTCGACGAACAGAATGCGGTAGTGCACGCCCATGCTCCCAAGCTCCCCGAGCGCGGCAAACAGCTCGGAAAAGCTCTCCTGACTGCGGATGTCCGTCACGAGCGCGACCTTTTCATACCGTCCGCGCGTGGCAAGGCACAGCTCGGCAAACTTCGTCAGCAGTGCCGTGGGCATATTGTCCACGCAGTAAAAGTCCAGATCCTCCAGCACGTCGGCCGCGCGGCTCTTGCCGCCGCCGGACAGGCCCGATACGATCAGAAATTCCATCCCGTCACCCCCGGATGATCTTCACTTCCGGCTCAAGCTCCACGCCGGACGTGCGCAGCACCTCGCTGCGGATGTGATCCATGAGCCGCAGCACATCGTCAAACGTGGCCCCGCCGCGGTTGACGACGAAGCCCGCGTGCTTTTCGCTCACCTGCGCGCCGCCGACGGCATAGCCCTTGAGGCCCGCCTGGTCGATGAGCGCGGCGGCGTAGCCCCCCGCGGGGCGCTTGAACGTGCTGCCCGCGCTCGGCAGGTCGAGCGGCTGGCGGCTGCGGCGGCGCTCGCTCAGGTCGAGCATACGCGCCCGGATCTCCGCCGGGTCGCCCGGCGTGAGCGCGAGCGTGCTGCCGAGCACGACGCAGTCCGTGTCGGAAAACACGCTGTGCCGGTAGCCGAAATCATGCGCCGCGCCCTCTGCCTCGCACAGGTTCAGGTCATGGTCAAGATAGCGCGTGGAGACGACGACGTCCTTCATCTCGCCGCCGTAAGCGCCCGCGTTCATCGACACCGCGCCGCCCAGCGAGCCGGGGATGCCGTGGGCAAATTCCAGCCCCGCGAGCCCATAGCCCAGCGCCGCCTGCGCCAGCCGCGCGAGCGGGATGCCCGCGCCCGCGCGCAGGTGCGTCGCGTCGGTGCGCGCCACGTCCGCCATGCGCTCGCCCATCTGCACGACGATGCGGTCAACATCGCCGTCGGTGATCAGCAGGTTCGTGCCGTTGCCGATGAGGAGCGGCTGCGCGCCGCCGTCTCTCACGATGCGGCAGACGGCCGCCGTCTCCTCCGCGGACGCGGGGCGCACGAGCGCGCGCGCCGGCCCGCCGATGCGAAACGAGCAGTGCGCGCGCATCGGTTCGTATTCCAAAAGCTCCAGCTCCGGCAGCTGCTCGCGCAGCGCGCGGACGATGGGCTGTCTCTTATACACATCTCCGAGC
>ENA-OZGM01000849-OZGM01000849.1-human-gut-metagenome-genome-assembly--contig:-NODE-849-length-13131-cov-4.358366_pt1 | contig 13131 bp, 14 predicted proteins | sample MGYA00244655_ERZ653656 | MGnify/ENA primary metagenome ERZ653656 (study PRJEB26926, sample SAMN06164991) | human gut metagenome | biome: ENVO:00009003; feature: ENVO:2100002; material: ENVO:00002003... | reverse complement strand
CATGGCGTAGTCCAGCGGCTCGGCCTCGCTGCGCACCGGCTGCGGCACAACACTCAGCTTTTGCTCTGCCGTCGCCAGTACTGCCAGCGGGGCAACAGTGTTGACCAGGTTCATGCCCATTACTGCCGTTGCCAGGATTTTTTCAGCCTGCTTTTTATTCATTCCATGTTTTTTCATTTGCTTTCCTTCTTTCCATAGATTCGGCACCAGTGCTTATCTACTACCGATATTTTGTCGGCTGCCAGTTCCAGCTGCCTCTGCTGCTCAAAGTGTTCTGCTAATAACAGGCCTACGTCGGCACGGGGCTCCGGCTGCTCGTCCAAATAAAATGTTTTGGCGCCGTTTTCGCTGTCGATGACAGGTACTGCACGGTGTTTCAGGTTCAAAACCAGCAGCTTGTCCCGTACTGCCTTTTCCAGCAGGCCGATGTCGTGGGCCGGGTCGTAGACATGCTGCAGGACGTAGACCGCTATGGCGCAGTCTGTCTGCAGGCTTCCTGTTTCGGCCAGCGCGCAGAACATTTCGTAGGAGATGACGCTGAAGCGGTCGCTGCCCACGTAGTCCTGGGCCATCCGACGCATATCGGGCGAGATGTCTACACCTAAAACGTGGCAGTCATATTTTTCGACCAGCGCTTTGGAAAGACGCCCGATGCCGCAGCCAAAATCCAGCACGGTTTTGCCGTTCAGGTCGCCCAGACCTTCGGCAAACAGGCTCTGCATGTATGCTGTTTCCCGCTCCCAGCGCTGGCGGTGGGAGCCGCCCTGCGCTTCTTCTGTCAGGATGATGTTTTTGGCGTCTTCCAGGTTATCTACTTTAAACATGTCTTTGTAGTAATAAAGGCTCATTTTTTCTCACCTCTTTTTTTTGCTTTCGCTGCCAGCGGCTCCAGCCTGTGGTCCGCCATCAGTTTGTCTATAACTTTGTTCACCGCTTCGGGGGTTATGTAGCGGCTGCATTCAAACTGCCGCTCGGTGCCTTTTAATCTGGGGCACCATTCAAAGTCTTTGTGGTCAAAGACTACCGTGCTGTCGTTCCAACAGCCGTTGCACACATGGTAGTTTATTACCCGGTACGGCGTGGGGAATTCGTTGAAGGGCAGGGTGAAGCCGCTGATGAGTACAACGGGGATGCCTACGCCGTTTGCTACCCAGCTGAGTCCGCTGGACAGACCGACAAAGAAGTCGGCATGGTATAAAAGGTCTATCCGTTCCTGAAGCGGCAGTTTGCCGGTAAAGTCTTCGGCACCGTAGGGGATGATGTTGAAGCGGCTGTTCATGCCGTAGACGTTTTCGCGGTCGATACACAGTACTCTGTAGCCTTTGGCTTTCAGGTGTTTGACGACGTTCAGCCAGCCGCTGCCGTTGTTCCAGTATTTGGCCTGGCTGCTGGACTGGGCGGCGATGCAGACATAGGGCTCTTTGATTTTTCTTGTTTTATCTTTGGGCAGCAGCCTGATGCTGACGTCTTGCGGCTCGCTGCCTTCGTCCAGGCCCAAGATCATGGCCGCGTTTTTATGCAGGCCTCTTACCCTAAAGTCTGAGGGCTGGTGCAGCCTGTCGTCACAGGGGAAGAAGATGCCCAGATAATAGCTGGCGTATAAGCCTTCCGGACGTTCTTCCGGTTTAAGATAATTTATCTGCGGGTAGGCTGGTTTGAACAGCTCTGCCAGATCTTCCGCCAGGGAGCAGTACAGCTCGCACTGGTGTTTTTTTCTAAATTCTTCTGCATAGGGGAACCAGGCCAGGATATCACCTAAAATCCCTGTCGGGCATTTGATGAGGACTTTTTTACCTTTCAGGTCCAGGTCGTGGGCAAGGATCAGCTTGTCTTTTTCATAGACTTCGATTCTGAAATCGATAAAATATTTTTTGCTGCTGGTGACCAGCACGCCGCTGGCTGCCGCGTCGTAGACGGTGAGGCAGGACTTGCGGTCGATGAATTTGACCCGGTATTCGCCCTGCGGTACGGTGACTCTCGCGCCGTAGTTGAAGTCGAATTTTATGCCCGGAAGTCCGCTTTCCTGCTGCACCTCGCCGGCGTCGAAGGCCATATAGGGCTTTGGCACTGGCTGCGGCTGTTCCTTGGACAGGCCGCCGCTGCTGCCTTTGGCAAGCTGCGCCAGTTCTTCGTCGCTGGCTGATTTTATTTCTGTCATGGTCATATCTCCCTGTTCGTTTTGTTTTTATCAGTTTAACTTTTACACAACAGTACCGCTTATTCGTCTCAGGCGGGAGCCGTTACGGCTGGCCGCTTTTTTTCACCAGTGTCAGCAGCAGCTCCATATCGCTCTGGGTATACCGCTTGTCCTGCCCAGCTCCTCCTGCCGCTATGTCTGCCGCTATGTCTGCCGCCTGCCGCGGGTCAAAAAAGCATTCCAGCTGACAGTTGAAAAGGTTGGCCAGGCGCAGCAGCTGTTTTAAGCTGAACTTGACGCGGCCGCATTCCATATTGCTCAGGTGGGTCTGACTGATACCAAGCTTTTCTGCCACATCCTGCTGACGCAGCTTACGCATCGTGCGCAGGAACTTGACATTGGAGCCTATTTTTTCCAGACAATCTGCATCGTACATTGTTTACCTCCGCCTCTCTCATTATTTAAAAATCAAATTTTCTGCTTTTTTACATAGATACTTTGGTTTTCCTTTGATTTTCTTGTCTTAAAACGGTGTTTTTATTACTTAGAGCAATAATTATTACTATTATAGCACAGCCGTACCCCCCCACAAGACATACAGACGGATATCTATTAGAATCTTTAGTTTTGCCACTCCCCGGCACTTATACAACAACCATCAGCGGGCAATGCTCTGCACGCGGTAACTGCCCTCTTGCTGCCCGCCTTCGCTGGGGGCGAACAAAAAAATATCCCTTGTATATTCAGCAAATATACAAGGGGCAAGGATTTATTTAAGCAAAAAAAATTTAGCCCCAAAGGGGCTAAGTATTCTGCAGCGTTATTTTGCTATTTACTTTTTTAAAAAACAGGCGTACACTAGCAACTGTTATGCATAACGCTTTACAGTATGGCCGGCTATCATAAAACCAAGGGACTTGATCATCATAAAAAATATTAACACTCCAAACACTACCAACAACCAGACCGCTCCCAGCCGCCTGCAGCTGCTGATAACAGCCTCACAAAGCGGCGACAGGCAGGCACTGCTGCAGCTATGCGAGGATTTCAGTCCGCTTTTAAAAAGCGAGGCCCACCGTGAAATGTTTTACAGATCGCTGGGTAAAGATGCCGAAGGTATTGCCGTGCTGGCCTTTATCGAACTGATTTTGAAATACGACGGCGCAGATTTTGCCAACTGGCCCGGACTGGCGCGCTGCAAAGTACATTTTGCCCTTTTTGACGCTATGCAGAAGCAGGGACAGATATGGGAAAATGAAGCGCAGGTGGATACTGACAGCGCTGCCGGAACCGAACTGCTGGAGTCCTGCCGTGATGCTGACGGCAGTCTGGACGAGCTGGCCCGGCTTTTACTGTCGCTGGATCTGCAGGAAGCTCTGCGTCAGCTGAACCCCGCCCAGCGGCAGGTTATGCTGCTGCTGTTCGCACAGGAGCTGAAACCTTCCGAAGCAGCAAAACGTTTAGGCTGCAGTGTGCGCAATGTCACCAAGCACCGCTTAAAGGCTTTGGACAAGCTGCGCGGGCTGTTATAAAAATACAAAAGGACTGCCGTCTGGCAGTCCTTTTTTTACGCTGTTTTATTTAGCGGCTTCTTTATTTTCTTCTTTTTGCGGCAGGGCAATACCGAAATCACCTAATAAAGGTTTTTCATTTTTGACTGCAAACAGGAAGCTCATCATTGCTTCGGGCTGTTTGGCAAATTTCATGCTGTATCTTAAAATATCAGCATCAGCGCCTTTTTCTATCACTACTAAACGTTTTTCACTGACAGCGCCAAAGTTTTTATCCATCTGCTCTTTGAAATTTTTAAAAACTTCTTCTGTAAAGTCTTTTTTCATATCGTCAGTCATCATGGAAGTTACGGCAGAATAATTGGAAGCTGCCAAAAACTTGTTGACCATGGCTTCTTCAGAGTCAAGCACTTTACCGTTGCTGGCACTGCAGATAGCACTGAAACCAAGCACTAAGACCATTGTCAGCATTAAAAGAATTTTTTTCATTAATAATTACCTCCGGCTCTCTTTGAATATTAGGGTCAATTTGATTCTTTACTATTATACATCTACCTTGGTATAGCTTCAAGGAAAGTTTTGTGATTCTACAAAAATCTCACAAAGAAAAAACTTTTTTGTAAATTTTTTCTGTGAAAGCTTGACTTGGAGTTAACTTAAAGCATTAAAATATGATAAAATAATATCAGGCTGCCGAAGCAGCCGCCGGCAGTTGAAACTGCCCTCATTCTTATTGAACAACAGTATTATTGATACAGCTATGAAGGCTTAAGCTGCTCCTGAAAGGGCGGTTTACTTTGCATAGCTGTTTTTATTTTCAGAAAGGATGCCTGACGCGATGAATGTTTATATCAAACACCGTTTTCTGCTTTTGCTGCCGGTACTGCTGGGCATCACTTTTTTTACGTTTGTGCTGATGCAGCTGCCGGCAGACGATACGGTCGATATGATGTATAAAGCCTCCGGGGCGGTATCTGAAACGGTCAAAGCAGCTACCCGTGCCGAGCTGGGGCTTGACCGGCCGCTGCTGGTACGTTATCTGGACTGGCTGCTGACTGCCTGCAGCGGCGATATGGGACGTTCGTATATTTCAGGCACGCCTGTAACAGCGCTTTTTATGGCTAAGCTGCCGCCTACTCTTTATTTGACGGCGCTGGCCTTACTGCTTACCGCCTGCATTTCTGTGCCGCTGGGCATCATGGCAGCGCTGAAGCATAACCGCTGCAGCGATCATCTGATTCGCTGCTGTGCTTTTCTGGGCAATTCACTGCCGGGATTTTTTATCGCACTGCTGCTGCTTTACTGCTTTGCCTTAAAGCTGAACTTTTTTACCGTCCTCGGCGGCGCAGGGTTCGGCGGTCTGCTGCTGCCGGCGCTGGCACTGGCAATTCCCATGTCTGCCAAGTATATCCGGCACATCCGCAGTAATATCCTGGAGGAGATCAACAGGGATTATGTTGCCGGCGCTCTTGTACGCGGCATTCCCAAAGCAACTGTTTTCCGCAGGTTCATCCTGCGTTCTCTTGGCAGTACGCTCATTACTTTATTCTCCTTGTCGGCAGGCTCGCTGTTGGGCGGCACTGCAATCATTGAAATGATTTTTATGATCGACGGAATCGGCAGAATGGCAATGGACGCTGTTTTGATGCGCGATTATCCGGTCGTGCAGGCTTACGTAGTCTGGACTGCTCTCATCTTTACCTGTGTCAATCTTGTCACCGATCTGCTGCTGCATCATCTGGAGCCGCAGGCACAGCAATTTACTAAAGGCGGTGGATATGGATGACCAAAAATATACTGACGCACGGCCTGCATAAGACCTGCTGGCTGCTTCTGCTGACAGTGCTGCTGTTTCTGACAACTCTCAGCGCGCCTTACTGGGTGCCGCACGATCCTTATCTGCAAAACCTTGACCTGGCTTTGCAGGCTCCCAACGCCGAATATCCCTTTGGGACTGACCGTTACGGACGCTGCGTTTTTTCGCGTGTGCTGGTCGGAGGGCAAAGCTCCATATTTTCTGCGCTGGCTTTAGTGGGGATCATTTTTACTACCGGTACTGCCGCCGGGCTCTGGAGCGGTTACTATGGCGGGAAGCTGGATAATTTTATCATGCGTCTGTCCGATATTTTTTTAGCGTTTCCCGGCCTTGTTTTTGCCATTGCTGTTGCCAGTATCCTGGGCGGAGGTATGACAAACGCTGTTTTGGCGCTGGCCGTCATCTCGTGGCCCAAATATGCACGACTGGCCCGCAGTCAGGCGCTGACTGTCCGGCAGCAGCCATATATCGAGGCGGCACGTTTGAGCGGCTGCAGCGACACGGAAATAATTTTCCGGCATCTCCTCCCTTCTATTTTAAGTCCGCTGCTGGTAATGTCGGCACTTGATCTTGGCACGATGCTGATGGAACTTGCCGGCCTGTCTTTTCTGGGTCTGGGGGCCCAGCCGCCAGCAGCCGAGTGGGGTTCGATGATGAGCAGCAGCCGCAGTATGCTGCAGACGGCGCCGTGGGTGATCCTGGCACCCGGCGCGGCGATTTTTGTGACGGTCAGTCTGTTCAATCTTTTAGGTGACAGCTTACGTGATCAGCTTGATCCTAAATTCAATCCCAAATAATTTTATGCGAGGGGTATCGTTATTATGATGAAAATTTCTTTACTGGGCAGCGGTCTGCTGCTTACCGCTTTACTGCTCAACGGCTGCGGCTCTTCCACCGTTCCTGACAAGGCGGGAGAATCTGTTTTCCGCTACGGCACCACAGCTTACGGTGTGGCTATGGAGAACGCCGGTATGGACCCGCACGAATCCTATAAGGGCTGGTCGACACTGCGCTACGGTGTCGGCGAAACGCTGTTCCGCTTTAATGAAGCAATGCAGCCGCAGCCCTGGCTGGCAACAGGCTACGAATTTCTTGATGATTACACTGTTAAGATCACTTTACGCGACGACGTAAATTTCAGCAGCGGCGCCAGACTTACCGGAACCGCCGTGAAGGCCTGCCTTGAAGATCTGGTAAAGCGCCATAAACGGGCTGCCGACGACTTAAAACTGGCTTCAATCACTGCTGACGGACAAACCGTTACGATAAAGTCTCAGGAAAAAGCGCCGGCGCTGATCAATTATTTATGCGATCCTTACGGCTGCATCATCGATATGCAGCGTGGCACTGCCGACGATGTTAAAATCTCAGGCACCGGCCCGTATATCGTCCAAAGCCTGACGCCTACGGAAATAGTTTTGACTAAAAATCCAGCATACTGGGGCGGCAGAGTGAAAACTGATAAAGTTATCGTCCGCAGTATTCCCGACGGTGATACTTTAACGATGGCACTGCAGAACGGCGAGATCGATGCCACACAGGGCCTGCCCTATGCCAGTCTGCCTTTATTTACCGACAATGCAAAATTTAAGGTTGCTTCTGCCAATACTTCCAGAGTTTTTCAGGCCTGCCTGAATTTTACGACGCCGGTATTACAGGAGCCTGCCGTTAGAAAGGCGATAGCTATGGCTATCGACAAGGATAAATTTACCAGCGTGCTTTTGAATGGCAACGGTACGCCGGCTGTCGGTCCCTTTCCTGCCAATATGCCCTGCGGCGGCGATGCCGTGCATACGGACGCATATAACGCCGAACAGGCCAAAAAACTGCTGCGGGAAGCCGGCTGGACCGACACTGACGGTAACGGCTACGTTGATAAAAACGGCCAGGACCTTACCATCCGCTGGCTCACCTATACTTCCCGGCAGGAACTGCCTTTGCTGGCCGAAGCAGCTCAGGCTTTTCTGAAGGAGGTCGGCATCAGGGCCGAAGTAAATGCGACAGATAATTATAACGATTTTCTGAAACGCGGCGATTGGGATATTTATGCCAAGGCTTTTGTGGCTGCGCCTACGGGCGACCCGCAGTATTATTTTACGACCCATGTGCTGGAAAGTTCTTCCTATAATTCCGGTCAGTACCATAATGAACGGGTCGAAGAACTGACCCGGCAGCTGCGCGGCGAATTTGACCCGGCAGCACGCAGCAGGCTGGCGGTCCAGATCAGCCAGCAGCTTTTAGACGATAACGCATTTATCTATGCTTCGCATCTGAAAATGTCCTTTGTGATGAAAAGCAACATCAAGGGCTTTACGGCCCATCCTTCCGATTATTACGAAATCACCTCCGAGCTTGAGGTATAAAGGATTTAACCATGAACGAACAGCAGCCATTACTGCAAATCAATAACCTGAGCCTTGCCTACGGAGCTAAAGAAATTTTAAAAGCCATGCAGCTTACGGTATTCCCGGGAGAGATCCTGGGCATCGTGGGCAGCTCAGGCGGCGGCAAAAGTACCCTATTAAAAACGCTGACCGGACTTTTACCTGCTGACGCTGTCATTACCGGCGGCGAGATCCTCTGGCAGGGGTACAGCCTGCTCAGCGGCGGCCGTTTGAACAGCAGCGGTCTGCTCGGCAGGAAGCTGTCCATGATTTTTCAGGACCCTACAGCGTCTTTATATCCACTGCAGACGATCGGCTCGCAAATCTGCACTATGCTGCAGGCACAGGGGCAGTTCGATACGGCCGCCAGCCTGCAGTCTGCCGCGCAGGTGCTTGCCGGGCTCGATTTTTCCAAGCCGCAGGCCATTTTAAACAGCTATCCGTTTCAGCTTTCGGGCGGTATGAACCAACGGGTCTGTATCGCTATGGCACTTTTGCTGAAGCCGGCGCTGTTACTGGCAGACGAACCGACCTCTGGACTTGATTTGCTGACGCAGCAGAAAATACTGCAGCACCTGCTGCAGCTCAAAACGGATCACCATACTGCTTTGATAGTTGTTTCACATAACATCAGCGCTTTGGCTCAGATAGCGGATACGATCGCCGTACTGCGGCAGGGAGAAATAATAGAAAGCGGTCCGGCACGAACAATACTCAGCCAGCCGCAGCACGACTATACCCGTAAGCTGATCCAGGCCATACCGCATTTCAGAAAGGAATTTCTTTTATGAACGCCCTGTTAGAGGCAGTCAGCCTCAGTAAAACTTTCTTTAGTGAGCATAACGCGCTGCCTGCTGTCTGCAATGTCAGCTTTACTGTCGCCCCCGGCGAATGTCTGGGGCTGGCTGGGGCAAGCGGCTGCGGCAAAAGTACCCTGGCACGTCTGCTTATGGGGCTGACGCCGGCTGACAGTGGTACGGTAAGCTTCAACGGCCAGCCGCTGGACTTTGCCGATGCCGCACTGCGAAAAAATTATTACCGTCAGGTCCAGCTGGTTTTTCAAAATGCCGCTGCGGCTTTTCACCCCCGCAAAAGCATCGGCAGCTCGATCATGCTGCCAATGCTGAATTACGGTTATACCAGGGCGGCGGCACAGGAAAGATCGATCGCTTTACTGCTGGCAGCAGGCCTGACACCGCAGCATGCCGAAAAATTTCCGCACCAGTTAAGCGGCGGCGAATGTCAGCGTGCCGCTATTGCCAGAGCGATCAGTATCAAACCGCGGCTGCTGATCTGCGATGAGATAACCAGCGCTTTAGACGTACAGACCCAGGCAGAGATCATTCAGCTGCTGCTTGAGCTGCAGTCTGAAACTGAAATGAGCCTGCTGTTCATCAGCCACGACATTACTCTTGTACAGGAAATCTGCGGGCGGATCCTAATCATGCAGTCCGGCACGATCATTGAAAGCGGGCCTGCCCCGGATATCATCACCCGGCCGCAGCAGCAGTACACCCGCGAACTGGTAACGGCAGCATTCAATCTTACGAAAATATAGGTGAAGGCTATGACATCTGCATTATTTGAAGTTAATAAAAAATACTGGACGGATCGGGCTCCCAGTTATTCGCAGGTCAATCAGGAAGAACTGGCAGGCTGTCAGCGCAGTAACTGGCTCAGAGAAATCAGCAGACAGTTCCGGATGGTTTATCCTGACCGGGCGCCGCAGGAAATCTCTGTTTTAGACGCCGGCACCGGTCCCGGTTTCTTTGCTGTTATTCTGGCGGAAGCCGGTTATAAAGTAACGGCTATCGACGCTGCCCCGGCAATGCTGGCTGAAGCCAAACGTAATGCCGGACCTTGGCAGGAAGCTATCGATTTTCGCCTGATGGACGCTCAGAAGCCGACGTTTACCGCAGAATCTTTTGACGTTGTGCTTTCACGCAATCTTACCTGGGTCCTGGAAGATCCGGAGCAGACTTATGGCAACTGGCGTCATGTATTGAAACCCGGAGGGCTGCTTCTGAATTTTGACGCCAACTGGTATAATTATCTGTATGACGCTGACTTAAAACAGCAATACGAACAGGATCGGCGCAACGTACAGCAAAATGATCTTGAAGACCATTATCTGAGTACTGATATCGACGCGATGGAGGCGATCGCCCTGCAGGTGCCGCTGACAGGTATCCAGCGGCCGCATTGGGATATCCGCACTTTGGAAAAGCTGCGTATGCGTTCCATTACTACTGACGTTTCTGTCTGGCAGCGCGTCTGGTCGACGGTAGAAAAAATAAATTACGCTTCAACGCCCATGTTTATGATTGCAGCGATAAAATAGGAGCAAGATCATGTCTGATTTATCTAAAAAAACGTTTATTCCAAGTGACAATACCAAAAACTATATTGAAAATTACTGGACGAAAAGAGCCGATGCTTTTGCCGCACTGCGCCGACAGGAGCTGCACAGTGAAAAATACAGCCAGTGGCAGCGCGAGATCGTGCAGCATTTACCGCCCGCAAAACAGCTGCGTATCCTTGACGTTGGCTGCGGCGCCGGTTTTTTCTCTGTTCTGCTGGCTAATGAATGTCACCAAGTCACCGGTATAGATCTGACTCCTGCCATGATCGCCCAGGCGAAAGCGCTGGCGGCAGCAGAAGGCTGCAGCTGTACTTTTCAGACTGCCGATGCCGAGCATACGGCTTTTTCTGACGGCAGCTTTGATATCGTTATTGCCAGAAATCTGATGTGGAATCTGCCCCATCCCGAAGCTGCTTATGCCGAATGGCTTCGCGTATTGGCTCCTAAAGGTATCCTGCTAAATTATGACGCGGAATACGCCAAGGACCATCATCGGCAAAAACTGCCTGCCCTCAATGCCCATGCCGATGTTTCCGCAGAATTATTAAATGAGTGCCACAATATTTACCATATGCTGGAAATCAGCCTCTTTGAGCGTCCCCGCTGGGACTTGGAAATACTTAAGGCTTTAGGCAGCTGTTCCTGTTCTGTCGACCAGAGCGTCGGCGACCGTATTTATGCCGAACAGGATATCTTCTATATCCCGGTCCCGATGTTCTGTATCAAAGCTGTTAAAAATTGACGGTCTGTTTTAAAAACAAAAACGCCTGGTTAAAAACCAGGCGTTTTTATTATTCTGCTTACAGTTCTTTTTCAATGCGTTCCATTGCTTCGATAGTGTTTTCACGGCTGCCAAAAGCGGACAGGCGGAAGTATCCTTCGCCCATAGCGCCAAAACCGGCGCCGGGAGTACCGACAACAGCCAGTTTTTCAAGCAGGAAATCAAAGAATTCCCAGGAAGACATACCCTGCGGGCATTGCAGCCAAATATAGGGTGAATGGGTCCCGCCGTAGAATTTAATGCCTTTTCTGCGCAGTCCTTCGGCCATGATCCTGGCATTTTCTTTATAGAAAGCCAGCATTTCGCGGCATTCCTTTTGCCCCTGCTCACTGAACACAGCTTCGGCACCGCGTTGGATGATATATGGCACACCGTTGAATTTGGTAGTCTGACGGCGCAGCCACATTTTATTCAGCTCCAGCTCTTTACCGCTTTCAGTTTTACGTACCAAAGCATGCGGCACTACAGTATAACCGCAGCGGGTACCGGTAAAACCGGCAGTTTTAGACAGGGAGCATAATTCGATAGCGCATTTTCTGGCGTCTTCAACGACAAAAATACTGCGCGGGATTGCAGGATCATCAACGAACGCTTCATAAGCGGCATCATACAGGATGACCGCGTCGTTTTTCAATGCATAAGCGACCCAGGCCTCCAGCTGCTCTTTGGTATAAACAGCGCCGGTAGGATTATTCGGCGAGCAAAGATAAATGATGTCAGCTTTAACGCTGTCGTCAGGCATTGGCAGGAAGTTGTTTTCCGGCTTGCCGTCCATATAAACTATTTTACGGCCGCACATGATATTGGTGTCCAGATATACAGGATAGACCGGATCAGGAATCAGGATCGTATTCGCATTGCTGAAAATATCGGTAATATTGCCGCAGTCGCTTTTAGCGCCGTCGCTGATAAAGATTTCATCGCTGGCCAAAGTTACGCCGAAGCCGGCATAATATTTTACGATAGCTGCGTGCAGGAAATCATAGCCCTGCTCCGGTCCGTAGCCACGAAAAGTTTCCTTCACGCCCATTTCGGCAACGGCTTTCTGCATCGCATCGATAACGGCCGGCGCCAAAGGCAGGGTAACGTCGCCGATCCCCATACGAATAACCTTTTTCTCAGGATGTTCCGCTACATAAGCATTAACCTTTTGCGCGATTTGCGAAAACAGGTAGCTGTCTTTCAAATTACAATAGTTGTCATTTACAAAAGCCATTTTTTGTCCCCCATTAAACTAAAAATATATTTTTATTTATTAATGACTTCATCGGGAATATCGATGACGCCTTCAAATACAGTTACAGCCGGGCCTCTTAAAATAACATGGTTATTGGCCAAATGGGTAAGCTTCAGAGTGCCGCCTTTGGCGATAACTGTTAATTCTTCACCTTTTTTACCTGCATGGCCCAGCATGATAGTAGCAACACAAACTGCTGTCGCGCCGGTGCCGCAGGCCCAGGTTTCACCGCTGCCGCGTTCCCAGACGCGGAATTTAACAGTATTTTTATCGATTACCTGCACAAATTCAGTATTGACGTTTTCAGGAAATAATTTGTGTTTTTCAAATTTAGGCCCTAATTTTTCCAGTTCCAAAGCATCTACATCGTCCACAAAGGTAACGAAATGCGGATTACCCACAGAAATAGCCGTACCATTATAAACGACGTCTTCTTCCAGCACCAGCCCCTGATCGACAAACATAAAATGATCGCTGATCATGGGGATGTAGGCACATTTAAAAATAGGCTCGCCCATATCGATACTGGCCTCTGCCACTTTACCGTCTTCACCCAAAAATATATCGATGGTTTTGATACCGGAAAGCGTTTCCAGCGTAAAAGTCGTTTTATCCGTCAAACCTTTATCATAAACATATTTAGCGATACATCTTGTACCGTTACCGCACATTTTCCCCTCCGACGCATCGGCATTAAACATGCGCATTTTAAAATCCGCAACATCAGATTTACAGATCATGATCAGGCCATCACTGCCAATACCAAAGCGTCTGTGGCTGATATATTCGGAAATAGCACCCGGATTAGGCAATTCCTGTTCCATACAGTTGACGTAAACATAATCGTTACCAGTACCTGTCTCTTATACACATCTCCGAGCCCACGAGACTGCAGCTAATCTC